>Ga0073934_10011560_pt1 | contig 10638 bp, 9 predicted proteins | sample LarsenN4metaG_FD_76834 | JGI IMG/M metagenome (GOLD analysis project Ga0073934, IMG submission 76834) | Hot spring sediment bacterial and archeal communities from British Columbia, Canada, to study Microbial Dark Matter (Phase II) - Larsen... ... | reverse complement strand
TCTTCACGCACAGCGCCGGCCCCTCACTGCTGCCCGAATCGTCGTAACCCGCCAGCGAAAACCGGCTCAACTCCAACCCGCTCTCACCATCACGCTGACGGTACGCGCCGTGAACGGATACGAGATGCTGATGAACGTGGTTCATGGTGTACATTTGCAAAAAAGCAAATGAAAAATCAAAAGGAAAAGGAATTAAAGCGCCGCAGTGCGCCTGAATGCTGGATCAGCGCTCACCCCCGCGCGATTGTCACCCGGTGCCAGCCGTTGTTCATGTAGCCCTTCGTGTTCCATTTCGCGCGCTCGGGTTGAGTGTTTCCGGCGTTGTCGGTGGCCCGCACGACGAGCGTGGGCTTCTCCCCTGACACCGCCACCGATGCTCCCCACGTGACCCACGAGAAGTCGCGACGCGGGCCGGTGAACTGCGCGTCCTGCCATGTTTGCCCGCCGTCACCGGAAACTTCCACCTTCGCGATCTGCCGTCCCGGTTCGCCGGCGGCGAGCGCATACCCGCGCACGGTGACGCGATTGCCGCTGATTGTCGCACCGGGCTTGGGCGTGGTGATGGCGGAGTTCAATGCGTACTGCAAAATGGGGCCGGTGCTGCGAATTTCGTCGTCCGTCCCTTCGTACAGCAGCTTGTAGTCGCGGGCGATGAACCGGTTGGGGGACGGCTGTTCGCTCACCACCAACTTGTGGAGCCACTTCACGCTGCGGGCGCCGATGTAGCCCGGCACCACCAGCCGCAGCGGCGCCCCGTGCTCGGCGGTCAGCGGCCGGTCGTTCATGTGCGTGGCGAGCAGTGCCCCCGGTGCGATGGGGGAGTCGGCGAGCGCCTTCTCCATCGGAATGGACCCGCCGAACGGCGACTTCGTCGACGTGGCCGTGTCGACAATTTCATCCCGCCCTTCGAGCCACACGTGCGTGGCCCCCGATTTGACACCGACGAACTTCAACACCTCTGAGAGTTTCACGCCGGCCCATTGGGCGTGGCCGATTGCGCCCACGTTCCATTGCACGCCGGCGATGGGCTTTTCCGCGCTGAACTCGTCGCGGCGGTTGCCGGCGCACGTCAACGTGGCGGTCGTTGCTGTCAGGGGAAACCGCTCCCGTAGCTCGGCGATGGTCAGCGACTGCGGCTTTTCGACGAGACCCTCGATGCTGAGACGAAAAGCACCCAGGTCAATTTGCGGCACCGCGCCGTGGCTGCGGACGAAGAACAGCTCCCACGGCGTGATCCATGCATCCACCAGGCGGTCGAGTGGGGGTTCCGCGTTAAATGGCATCTCCTGGCGCGCGATGAGCTGCTTGGATGGTTTTGCAGAGTCCTGCGAGAAGATGCTGTTGCCAGGCGAGAGCACAAGCCCAGCGGCGGCGAGGCTCGACTGCAGCAGCCAGGTACGGCGGTCCATCCTCGACCATGTTAGAGTGTTCGGCATGGTGGTTCCTCTCTCAGAACGTGAAGCCCGGGGAGAGCTATCCCTGGGTCTCGGCGGTGCGTATGGGCAGTGGATGTCGTTCCACGAATTCTTCCAGTTGCACGGCGGTAAGCGCCCCGGTCGTCGCGCCTACGGACTGCACGCAGTTGGCCCCCATCGCGGAACCGTAACGCAGGCAGGTCGGAGCGTTGCAGCCCTGCAGAGTGCCATAGACGTACCCTGCGACGAACGCATCCCCGGTGCCGGTGGCGTCGACGGCCTTCACCGCATGCACACCGGCCTCCCACGCACCTTCGGCGCTGACACACAGCGAGCCTTCGCCGCCGCGGGTAATCACCACCGTCCCGCAGCCGCCGCGGCGAAACGTGGCGGCCTGCTCGCGGCAATCGCGAGTTCCGACGATCCGCGCCGCCTCATCGTTATTGAGGACGAACAAATCGGTCAACGGCATCAACGGCGCGATCCAATCGCGGAACTCCCCCTCCTGCGGCAGCACCACGTTCAGCAGCGTCAGCACACCAGATTGCTTGGCGCGTTGAAACAACATGGAGACCCGCTGCGGAGTCAAACCCGGCAACAGGCAATAGCCGCCCAGATAGAGTACGCGCGCCGACTGGAGATCGTCGTCGGTGATTTGCGTGCCGTCGTATAGCGCGTTGGAGCCGATGCAGTGAATGAACCGCCGGTCTTCGCCGCGGACGTTCACCACGCACGTAGTGCTGGTGGAGACGTTGGGGCAAACGGTGAGTCCGCCGCAATCGATGGCCGAGCGAGATAGCATGTCGTGCATCGCGCGGCCGAAGAGGTCGTCCCCCACGCAGCCGCTTAACCGTACGCGCAGACCGAGCGTCGCCATGTCCACGCCCGCGTTGGCCGCACAGCCGCCAATGGTCAGCTTCACTCCGGGCGTGAGCGCCAATCCGCCCGCGGGAGGCATCGCCTCCACAGGCTCGCACACGAGGTCGGCGACCACAATCCCGGCACACAGGCAGTCCCAACGGCGCATCATGATCGGTGCATCGTAACCGCGGGGACGGAACGTGTCAGGCGTCACGAAGCCGCGGGGTTGCACCCCCGCGGCATGGTAGCAGACGCTCCTAGACTCGGGGCGTGTTCAGCGTACGCCGCGGGGGTGCAACCCCGCGGCTTCGGTCACACCCCGATCAGCGCCCGCGACGGCGGCGCGTCGGCGAGCTGTTTGGCCTGCGCCGCGGATGTGTCGAGCGACAGCGTCAACTGCACCGACCACCGGCCGTCCGCCGGGGCGACGAACTCCCAATGCGGCACGACGGCGCAGCTTTGATGCACCAGTTCAAAACCGCCTTCCGACTGGCTGACGGTTTGAATCGGCATGGTCCAGAAGCCGCACGGGATCGAAGTTTCCAGCGCGATATCAAGGCCCAGCCATTCGTCAACCAGTCCCAACCGTGGCGTTTTCGGCAGATCCTGGCAGGCATCGAGCAGGCCCAACTTGCGGCCGCGGTCATCGTAAAAAAAACGGTCCGGTGCGCCGCCGGCCATCGCCGCGAAGTTGAACTCGACGCCAAAGTGAATCGGCAGGTCGGCGGGCAGTTGTTCGAGCTGATAGCCGATCTCGAGCACTCCCGTGTTGTCCGTCGACAGCGAGACAGTTTTCGTGAGCCGCACGGTGAACGGCCCGAGTTTGCCGTCGCGCCATTGTCGGGCTTCGACGCGGATGGCCGATCGTCGCAGCAGCGATTGGTAGACGCCTTGCGCGAAATCCCCCACGTCTCCGCCGCCGTTGGCGAATGCGTCGAACGGCAGTCCCGGCTGGAAGAAGTGATCGACGAGACTCTTCCGCGGCCAGGCGTCGTACTGCAGCTTCTGGTCGAGGTCGGGTTGCTTGAAACACACGCCGCCATTGGGATCGACGCCGCCACCCGTCGCCGAGTGACTCGCCAGTCCCGCGCTCTGCCGGATGCGCTCGTGATACGGTTCCGGCCGGCGATTGAGTGTGGCCAGCACGTTGACGGCGATGGAATGCAGATCGAGCTCGTACAAATGGCCCCCCCTGCTGGGAGCCAGCAGTGCCACCAGTCGATCGCTCGACAGGCACAGCTCTTTGCGGGCGTCGCAGTTGAAGTCTTCGGCGTCGATCCGCACCCACCGGCCAGTATTCCCTGCGGCCCGCTCCAGCAGCGTGTCTGCCTGAATGAGGTGGCGGTAGATCGCATTACGCAGGTGCGGCAGGTACAGCCCGCCAAACGCGCCGTGCCAGTACGGGCAGTTGCACTGTCCGCGATAGAGATGCCGCCGGGCGTTGTTGAGCATCGCCAAGCCCGGCTTTTCCGAAAACCGGACTTGTTTGGAACTCCCGGAAGCCCGGCTTTCGGAAAAGCCGGGCTTCAATTCGCCCGCAAGAACGTCCAGCTTCCGGCTCACCTGTAACATGCGGGTGTACATCTCGTGGGCTTCGGGATACTTCACCAGGAAATTCCGCCAGAAGCCGGCCCGCAGGAACTGCTGCACCCGCGGCCATTCGTGTTGTTGTTCCAGCCCCTGCTTCAATTGGCGGTATTGCGTCTGGCGGTCGGTGGGAAGCGCCCATTCCGTCATCTCGCGATAGCTGCCGTCGGGCAGATACTGCGTGCCGAGCGGCGATACGTGGTCCACCGCCTCGGCCATCGTGGTGGTCTTGAGCCACTCGCGGCTGTCGCGCAGCGCCTGGAAGAACCGTCGCAGCCAGTTCTCGCCGTACACAAGCGCCTTGGTGCCGGGCCACACGCCGAACTTCTCGCCGTCGTCCCCGAAGATCAGTACCGGGTTCGCGAACCGATCGGCCACGCTGCGGCAGTAGTCGATGACCTGCCACGGATCGGCATAGGGAATGAGATACCGCAGCCGCTCGCTGCCGGGAAAAACCTTCAACAACCGGCCGTCATCTTCGGTAAGGTAATAGCCGTGAAGCTGGTCTTCGGTGAGGCCCGCGTTGCGGAAGTGCGTATCGTCCAGCAGCGTGTACTCGATGCCCGCGGCGGCGATGTCGCCTGCGAATGACTGCTCCCATACCCGCTCGGGGACCCACATGCCGCGAATGGGAGCGCCGAACGTCTTCTTCAACGCGCGTGAATAGGCTTGAATCTGGCCGATGCGGTCGCGGCGCGGAATGCACGCCAGGATGGGCTCGTAAAAGGGGCCGCCGAGAATCTCCACCTGCCCGCGCTGCACGAACGACCGCAGCCGCTCGACGTATTCCGGCCGATGCTGCACCAGCCATTCGAACAGGCTGCCGGAGTTGTGAATGACCACAGGGATTTCAGGAAACTCGTCCAGCGCGTCAAGAAACGGTGCATAGCTGTCGGCGTAGGCAGCCTCGAAGACGCCGTCGAAGTTGCCAATCGGCTGATGATTGTGCAGGGTGAGGATCAAACGCACACGGGTCGGCATTCCAGCACCTTCCAGCAACGCATCCGTTTCGTCGGCCCGCTCCGTGAAACGTGCTTTGCGCGTTCCACGTCGGTGCGCACGGCGTCCGCATATCCGGCCTGGCCGGTCCAATCGGCAAGATCGTCAGGACGGGCGGAGAGACTTCAGGCGAAGTCGCCCGTGCGAAAGGAGGGAACATGTGGCCGAAGCGCCGGCGAACGGTTAAGCTGAAGGCGTCCCGCGACTTGGAGACGCAGCATGTCGCTCGAATCGATGCCACCTGCCCTCCGGCAGTTCGTTCAGCAGCAAGTGGCGAGCGGAACGTATCCCAATCCAGAAGCGGTCGTCGCCGAAGCGGTTCGGTGCAGGGCAAATGAAGCGCACTACCTGGACTGGGTTCGCGCACGAATTGCCGAGGCGGACGAGTCGCTCCGGAAAGGCAACGTCCTGGATCTCGACGACAAGGAATGGGATGAGCTATTTGACCGCATTGCTCGCGGAGAAAGTGTTGCCCGGCAGCGCGTGGGACAGTGACAATTGATGGCTCGACCATACCTTCTTCCGCAGGCTGTCGACGACGTGGAGCGAATTCAACGGTACATCGCCAAGGATGACGCTCGTGCGGCAAAGCGAGTTGTGATGCGAGTCAAACAGATCATTATGATGCTGAGTCACCAGCCGCTCCTCGGCGAGCGACGCGACCACTTGCGGCCGCGATTGCAGAGCTACTCCAGCGGCAACTATGTGATTTACGACGAGCCGTCCCAGCCGCGCATCTCCATCCTTCGCGTTCTGCATGGGGGCGCGCGACCATGAGGGACTGGTGCAGGGCTCCCAATCGATAGCTGCCCCCCTTCCGTGCGGCGGGTCGTTCTGCCTACACTTTGAGCACCAGCCTTCGACGCCAGAAGCCCGATATCTTCGGAGATGCCGGACTTCTCAATGTCAAGATTGCGAGCCGTCTGCTGATGTCCACCACCGATCCGCCTGCACCGCGTTCTGCACCGGCCGCACGGCGGAAGCTGCGGCCGGGCTGGTCCCTGAAAGTCGCCCCGGAAGACCTCTCGCTGCGGCCGATGAGCTTCAAAGACTGGTTGCGCGAAATCTGGTTTGCCGGCAGCCTGGGTGTGATCGCCAGCATGATTGCCCACGTGATCGCCATGATCGTGATGGCATTGATAGTGATCTCGCATCCGGAACGGACCGAGGCCGACCCGTATCTCATAAGCTGGCTCGATCCGTCGCAGACGCCGCCCGAAACGAAGCGGAAACCAGTGTCGTTGCCGCTGACCATCGCGACTGCTCCCACGCCGTCTCCTTCCGCGCCGCCGGAGACTGTCACTCCTCCTGCCGCGACGGCGTACAGCAGCCAGGTGGCGGTGCGTCCGGCCGACGTCCGCGGCGCCCTGGGAGGTCGCGGCGCGGGAACGGGTGGTGGCGGAGCGGCGAACCCCGGCGAACTGGAACGCCTGGGCGGATCCGCCAGCGCGCAGTCTGCCATCAAATCGGGGCTGGCGTGGTTGGCCCGTCAGCAGACGAGTGATGGTCGATGGGAGCTGCATCAAGGCTATCCCGATCCCGGACGCTCGGTCGTCCGCACCGACACCGGCGCCACAGCGCTGGCGCTGCTGGCGCTGCTCGGCGCCGGTCACACACCCTATTCCGGCGACCACGCGCAGGTGGTGAAGAAGGGGTTGCAGTGGCTCATCGACGTGCAGGATCGCGAGACCGGCGATTTGCACGACCAGCGCCAGGAAGAAGGTCGCCAACCGGCGTTCTATGCCCACGCCATGGGGACCATCGCCCTCTGCGAAGCGCTGGCCATGACGAAGGACGATCGCTGGCTCGGCCCGCCCGCACAAAAGGCCGTCGAGTATCTGCTGGGCTCGCAGCACCCCGACAACGGCGGCTGGAAGTACCGCCCCATCTCGCGGATGATGGTGGGCGATCTGTCGGTCACCGGCTGGGCCCTGATGGCGCTGCACACGGCCCGCATGGCCGGGTTGAAAGTCCCGCAGGCCGACTTCGAGCGCGCTTCGGCTTTTCTCGATTCCGTGCAAACGCAGCAAGGCGCCCGTTACAAGTACGAGCCGCTCGATCCCGCCAACCGCGTGACGGCGGCGCTGACGGCGGAAGGGCTGCTCTGCCGGCAGTGGCTGGGCTGGCCGAAAGATCATCCGCCGATGCAGAACGGCGTCAATTGGCTGCTCTCCGACGAGAACGCGCCCGAATGGATGCCCGGACGACGCAACGTGTATGCCTGGTATTACACGGCCCAGATGCTGCACAATCTCGGCGGCGATCCGTGGCAGAAGTGGTACCCGCCGGTGCGCGACACGATCGTGAAGCACCAGGTGTCCGGCGGCAGCGCGAAGTCCCCCAACGACGTCCGCGGGAGCTGGCATCCCACGCAACCCCCCGGCCTGGGTGAAGAGTACAGCGACAAAGCCGGCCGGCTGTACGTGACGGCGATGTGCCTGCTGATTCTCGAAACGCCCTACCGGCACCGGCCGCTGTACGAGGAATGAGACGTTCCACGTTCGCGAAGCGACGGGACCGCGAAACAGCAAACGGAAAACGGAGATCGACTTCGTCTTGACGGTTCGCGCCGCGGCGGTCTATGGTTCTCCGCGCGATGCCCCGTGAAGGCAATATGCCGTGACTCCCGAACCGAAAACGCCAGATGATGTATGGTCCGCCGATGATCTGGAGGCGGCGTATCAACGGGCGCTGGCGGCCCTGGAGGCCGTCGATTCGGAGATCGTGGCCACCGCGGAGGAGGTCGCACCGGGTTCCACCGCCGTCGTCGAGCCAACGCTGGCCGCCACCGTCGAACCCAGTCCGGCGGTCGACGAAGGCCCTATGGTGTCCGCCGAGCAGGTGATCGAGGCCTGCCTGTTCGTCGGCGGCTCCGGGCTCACGGCGGGCAAGCTAGCGTCGATTCTCAGAGGTGACTACGACGCCACCTACGTCGAACAGGCCATCGAGCAGCTCAACCAACGCTATCACGTGGAAGGCCGGCCGTATGCCATTGCGCTCGGCGAGGGCGGCTATCGCCTGAGGCTGCGCGACGAGTACGAGCGGCTGAGGCACAAGGTGTACGGCCTGGGCCCGCGCGAAGTCCGCTTGTCGCAGGACGCGATCGAAGTCCTGGCGCTCGTCGCGTATCACCAGCCCGTCTCGGAAGCCACCTTGCTGGAACTCGGCAAACCGCAGGCCGGGCCCACGCTGCGGCAACTGCTTCGCCGCGACCTGATCGCCGTCGAGCGCTCGCCCGACGAGCCGAAGGACGTCCGCTACGCGACCACGCCGCGGTTTCTTTCGCTGTTCGGTTTAGGATCGCTCGACGACCTTCCGCGACCCGATGAGCTGCTGTACAAGTGAGGCAGCAGTGCGACAACCGAAGCCCGGCATTTTCTAAAATGCCGGGCTTCCGTAGGCCGGTAACGTTACCTCCGCGCCGCGAAGTACAGCGCCAGGTACACTTTCACATCGACGAGCTTGCCCGCGGCAACCTGCTTTGCGAGCCACGGTCGAATGGTCCGCAGCGACGGTGTGTGGACGATGATTGCCTCGTGGCCCACGCCGCCGCCGTCTTCGACCTTGCGGACGTTCTTCGCCAGGAAGTACGAAACGATCTCCGACGTCAATCCCGGCGAGGACGGACAGTCGACGAGGTGCGTGAGTCGCTTGGCGTCGTAGCCGGTCTCTTCGAGCAGCTCGCGGCGGGCCGTTTCCGCGAGCGCCTCGCCATGATGGTTCGGCTCGTCCCCCACCAACCCGGCGGCGACGTCGATCACCGGCTGCCCCACGGCGGAACGCAGTTGCTCCGTCAGCACGAGCCGGCGGTCGGCCGTGAGGGCAATGATGGCCACTGCACCGGTAGCACTCGTTCGTTCGGCAATCTCCCACCTCCCCTCGCGCACCAGCCGCAGGTACTTGCCTTCGCCGAGGATTTCTCGCTTTGAACCCGATCGCAATTTGCGCTTCGCCATGCTGAATCCTTGTTTAGCTGCGACCCTGAGGGGAGCACTCGGCATCCGATGCCGCCGCGTGAAGCGCTAACCCGCGGGTCGCGGCTAAACGGGGTTGTGATTATGATGGTCACCCATCCCCCAATTCACCATACCGAGGACTGCACCATGCGCTATTGGCTCGCCGCTTGGGTTTTGCTGGCCACCCTAACACAAACCGCCGTCGCCGCCGATCCTCCCAAGTCCAAGGCGCTCATGCTCACGCAGAGCGCGGGGTTCGTGCATGGCTCGGTGAAGCGAGGCGACTTCGACCTGGCCCCGGCGGAAGTGGCGATGACGCAGCTCGGCCAGCAGACCAAACTGTTCGTGCTGCACTGTTCGCAGAATGCCGCCGCCGATTTCACCAAAGACAATCTGCAGAACTATCAACTGGTAATGTTCTACACGACCGGTGATCTGCCCATTGCCGAGGCCGACCGCGAATACTTCTTCAAGGAATGGCTGCCCGCCAAGGGGCACGCATTTGTCGGCTTCCACTCCGCCAGCGACACATTTCACAATGACAAGCCGTATTGGGACATGATCGGCGGGACGTTCGACGGCCATCCGTGGGGCGCCGGAGAAACTGTCACCATCGCCGTGCACGATACGAAGCACCCGGCAACGCGTCCGCTGGGGAGCGAACTGGTGATCAAGGACGAAATCTACCAGTACAAGCAGTACCAGCCGGAAAAGGTCCGCGTGCTGATGAGCCTGGACATGTCCAAGTGCAAAACGAAGCGGCCGTACATGGTGCCGGTGAGCTGGGTGAAAAATTACGGCGAAGGCCGCGTGTTCTACACCAATCTGGGCCACAACGAAGGGACGTGGACCAACCCGCTGTTCCTCGAGCACGTCACGGGCGGCATCAAGTGGGCGCTGGGGCAAGTTGAGGGCGACGCGACGCCCAATCCCGAACTGCAGCAGCAACTGCAGGCCAAGGCCAAGCGCGACGCGGAGGCGGCCGCGCAGTGACATCTCCGTTCGCATCGCGCGTCGTCCAACTCGCTTTGCGGATAGCGGAACCAGCGACATGCCCTCTCTCCATTTCCGTTAACCGCAAGTGTCATTCATCGCGAATTCGTTCTTCAGGGGAACGGTCCATGAATCGCATCATTCTCACCGCGACAGCGCTTTCGTTGCTGATGACCGCGGCGGTCGGCAAGGAATGGGTCAGCGGGATTGTGTGGCCGGAGCCGAAGGTCATCACTCCGGGAGAAGCGGGCGGCCCGCCGTCCGATGCCGTCGTGCTGTTCGACGGGACTGATCTGTCGCAGTGGCACAACGGCGAGAAGTGGCTCGTAGAAAATGGCTACGCGATCTCGCGCGGCGGCGACATCACCACCAAAGAGTCCTTCGGCGACTGCCAGTTGCACATCGAATGGGCCGCACCGGAGAAAGTGGAAGGCAAAGGGCAGGGCCGCGGCAACAGCGGCGTGTACCTCATGGACAAGTACGAAGTGCAGATCCTCGATTCCTACGAGAATGAAACCTACTTCGACGGCCAGGCCGGTGCGATCTACAAAACGCGGCCGCCGCTGGTAAACGCCTGCCGCAAGCCGGGCGAATGGCAGAGCTACGACATCGTTTTTCACTCCCCGCAGTTCGACGGCGGACAACTGGTGAAGCCCGGCTACATCACCGTGCTGCACAACGGCGTGCTGATTCAGGATCACACGGATTTGCTGGGCTCAACGGCGTGGGACGAACCGCCGATGTACAAGCCGCACCCGCCGCGCGGCCCGATCCACCTGCAATTCCACGGCAACCCGGTGCGGTTCCGCAACATCTGGCTCCGCGAG
>Ga0073934_10011558_pt1 | contig 10641 bp, 8 predicted proteins | sample LarsenN4metaG_FD_76834 | JGI IMG/M metagenome (GOLD analysis project Ga0073934, IMG submission 76834) | Hot spring sediment bacterial and archeal communities from British Columbia, Canada, to study Microbial Dark Matter (Phase II) - Larsen... ... | reverse complement strand
CCCAGTTCTTCCCATTGAAGGTGTAGACCAGCTCATCGCCAATGTAATCATAAAATGCACGAGCCTGCTCGCAAACTGTTTCTTTGCCTCGCGACAGTTCACTTGCTAGCGACACAATTTGCGGATTCGCCGATTCGATATGCAGTTCGGGGTGCGTAAAATCATCCGGGACTTCTCCCTCGCAAACCGATAGGTCATATGCCAGTTCATTGACTGTTAGCCGATAATCGATTTCTATCGTTTTGATAGTTCCGGCCGGATGGTTAGAAAGATCGAACTCTGCATACTGGTTGCCATATTCGTCTGTGATCCATTCATAGTTTGCAGGGGATACATTCATTGATAACACATCCTGATAAGGAGGAAAATCTCGGATCAGCGCAACCCAGATATTTTGTTTCTCAGGCCGGCCCGGACCTTCGTTGACAAGTGCCAGGCTCTGGTGCACTTCATATTCCCGCTGGCTTACGATGGTCGTAGCAGAGGCTTCGGAACGGGCAGATGAAGTTAACAAGTCATCTTGAGGATGACAGGCGGGTGTCGAAATGAGCAGCAGGCAAAGTAAGAAGCAGTAAGAAAAGAATCGCATCTTTGATCTGATTCCTATTGTAACGCCTGATGGAGATAGCAGTTGCACATGCTACTTTATCTGATACTTACCTCGCCGAGAAACAAGGAAAAAAAAGACAGCCTATGCCTGTTGCATAGACTGTCTTTTATGAATAAAAGGCTGCTGGCTTGCGATACCTACGGGATCAAGCCCAATTCCTTCAGGCGGTTGAGAACGCTTGTCTTATCCCAGGCGAAGGAACCCGTTTGCGGCCCGGGGGAAGTCCATTCCTGTCTCACCTGGTCCTGAATGATCGCTTCCTGTGGGACTTCCTGGAGCAGACAGGATAGATGGTTGATCTGCTCCGGGCTCAGATCGGTGGCGATCGTTTCGCTGAACTGTGTGTAGAGCTGCGGGATCTTGCCCCAGACAGCGGGATCCAGAAGCTTCTCGCGCAGCGCGGCGATCAGCAGGTTATTGCGCTGGATACGGCCAAAGTCTGAGTCGGGTATTGTGCGGGCGTAGATCGCGAATTGTGCGCCATTAAGGGTTTGCTGCCCTGCTGGAATGGTAATTCCGGTGATAGGATCGGTGATCCTGGATGGAACATTTATCGGCACACCACCAATCGCATTCACCATGGCCGGGATCTGGCCCAGGTCCACGGTCACGTAATGATCGGTAGTCAGCAAGAAGTTCTTCGAGAGCATCCGCGCGGTGACAGTGGTCGCCTCCAGCATGGCATCCTTCACATTCGTGCTGACCGAACGGCTGCGAGCTTCATAGTAGACCGTGCCCAGTTGGGTGGCATCCACGGTTGGATTGGTCAGTCCCAGCCCCGCGGTATCCACCCACAGACGGCGCGGGAAGGTATACATGATCACCTTGCGGTTGGGAAAATCGACGCGCAGAATGCGGGTGAGATCGGAACCCTTTGGCTCGCGCAAGTCGGCGGCATCTGAGCCGAGGATCAAGATGTTCCAGGCCGTGGTCTCGTCGCAGACTCCAGGCTGGGCCTGCGTTGGGACGGTTGTTGCAGCCGCCTGATTGCTCACCAGCATGGGCGTGGGCGTAGCCGGCAAGGCAGGCCCCAGTGGCGCTCGATAGGCCTTGACCGCAAATACGGTCCCGCCGAATATTACCAGGAAGATCAATCCCAGCAAGATAATTCCAAAAGTACCCCTAGATTTTGTTTCAATGTTCTTGGATTCCATTTTTACTCCTTTCAGAAAACCACAACTTGCAGATCCAATTCTGCAGATCATTCGTTATGGAATGTTTATTCATTTGTATATGGATTGCGGAAGAATTCGAAGGTCGGCCCCTTATGCCGAGATGGGGAAAGCCAGGCTGTTCATTGAATTAGAATGCGCCGGTGCCATACAAAACGACCCAAATGGTTCGGAAGAGGATTTTCAGGTCGAGCCAGAATGAGTAGTTTTTGATATAGAAAATGTCTTTCTCAGTATTCAAATGCATAGGACAATCACTGCGTCCGCTCACTTGCCACCAGCCGGTAATTCCAGGGGGGACAGTAAAGCGAATATGCTGCCAGGGGTTGTATTTTTCCACCAGGTAAGGCAGTTCAGGGCGTGGGCCCACTACGCTCATTTCACCTTTCAGGACATTGATAAATTGCGGCAGTTCATCCAGGCTCGTTTTCCGTAGGAAGCGACCGATGCGGGTCACCCGCGGATCATCTTTGCTTTTGTGGATCAAGTTGCCATTCCCATCGATTTTTTCTACACGATAAAGCAAGCTTTCGGCGTTTTGCACCATGCTCCGGAATTTCAGCATCTCAAACGGTTTGTCATTTTCGCCGATGCGCCTTTGGCGGAAAAAGATCGGGCCAGGGCTGTCTAATTTGATTAGGACGGCAATCACAAGCATTGGGATCGAGAGCAAGAGCAGCATCAGTCCGCTAAAAATCACATCGAAAGCACGTTTCGCCAGTCGTTGCTGAGGTGTAATGGCTGGTGCGCGCAGGTCTAATAGTGGAATGCCCGAAAGATCCTCCACAGTAGCGTGGTAGAGTGCCAAGCGATAGGAGGCAGGCACCAGCCATAAATTGACCGGTCGCGTGCGGACCGAGAGAGCGGCTTCCGTGATCTGATCATGGGCTTCCAGCGGGAGGGCGATAATAATATCCTCTGCTGGATAATGGGTAAGGACATTGTGTAGGGCCGAAATCGGACCAAGCACATCGGGTTGTGTTTGCTTTTTGACATCGTCATCCAAGTAGCAAATGATGGGAGGATGGGTATCAGCTTGCTGGCGAAGCGCATGAGCGATTTTCTGACCCGTATCTCCTGCGCCAAGGATCAGCACCCGCCGCTGAACTTTCTCGCGGCGCGGCAGTATGCGCCAGTAAAACCGCACCATCATCCGCCACGCTAACTGCAGGAATACCCCAATTACGATAAAGAGCACAAATCCCAACCGCGGCATCTGGTGTTCGAGAAAAAAGGCGATACCGGCCAAAATCAAACTCGCCAGGATGCTCGCGCTGAGCAGACGCAGCACTTCACCCAGAAAGCGGACATTGCGTTTGTTGTCATACAGGGCAATGAACAGATTGATCATCACCCAGATGGACGGAATCACCAGATAGGATAATTCTCGCAGTGTGGTGTCCGCATAGACCGCAAGGATCGGCTTCATATGAAGCACCAGCCACAAAGCCAGAAATGTGATCAGCCAGTCAAGATAAATGGAGAAAAGAGCGAAATTCGCCGAATAACGTTTGAGCATTTTCCCTCCAAGAATATTTCTATGGATGCCTTTTCCTGAACAGTTGCTCCGGCAGGACAGTCTTTTATTAGCGGAGCAGCCTCGTGTACGACACGTTCTCCTTATTTTGTGCAAATTTGAGTGCGATATGCTCGCGTAGAGCCAACCAGACAAAACGCGGATAATGGCGGTAACGCGGCCATAAACGCCTGGGTTCACTCAAAAGCCGGAAGAGCCATTCCAAGCCACTGCGTTGCATCCAGCGCGGGGCCTGCTTCTTGCAGCCGCTAAGAAAGTCAAATGCCGCTCCCACGCCGACCATGACAGGTGCATGGACCTGACCAAGGTGTGCATTCATCCAGACTTCCTGCTTCGGCGAACTCATCCCCACCCAGACAATATCTGCCTCACTCGAGTTGACCTGATCGAGCAATGCCCTTTCTTCCTCAGCGCTCGGACGGCCAAAAGGCGGAGAACAGGTGCCCGCAATTTGTAAACCGGGGAACTGCTCTTGCAGTTTTTCTGCGAGCCTCTCTGCAACTCCCGGCGCGCCCCCATAAAAATAATGACGCCAGCCGCGTTCCAGACCATAGGCGCAGGTCGCCTGGAGCAGATCGGGCCCGTAGACGCGCCGTACTTGCCTGTGTCCCCTCAACTGCAGCAGCCAGACCACTGCCATCCCATCGGGCGTGACCATATCCGCGCCGTTGAAGACCGGATATAGATCAGGATCGTTTACACATTCCATAATGGAATGGGCTGGGGCCACGCAGATGTAGGCGTTTCCTCGGTTGTCAAGGAAAGTTTCAAATTGAGAAAGTGCCAAATCCATGTTAACCGTGCTTACCCGGACGCCGAGGATAGGGATACATTCATTTTTCATGTTTTTCAATTGTTGTTGATATTGAAGTGATGTAGAGAAGCTATCGATTAACAAGCATTAATAACCACCCTGGTGTACAGATTTCTTCATTACTTTGTGAGCTGCTGAATTGCCACCAAGAATGTCTTAACCATTTCATTGACATTACTGCGTTCAAAAACAAGGCTGCGCCCGGCCGCGCCCATACTGATTCTTTGTTCATCTGAAAGTGCAAGGCATTTTTGCAGGACTCTTCTCAAAGAGTCAGCATTCTTTGAAAGGAAACGAAACCCGGTCTCACCTTCAAGCACCAGATCATCTTCGGTACCATCTGCTTCACTAACCACGCATGGAAGTCCCCAAAACAATGCCTGATTTAGCGCCAAACCGCCGACCCCCGGCAGAACAAAATAATCAGCAGCGGCAAAAAAAATATCAACATCTTCAATCACTCGTCCCCAGAACTTTATGTTTCTGACTTTTAAGGTCTCAGCTAGCTGCTTAGCTTTTGACAAGTCTGGTCCATCTCCCACCAGCCACAAAACAGCATTTTCGCGTTCTGACAAATCATTAAAGGCCTTGAGAAGCAGCGGAACTTGTTTTTCCGTTAGCATACCTCCGACGTAAAGAAAAATCTTTTTTTTGTCTACCTGCTCTTGTTCGCGGAGGAGCAGTCCTCGGATTCGATATTCACCTTCCCTTTCAAGGATAGGTTCTATTTCAAGTCCGTTGTAGCAAACTGTGATGTTTTCAGATCGTCCATTTTGTAATTCAGCGAGATAGGCTGCGCCTTTCGTGCTATAGACCAAGGTATGGTCAACTAATGAAAGATATCTTTTAGCCATCCAGTGTTTGATTGGAAGGCTGTAAGGATTTCCCGCCTGCGCTTCCCACCCACAATGCCAGGTGATGGTTTTTGCGCCCTGGCGGTGCGCTAAATGCATTGCTAGCCAATTGGATAAGATACTGGGAATGCCAAGCGTTATTAAAACATCCGGCTTCCACTCGCGAATCTTCGTAAAAACACCTTTTTGCCAACGAACATCGAATGGCCCAATCCTCGTTTCAAAGTAGTTCACTGAAATGTTTGGGAATTGTAAAACACCTGTATAAGCTGGTCTTCCATCCTCTTTTTCTTTTTTTCCATGAATCACCAACCATTCATATTCTTGATATGAACATAGTTTCTCAAAAAAAGATAGCCGATATGGGGTAATAAAGTTGAAAATAAATGCAATTTTGGGCAGCTTTAACATACGCATAACTCGATTCGTTAATCCTCTAAAGGCTTGAACCGTCTCAAGCCTAGTTCATGCTCCATAATTTCTTCCGTTGAAAATCGCTTGCCTATAACTTGGGCGGGAATACCTCCTACAATTTCATAAGGTTCAATGTCTTTGGTAACTACTGCACCCGCAGCAACAATTGCCCCGCGTCCAATATGGACTCCTGAGAGAATAATTGCCCCAAATCCAATCCAAACATCTTCATCAATAATTACTCCACCATCGGATAAGATTGTTGGTTGGTCGCCGATCCAGGGAGCATATCTTATCGGAACACCTACAGTTTTATAGTTGTGATCGAAACGTCCGACTATGCCTACATGATTCGCAATTAGCACATAATTTCCTATCTTTCCATCTACTTGTATCGTACATCCTTTACCAATATAAACATCATTTCCCACGCTTAAATGTTTAGGCGCCCATAAAATACTGCCAAGCCCAATGTGTACAGATGAACCAATGCTGACATTCTTTCTCACAGCATAAGGACGATAAATTGTCTGCCAAATCAGTCGAAAAATATCCCTCACGAATTTATGACGGTTCATATGCCTTCTGTTTATGTGTGATTTGCTGATACTGTTCGACCAGATTCCTATAGAATCGGCCAAAAGCCAATAACCAAATATATACCCTACGAGACATCAATAATGAGTTAATGTTTTAATAATTCACGATAAATATTTTCTATCTGAATAACTTTTTGACTCCAAGATTGAGTTTTTGCAAATTCGTATCCTGCCTTACCCATAGAGATACGCAAGGAGGAAGAATTCCATAGAATCTCAAGCGCTTCTGCTATCTTAGCTTTAGTATGCTCTGGTGAAGTTACTGGTATCTTGAAGCCTGCTTCACTGGGGACAAAATCTCTTGCCCCAAAATGATCCAATGTTATTACTGGTAAGCCAAAAGCCATCGCTTCAAGTAATTGCCCACCAAAAGATTCGCGTAGACTGGTAAAGAGGAATACATCGCTTATTTCATAATAATGCTTTACTTGCGTCCATGAAACCTTCCCACGCCAGTGGACTTTACCATGCAAATCATATCTTGTTACCCATTGCGGAATGTTGGATCCCAACGTTCCATCACCAAGGATGTTAAGAAGAAATGGAAATCGTAAGTTTTGAAGAGATGCTAGGGCCAGTTCTAATCCCTTATAAGGAGTAATTCCGCCAACCCACAAGATGCGTAAATGATCACATGGAGCATGTACTGGGAGTATGCCAGGATAAAAGTCTTCAGGTAAGGCGCTGTCACAAAACAACTTAACTCGATGAGCTCGCATTTTTTCAAGCTGCTTATATGTTTCTGTATTCGAAGCCAAAAACAGGCCTACTTTTTTTACGAGGGCTTTATCCGCAGGTAAATATGGCAATGAGTAAACCAGGTATGAGCGTAATAGTTCCTTTGACCAATATGAACCAAAAAATTTGGCAAAAGCATGAGGAGCTACCTGTCCCCCCCCAACCGGTCCAAAGACAAACGGTTTTCCAAACTTCCATAAATGAGAACCAATACGGAGGGTACCCCATGTCACATGATGCAGTATGTCGATAGTATTTACTAGATCAGCAGAATATGCTAGTACTGCGCGTTGCCAAAGCATATAATGAAGATAGTAAGGCACCCGATGCTTTAAATTTCTGCTCCACTTGGGTATGTCAACAAAATGAAACTGTAAATTAGGCAATCGCTGATGATTGAGTTCTTGTGCTATGGCAGATTGGCCCTGCAAGCGTGTAAGGACATGGACATCATGTCCACGAAGCGCAAGATAGTAAGCTAAATTCCAGCCATATCCAGGTTCAGATCCACGATTAGGTTCGCAAGCATACGCGGAGAGTAGTATTCTCATATTACAATGATCTCCATCGCTTGGAGTTCCCATATCTTTTCTGTGCTAATTGCAATCGTGTTCCAAGATTTTCCTCTCTTTAGTGCATTCATTGTGGGATCAATGCAAAAAAACTGATAGTTCGCATCGGTAAAAAACTCTTCGAAATTAAATGAGGCTTTTCCTTCCAGTTTTTTGAATCTTGTTTGGGTGTCTGCAGCAATTTCCAGTTGAACTATTGGCTTATAGGTCTTTAGGATTTTTTTAGAGCCAAGCAATACTTCTGATTCAGCTCCTTCGGCATCAATCTTTATGTAGTCAATCCTTTCCACAGGATTTGCAGTAAAGTATTCGTCTAAGCTAACGGCTTCTACGGTGTCTGCAAGGTTCGTCGTACCATCACCTATGGACGTAGTAAACGTTTTGGCAGAATCATCGCCCACCAAACTTAACCTCAACTTTGCATGATGACTACTTACTGCATTTTGGATAACGGTTATATTCAATAGATTATTGGTCACGCTACTTTCGATTAGTCGGTTACTTGATTGAAGTTGTGGTTCAAAAGCAAATACCTGCTTTACTCGCTTTGCCATAAAAAGCGAATATGTTCCAATATTCGCTCCCACATCCACACAAATCATTTCTCTATCGAGAAAGCGGCTTAGAAAGGCAAACTCAACGGGTTCGTGATAATCAAAATAAAACGCTAAGCGGGCTACACCATCGTTAGGATAGAGAAGAATGTATAAGGATTTATCGTAAACAAAGTGAATTGGTTTTCCAATTAGCCTGATGATTTCCCACACAATTACTCTAAGCAAAGTTTTTATCGGCTTTTTCTTGAAAGTGGGATGATTGATTAACCACAAAATCTTTTTTAGAGATGGACGGGAAATATTCACGAACTCTGAAATCCTTGGGAATACGGAATTATCTTAATATTTCTTTATAGAAACCTACTGTCTCAACAGCAATTTCCCCCCAGGAAAGTGGTTTCAAATCTATTTCTTGATGCCCGAGAGCTTTTATCAAATCTCTCGTTTTTAATAATTGAGCAGAGGAAAATTTATCCCTATATGTATATATCCAGTGTGGTCCGATTATTTCTTGCAGATCCACAAGCGAGCCCATCTCTGGAAGTAAAACAGGCTTCTTAAAAGACAGTGATAAAACAACACTACCTGAATTCAAGATATCCTGGAATGGAAAAACAACTAAGTCAGCTGAATTTAAAAAAACTTGCAGCTCACCATCTGGTATGAATTGCAGATATAAACGTGTGCGAGGATCTCTCTCTTTTAAGTGTTCTAATTGAGAACTGACTATTGTGGTATCAGGTTTTCCAGCGATAAGAAGTATATTTTCCTCCCCATCAACCTCGTAAAAACATTTCATTAATTGAGCAACATTTTTGTACGGAGCAATGGTCCCTATAAACAAAAACACAAATGCATTTTGGGGGAGATCCAGAATTTTCCTGGCATTTGTTTTTGTAATTGTATTGGGATAAACATTTAAGTAATCTCCATTTCCGAATCGAAGAACCAACTGCTTTTTATTGTTCAAGGAGGGATACTTTGAACAGATAAGTCGATTTGCAGAATTACTCAGACTGATATACCCATCGATTAAGAATGGAAAAAAAATCCAAAAAGCCCTGGTTAGATGTGGATGGTATTTATTGTGAGGAGTCAGATTGTGAATCGTCCAAAGGATCTTTGCTTTCCGCATCTTAGCAATCCCAAGAAGGAGAAAAACTAAAATTGTTTTTAAGAGTGCAGCGATTGTGTTTTTCTGACTTAAGTAACCTTCCGGCCAATGAATATGGACAATATCATATTGTCCGAACAGAATTTGCTGGATAGAGAATTCAATAATTTGAATATTGTGTTTTTGAATGGCTGAATAGAGTAGCCAGTTATAAGGGTTCAGCGTTTTGTTTCGGAAGGCCGGCCAGCCGACTACACGAAGATAGCTTTGTGATGAATTCATGATAATTGGGTGCCTCTGATCGTATGAAACTCTGTGAAAAGAATAAAACCAACAGCAGCCAGGTAATACTGTTACGGCTAAGGGCAATATTTTCAACCAGATTATAGAACAACGTGAAGCTCGCAAAAAGAGACATGATAACGCTATAACTGATTGATTGCTGTCTGCCACGGAATAAATTAAGGATAAAAGATCCATAAACAAAGATATAAAAGAAAACACCTATAAGTCCAAGATCCAATGCTATATCTAGAAATCCGTTGTGCGCATGGGGAGGAAACCAATGAAGAGTGTCCCAAATAACCGCCGAGGGCCCTTCCCATCCATTCCAAAATCCCCCGTAGCCGTAACCTAACACAGGATTTTTTTGGATTGCCCACCAGACTAAATTCCAGAGCGACATTCTACCTGTAAGCGTTGCGTCTCTCTGCAAAAAGCTAAGTAGGTTTTCCCAATTCAACACAATGGAAGCCGACACAAAGATGGTCATTATTCCAAACAATACAATCGCGTTGTGTTTTTTGTTTTTAGGGAAATGACGTAATAAGAAAAATAGCATGATAATACCCAAGCCCATTATTGTAAGAATGATCCCGGTCGCAGAAGAAGACTTATACATCAAAAATAAAGCTGCAAGTAATGACACAAACCAAAAGACTTTTTTCGTTGTTCTTAGAAGATAAACGAAAACCATCGACGCCAAAAGTGAGGTTCGCGTTAGCTCGTTTTTTGTTAAGAAAACGCCTGTCCATCCAAGGTCTGTAGGAAAGAAAAAAGTAAAAATATAAGAAGCTAACATAACCAGTGAAAACGAAATTCCCAAAAAAATAAAGTTCTGAGCAAGCGAAAATCGGTTAGCTAAGTAAATTGCAAATAAGGTGGTACCAATGAGCGCCACAGAACGACGAAAAGTGATATCGGGCGCATATGACCAAGTGACAGAGACAAATGTCCATAACACTAGCAACCAGATGATAAAAATTTTACGGGTTGAAAAAAGGAAGATTTGCGGTCTCTGGAAGAGATATAGCGCTGCAACCAAATAGGTGATAGCGAAAAAAGCTTGCATGTAGATATTATTTTCATTAACTACAGTCAAGCCATAGGGGCGCGAAACAAATACCCGAACAAACGCGCCTGTATAAGCTATGAGAGCCAAAACAACAAATATAGTTTCTATAGGTCTTGTTCCAGAAGATTTGACTTGCATAAACTCTCAAGAAACTCCCCTAGATTTGAGTAAAACAATCGCCCAAAGAAGAAATGCTAATAATCCGTCGGATGCCCAACTGGCGAACACTGCACCTTTCCAGCCCCAGAGCGGGATTGCCCAAATATTGAGTATAAAATTTACTCCTGAGATCAATAGCTGTGATTT
>Ga0073934_10011557_pt1 | contig 10642 bp, 10 predicted proteins | sample LarsenN4metaG_FD_76834 | JGI IMG/M metagenome (GOLD analysis project Ga0073934, IMG submission 76834) | Hot spring sediment bacterial and archeal communities from British Columbia, Canada, to study Microbial Dark Matter (Phase II) - Larsen... ... | reverse complement strand
TCTCCCCAAAGTGAAGTAGTTTTTCGATGCACTGTTCTGTTCCTCCGCAGATTTCGTCTAACCAACTTCAATCTAACGGATTAGAACGGAACAGTGCCCCTTAATTTGCGAATTCGGGTTGAAACAGAAACGGGATTCCACGGCCGGGGCGCCCCCCCGGTGGAGGCTATAGAGCGGCCCGGCGGGTGGGCGCCAGGCGCTCGATCCGGAGTTGTTGAAAGCGTTTGAGCAGGCGGAAAAACTTGAGCGCGCGGCGGGCGTCTTCCTGGATCTGGATCTTGAGGATGGCAGGATTCTGGAATTTCATCTCGTCCCGCAGGCGGAAGAGAAATTCGATTTCCATTTCGGATTCGGCGACTTCACAGGAGAAGTTGAGGAGAAAAGTTTCGACGGTCAACCGGTGATCGCCGAAAGTAGGCTTGTGGCCGACATTGGTCACCGAATCGTGCGTGGTCGCGCCGAGGCGCGTGCGGGTGACGTAAACCCCGATCTTGGGGAGTTGCTCCTCCAACGGACCGAGGTTCAACGTGGGCACCGTATGCTTACGCCCCACCCCGAGGCCGGCCACGATGGGACCGACCACGGAGAAGGGTCTTCCCAGCAGTCGGGCCGCCAGGTGGACGCGCCCGAGGGAAAGCAGCTCGCGGATGCGCGTGCTGGAAACGAGTTCGCCACGTACCTTGACCGCGGGCAGCACGTCGAGCCGGAAGCGTTCCTGTCGTGCCAGTTCGTGGAGGATTTCCACGTCCCCCGCCTGCCGATACCCGAAACGGAAGTTTGGTCCGACATGGACCGAAACCGCGCCCAGGCCGTTCACCAAGATTTGCCGGACAAACTCCACGGGCGACAGCCGCGCCAGCTCCTTGGTGAAGGGCAAGGCCAGCAAGAGTTCGATACCCGTGCCCTCAATCCAACGCGCCTTCCGTTCGAGCCCTGTCAGGAGCTTGGGGGCGTGTTCGGGCGATAGCAGCTTGATGGGATGCGGCTCGAACGTCACCGCCACCGGTGTGGCGCTCAGCGCGTGCGCCGTCTCGACGACCTTGCGCAGCAGCTTTTGATGCGCCAGATGCACGCCGTCGAAGTTCCCGATGGTGACGACGCTGCGCCGCGTCAGCGCCCCAAGTTCGGCCAGATTGTGGACGATGCGCATGTGGAAGAAGGAGTCAGAAGTCAGGGGTCAGAACTCAGAATCGCAGGTTACTTTATCTGACTGCTGACGGAGAATTCGTTCACACCTCCACTTTGAGCCCATCGTAGGCCAGCCGCACGTGCGCGGGGAGGGCCGCATTCGTCTCCTTGTGCTTCAACTCGTGCGCGATATGGGTGAAGAAGGCACGTTGGGGTTTCAGGCGCTCGACCAGCGCCAGCGACTGCTCCAGATGCGAGTGCGTGGGGTGCGGCGTGTGGCGCAGCGCATCCAGGATCAGCACGCTGAGGCCCTCGAGCAGGGGCATGGAGGATTCCGGAATCGTGCTGAAGTCGGTGACGTAAGCGGCTTGGCTGAATCGAAAGCCCAGCACGGGAAGATCGCCGTGCAGCACCGGGATGGGAGTAAAGCGCCGCCCCCACAATTCGAATGAGCCATTAATCGCACGGGGGTCAAGCTTGCCCAACCCGCCATACTTGTAGGTCTGCTCGAAGATGTAGCTGAAAACGTGCCGCAGCGTTCGCATTGTGGCATCGTCGGCATAGATCGGCAGGGGCACTCGCTGACGAAAGTAGAACACGCGCGTGTCGTCGAGCCCGAGCACGTGGTCGGCGTGGCCGTGCGTGAAGAGCACGGCATCGAGGCGTGAGATCTTTTCCCGCAGCGCCTGCTGGCGGAAGTCCGGTGTGGTATCAATGACCACGACGCGGCCGTCGTACTCCAGCATCAGGGAAGGCCGCGTGCGCTGGTCGCACGGGTCGGTGGAAAGACAGACTTTGCACACACAGCCAATCGTGGGCACGCCGGTCGAGGTGCCAGTGCCAAGAAACGTCAATCTCATCGGGGTGGTCGCGTCAGGTGCTTCTGGATTTCGAGGTAGCCCATGCGCAACTCGTAGAGGGCTTCCTCGAGCAGGTGGCTTTCTTCCGTCGTGAGATTGCCGCGCGTCTTGTGCTGGAGCACTTCCAGCATGTCGATCGTCCGGCGCGCGTTGACGAGATCAGGGGGGATGCGCTCCCCGCCGGGTCCGGGAAGCAATCCCAATTGGAAGAATGCAGTAGTGCTCAGGTAGGAAACAATCGTGTCGAAGCTCGGTGGACCAAGCTCGACGGGTTCTTCGTACGCCGCCGATTCCGGAGCGGGCGGCTCGGCGGCGCGGGGGACCTGGGAGGCCTTGGAATCAGGGGCAGATTCCTCACGGCGTGTCCCATCCGCGAAAAACCCTCGGCGATCCACCACCCTGAAGCCGGATGATCCGTCTTTGTCCTCTGGCATCCCTCTTCTCCCGAGCCGCGCTGCAGCACACCCCGTGAGCCATGCGCGCAGCACCCCCGGCAAAACATGAGTTTACCAATATTCCTCATTCGCAACAAGCGCGCGGAGTTCTATTGCCATCTCTCGCCGGGGCTTGCTACAGTAGAAAATTGATTTTGCTTCTTCCCCGCGGTTAGAAAACGGCAGGCAGCAAGGAGTTATCCTGGCCGGCGAAAACCTGCGAAAGCTGGTGGAATTGATGGCGCACCTGCGCGGGCCGGAAGGGTGTCCGTGGGATAAGGCCCAGGACTTCGATTCGGCCAAAGGATTGCTCCTGGAAGAAGCCTACGAGGTCGTGGACACGATTAATTCGCGGGATTTTGACGCGCTGGAAGATGAGCTGGGCGACCTACTCTTCCAGGTGGTCTTCTTCTCGCGGCTCGCCGAGGAAGACGGCCATTTCGACATCGAGGATGTCATCGAGCGCGTGCACGCCAAACTGGTGCGCCGCCACCCGCACGTGTTCGGCGAAGTCCGCGCCCGGAACGCGGAGGAAGCGCTCGCCAGCTGGCTCCGCGTGAAGGACAAGGAACACGCTGATACCGGAGAGCCGCACAATCAATCAAGGTCGTTACTGGAAGGGATTCCACCAGCGCTGCCCGCGACGCTGGAAGCTTACGAGCTGGGTCTGCGTGCCGCGGAAGTGGGTTTTGACTGGCGGGAGGTGGACGACCTGCTGGCGAAGATTGACGAAGAAGTTCACGAACTCCGGCAGGTGCTGGCTGGCGGGGCGGCGCGCAGCGCGAAAACCGAAGAGGAAGTTGGGGACCTGATGTTTGCGGTCGCCCACCTGGCGCGCTTCCTGCGCTACGATCCGGAGACCTGCCTGCGCCGCGCCAATCAGAAATTCAAATCGCGCTTCCAAGCCCTCGAGCGGGAGGTGGCCCAGCGCGGCAAGCAAGTGCGCGAGTGTACGCCCGAGGAGCTGGATGCTATTTGGGAAGATCTGAAGAAGTGAGAAGGACAGGCCCGCGACCTGCCCCATCATGAAGGAACCCAACCCGGTGAACTACCTCGTCCGAGCTTGTGAAGCGCACGAGGAGCTGGCGGCCTGTGTTCGGCTGCAGAAAAAAATCTGGAAGTACAGCGACCTGGAAGTTTACCCGCTGCGGCTGTTTGTGACTTTGGCGAAGATCGGCGGGCAGGTGCTCGGCGGGTTCACTCCGGAGGGCGAGATGGTGGGGTTTGTAGCCTCGCTTCCCGCCTGGCGAGGCCGCCGACGGTATCTTCATTCGCTTTCACTCGGCGTCCTGCCGACGCACGAAAACCGCGGCCTGGGGAAGGCGTTGAAGCTCGAACAGCGTCGGCGGGCATTGCGCGCCGGGATCGAACTGGTGGAATGGACATTCGACCCCCTGCGTGCCAAGAACGCGTACTTTAACATCGTGCGGCTGGGGGCCGTATGCCGGCGTTACATTCCGAACCACTACGGCGAGGTGGACAGCCAGTTCCAGCGCGGCCTTCCCAGCGATCGCTTGGTGGCCGAGTGGTGGCTGAAATCACCGCGCGTCCGGCGTGTCCTCACGGGCAAGCCGCCGCGCGCGGCGCAAAGCAAACCTGCCGCGACCGTCGAGATTCCCGCGCGGATCGACGAACTGAAAACCTCCGGTGGGGCCGCAGCCCGCGCCTTGCAGCGCGGTGTGCGCGAGAAGTTCCAGCAATTGTTCTCGCGGGGCTTCGTGGTGACCGGTTTTGAAGTCGAGGGAGAGACGGCCCGGTATCTGCTGGACGACCGAAATGGAGCGGCTCCCGATGAAGATTGACCGCATCGAGTTGCGCGAGATCCAGTTGCCGCTGGTGCATTGCTTTGAAACCAGCTTCGGCCGCACTACGCGGCGACGCATCGTGCTGGTCCGAGTCGAGTCCGAAGGTGTGACGGGCTGGGGCGAGGTGACGTGCGGGGAAGGCCCCTTCTACAACTACGAGACGCCGGAGACGGCGTGGCACATTCTCCGCGACTTCCTCATTCCCTGGACGCTCGGGAAGGATTGGTCTTCGGTCGAAGAGGTGGCGCAGTGCTTCCAGCCGATTCGCGGCCACAACATGGCCAAGGCGGCGCTCGAAAATGCGTTGTGGGATATTGAAGCGCAGAGGAAGGGCGTCCCGCTCTGGAAGCTGATTGGCGGCACCCTCGAGGAAATTCCCTGCGGCGTTTCCATTGGCATCCAGGACTCCGTCGAGGCACTACTGGAGAAGATTCAGATCGAACTGGATGGCGGCTATCAGCGGATCAAGGTGAAAGTTAAGCCGGGCAGGGATGTGGACGTGCTGGATCGCATTCGTCGGCAATTTCCGCGCCTCGCACTGATGGCCGACGCGAACGCGGCGTATAGTTTGAGCGATCTTGCTCACTTGAAGTTGTTTGATCGTTTCCACCTCATGATGATCGAGCAACCGCTCGGCTGGGATGACATCCTCGATCACGCCGCGCTGCAGCGCGAAATCGCCACCCCGATCTGCCTGGATGAATCCATTCACAGCGCCGGTGACGCGCGCAAGGCGATCGCGGCGGGCGCCTGTAAGATTATCAACATCAAGCTCGGCCGCGTGGGTGGCTTTACGGCGGCACAGCGGGTCCACGACGTCTGCCGCGAGCGCAAGGTGCCGGCGTGGTGCGGCGGCATGCTCGAATCGGGCATCGGCCGCGCTCAGAACGTCGCCCTGTCCACGTTGCCGGGATTCAGCTTGCCGGGTGACATTTCCGCCAGCCGCCGTTACTGGTCCGAGGACATCATCGAGCCGGAAGTAACCGTGACCTCCCGGGGAACAATTCGCGTCCCGCCAACGCCCGGACTCGGATACGCGCCCCGCCTCGATCGCATCGAGAAGCTCACCGTGCGGAGGGAGACCTTTGGATAGCACCCCCGCAGTTGCCGCGCAAGCCGCCGAGGCCAAACGGGCGTCGCGCAGCCATGCGCGGATGCATTGGTTGATGCTGGTGGCCACCTTCTGTTGGGCGGGAAACATGGTGGCCCTCAAGGACGCGATGGAGGGCTTCAGCGCCCTGGCCCTCGCCTTGCTTCGCGTGGCGGGCGCGGCGATCATTTACCTGGCCCTGTTCCTTTTCGGCCGGCGACCGTTTCCATGGCGGATTACGGCACGCGCGTGGCCCACACTGGTCCTGCTGGCCATGGCCGGTGTCACCTTCAATCAACTCTTCTTCATCGGCGGGCTGGCGCGCAGTTCGGTGGCCCATGCCGGGCTGATTGTGGCGCTCGGCCCCATCATGGTGCTGGTGCTTTCCTGCCTGATGCGGCTCGAAGCGCTCACCGTCAACAAGTTCCTGGGGATGCTCATTTCGTTTGGCGGTGTGGCGGTTCTGACCACCGGCAAAGCCGGACGCTTGAACGGCGGCCACGTGGTCGGAGACTTGATCCTGCTGGCTGCGAGTGCGGTCTTCGCTTACTACACGATTCTGGTCAAGGAGGTCGTGGATAGGTACGACGCGCTGACGCTGAATACCCTGGCCTATGCGATCGGCTTGCCCCTCCTGTTGCCCTTCACCACGCGCGCCCTGCTCGAAGTGCGGTGGCAGATGGTGCCGCTGCACTCCTGGTGGGGTCTGGGGTTTGCGATCTTGCTGGGCTCCGTAGTGCCTTATCTGATTTTCGCCGTGGTGATGAGCGAGTTGACGGCGGCGCGCGTAGCGGCGTTCGCGTATATTCAGCCGATCATCGCGACTGGTTTGGGCATTTGGCTGCTCCACGAGCGCCTGACCGCGAAGGTCGTCGTGGGCGGAATTCTGATTCTCGCGGGCGTCTATCTGACAGAGTGGGAACGGGGCGAGGAACGAGCCGCGGCGCAAAGTGGCGAAAGGAAGTTGGGAGTTGGGAGTCGGCAGTAGGGAGCAAAACACAGCAGGAATTCGAAAAGGCGAAAGGCAAGAAGCAAGATGTAAGAAGCAAGAAGCAAGAAGCAAGAAGCAAGAAGCAAGAAGCATCTTTTCTTCGAGGGTCGCTGAAAGGGGGATGCAGTTTGCCCCACTCCTTACTCCCGGCACCCTGCTCCCCTCCTTCTCATGTTGAAACGCATTGCCATCATTCCCGGTGATGGAATCGGAATCGAGGTCACGCGCGAGGCCGTGCGGATCCTCGATACGCTGCGCGCCAAGCACGCGCTGCCGCTCGAGCTCGTGACCTTCGATTGGGGGGCCGAGAAATACCTGCGCGAGGGGGTGTCCCTTCCGGCTGGCGCGCTGGAGATGTTGGGCCGCGAGTTCGATGCCATTCTGATCGGAGCGCTGGGTGACCCACGCGTTCCTTCGAACCAACACGCGGTCGATATATTGCTCGGCATTCGTTTCGGCCTGGACCTGTATGTGAACCAGCGGCCTATAAAGCTCTTTGATGCGCGGCATTGTCCTCTCAAGAGCCGCACGGAGCGGGAGGTCAACTTCGTCATCTTCCGCGAGAACACGGAAGGCTCGTACGTGCGCCTGGGCGGGAGCTTCAAGCTGGGCTCCGAAGACGAAGTGGCCATTCAGGAAGACGTCAACACGCGGCGGGGCGTGGAGCGCATTCTCGTATACGCCTTCGAACACGCCCGCCGTCACCGCCTGAAGAAACTGTGTATGAGCGACAAGTCCAATGCGCTGCCCTTCGGCCACGGCCTCTGGCAGCGGGTCTTTCGAGAAGTTCGCGAGCGTTATCCGGAGATTCAGTCGCGCCATCTTTATGTGGACACGCTCGCGATGGAGATGATCCGCGATCCCTCGCAGTTTGACGTGATCGTCACCTGCAACATGTTCGGCGACATTCTCAGTGATTTGGGAGCCCAGCTCGTGGGTGGGTTGGGGCTCACGCCCTCCGCGAACATCCATCCCGGGCGGACGTCGATGTTCGAGCCGGTTCACGGCTCGGCGCCGAATATCGCCGGCAGGAATCTGGCGAATCCGATGGCGGCGATTCTCACCACGGCCATGATGCTCAACCATTTGGGGTTCGCGGAGGTCGCGAATCGCCTCGAGTCCACTGTCCGCGAAGCCATTCGGCGGGACATGACCACGCCCGACCTGGGCGGGTCACTCGGCACGCGTGAAGTAGGCGAATGGATTTGCACCCTTCTGTAGCACCGGTCCATGATCGGTGTCTCTTTGGACTCAGCGAATTCGCCGCTCCGCGAGGCGCGCGACCGCTCCCATCCCGGAGTTGTTACCTACGCTCCGAGTCGTGGCGCTACAGTTGCACGATTTCCAGCACGCGCCGCCGCTGGGGTCGGAAAATCACCGCCAGGACGAATCCGGCCACGAATCCCCCCACGTGCGCCCACCAGGCCACGCCACCAGCCGTAGCCGACTGGATCGCCTGCATCTGGTAGCCGGAGAAGAACTGTATCAGGAACCAATATCCGAGGAGCACCAGCGCCGGCACTTCAATCGTCCAGAAGAAAAAGAGGACGGGGACAAGGGTGGTGATGCGGGCGCGCGGATAGCTGATGAAGTAAGCGCCCAAAACTCCTGCAATGGCGCCGCTGGCCCCGATGGTGGGGACACGCGAGCCGGCATTCAGGATGATGTGCGCGAGCGCGCCGGCCAGCCCGCCGAGGAGATAAATGAGCAAGAATTTCAGGTGACCGTAACGGTCTTCGATGCTGCGGCCAAAGACGAAGAGAAACAGCATATTGCCGAGCAGGTGGAGCCACCCGCCATGCAGGAACATGGAGGCCAGGAGGGGGAGGAAGAGAGCGGAAGGCGTATGTCGAAGAGCAATATGCGGAACGGTATATCGGGCTGGAATAATCCCCAGGTGGAAGACAACTTCATCGACCTGCGGACCAAGCCACAATTCCACGAAAAACACGAGAACATTGGCGGCGATCAGAGCGAAGGTGAGGAGGGGCAGGGTCTGCCGCCGGATGTGATCATGAAGTGGGATCGGGACCATTCGATTAGCATTTTAACCTGTGGCCCTGAACCCGCCCACGGAAATGTAGCTGAAGTCTAGAGGCGGCGTCTCACCACCGAAGAATTGAGAGCGTACGGCCGGCGATGAGGACAACGCCACCACAGGCTCCCCTCGCCGATCATTCACCCAAATTCCTCGCCTTTACCTCCTTTGCGTCCCGGCACGTTTCCGCCTCTCCCCACAAGAACGCAAGACCCGGCTTTGAAGTTGCCACAAGAACCGCAACCGGCCTCGAAGGATTCGCGGAGCCGCTCCGCGGGTTCTTCACCAGGCTTGCGTTGACGCTCGCTTCCGGCGTCCGATATACTCGCGTTTTGAGTTGACTCGATCGTGTCCAGAGGAGCCGCACATACTGAGGGCTCGTCCTGACCCGGCATCCCGTTTCCTCTGGGCATTTCCTGGCGGTTCCGCATGAAGCCCAGCCCGCTCGTCCGCGAGCTTGCACGCCGGCTCGGTCCCGACGCCGTCCTCTGGCGCCCGGAAGACCTGATGCTCTATGAATACGACGCGCTCTCCTGCCTCAAGCCGCCGCAGGCGGTTGTCTTCCCGCTGAGCACGGAAGATGTGGTGGCCGTCGTCAAGCTAGCGGCGCGCGAGCAACTGCCCGTGGTGCCGCGCGGAGCGGGCACGGGCCTGAGCGGGGGCTCGGTGATCACCGAGGGCGGCATCGTCGTGGCCTTCGCCCGCATGAAGAAGATCCTGGAGGTCGATCTCGAGAACCTGCGCGCCCGCGTCCAGCCAGGGGTCGTGAACATGGACTTGACGCTCGCCGTGAGCGACCACGGGCTCTACTTCGCCCCGGACCCCTCCAGCCAGAAGGCCTGCACCATCGGCGGCAACGTGGCCGAGAATGCGGGTGGGCCACACACGCTAGCCTACGGTGTAACGACGAACCACGTGCTGGGGGCGGAAATGGTGCTGCCGGACGGGGAGGTCGTGCGCACCGGCGCGCCCTTCTGGGACCGCCCGGGGTACGACTTGACGGGCTTCCTCGTCGGCTCAGAGGGAACGCTGGGCATCGTGACGGAAGTGACGGTCCGCCTCTCGCGCCAACCCGAGGCGGTCAAGACGCTGCTCGCCATCTACGACCGCATCCTGGATGCGCCGCGCACCGTGGCCGCCATCACCGCCCGGCGTATCACGCCCGCGGCCCTCGAGATGATGGACGGGTTCACGCTGCGCGCCGTGGAGGAAGCTTTCCACGCGGGTTTTCCCATGGATTCCGCGGCTGTGCTATTGATCGAAGTCGAGGGCCCGCGCGAGGCCGTCGAGGACTACGCCGACCAGATCGAAGCCATCTGTAAGGAGTGCGCCGCCCGGGAAGTGCGGCGCGCCCGATCGGCGGAGGAGCGTGACCTGCTCTGGCGCGGGCGCAAGAATGCTTTCGGCGCGCTGGGCCGCATCAGCCCGAACTATTACGTTCAGGATGGCGTCATCCCGCGCACGCGCCTGCCGGAGATGCTGGAGTTCATCGAGCAGGTCAGCCGCAAATACCAACTGCGCATCGGCAATATCTTCCACGCCGGCGACGGGAATCTTCATCCGTTGCTGATGTTTGATGCGCGGGACCAGGACCAGGTCGTGCGCGTCACCCAGGCGGCGAAAGAGATCATGGCCAAGTGCGTCGAGATGGGCGGCGCGCTCACCGGCGAGCACGGTGTGGGGATCGAGAAGCGCGATCTGATGCCCTTGATCTTTTCGCCCGACGAGCTCGACTGGATGCACCGGCTCAAGGCGGTCTTCAATCCCAAGGGGACGTTTAATCCCGGCAAGGTCCTTCCTACTTCAAAGATGTGCGGAGAGCTGCGCGTGCAGGTTTCGGCAGGAGGCGCGCTGTGAACGGGACAGTCGAAAGCGCGCGCGCAGATTTCGCTGCCATTGTCGGGGTGTCGCACGTCGTCACGGACGCGGCTGTCTGCGCCGCCCTGACCGTGGATGGCCAAGCGCCGCGGTGCGTCGTCTATCCCACTTCGCCCGAAGAGGTCGCCGCCGTGCTCCGCTGCGCGGCCAAGCACGAGCTGGGCGTCCTTCCCTGCCGCAACGCTACCAAGCTGGCGATCGGCAATCCGCCGCGTCGGTACCATGTGGCATTGTCGCTCAAGGAGATGAACCGCGTGTGGCACTACGAGTCCGCCGACCTGACGATTACCGCCGAGCCGGGAATGAAGTTCGGGGACTTTCAGCATTTCGTGGCGCGGCAAGATTTGTGGCTGCCCCTCGATCCGCCCGGAGGGGCGCGCGCGCGTTTGGGCGGAAGCGTCGCGACGAACGGCAGGGG
>Ga0073934_10011556_pt1 | contig 10642 bp, 9 predicted proteins | sample LarsenN4metaG_FD_76834 | JGI IMG/M metagenome (GOLD analysis project Ga0073934, IMG submission 76834) | Hot spring sediment bacterial and archeal communities from British Columbia, Canada, to study Microbial Dark Matter (Phase II) - Larsen... ... | reverse complement strand
GACGCGCTAGTGGTCGAACTGCGCGGCGTGGCGGGCGCGGCATAGGGCGCGGTGCGGCGCGCGGGGGCGGTCCTGGCGCTGTTTGTGGGCGCGCTGGTGGCGACCTTGTTGTTGCAGATCCACGGCGGCGCCTACGAGGCGGAGTTCAGCGAGACGATGGACGAGTCGGCCCACTATGTGACCGGCCTTCTCGCGCACGACTGGGTGCGGGCCGGCATGCCATGGCCGCCGGGCCGCTTCTATTCCGAATTCACGCAGCGCTACTCGAACGTTGGCATCGGACATTGGCCCCCGGGATTCTATGTCCTGCAAGCAGGCTGGATGCTTCTGTTCGGCGTCTCGCGCGATTCGATGTTGTTGCTGATGGCCTTGGTGCAGGCCGCATTCGTGACGGCGACGGTGCTGTTGTTGGGCGTGGCGCTGCGCATGCGGTATGCGCTGGGCGCGGGATTGCTGTTGCTGACGGTGCCGCTGGCGCAGGTGTCGGCGCGGTCGTTGATGGGCGAAGCGCCGGTGGCCTTGCTGGTGCTGGCGGCGGGGGCGGCGTGGCGTTGGTATTTCCGCGGCGGCCGGCCCGTGGCTTCGGGAGTGTTCGGCGGGGTTGCGGCGGTGGCGCTGTTGACGAAGGGCACGGGGATTGTGCTGGCTCCCGTGCCGCCGCTCACGGCGTTGCTCCGCGGACAGGCGACGTTGCTGCGGCGCGGGACCTTCTGGTTGCCGGCGGGGATTGTGCTGCTCCTCTGCGGCGTTTGGTACGCGCAGGTGCCGGGTGCGCTCCACGAGGAAGTGGCCTGGCTGGGTGGGTTGATGTTTCTTCCGGGGCGCATTCCGGAGAGCTTGGCGTTTCTGTGCGAGCAGCTTACTATTCCCGTGATGCTGGCGGCGCTGGCGGGCGTGGCAGCGCTTGTGCGGGATGCGGTGCGCGGGAAGACGCTCGACCCGCTGTGGAGTATTGCGGGTGTGCTGCTGGTGGGCTCGATTCTGTTTCGAGCCGTGGTTGCGGTGTGGGAGCCGCGGCACCTGCTGATGAGTGTGCCGTGGCTGCTGCTGTTTGCCGGCGAGGCGTTGCGACGGCTGACGGCGCGTGGCGGAGCGTGGGGGCGGGTAACGGGCGGCATGTGTCTGATGGCGCTCGCGGCGGTATGCGCGTGGAACGTGATGCGGACGCCCGAGAAGGCGAGGCTGGGGTTGCGGGAGGCGGTGGGGATGGTGCTGGAGTCTCCGGAATTGGATGGTGTGGATGTGCTTGTGGTGTCGGATCTGCGGGGAGAGGGTGCGGCGACGGCTGAGTTCGCCATGCGGGAACGGCGGCCGGGCCGGCGTGTGCTACGGGCCAGTGGTGAATTGGCGGAGACGTCGTTTCTGGGTGACCAGTACAGGGCCAAGTTCCGCGATGCCGGCGGCGTGATGCGGTGGGTGGAGACGAGAGGCCGGCTGGTACTGATCTTCGATGCGCCGGCCCAGCTGTTCCCGCATGCCGGTTTGGTGCGGGAGGCGACTGCGGCGCCGGCTTGGGGGTGGCGACGGTTGGTGGATGGCAGGGATGCGTGGGGTCTGCCTGAAGTGTGGATTTGGGAGCGGCGGGCACGGTAGGCGGAGTGGTTGGAAACTGGAGGAGGGGCGTGAGAATTTGACAGTCCATAAGGGTGGATGCTGTAATGAAGGAAGCCGCTCCTCGGTAGCTCAACGGTAGAGCATTCGGCTGTTAACCGAAGGGTTGTAGGTTCGAATCCTACCCGGGGAGCCAAACCTTTTCTGCGCACCCCGCCCCGCCCCTCCGTTAACGCCTCTCTCCGTCCGTAACCCCGCAACTGGCCGCGTTTTCGCGACTTCCGCGTCTCTGCTTTGCCCGCCGTGTCCGGCCTGCCGCGCCGACCTGCGCCCCCGCAACGTTTACTGGAGGCCGTTTTCTCCCGTCTCCGGGAGAAACCAGGAATTGGTTAACAGCATCGCGAGGGTTGTCCAACCCCAATCCGGACGTTCCGAAACCGGGCGGCGTATCTGGTTAACAATCGCAGCCGCACTCCACTTCGGGCACGAATGCCCTTGGTTCAGTAGAGTTGGGTAGCAAAGCTCAGCGGCGACGTCCCCCTGAAACGTGGCGGCGTGCCCGCTGGCGATTTGCAGAGTCGAATTCGAGCAGCCAGAGGTCGCCACCTGGAGTGACGAGGCCGCTGGAGGGGCGCCAGGGCGCAGGGCTTGTCGCGGCGATGGAAATGGCCCCATCGGAGCCGATACGGATGACCTGGCGCCGCTCCGGAAGCGCTGCGTAAACATTGCCGGCCCGGTCCGCCCAAAGGCCCATGACATCGCCCAGCGGGCGCGTGTGAAGGGCGGTGATCTTCCCCGGAGGGCTGACCCGGTGGAGGACACCGCGGTCGGCGAAAATCAGGTCGCAGGTTGAAGTTATTCCGAGCCAGCCGGGTCTCATGCTGCCAAGTTCCACGAAGGTCGCCGCGGGCAAGCCGGGGCGGGCGCGCTTGAGCGCGGTGGTCGAACCTTCACGGGCCATCCAGTAGAACCAGCCGTCCGTGCAACGAACAAACGAGAAATCGCCGTAGTCCTCGCGGAAACCCTGGCGGGCCGCGATGAAGTCCACGATCTCGCCGGCCGGACTGCGCTTCCACACCCGATGGCCCCAGCGGTTTGTGCGCTCGCCTTCATACCAGAGGTGTTCGCCGTAAAGGTTGCCTGTGGAATCGAGCCAGAGTTCGTGAGTGTGGACGTTGGCAACTGCGATCGAACGTTTCCCATCGGGGGCAATCCGCCAAACGTGAACATTGTCCGAGTAGAAAATATCGCCAGCGGTGTCGGCGACAATGCCGATGGCAGGGTGCGCATGGAGAGCCGCGGAAGCCAGCACCGTGGTCAGCAGGCCGAAGAGTATGCCGGATCTGCGCAGGCCTCCAGTATGCTGCAACTGGCCAAGTGGTGTCGAGGTGGTAAATCAAGAACTGCGATTCTGCAGCCCCCGCAACGTTTACCGGAGGCCGTTTTATCCTTGTCTCCGAGAGAAACCAGGAGTTGGTTAACAGCATCGCGAGGGTTGTCCAACCCCAGGCCGGACGTTCCGAAACCGGGCGGCTGTCCAGCCAACGATGCAGCCGACCGAGGGGACGGCATGAGCTTGTGGGGCGGACGGCCTGTTGATGGCAAGACAGAAGACGAGGTCACTGGCGACCAAGGACCCAATTCGTGCGCAGACGGTCGGCACACGTCGCAGTGAGCTTCTGGCGGGGGTTATCCAAGAAGGCCTGGATCAGTTCGATTGGACATTTGCCCGCCGCAGTTACCATGTGCCCGTAACCCGGCAGGACGAACAGTTGGCTCCTGGTGAGCGATACGGATGCATGGCGGGCGGCCTCGGGCGGAGTGGCCGGGTCGTATTCGCCAGCCAAGATCAGTGTGGGAATGGAACTCGGAGATGCCGGCCACTGAATCACTTGCCTCAAACCAGTCACTTCGCATTTCTTTCTAAAGCCGGGCAGCGTGCCGCTATCGTTGCAACTCCAAAGAACGTTGACGGTTTGGTTGGCCAGATGCTTTTGAATAGCTGCTTGCAGGAAAGCCGCCTTGTGCCACGCCCTATGCACTTCACCCCGTGCAAGAGACTGCAGGGCTACGGGAACACTCGCCGGACCTTGGGAATCGTAAAAGAGCAAGAACAGGAGGATGGGCAACGACCGATCAGTCAACGCAATGTCGTATGGTACGCCGTGGTCGGAGCCGGTGACGCGCAGCGGCCGGTTGCTGACGGCGCGGACAGCCTCGTCATATGCGCGAGCCAGACCCGGAAATGCCGCACGGCACGCGGCATCGTGCTCGCAGTTCGCGATCAGGCGCCGCATGGCATTCTGCAGCCAGCGATGGTCCTCGTGACGGTTGTCGAAGCCCGGCGGCGCCACCGAGTCGAGGACGGCCGAGCGAATTCCGGCGGGAAAGAGGCGCATGGCAACCAGCGCCAGATGAGTGCCGTACGATTCTCCAATCAAGTTCCATTGCCGCACGCCGAGCGCCCGGCGCAGGTCTTCCAGATCGGAAGCGAACTCTACGCTGTTATAACACTCGATAGAAAACCCGCTGGCCTTCAGCCGTTGGTAACAGCCGAGATCGGCTTCAGCGCACTGGAGCTCCGGTCTTGAGTAGCCGACTCCCCGAGGATCGAGGACGATAAAATCGCGCTTCGCCAAATAGGGCCGAACAACCTGGTCGAAAAGTGCTGTGGAAAGCGTATGGCCCGCGCCGCCCGGCCCCCCGACAAGCCACACGATGGGGTCGACACGCGGCGCAGGGGCGGTGCTGCGATACCGAGCCACATGAAGCCGCAGTCTCTTCCCGCGCGGCCTTGACCGGCACTCAGCCACATCGAGCCAGCCGCACTGCACCGTTGTGTTCTTTGGCGGTTGGAAGGCGCAAGGGGCCAATTGAAAATCCGCGGAACGTACACCCGTAGCAAAAAGTGCAAGTAAAGCCACGAGTGCGGATAAACGGACCATCGCATCTCAAATCGTAGCTCATTTGAAGCGGGGAGACGGGGAAGCCCGCCGTGTCCGGCTTGCCGCGCCTATCTGCACCCCCGCAACGTTTACCGGAGGCCGTTTTCTCCCCGTCTCTGAGAGAAACCAGGAATTGGTTAACAGCATCGCGAGGGTTGTCCAACCCCAGGCCGGACGTTCTGAAACCGGGCAGCGTATATAGTTAACGAACGCGGCTACAATCCGCGTTGATCCCCTCCACCAGACGGCGTTTCGACCGCCGAGCGGAGATCGTCGTGGGTGGTTTCCGAAAGGAGGCCGCTCATGCGCGATCACGATGCCGCGCTCGATCAAGGCATCGCCGGAGTCGCGGACATTCTCGGCGAGGCGCTTGTGCGCCTGCTGTTCGTGAATCAGGCCATCCGGCCAGTTGACTTCCCGGAGACAGAGAGCCCTCATGTCAGTGCTGGTTAACGACATGAAGACCGAGAACGAAATCCGAGAAGAGATCGAGGCCCTCCGCAACCTGACCACGGCGCAGCTTAAGCAGAAGTACCGAGAGGTCTTCGGCGAGGGGACGCGTTCGGATCACAAGCAGTTCCTCTTCCGGCGCATCGCCTGGCGCATCCAGGCCAACGCGTGGGGCGGCCTGTCCGAGCGCGCCCGCCAACGCGCGCTCGAGATCGCCAACGACGCCGACCTGCGCATTCGGGCGCCCAAGAACTTCCTGCGCGAGCCGCCCGACGACGGACGCACGGCGGAGGCGCGGGTGAAGCCGTCACTTGATCCGCGGCTGCCCCTGCCCGGCACGCCGCTTATCCGGCGCTACCAGGGTAAGGACATCATCGTCCACGTTCGCCCGGATGGCGGGTTCGAGTCGAACGGCAGAATCTACAAGTCGCTGAGCCGCGCGGTCACCGAGGCGACGGGCACGCGCTGGAACGGGTTTGCCTTCTTCCAATTGGGCCACCGGCCAGGAGCGAAGCGTGGCGAACGGGAATAGCGCGAACGGCGCACCGAAGCCGGTCCGGTGCGCCATCTACACCCGGAAATCGACCGACGAGGGTCTGAACCAGGATTTCAACTCGCTCGACGCGCAGCGCGACGCCGGCCAGGCCTACATCCGCAGCCAGGCCGGCGAGGGTTGGACGCTCGTGCCGGAGCAGTACGACGACGGCGGCTACACGGGCGCCAACATGGACCGCCCGGCGCTGCGCCGCCTGCTGGCTGACATCGAAGCCCGGAAGATCGATTGCGTCGTGGTCTACAAGGTGGACCGGCTGAGCCGCTCGATCCGCGACTTCGGCAAGATCATGGAGATCCTCGAAAAGCACGGCGCGACGTTTGTTTCGGTCACCCAGCAGTTCAACACGACCACTTCGCTCGGCCGGCTGACGCTGAATATCTTGCTCTCGTTTGCGCAGTTCGAGCGCGAGATCATCAGCGAGCGCACCCGCGACAAGCAGATCCTGGCGCGCAAGCGCGGCAAATGGACCGGCGGGCACCTGCCGCTCGGCTACGACCTGGAGGACGGCGGCCTGGTCATCAACGAAGCGGAGGCCGCCCGTGTGCGCCAGGTTTTCGATTGGTACCTGGAAGGCCACGCCGTCCATGGCATCGTGGCGAAATGCGCGGACCTCGGTTGGCGCAACAAGGAGTGGGCAACCAAGGAGGGCAGGACGTTCGGCGGTCACCCGTTGCGGAAGTGCCACATCTACACGATGCTGGCCAATCCGCTGTACGCCGCGCGTATCCGGGCCGGCGACGAGATCGTAGCGGCGACGCATCCCCGGATCGTCGAGGACAACACCTTCGACCTGGTGCAGCAGAAGTTGAAGGAGAACACGCGGAATCCCGGCGGCGCGCACGGACCCAAATTGGAGGCGCTACTGCGCGGCCTCCTCTACTGCGCATCCTGCGGGTCGGCCATGTCACCGAGCTACTCGTCGAGCAAGAGCCGGCGTTACCGATACTACGTCTGCCTCCGCACCATGCAGCGGAACGGCGATGGGTGCGCCACGCGCGCCGTGTCGGCGCCTCTGGTTGAAGAGGCGGTCATTGAGAGCGTCCGGCGGTTCGCTATGACGCCGGAGGTCGTCGAGGCCATCGCCCGGGCGGCACGTTCCCGGATGGCCGAGGAACTGGGCAAGTGTCGCGAGGAACTGAAGGCGGTGAACGTCCGCGTGCGGAACGCCAAGTCCCAACTCGCGCGCGCGAAGAACCTGGACGCCGAGCGGGAAGCCGCGCTCCGCGAAACCGTCGCGGCGGGCGAGGCAAGGGCGGAAGAACTGCGCCGCGTCGTGGAGCGCGGCGAACGGCTGAGGTTCGATGACCAGATGGTGCGCCAAAGGATGGCGAGCTTCGATGACGTCTGGAAGACGCTGACCATCGAGGAGCAGGCGCGTGTGTTGCGGCAACTGATCGAACGGGTCGGCTACGACGCCCGCGGCGACAAGGTGAAGGTCACCTACCACTCGAACGGCATTCGGGAGTTCTGCAAGGAGGCGACAAGGTGAAAGATTGCTGCGAAGACGAGATTCCGCTGAAACGGACGGCGCGCCAAGCCGCAGGCCGGCCGAAGAAGGAGGCAGCGCCACCCGCGCCGCGCATCCCGCGCATCACCCGGCTGATGGCCCTGGCGATCAAGTTCCAGGAGATGATCGACCGTGGCGAGGTGAAGGACTACGCCGACCTGGCCCGGCTGGGGTTTGTCACCCGAGCCCGAGTGACTCAGATTATGAACCTCCTGAACCTCCATCCGGACATCCAGGAGCAACTGCTGTGCGCACGATCCGCGATTCCGAACGAGCGCAGCTTGCGATCAGTGGTCGCCGAGGTTGAGTGGTGCGCACAGCTGCATTTGTGGAGTCGGCTCGGGGGCGGTGCTCCGCACGCCGGCAACCCTGCCCATTGAAGCCTGCCCATTGAAGCCTGCCCATTGAAGCCTCAACGGGGCGTCTCGGCCTCGGTTAAGATAAACATTTAGCAACAACCGACATCAACTGCGACCAACGGGCTGCTTCGAGATGCTGCGAGGGTTTGGTGTAGGCCTAAACAGGTGAACTGGATGGACGAAAAGCCAGGCGACGTTCTTACCATCGAGGAGTTGGCGACTTACCTGAAAATCCCGAAGTCGACCCTCTACAAGCTCGTTCAGGAAGGCAGAATCCCATCGCAAAAGATCGGCCGGCACTGGCGTTTTCGGAAAGGCGCCATCGACCACTGGCTCGAGGAAACGCCACCAAAGACACCTACGCAAGGAGGAGATCGGTAATGGAACCGCCTGCCCAAAGCAGCGAGATGAATTCGCTCGGTGACCGAGCCGGGCTGCCGTCTTTGGAGAGGAGGCTGGCATGGCGGGGATGAACGAAGCGGACACGTGTCGAGTTTTGATCACACCCGCGCTTCAGAAAGCGGGATGGGGCGATCCCGTGTGGCGTATCGCCGAGCAACACTACTTCACGGACGGACAGATTGTACTGGTCGGCGACGGGCACAAGCGCCAAAAAGGGAAAAAGGCCGACTACCTTCTCCGATACGAGGAATCCTTCCCGATCGCCGTCGTGGAAGCCAAGGCAGAGGAACTGGAGCCCGGTGCCGGCCTGCAACAGGCGAAAGACTACGCTCAGGTTCTTGGCCTGTCGTTCGCCTACTCCACCAACGGCCACGGAATCGAGGAGTGGGACTTTACCACGAACACCCAGCGCTGCCTGTCGACGTTTCCCGCGCCGGATGAGCTATGGGAGCGCCTGTGCGCCTTCAAGGCCCTGGATGCCGCCCGTCTGGCCAACCCACTTCTAGCACCGTATTGCGCAAAGGGCGGCAAGCTGCCCCGCTACTACCAGGAGGTCGCAATCAATCAGACCATTGAGGCAATCCTAAAACGGGAGCGGCGCATTCTCATTAATCTTGCCACCGGAACAGGCAAGACGGTCATTGCCTTTCAGACTGCCTGGAAACTCTTCCACGCGAAGTGGAACGTCTCTGGCCAAGATCGCTTTCCGAGAATCCTCTTCCTTGCCGACCGCAACGTCCTTCGTGACCAGGCCTACAACACATTTGAACCGTTCGAGAAAGAGCGCGACATCATTGCCGAGGGGCAATCGCCCAAGAATCGGTCCGTGTACTTCAGCATTTATCAGGCGATGTACTCCGGCGTGGACGGGAAGAGGCTCTACCAGCAGTACCCGCGCGACTTTTTCGACCTGATCATCATCGACGAATGCCACCGTTCCGGATTCGGCACCTGGAACGCCATCCTCAAACACTTCGATGCCGCAGTGCAGATCGGTATGACCGCGACGCCCAAGCGCACGGAGAACATCGACACTTACAAGTATTTCGGCGACCCCGTTTTCGTCTATTCCCTCGGCCAGGGCATCGACGACGGCTTCCTCGCCACCTACAAGGTGCATCGGACCATCACGAACTACACGCAGGACGGGCTGATCATCGAGGAAGCAACAGCGCAGGGTGCACAGCTCGAGGCGCCTCCCGACGCCGATCTCCAAGACCGCTATGACATGCCGGACTTCGAGCGCAAGATCACCATGCCCGATCACGTACGCAAGCTCAGCGAGCATCTCGACAAACTGATGCGGCGTTTCGGGCGCATGGAAAAGACAATGGTTTTCTGCGTGAACATGGATCACGCCTTGCAGGTTACCGAGGAACTCAACCGCCTCAACGCCGACCTGAATGTGCCGGACTATGCAGTGCGCATCGTTTCAGAGGAAGGCCTGACAGGCAAGGCCCTCCTGGAGAAGTTCCAGGACACCGAGAAACGCGTTCCCGTCATCGCCACCACAGTCGACCTCCTCACGACTGGCGTGGACGCGCCCAGCGTCCGCAATGTTGTCTTTATGAAACCCGTTGCTTCCGTGGTCTCCTTCAAGCAGATCGTCGGGCGTGGATCTCGCCTTTGTCCAGACACGGATAAGTTCTGGTTCCGCGTAATCGACTACACCAATGCATCACGGCTCTTCGACGATTGGGACCGACCCGGCGAGCCGCCTGACGGCGGCGCGGGAACCGAGGCTCCTTTCTCGTGTATCGTCGGCGGCAAGATCGCGAGCGAGAAGACCGGTAAACCGGTTTACGCTGCGCGCGTGTGCCTCCAGACAGGGCCCAACGAGGTGCTCGAGCAACTGACTGGGCCGGACGGCCAGTTCTTCTTTTCCGGCATCGGCAAGGGCACCGTCGTGTTGGTAGTCACGGCGTCCGATCACAACCGCATTCAGATGACGCTCAAGACTGATCCGAGCGCCCCTCTCGCTCTCGACATCAGCCTCAGGCCGACTCAGGATACGCCACATAAGCGCGTGAAGATTACGGGGCTGAATGTCCGCATGGTCGACGAGTCCTACGAGGAACGCGACGCAGAAGGTAACCTAGTGACGCCCGCGGACTACCTGAAGAAAGTGCGCGAAGAGGTCCTTGCCGCCTGCCATTCCATGGTGGAACTCCAGGCCGCGTGGCTGACGAAACAGAAACGTGAGGAACTACTCGGAATGCTCGAAACCCGTATGGTCCATCTCGACATCCTGCGCGAGATTCTCCAGCGGCCGGACGCTGATTCCTTCGACCTGCTGGCGCACGTCGGCTTTGGGGCGGATCTTCATAGCTGCGAGGAGCGCGCCAATGCGCTTTTCAATCTGCACAAGGAGTTCTTTGAATCTTTCAATGATGAGGCACGTGCAGTCCTGCTGGGCTTGGTCGAAAAGTACCGCTACGGCGGCATCGAGGAGGCGGACAACCCTGCGGTGTTCGGCCTGAGCCCCTTCAATAGCGATGTGCGCCGTGTCGCTCACGCGTTTGGCGGAATCAAGGAGTTGCGCGACGCGATCGACGGCCTCGTCGCGAGGCTCTACATGAAGGAGGCCGCGTAACCGGTGACTCGGGAAACCCTCAACACGCAGTTCTGGAAGGCCTGCAAGATTCTGCGCCAGGACGACAACACCAATAGCCTCCTCGATTACGTCGAACAGATTTCGTGGCTGCTGTTCCTGAAGTGTCTGGAGGAACTTGACCATCAACGCAAAGCTGAAGCTGAGTTCGAGGGCAAGACCTATCAACCGATACTTGCCCGGGAATTCCAGTGGTCAACCTGGACCGACCCTGTACGGCGTCTCACCGGCCGCGACCTCCAGGCTTTTCTCAACAATGAG
>Ga0073934_10011555_pt1 | contig 10645 bp, 6 predicted proteins | sample LarsenN4metaG_FD_76834 | JGI IMG/M metagenome (GOLD analysis project Ga0073934, IMG submission 76834) | Hot spring sediment bacterial and archeal communities from British Columbia, Canada, to study Microbial Dark Matter (Phase II) - Larsen... ... | reverse complement strand
GCTGAGCTGCTTCTTGCCGACCGGCTTGTTGTAGAACCCGAGCTGCTTCGGCCAGATCTGGTTGAACCGGACCCGACCGATCGTGGTCAGGATGATCCGCGCGTTCTTGTTCCCGTACACCGTGGACCGGCCGTAGTCGGGGTTGCGCAGGTAGATCCACTGGTGGGTGGTCGATCCTTTGCGGCCGCGATCGAGCCGCAGCTCGCCCTCGGCGAACTCCACCTCGGTCGGCTCGCTGAAGAGACGGGCCTTGCCGGAGTGGATCGTCGCGGCGGCTTTCGCGTTGTCGGCGATGCGCGTCTTGAGCATCTCGCGCTCGGTTTCGCTGCGCGCCTTGGAAAGATCCTTCTCGTTCAGGAGACACCCTTCCTCGGAGTAGTGGAACTCCGGCGGCTTGGGCGACAGGCGCGGGGCCTGGGTCATGTAGTAACAGCCCAGGGTGATGTCCTGCGACGGCGTGGTGATCGGCTTCCCGCTGGAAGGCGAGAAGATGTTGTTCGGGGCCAGCATCAGGAGGCGGGCCTCCAGCTGGGCCTCGACCGAGAGCGGTACGTGGACCGCCATCTGGTCACCGTCGAAGTCGGCGTTGTACGCCGTGCAGACGAGCGGGTGGATACGGATCGCCTCACCCTCGATGAGCACGGGCTCGAACGCCTGGATCGAAAGGCGGTGGAGCGTGGGGGCGCGGTTGAGCAGCACCGGATGGCCCTTGGTGACCTCCTCCAGGATGTCCCACACCTCCGGCGTCTGGCGCTCGATCATCTTCTTGGCGCTGCGCACGGTGTGCACGTGTCCGAGCTCTTTGAGCCGGCGGATGATGAACGGCTCGAACAACACGAGCGCCATCTTCTTCGGAAGGCCGCACTGGTGGAGCTGCAGTTCCGGCCCGATCACGATGACCGAGCGGCCGGAGTAATCGACCCGCTTGCCGAGCAGGTTCTGACGGAAACGCCCGCTCTTGCCCTTGAGCATGTCGGAGAGCGACTTGAGCGGGCGGTTGCCGGCGCCCGTCACCGGGCGGCCGTGGCGGCCGTTGTCGAAGAGCGCGTCCACCGATTCCTGCAACATCCGCTTCTCGTTGCGGATGATCACGTCGGGCGTCTTGAGCTGGAGCAGCGTCTTGAGCCGGTTGTTCCGGTTGATCACGCGGCGGTACAGATCGTTCAGGTCGGACGTTGCGAAACGTCCGCCCTCGAGCGGGACGAGCGGACGCAGGTCGGGCGGGATCACCGGGAGCACCTCGAAGATCATCCACTCGGGCCGCGAACGGCTGGAGAGGAAGCCCTGAACGAGCTTGAGGCGCTTGGCGATCTTCTTGCGCACCTGCTTGCTGCGGGTGGCGGTCATGGCCTCCTCGAGCTCTTTCTGGAGCTGGGCGAGATCGGCCTGGGCGAGGATTTCCTTGATGGCCTCGGCACCCATGCCGGCCTTGAACGACTCCCCGTATTGGTCCTGGGCCTCGCGGTACTCGGCCTCGGTGAGGAGCTGGCACTTCTGGAGCGGGGTGTTGCCAGGATCGACAACGATGTAGTCCTCGTAATAGATCACCCGCTCGAGCTGGCGGCTCGACATGTCGAGCATCAGGCCGATGCGGGAGGGCATGCACTTGTAGAACCAGATGTGCGAGACCGGCACGGCCAGCTCGATGTGGCCCATCCGCTCGCGCCGCACGCGGGAGAGGGTGACCTCGACGCCGCAGCGGTCGCAGATGACCCCCTTGTGCTTGATGCGCTTGTACTTGCCGCAAGAGCACTCCCAGTCGCGGGTCGGACCGAAGATCCGCTCGCAGAAGAGGCCGCCCTTCTCGGGTTTGAACGTGCGGTAGTTGATCGTCTCGGGGTTCTTCACCTCGCCCTTCGACCACGAACGGATCGTGTCGGGGGCGGCGACGCTGATGGATACCTCGTCGAAGGCGGCGGGACGTTCCTCGCCGATGAGTTCGCGGAAGTTGAAGTCGTTCATTGCGTTATCTCCCGTGGTGCGCGTTCAGAATGTGGGGACGACGGCGGAGGCGGCGGCGGCCTGAGCGGGGGCGCCGCTCTTGCTGCCGACCTTCACATCGAGTCCGAGGCTCTGCATTTCCTTGATGAGGACGTTGAAGGATTCCGGGGTACCCGCCTCGAGCGAGTTGTCGCCCTTGACGATCGATTCGTAGATCCGGGTGCGGCCCTGCACGTCGTCGGATTTGACGGTGAGCAGTTCCTGCAGGGTGTAGGCGGCGCCGTAGGCCTCGAGGGCCCAGACCTCCATCTCCCCGAAACGCTGGCCGCCGTACTGCGCCTTGCCGCCCAGCGGCTGCTGGGTGACGAGCGAGTACGGGCCGACCGCGCGCGCGTGGATCTTGTCGGCCACGAGATGGCCGAGCTTGAGCATGTAGATGTAGCCGACCACGACCTCCTGGTCGAACCGGTCGCCGGTCCGCCCGTCGTGCAGGTGGGCTTTCCCGTTCGGGAGCACCCACTGGTAGCCGTCCACCTTGCGGGCCTCGTCGAGGTACTCGCGGATCTTCTCCTCCGAGATGCCGTCGAACACCGGGGTGGCCACGCGGAACCCGAGGGCCCGCGCCGCGACGCCGAGATGGGTCTCAAGCACCTGGCCGACGTTCATGCGGCTCGGCACGCCGAGCGGGTTGAGCACGATGTCCACCGGGGTGCCGTCCGAAAGAAACGGCATGTCTTCCTCGGGCACGATCTTCGCGACCACGCCCTTGTTGCCGTGGCGTCCGGCCATCTTGTCGCCCACGCTGAGCTTGCGCTTGCTGGCGATGTAGACCTTGACCTGCTTGATGATGCCGGGATCGACGTCGTCCCCTTCGTTGATGCGGTCGAGCTGGCGGTCCCGCTCCATCTCGAGCTCCTGGAACCGGTGCTCGTACGACCCGATGATCTCGCGGATCTTGTTCCGGATCGGGCTCGGGTCGATCTCGATGTGCTGGTACACTCCCGCCAGCTTGCGCAGCAGGGTCTTGGTGATCTTGCGGTTCGCCGGGATGATGATCTCGCCGGTCTCGGCGTTGACCACGTCCAGCGGGATTTTCTCGCCGAGCAGGATGTTCGAGAGCGCCTCGGTGAGCTGTTCGTGCAGCTCGTTCTTCTTCTTCTCGTAGTCGTCGAGAATGGTCTTCTTCTGGCGCTTCTTCTCGCTCTCGGTGAGCTTCTCGCGGGTGATCTCCTTGCGGGAGGAAACCTTCACGTCCATCACGATGCCGTAGGTGCCGGAGGGGACGACCAGGGAGGTGTCCTTCACGTCGGCGGCCTTCTCGCCGAAGATGGCGCGCAGCAGGCGCTCCTCCGGGGCGAGCTCGGTTTCGGATTTCGGGGTGATCTTGCCGACGAGGATGTCGCCGGGTTTCACCTCCGCACCGATGCGGATGACGCCGTCCGGCCCGAGGTTGGCGAGGGCTTCCTCGCTGACGTTCGGGATGTCGCGCGTGATCTCCTCGGGCCCGAGCTTGGTGTCGCGGGCGCCGATCTCGAACTCGTCGATGTGGATCGAAGTGTAGACGTCCTCCTTCACAATCCGCTCGCTGAGCAGGATGGCGTCCTCGAAGTTATAGCCGTTCCAAGGCATGAACGCGACCAGCACGTTCCGGCCCAGGGCGAGCTCGCCATGCTCGGTGTTCGGTCCGTCGGCGATGACCTGCCCCGCCTTGATCGCCTGGCCCTTGTGCACGACCGGACGCTGGTTGATGCAGGTGCTCGCGTTGGAGCGCATGAACTTGCGCAGCCCGTACACGTAGATCCCTTCGGCCGGGTCGTGCTTCAGCTTCTTCTTGCCTTCCGGAAGCGAGCCGTCGGGCGTGATCACGATCTGGTCCGCCGTCACCGAGGCGACCTTGCCGGCGCCTTCGGAAACGATCACCGCGCGCGAGTCGCGGGCCACCTTGCCCTCCAGCCCGGTGCCGACCAGCGGCGCCTCCGAGCAGAGGAGCGGCACCCCCTGGCGCTGCATGTTCGAGCCCATCAACGCGCGGTTCGCGTCGTCGTGCTCGAGGAACGGGATCAGCCCCGCCGCCACCGACACGAGCTGCTTGGGCGAGACGTCCATGTAATGGACCTTGGAAGGCTCCACCTCGAGGAAGTCCCCGCGGTACCGCACCGACACGCGCGGATGCAGGAAGTTCCCCTTCTCATCGATCGGCGCGTTGGCCTGGGCGACGAGGTAGTTCTCCTCCATGTCGCCGGTGAGGTAATCGACCTTCTCGGTGACCCGCCCGTTGACCACCTTGCGGTACGGGGTCTCGATGAAGCCGAACTCGTTGATCCGGGCGTAGGTCGAGAGCGACGCGATCAGGCCGATGTTCGGCCCTTCCGGCGTTTCGATCGGACAGATTCGCCCGTAGTGGGAAGGGTGCACGTCGCGGACCTCGAACCCGGCGCGATCGCGCGAGAGGCCCCCTGGCCCGAGGGCGGAAAGCCGGCGCTTGTGCGTCAGCTCGGCCAGCGGGTTGGTCTGGTCCATGAACTGCGAGAGCTGGCTGCGGCCGAAGAAGTCGCGAATCACCGCGCTGAGGGCCTTCGGGTTGACCAGCTTCTGCGGGGTCATGCCGTCGAGATTGATGTCGAACAACGTCATCCGCTCCTTGACCAGGCGCTCGGTGCGGGCGAGGCCGACCCGGCACTGGTTGGCGAGGAGTTCGCCGACCGTCCGGACGCGCCGGCTGCCGAGATGGTCGATGTCATCGAGCACCCCTTCGCCGCGGCGGAGGGTGATGAGATACTTCATCGCAGCGATGAAGTCGTTGTTGGTGAGCACCCGCTCGGCCAGATCGACGTCGATGCCGAGTTTCTGATTGATCTTGTAGCGGCCCACGCGGCCCAGGTCGTACTTCTTCGGGTCGAAGAAGAGGCGCTTGAGCAGGCTGCGGGCGTTCGCCACGGTCGGCGGATCGCCGGGGCGGAGGCGGCGGTAGATGTCCTTGAGCGCTTCCTCCTCGTCCTTGGCCGGATCCTTGCGGAGGGCTTTGATGATCGAGTCGTCCTGGCCGATATCGACCACGGCGACATCCTTGATGCCGAGCGTCAGCAGTTGGCGGACGACCGCGGCGGTGAGGGGTTCGAATGCGCGGGCGACGATGATCTCGCCGTCGCGGACGTCGGCGACGGGGACCTTGGCGGCGAGCACCTCCTCCTCGATGTTCTCCTTGAGCGGGAGTTTCTCGACCGTGTGGAACAGCTTGAGGATCTCTTCATCCGAACCGTACCCGATGGCCCGCAGGAAGGTGGTGGCCAGGAACTTGCGGCGTCGTTTGCGGCGGTCGAGGTAGATGTAGAGCAGGTCGTTCGTGTCGAACTGCACTTCCAACCACGAGCCCCGGTCGGGGATGATCCGGAAGCTGTAGAGGATCTTGCCGTTGAGATGGATGCTCGACTCGAAGCAGATGCCCGGGGAGCGATGGAGCTGGCTGACGACCACGCGCTCGGCCCCGTTGATGACGAAGGTGCCCTGCGGGGTCATGAGCGGGATCTCGCCCATGTACACCGTCTCCTCCTTGACGCCCTTTTCATCCTTGAGGGTGAAGGTGATGTGGAGGGGCGCGCTGAAGGTGAGGCCTTCGCGCTGGCATTCGATGGCGGAAACCTTCGGGTCGCCGATCTGGTAGCTGGCGAAATCGAGCAACGCCTTGCCGTCGTAGCTCTCGATCGGGAAGACTTCGCGGAGTACGGCCTGGAGACCGACCTCCTTGCGCTTCGAGGGCGGGACATCCTTCTGCAGGAAGTCGACGTAGGAATTGAGCTGCAGCTCGATGAGATTCGGCGGCTCGATCGGTTCCTTCAGCTTACCGAAGTAACGGCGTTCTGCGGGCATGGGTCGGTGCGGGTCGGGAACTCCGGTCGAGCGGTGCGCTCAAGCCGTCCGCGGTGCGGCGTGCGGAGTTCGGTGGGTTGGGCTGACGCGGTCTAAATCCAAAAGGGTGCGGACGGAAACGCCGTCGCCGCCGGTCCCCGAGACACGAAAACCCGCAGGGGTCCGGTGCTCGCGCATCGGGCCGGTGCAGGTGTTCGGAATCTGGGACGTGACGGGCTGGCGGATAAGTCGGGATCCGTTCGCGGGTGAGTTTGTTAACTTGCGCCGGAGATGGCGCCGCGGCAAGCAGAATTTTCTGCCTGCCGCGGCGCGCGATTCTCCGTGGAAGGGCGGATTACTTGATCTCGACCTTGGCGCCGGCCGCTTCGATCTTCTTCTTGATCTCTTCGGCTTCTTCCTTGGTCACGCCTTCCTTGAGCGGCTTGGGAGCGCTCTCGACGAGGGCCTTGGCTTCGGCCAGACCGAGGCCGGGGACGGCCGCGCGGACTTCCTTGATGACGCCGATCTTGTTCGAGCCGGCCTCCTTGAGGATGACGTCGAACGCGGTTTTTTCTTCCGCCGGGGCCGCTGTGGCGGCTCCGCCGGCGGCGACGGCGACGGCGGCCACAGGTGCCGCGGCGCTCACGCCCCACTTCTCTTCGAGCTTCTTGACGAGGTCGGCCACTTCAAGGACGGTCAGTCCGCTGAGCTGTTCGACCAGGGTTTCGGTATTCGCTGCCATGGTGTGTTCGTTTCCTTTCGATGCCGTCGCGCCCCGAAGCCTCAGGGCATTTCAGTTTCCGCAGCCGCGGAACCCGACAAGCATCTGTTTCGGTTGTGGTGGATTGCAGGGCGTGGCTTCTGCGTCCCGCAAAGGTTGGGCTCCGCCCGCAAACGCGGGCGGGGCGAGAATCATTCGGCGCCGCCCTCCTTGTCGGCTTTCGCCTTGAGGACGCGGGCCAGACTGGAAGCCGGCTCGTTGAGCACGCGGACCAGCTGCGTCGCGGGGGTCTGGAGCAGGCCGAGCAACTGGGCCAGCAACACCTCGCGCGCCGGCAGATCGGCCAAGGCCTCAACATCGGCCGCCGTCAGCAACGCCTTGTCCAGCACGCCGAGCTTGAGCGTCGGCTTCTGGAACTCCGACTTGAAGTTCTTGATGACCTTCGCGGCGGCGCAGACATCCTTCTCGCCGGTCACCACCGCGGTCTGGCCCTGGAGCGAGCCATTGAGTTCGGGGAGCCCGGTCTCGGCCGCGGCGCGGCGCAGGAAGGTGTTCTTGACGACCTTGCACTCGGCGCCCTGGGCGGCGAGCCGGGTGCGGAGTTCGCTGAACTGGTGGACGCTCAGGCCGGTGTAGTCGACCAGGATCAGGAAGGGCGACGCGTTCAGGCGGCTCTTCAGATCCTCGATGATCAGGGATTTTTCGGGTCTCATCGCGGTATGGGATGGGTTGCGGAGGTGCGTCCGGGGTTCAGGAACGGTAAGGAGCCAGATCGATGCGGAGCCCGGGAAGCATCGTGGCGGCCAGCGTGGCATTGACCAGATACACCCCCTTGGCCGTCGAAGGACGGGCCTTCGCCACCGCGTCGATCACCGCTTTGGTGTTGTCGAGCAATGCCGTGGGGCTGAAAGAGAACTTGCCGACCGGCACGGCGACGTTGCCGTTCTTGTCGAGCTTGAACTCGACCCGGCCCGCCTTCACCTCGCGCACCGCCTTGGCGGTGTCGTCGGTGACCGTCCCCGTCTTCGGGTTGGGCATCAGACCCCGCGGCCCGAGCACCTTGCCGAGCTTCCGGACCTCCGCCATGGCGGCGGGGGTGGCGACGGCAACGTCGAAATCCTGGAAACCTTCCTGGCACTTCTGCACGAGATCCTTGAAACCGACATGCTCGGCACCGGCATCCCGGGCGGCCTGGGCGGCTGCCCCCTCGGCAAAGACCAACACCCGGACATTCTTGCCGCTACCGTGCGGGAGCGGGCAGGTGCCGCGCACCATCTGGTCCGATTGCTTGGGATCGACCCCGAGCCGGAAGGAGAGCGTGACCGTCTGGTCGAACTTCGTGGCCGGCATCCCCTTCAGAACCTCGACCGCATTCTCGAGCGGGTAGTTGCGGTTGCGCTCCACCTGACCGGCGGCCGCGCGATATCGTTTGCTTCGTTTCTGTGCCATTTTTCTCGTTGCAGTGCCTGCGTCCGCCGGTCCGGACTCCTGCGGTGGTGTTTCGGTGGTCCCCCCTCTCCCGATCAGAACCGGGCCGGGATCGAAGGGACCGCGAATCATGGGGAGTTGCGCGGAGTTGTCAATCGGTTTCCTGGAAATATTTCCGCCCCCCCCAACCAACCCCGCTCGCTCCTGCTCGCCCCGGACGTCAGCCGTGGGCGAGGACCGGGCACAGGAGCCCCCCCTCCTACCCCGGTCGCAACAAGGCTCGCCTCCCTCCTGGCATACGTGCAGGTTGAATGCCCGCATGAGCGATCTTTTCGAGTCCCCTCCCGACCCGGCCGCCGATCTCCACGCACCCTTGAGCACCCGGATGCGGCCCCGCACGCTCGAAGAATACGCCGGGCAGCAGCACATCCTCGGTCCGGGCAAGCTCCTGCGCCGGGCGATCGAGGCCGACCGGATCTCCTCCATCCTCCTCTACGGCCCGCCCGGAACCGGGAAAACCACACTCGCCCAAATCATCGCCGGGGCCACCCGATCGGTATTCGAGCGGCTCAGCGGGGTGGAGAGCAACGTGGCCGATATCCGGCGGGTCGTGGCTTCGGCGGCCAACCGGCTCCGGACGAGCGGGGCCCGGACGATCCTCTTCATCGACGAGATCCACCGGTTCAACAAAGCCCAGCAGGACGTTCTGCTGCCCGACGTCGAAAGCGGCGTGGTCCGCCTCATCGGCGCCACCACCCACAACCCGTTTTTCTACGTCAACAGTCCCCTCGTCTCCCGCTCCCAGATCTTCGAACTGCAGCCGCTCTCTGACGACGACCTGGTCGGCCTCATGCACCGGGCCTTGGCGGACCCGGAACGCGGACTCGGGACCTATCGGGTCGAGATCACCGAGGAAGCCCTGCGCCACCTCGCCGCCACGAGCGAAGGCGATGCCCGCCGGTGCCTCAACGCTCTGGAGATCGGGGTCCGGACCACACCGCCCGACGCGGGAGGCGAGATCCAGTTCGACCGCGCCGTCGCCGAGGAGAGCATCCAGCGCAAGGCCGTGGTATACGACGCCGACGGCGACCAGCACTACGACACCGCCAGCGCGTTTATCAAATCGATGCGCGGCTCGGATCCCGACGCCGCCCTCTACTGGATGGCGAAGATGATCGTGGCCGGCGAGGACCCGCGCTTCATCGCCCGCCGCATCGTGATCTGCGCAAGCGAGGATGTCGGCATGGCCGATTCGACGGCGCTCCTCGTCGCGGACGCGGCAGCACGCGCGGTCGAGTTTATCGGGATGCCCGAGGCCCAGCTGCTGCTCGCCCATGCGGTGGTCCACATCGCCACCGCCCCCAAGAGCAACCGCACCACGCTCGCCATCGGCAAAGCGCTCGAGGATGCCAAGGCCGGACGCACGCTCCCGTCCCGGACGCGCTCCGCGACGGGCATTACAAGGGAGCCAAGGTCCTCGGCCGGGGCGAGGGTTACAAATACAGCCACGATTACGAAGGCGGTTTCGTCCCGCAGGCCTATCTCCCCGAGGGGCGGGTTTACTACGAACCGTCCGAGATCGGGCGCGAGAAAGCGATCCGCGAGCGGCTCGCCGCCTGGCGGGCGGCATTCGAGGAAGCACGCCGCACCCCTACCCGACCACCGCAGACCTGACCCCTTCGCCCGCGCTCAACGAAGCATCGGCTCCAGGACGGGCCACATCCCTTCGAACCAGACGCGATACCCCTCCGCGCTCGGATGCAGCGCGTCGGGCATCAGCTCCTTGCGCAGCTTGCCTTCGGCATCAACGAAGCGGTCCGACAGATCGAGGAACACCACCCGATCGCCGTCGGCCAATCCTTTGAGTCCCGCGTTGATCTCCTCGACCATGCGTCGCTTGGGGACCTCGCGGGTCGCCCCGCGCGGGAACACCGCCAGCAGCAGCACCCGGGCATCCGGCAACCGACTCCGAACGGTTCCCACGACCTCGCGCACCCCTTCCACCGCCCACGCCGGCTTCTCGTCATCGAAATGGCCGATGTTGTTGGTGCCGATCAGGATCACCACCGCCTTGGGTGCGATCCCTTCCAACTCGCCGTTCTGCAGCCGCCAGAGCAGATGCTCCGTGCGATCGCCGCTGATTCCGAAGTTTGCGGGCTGGTACGGCGCGAACTTCGCCCACGTCTCCGGCGACCGGCCAGGCCAGAAATCAGTGATCGAATCTCCTAAAAACAACAGGCCGACCGGCCCTTCCTGGATGCGCTTGAGAAAGGCCTGGTGGCGTTCTGGATTTTTGACCTCAGGAGTCACCGCCGAGGCCGGGGTGCGCGGCTCCTTCGCGGGAGCGCATACGACCGCAAACGCCGCAACAATGGCGATATACAAGTGAGACCAGCGGAGCATGGCAAAAGGTTGCAATAGGACTCGAATACTAGCAACCCAGCAGGCACCGCTCGCCCGGACCAAGTCCTCGATTCTACCCGACCCCCGCCCAAAGCCATCGAGGCCGCGAGGGAGGGGGCTCGTCCTCCGACGCTCGAATCATCCGACCCCGGGAACCCTCGGCGTCAGCGATACCGGATCCAGCCTCAGGTTGCGCAGCGCGTAGAGCGGCGGACCCAACCCACGCACCCGTCGCGCCCCGTCCTCACGCCCTTCCCCGAACCGTTCCCGCAGCGCCCCGAACACCCGATCCACATACGCCCGGCT
>Ga0073934_10011554_pt1 | contig 10645 bp, 12 predicted proteins | sample LarsenN4metaG_FD_76834 | JGI IMG/M metagenome (GOLD analysis project Ga0073934, IMG submission 76834) | Hot spring sediment bacterial and archeal communities from British Columbia, Canada, to study Microbial Dark Matter (Phase II) - Larsen... ... | reverse complement strand
TCTGTCCTCGGCCCCGCAGGCCACGCGACTCACCGTGGCCGGTAGAGGTAGTCCGGCAGCCACATGACCAGCTGCGGGAAGACGTAGACAATCACCATGGTCAGGAACACCATCCAGACGAAGGGCAGGGCTCCCTTGAAGATATCCGCGAGCGTGACGTGAGGGGGCGCCACGCCCTTCAGGTAGAACGCCGCCATCGCCACGGGCGGGGTGTTGAACGCGGTCTGGGTGTTGAGCGCCACGAGGATCCCGAAGAAGAGCGGATCGACCTTGAAGTCGTCCAGCAGCGGCAGGAAGATCGGGACGAAGATGACGATGATCTCGGTCCATTCCAGCGGCCATCCGAGGAGGAAGATGATGAGCTGGGTCAGGAGCAGGAACTGGACCGTCGAGAGGTTCATGCCGAGGAAGAACCGCTCGACCACCCCCTGGCCACCGAGGAGCGCGAACACCGAGGCGAAGGTCCACGACCCGATGAACAGGTAGCAGACCATCGCCGTCGCCCGCGCGCACAAGAAGACGGATTCCTTCAGCATCTGGAAGTTGAGCGCGCGGTACGCGGCCGCGAGGACGAGACTGGCGAGGGCGCCGGCTCCCGCGGCTTCCGAGGGCGTCGCCAGCCCGAACAGGATGGCGCCGAGGACCGACGCGATCAGCACCGCCAGGGGAAAGAACGAGGTGAGCAGGAGACGCACCACTTCCCCGATGGGAACGTCCGTCTCCTCCTTGGGCAGCTTGGGACAGAGCGCCGGGTTCAGGACCGCCCGCGCGATCACGTAGAGGATGTAGAGGCTCGCGAGCAGGAACCCGGGAATCATGGCGGCCGCGTAAAGCTTGACCGCCGAGATCCCGGCCGTGGCCGCATACACGATCAGCAGGATGCTGGGGGGGATCAGGATGCCGAGGCAGCCGCCCGCGCACACGACCCCCGCGGAGAGCTTGGTGTCGTACCCTGCGCGCAGCATGGCGGGGAAGGCCAGGAGCCCCATCAGGGTCACCACCGCCCCGACGATGCCCGTGGCCGTGGCGAACATCGCGCAGGTGGCCAGCGTGGCCACCGCCAGCGACCCGGGGACGCGCTTGGCGGCAACCTGCAGGGAGTGAAACAGCCGGTCCAGGATGTTGGCGCGCTCGACGACGTACCCCATGAACAGGAACAGGGGTACGGCCGTCAGCACGTCGTTCGAGCTGACCTCGAAGGTCTTCTGGACCAGCAGGGTGAAGATGCGGTTGGCCCAGAAGTCCTGGCCGGGCGTGTAGTAGGCGTAGTAGCCGAACCCGACGCCCATGGCGATGAGCGTGAAGGCGATCGGGAACCCGAGCATGATGATGAAGATGAAGAGCCCGAGCATCGCCATGCCGATCTGGGGATCGGTCATGGCCGGCCCCCCTGGCTCCCGGCGCCCGCCGGCTCGCCCTGCTTCGCGAGGCGCTCCTGCTCCTGGAGGATGACGGCTTCGATCTCCTCGACGTCGTGCAGGCGTTGAGGCCATCGGCCCGAGCGGAGGCACAGGACGCAGCGGATGATCTCGGCGACCCCCTGCAGCAGGAGGAACACCCCGGTCACCGGGATCAGGGTCTTGAGGGGGAACACGGGCACCCCTGCCGGGCTGAAGATGCTCACCTCTTTGTAGCGGATCGAGGCGCTCGCGTACCCCCAGCCGGAGTAGATCCAGGCCCCGACGGCGGGCAGGAAGAAGATGACGTAGAGCACGAGATCCACCGTGGCCTGCACCCTCGGCCGCCAGAAGCGGTACACCACGTCGCCCCGCACGTGGCTGTTGCGCGACAGGGCATAGGCGCCCGCCATGAGGAACAGGCCCCCGTACGTGATGTAGCTGATGTCGAAGGCCCAGGTCGTCGGCGCCCGCAGGACGTAGCGGACGAAGACCTCGTAGCTGACGCCGAGCGTCAGCACGAGGATGAGCCAGGCGAAGGCCTTCCCGACCCAGGTGCTCAGCGAGTCAATGAAAAAGAGGAAGCGCGTCACGACCCTGGAACCTGCGGACGACGCGTCACCGTGCCTCCGTCTACAAGGGTCGGGCGGCGTGGGGCCCACGCCGCCCGACGCTGGAACGCCGGCGCCTTCGGTTCTCGGGAGGACCTAGAGCGGCAGCTTGCCGAAGTGGTGCTCGTAGGCGACGCGGTAGTCGGCCGCGTTCATCAGGCTGTAGTAGACCGCGCGCTTCACCCACGCTTTCTGCGAGTCCATCACCTTCTTCATGAAGGGGTCCCTGCCGAGGACCTCGATCAGCCCGTCCCAGGCCTTGATCTGCGCCTCGAACACGTCCTTGGGCGTGCGGAGGACGGTGACCTTGTCCTTGCTGATCAGCTCCTGGAGGTCCTTCGAGTAGTAGTCCATGCCCTTCCACTCGTTGGCGGAGGAGACCGCCTCGGCGGCGTACTGGAGGATCGCCTGGTGCTCCTTGGGGAGCGCGTTGAACTTGGTCCGGTTGAACATGATCTCGAAGTACTCGGTCGCCTGGTGGTAGCTGCCCAGCATGTAGTTCTTGGCCACGTCCTGGGCGCCGAAGCGGCGGTCGGACGTCGGGTTGTTGAACTCGAAGGCGTCGATGACGCCCCGCTCCATGGCGGGGACGATCTCGCCGCCGGGAAGCTGCGCCACCGACACGCCCAGGGCCTGGAAGAGGTCGGCCGCCAGGCCCACCGTGCGGTACTTGAGACCCTTCAGGTCGGCCGCGCTCCTCACCGGCTTCTTGAACCAGCCGAGCGGCTGGGTCGGCATCGGCATGGCGAAGAAGCTCTTGATGTTGACCTTCATGATCTGGGTCTGGAGCTCGTCGAAGAGCTCCTTCCCGCCGCCGTAGTAGATCCACCCGAGCCCTTCGTTTGCGTTGAAGCCGAACACCGGCCCGGTGCCGAAGAGCGACGCGGCCTTGTGCTTGCCGTACCAGTACACGGTCACCGTGTGGGCGGCGTCGAGCTGGCCGCCGTGCACCCCGTCGAACACCTGGAAGGGGTGGACGACGGAGCCGCCGACCAGGTAGTCGATGCGGAGCCGCCCGCCGGCCATCTCGTTGACCCGCTTGACGTAGTCTTCCGCGAACTCGTTGAAGACGTCGGCCTTGCCCCAGGACCCCTGCATCTTGAAGACGGCGGTCTGGGCGCGCGAGACTTGCGGGAACGCGATCGTGGCGGCCCCGGCCGCCGCGGCGCCGGCGAGGAACTTGCGCCGGCTCGTGACGTTTCGATTCGGTGCGTTGGTCATCGCTCAAGCCCTCCCCTGGCTGACCGCGGCCTTCGCCGAAGGTCCGCTTCAAGTGGTGACCACTGGCAGCAGGCTCGCTCGCCCAGTGGCCTGGTGCGGACACGCGCTGGTTCGCGTGCTTTCACGGGCCCCGCTTCGCCGGAATGCACCGTCCCCGGCGCCCGTGGCCGAGAGACACCTAACACCAGCGCGGCCGGCATGTCAAGACGCGCCACTAGTTCACCGGCAGCGCCGGCTGGGCCGCCGGCAGAACCAGGCTCAGGGGCTCGCCCTGGCGCTGGACGCGGAGCCGGAGCTCCGCCCGCAGCACGACGTCCGCCATCCGGCGCCGGAACGCCTCGACCGAGTCCACCTCGATCCCGGTCACGGCCAGGATGCGGTCGCCGACCCGGAGGCCCGCGCGGTCCGCCGGGGTCCGCTCGCCGACGGCGGCGACCACCGGGGCTCCGGGATGCGCGTCGGCCGCGCCCGTTCCGCCGGTCGTGTCGCGGACCAGGAAGCCGAACTCCGCGGTCACGCGCTCGGCGACGGCGTCGGGCGGCATCTGGCCGACCCGGACGCGCAGCGTCCGGCGGCCGCCCTCCCGCAGCAGGACGACCCTGAGCTCGCGGCCCGGCGTCGTCCCGCCGACGACGCGCTGGAGGGCGCGCGTCTCGACGATCGGCCGGCCGTCGATCTCGACGATCAGGTCCCCCTGCCGTAGCCCGGACTCGGCAGCCGGCGCGTCCTTCAGGACCTCCGAGACCAGGACGCCGTAGCCTTCGCCCACGCCGAGCTTGACCGCTAGGTCCTCCATCTCCGTCTCGGAGAGGTCGCGGATCCGGATCCCGAACCACCCCCAGCGCTCCGCGCCGAGCGCGGACACCGCGCACGCGAGGACCAGCAGGGCCACCGTCGCCCCCCCTCGGCCGATCGCCCTCATCCCTCGCCCTCCTCCTCTGCCCCGTCGTCCCCCTGGGCCCCCGCCACGAGGGCCAGAAGCTCCAAGAGGGCCGCCGTGGCGAGGTCCAGCCGCTCGCTCACGTTCAGCGTCTCCAGGACCCGCTGTCGCACCGCAGCGTCCGGCACCACGGCGGAGACGATCCGGTCGATCGTGGCCCCCGGCCCCGCCCCGGCCACGGTCAACCGCCCCACGACGTCCGCGTGGCCCTGCCCCATGACTTCGAGGAGCTTGCCGTGGACCCCGCGCAGCGTGGCGAGGCGTTCCCTGAGCGCCGGGAGCCCCTCCGGTGGCAGGCCGTCGGTTAGCACGCGGGCCCGGACGACCCGGTAGGGCAGCTCCCGCGTGAGCTCGTCCTCGAGCCGGACGCGCACCCGGCCGTCCAGCAGGATGTTGTAGCGGCCATCGGTCAGGACCTCGGCGTGGATGATCTCCCCCAGCCCGGCGACGGAGTAGACCGGCGGCCGCCCGTGGTAGTCCTGCTCCCACCCCGGACGGAGCATGACCACGGCCAGGCGGCGGTCCCCCGCAAGGCAGTCGGCGACCATCCGGCGATAGCGGGGCTCGAAGACGTGGAGGGGAAGCAGGGTCTCCGGGAAGAAGACGACGTCGGGCAGCGGGAAGATCGGGATCTCCACCACGGACCCGGTCTCACACGCCCGCGCACGCGGCCCGCGACTCGCCTGCCGCACGCGGCGGGGCCGAGTCAGGTCCCAGGTCCCAGCGCAGGGGGATCAGCCCTTGGACGGCGCGTAGTAGGGGTTCGAGCCGGCGCCATGGTCGGTGACGTCCAGGACCTCGGTGATCTCGGGGATCTCCTCGAAGATCATCCGCTCGATCCCCGCCTTCAGCGTGATGTCGGCGGCGCCGCACCCCTGGCAGCCGCCCATCATCCGGATGTAGGCGGTGTTGTCCTTGACGTCGATGAGCTCGATGAAGCCGCCGTGACCCGCGACCGCCGGATTGATGGCGCTGTCGAGCAGCTCCTGGACCTTGTCCTTCAGGTCGGTATCGCCCATCAGGTCTCCTCCTTCGGGCCCTAGGTGATGGCGGGCAGCTTCACGCCGGGCAACGTGTCCAGCCGGGCGACCACCGCGGCCGCCACCCGGCGGAACGCCTCCGCCTGGGGCGAGTCCGGCCGGGCCACGACGATGGGCTCCCCGGTGTCGCCCCCGACCCGCGTCTCCGGGTCCAGGGGGATCGATCCCAGGACCGGCACGTCAAACTCCTGCGCCAGCTTCTGTCCGCCGCCCTCGCCGAAGATGGCTGTGGCGTGCTGACAGTGAGGACAGACGAACCGGGCCATGTTCTCGACGATCCCGAGGACCGGCACGTTCATCTTGCGGAACATGGCGAGTCCCTTGCGGACGTCGAGCAGCGAGACGTCCTGCGGGGTCGTCACCATGACGGCCCCGGACAGCGGGATGACCTGGGACAGCGAGAGCTGGGCGTCGCCCGTCCCTGGCGGCATGTCGAAGATCAGGTAGTCCAGCTCGCCCCACTCGACGTCCTTGAGGAACTGTTGGATGGCCGAGTGGATCATCGGGCCGCGCCAGACCACGGCATCGCCCTCGCGGACGAAGAACCCGATGGAGATGAGCTTGACGTCGTACGCCAGCACCGGGATGATCCGGTTGTTGAACATCCCGGGACGCCCGCGCGCCCCCATCATGAGCGGGACGTTCGGCCCGTACACGTCGGCGTCCACGAGGCCGACCGACGCGCCCCGCTGGCGGAGCGCCAGGGCGAGGTTGACGGCGACGGTGGACTTTCCCACGCCGCCCTTCCCCGAGGACACGGCGATCGTCTGCCGGACCTCCGGAATCAGCGGCTCCGCCGGCGCCGCGTGCTCGTGGCCCGGCTGGGCGCTCGCGCGCGCCGCCGGCGCCCCCATGCCGACCTTGACCCCGGCCACGCCGGGAAGCTGGGACACGACCTTGCGCGCCCGGCTATGCATCTCGACGCGCGCCTGGGCGCTCTGGTTCATGAAGGCCAGCGTGAACGACACCTGCCCGGCCTCGACGGTGAGACCGGTCACGAGGCCGAGGCTGACGATGTCCGTCCGGGACTCGGGATCTTCCACCTGGCGCAGCGCGGCGAGGACGGCCTCCGGCGTCACGCCGCTCGCGCTCTTGCCGCCGAACAGACCCATGGCGATCAGCCGTTCCTCATAGTTCGGCTTCACTATACGGGAGCGGTCCGACCGGGTCAAGCGACGCGGGGCAGCACCTCCGCGGCCAGACGCTCGAGCTGCTCCGGGTCCCAGTCCACGGGGTTCAGCACCACCCAGTCCATCCGTCCGCCCGCGGCGGCGATCCGCCGGTTGATGCGCTCGGCCACCTCCTCCGCCTCGCCGAGGAGGTAGTGCTCCCGCCAGTACGGGAGGTCCATCCCGGAGAACGTCGCGAAGCGCGGTGCGGCCACCTCCGGGCGCTCGCCCTTCCGGAGGACGTACACGAAGTTCGAGTAGACCAGCTGGATGTCGCGGGGTCGCCGGCCGAACTCCGGCGCCACGCGCTCGATCACCGCCCAGTCGTGCTCCACCATCTCCGGCGTCGCCGAGGAATGGGGCACCCACGCGTCGGCGTACCGGGCGACCCGGCGGAGGACGGGCGTGACGTCGGGGACGTGCTGGGCGTAGATCTTCTCGAAGGGCTGGCGGCCGCCGCCCAGCCAGATGGGCGGGTGCGGCTTCTGCAGGGGCTTCGGGTCGATCGTGAGGTCGCGCACCCGGAAGATCCTCCCCTCGTAGGTCACCCGGTCACCGGCCCACAGGGCCCGGACGAGCTCGAGCCCCTCCTCCGTCCGGCGCCCCCGCTCGCGCCGCGGGACCCCCATCAGCTCGAACTCCTCCTCCGCCCACCCCACCCCCACTCCGAGGATCGAGCGGCCGCCCGACAGCACGTCGAGCGTCGCCCACTCCTTGGCGAAGTAGACGGGGTTCCGGAGCGGGAGGACGAGGACCATCGTCCCGAGCCGGATCTTCTCGGTGACTCCGGCGAGCGCCGAGAGGAGCGCGATGGGCTCGAGCCAGGTGCACGAGTACGCCGGAGGCGTCGTGAGGAGGTGATCGATCGTGACCGCGGCCTCGAAGCCGAGGGCCTCAGCCCGGCGGAGGTAGCGCCCCATCTCGCCGAGCGTGGCCGTTCGAGGCCCGAGGGCGAAGGTGGGCAGGCGGAGTCCGAATCTCATGGGCAATCTCTCCTGGGATGCTCCGAGCTCACGGGGCTCGCCGCATGGCGCTCCCGTGGCCCGCTCAGAAGTCCAGGTCCCGGAGTCGCTCGGGATCCAGCGTCTCGAGCGCCGTCAGCTCGTCCGCCGTCGGCGGCGGCACCGGCCGGCAGTCGGGCGTCGAGACGACGGCGAACCCGGTCCGGCGCCGGACCTCCTCCTCGGTCGCCCCGGGCATGAGGCCCTCGAGCCGGAGCCCCTCCGAGGTCGCGCGGAAGACGGCCAGCGGCGTGACGACCCGCTCGAGGTTCCCGGTGGCGGTGACGAAGTCCACGGTCTCCGGCAAGGAGCGCGGGTCGTGGCGTGTCCGGTACACCACGATCCGCCGGACCACTCGGAAGAGCACCGCCGCGCCGCCTCCCCCGGGCAATCGCACCTTCGGCCGGTCGAACGCGCCGATGACGGTCGAGTTCACGCGGCCGTGCCGGTCCACCTGGACGCAGCCGAACAGCATCAGGTCGATTCGACCGCGGAGGGCCAGCTGGTAGACGTCGACGTTCGAGAGGACGACCGGCGAACCGGCGAGCCACGCGGGCCCCGACGACGAGCGGGGGAGGGTCGCCGGCGTGGCGTCCAGGCCACCGCCGATCGCGACGTGCCGCGCCCCCGGCGCGTGGAGGCGGCGCGCCAGGAGCAGGGCCAGCGACGCCAGCACCGAGTTCACCCCGTGGCACGTGACCTCGCCGTCCCGCACGAGCCGCGCCAGGGTCACCGCCACCAGCTCGGCCGGTCCGATGGTCACCGCGTCGCCCCCAGGTACGCGTCGAGCGTCTCCGGGCTCCGGACCGCCTCGAGGTACCGACGGACGCCCGCCTCATCGACGTCGTAGCAGCCCGCGCAGTCGCCCGGCCGCGCGCCACCCGGAACCTCGACCACCGCCGCAACCGTCAGGTCGGAAATTGCCGTCAGCTCGGGCATTCTCGCCAGCTCTTCCGAGGCCACTACCCGTTCGGTGGTGAGGATGATCCGGTCGGCGGCTCGGGCCATCAGGAGGTCGTAGCCGGGCGAGCCGAAGATCCGCGCGTTGCCCTGGGCGTCCGCCTCCTGGACGTGGAGGATCGCCCACTGAGGCCGAAGCGCCGGGACCACGTAGATCTCCTCACCTGTCCACGGATCCCTCACGGTTCGGAGGTCGGCCGTGGCCGGCAGGTCCGTCCCGTGGAGCCCGGGGATCGGTTCGAACGGCACGCCCAGGGATGCGGCCCGCAGCCCCGTCATGACGCCCACTCAGGAGAACTCGCGGACTCGCACGAGCCCGGTCTCGGCGGCCCGGCGGTACGCGGGGAGCTGGCCACCGAAGGCCGATTCGAGCGAGGCGATGCCGGCATCCACCTCCGCGAGGCACCCCGCCGCGCAGAGGAGGTCCAGATCGTAGGAGGGGGAAGGCTTGGACAGGCGCAGGCCCCGCCGGCGCTGCCGCGCCAGCTCGCGCACGAACGCGGCCGGGATGCGGTGGAGCATGACCCCCCCGAGGGTAATGTGGGCCCCGTCGCGGACGAGCGCCGCCGCCTCCCCCAGCCCCGTCAGTCTTGACACGGCGCAGCGAAGTCGGGGGTTCAAAGTCCGACCCCGTCATCGGAGCCCGTCGTCGCCCTTGGCTTCGGTCTTCGCGAGGCCACCGATCCGTGGATGGGGCCGGCCGCCGTCGGTCACCACGAGGGCGACCACGATCTCGTCGGGCTTCGGCGCGTCGCCCAGCCGCACCTCCATCGCGTCGAAGTGGCTCCGGACGAACGCGGCGTCCTTGTAGTGGAGCGGGACATCGATCGCCGTGCCCGCCGCGCCGAGCTTCTTGGCCGACGGGATGATCGCCTTCCCGCCTCCCACCGCGGCCCGGAACGGCGTGCCGAGGGTCGGGTGGAGGATCGCGGCCGCGTGCTCGTACTCGCCGTCGAGCCCGACGATGGCCGCCTTGCCGTAGCTCTCCGGCGTGCCGCCCAGGGCCTCCACGGCCTGCTTGCCGAGGAGCGCCCCCAGCTCCTCGCCGATCTTGACGAGCGGGACCAGGTCATCGACCCAGCGGCCGGCGAACGGATTCTCGATCACCGCCACCGCCGCGGCCTTCCGGACCGGCCGTGGTGCCTCCCGCTGGCCGTCGGCCCGGATCTCTTCCACGATGGTCACGAGCTTCCGGATCTTCATTGCCGCCTCCTCGTCAGCCCGGAGCCCAGCCCTCCAGCTTGACCGGCATCGGAGTGGCCTGCCAGACCTCCCGGGCGTAGTCGCTCACGGTCCGGTCGCTCGAGAACCGCCCCATCGCGGCGACATTCCGGATGGACATCCGGATCCAGTCGTCGGGGCGCCGGTAGGTCGCCGCGACGCGCCCCTGGCACGCCAAATAGGACGCGAAGTCCGCGCAGTGGAAGTAGGCGTCGCTCCCGGTGAGCACGTCCGCAATCGGACGGAAGAGGCCCGGGTGCCCCGAATCCAGCTCGCCGGACTCGATCGTGCGGACCACCCGGGCGAGCTCGGGGTCGGCCTCCACCCACGTCCGCGGGTCGTAGCCCTCCGCGCGGAGCGCGCCGATCTCCTGGATGGTGTGCCCGAACACGAAGATGTTGGCGTCGCCCACCGCCTCCCGGATCTCGATGTTGGCCCCGTCCAGTGTCCCGATGGTCAGGGCGCCGTTCAGCGCTGCCTTCATGTTGCCGGTCCCGGAGGCCTCGGTGCCAGCGGTCGAGATCTGCTCGGACAGCTCGCAGGCCGGGAAGATCTGCTCGGCCGCCGAGACGCTGTAGTTCGGCAGGAAGACGACCCGGAGCCGGGCGGACACCGCGGGCTCGGCGGCCACCAGGGCGGCGACCGCATGGACCAGCCTGATCACCAGCTTCGCGAAGGCGTAGCCGGGCGCCGCCTTGCCTGCGAAGACGACCGTGCGGCGCGGCTCCGAGCCGCCTGCCCCCTCCCGGATCCGGTGGTAGAGGGCGAGAACCCGGAGCAGGTTCAGAAGCTGGCGCTTGTACTCGTGGAACCGCTTCACCTGGCAGTCGAAGAGCGTGTCGGGATCGAGGTCGATCGCTTCCCGCCGCCGGACCACGTCCACCAGCGCCAGCTTGTTGGCCCGCTTCACCGCGGCCCAGCGGGCCCGGAAGGCCGCGTCTTCCACGAAGGCCTCGAGGCCGGCCAGCCGCTCAAGGTCCGTCAGCCAGCGGTCCCCGATGGCCTCGGTGATGAGCCCGGCCAGCAGCGGGTTGCACAGGGCAAGCCACCGCCGCGGCGCGATCCCATTGGTCTTGTTGTGGAAG
>Ga0073934_10011553_pt1 | contig 10646 bp, 11 predicted proteins | sample LarsenN4metaG_FD_76834 | JGI IMG/M metagenome (GOLD analysis project Ga0073934, IMG submission 76834) | Hot spring sediment bacterial and archeal communities from British Columbia, Canada, to study Microbial Dark Matter (Phase II) - Larsen... ... | reverse complement strand
TCGCAGCGGCGTCGCGCCGCTCTGGTCGTCCCGGACCGGCGTCCGTCACGCTGACGACCGTTGCCGGCCCTGTGGTGCCGACGTACACCGCACGTGGTGGCAGCCCGTGCCGGAGCGCGTTCGTGACGAGCTCGCCGAGCACGAGGACGACGACGTCGCCATCGCACGGGTCGACGTGCTCGCGTGCGAGTGCCGCTTGGACCTGCTCGCGTAGGCGGGGCAAGTCGTCGAAGTCGTCCACGGCGGACTCCAAGATCATGGTCATCACGCTGACCGTGCCCACCACGGTCCGGTGCGATGCGCGCCGGTGCCGGTGTGCTACCGAGTGTCGTTCTCGACGCCGAGAGCGTCGATGACCGCCGTGATCTCGAAGACCCGGCGGACGATGCCGCGCGCGCCGACCGTCCGCACCGTCAGCCCTCGGCGCGCGCAGTACTCCGCCGCCTCGAGGAGCGCGCGGATGCCGGACGAGTCGCAGTAGTGCAGCTCGCCGACGTCGGTGACGAGCGCCGTGTGGTCGTCGGTGCACGCGCCCTCGACCACCTCCACCAACGAGACGAATTGCGCGGCCGCCTGATCGAGCTCGCCGCGCAAACGGAGCCGCAGGTCCGTCCCCTCGGAAATTGCCGTCGCGGCAAAGGGTGGCGTCTGCGTCTGGTTCATCGCGGCCTCGTCGTCTTCCGTTGATGGCAGGGAAGGGACGGAGGTCCGTGAACGGCAGCAGCTCTGCCCGGCGCGAATGTGAGACTTGCTTCCCTTGATGTCGGAGGGACTGTACCCGGTTCCAGGCGGCGCAGCCCCACGAGGAGCCGGATGCTTGACGCCCGGACCGACCTAGAGCTCGGCGGCCAGCTCCCGCAGCTTGTGCTTCATGACCTTCCCGGTCGCGTTGCGGGGGAGCTCGTCGACGAACCATACGCGCCGCGGGCGCTTGTAGTCCGCGAGCCGATCGGCGCAGAACGTAGTCAGTGCATCGGTGTCGAGCTGCGCGCCGTGCCTGCGAACGACGAATGCGCCGATGTCCTCACCGAGCACCTGGTGCGGTACGCCGACCACGGCCACTTCCTGCACGTCCGGGTGCTCGAGGATGACGGCTTCGACATCCGTCGCGTAGACGTTGTTGCCGCCCCGGATGATCATGTCCTTGATGCGGCCCGCGATGTAGACGAAGCCTTCGTCGTCGACGTACGCGAGGTCGCCAGTACGCAGCCAGCCGTCGTCGGTCCACGTCGACGCAGTCGCTCCCTCGTCGCGGTAGTACTCGCGCCGCTTGCCCGGCAACCGCACGAGGAGCTCGCCGACCTCGCCCACGGCCCGCTCGGTGTCGTCGTCGGGATCGACCACCTTGAGCTCCATGGGCGGCATCGGCTTGCCGACGGAGCCAGGCTTGCGCGCCAGGTCCTCCTTCGGCATCACGATGTACGCCGGGCCCGCCTCGGTGAGTCCGTAGGAGTTCGCGACGGAAGCTTGCGGCATCCGGTCCTGGAGCCGCTTCAGCGTCGCCGGCGCGAGCGGCGCCGAGCCGATCGAGACCGCCATCGGGGCGGACAGGTCCGCGGTTTCGAATCGCGTGCTCGCGGTCACCAGTTCGGCCATCGCGGGGACCATGAAGACCATCATCGGCCGGTCGCGCTCGACGACGTCGAACCAGTGGTCGACGTCGAACTTCGGCATGTAGTAACCGGCGAGCCCCATCTTCATCGGGTTGTAGATGAAGCTCATGCCGGCGAAGGTGAACAGGGGTGCACCGTGCAACCACCCCCGCCCGCTCCACGCCGGGACGCAGTTCGGCATCATCGCGACGTTGCGGTGGCGCACGAGCACGCCCTTGGGCAGGCCGGTCGTCCCCGACGTGTACATGATGTCGGCCATGTCGTCGGGATCGAGCGGCACCTGTACGGCTGCCGGATCGTGCACGCCGATCTCGTCGTCCCAGCCGACCGCACCCTCGGCCGCTCCGTCCGCGCATGCGATCGTCTTGAGCGAAGGCACCTCGGCGGTCACCGCGCGCGCCGGCTCCATCAACGGCGCGCACGTGAACATCGCGCTCACCTCCGCGTGGCCGAGAATCGCGACCAGCTCGGGGATCGACAAGCGCGTGTTGGCCGGGACCATCACAGCCCCGGCCTTGTGCACGGCCGCATACGCGACGATCCATCGCAGGCAGTACTCGTTCGGCAGGTAGATCGCGACGCGCTCACCCTTGGCGACTCCCGCCGCCATCAGCCAGCGGGCGGCCTGGTTCGACCGCGTGTCCCACTCCCGGAACGTGACGGTCGTGCCGGCATCGAGGTCTCGGTACGCGATCTCGTCGGGCCAGCGCTGCGCCATGAAGCGCAACTGGTCGACGAGCAGCGGCCCGGCCGGCTGCTCCATCACATCCCGAAGCCCATGTGGGGCACCTTGCTGCGATGCCCGGCGAACAGCTCGTCCTTGCGGTCGATCAGCTCCTGCGGCGTCCAGCGCCCCTCGCCGCGGTCGAGCGTGTTCACGAGGCTGAAGCCCTGGAGGAGATGTACGCGCGTGCCCCACACCACGAAGATCTGGCCCGACACGTCGGCGGCGGCCTCGCTCGCGAGGAACACGACCATCGGGGCGATCTGTTCGGGCGCCCATTCGGGCCCGCCCATGAAGTCGGCCGCGCCGGGCACCGTCGCGGTCATGCGGGTGAGCGCCCGGGGGCACACCACGTTGGCCGTGACGCCGTACTTCTTCATCTCGCGCGCGATGACGATCGTCATCGACACGATGCCGGCCTTGGCCGCCGCGTAGTTGGCTTGACCGGCCTGGCCGAACAGCCCGGATTCACTGGCCGTGTTGACGATTCGCCCGCCGACGAAGTCGCCCGCCTTCGCGCGCTCACGCCAATGGCGGACTGCGTGGTGGCACATGGCCATGTGGCCCTTCAGGTGCACGTCGACGACCGAGTCCCATTCCTCCTCGGTGATGTTGAAGCTCATCGCGTCGCGCAGGATGCCGGCGTTGTTGACCAGCACGTCGAGGCGGCCGTGCTCGTCGATTGCCTGGCCGACGATGCGACCGGCGCTCGACCAGCTCGCGACGTCGTCGTCGTTCGCGCTCGCGGTGCCGCCCGCGGCAGTGATCTCGTCGACGACGGACTGCGCGACTTCGCGGTCGCGGTCGTTCACGACGACGCGGGCGCCTTCGGCGGCGAGCAGGAGCGCGTGGGCGCGTCCGATGCCGCGTCCGGCGCCGGTGACGATCGCGACCTTGCCGTCGAGGAGCCCCAAGGCAGCCGAGTCTCGCCTGACACGCGTGTCAGGGTCAATCCGAGCGGTCGGCGCCCGTTCCACGCGCGCGGGCGTCGCGGACGGCGACGATCGCGGGTGCGTCGGGGCCGGGCGGCGGGTCGAGCACGATGCGCACGCCTTCACCGGTCGCCTGCCATGCGACGGTGCCCCGGTCGACCCGGCGCACCTCGGTCGTCGGCGACGCGGCCAACTCGCGCAGCACGACGCTCGCGGCCGGCGTGCGGACGAAGGTGTACACGTCGCGGTCGCGCGCCGTATACCGCACCTCCGACGCGTCCGGCGTCGCGCCTGAGGGGACCACCCACGGACGTGTCGCGTAGAGCGCCTCACCCGCGGCCGACGTGAACGACGCGAGCCACGCCAGCCGGTCGAGTTGCTCGCACGGGATCGTTGCGTCCTCGCCGCGTGGCCCGACGTTGAGCAGCAGGTTGCCGTTCTTCGCCGCGATGTCGACGAGCATCCACGTCAGCTCGCGTTCGCCGATGAAGTCGGCGCCCGTCGACATCCGGTTGTAGCCGAAGCTCTTGTCGATGCCGCGAACGCACTCCCACGGCGTGTGCTGAATGCCATCGAACACGGTGTACTCGGGCGTGCGGACGTCGAACAGCGGCGGCTTCGGCGGGATGATCCCGCGATCCCGTCCGGCGCTGCGCGCGATCCCCGCGTCGACGAGCCTGCGAACCGGCGCGGATCGTACGAGGTGCCAGGCGGCCGACCAGGGCAGGAAGCGGTCGTTGGCCACGCCGTCGGGGACGGCGCGGTAGTAGTCGGCGAGCAGGCGCGCGAGGATGCGAGTCGTACCGGGCCAGGAGATGTCGTTCCACAGCACCGACGGGCGGTACCGCGCGACGAGCTCGCGCACCTGCGCCTCCGCGTACTCGACGTATCCGCCGCGCGGTGCCGCGACCGCAAGGTCGGTCACCGTGCCGATCGGGTGGTCGTTCCATGTCCAGTCGAGCCCACCCGAGTAGTACACGCCGAAGCGCAGCCCCGCAGCGCGCACGGCTTCGGCGAGCTCGCCGACCACATCACGCGAGCAGCGGAACTCGGGCGCGTTCGGATTGGCGACGTCCGACGGCCACAGGCAGTAGCCGTCGTGGTGCTTCGTGACGAGCACGACGTAGCGGGCGCCCGCGGCCGCGAACCGGCGGGCCCACTCGTCGGGATCCCACGACGCGAGTGCAGCTTCCCAGTCGTGCGCGAACGACCGATACGGCCGGTCGCCGTACGTCGCGGCGTGGTGGCGGGCGGCGGGACTGCCCGGGAAGCGCAGCGAGTTCTCGTACCACTCGGTGTACGGCGACCACGCGAGCGCGTCGCGCCGACCGCCATGCATGAGCGCGCCGACCTCTTCGCCGGTCGGCGCGAACCCGGGGACCGATGCCGGCGTCCAGTGCACGAAGATCCCGAGCTTGGCGTCGCGCCACCACGCGGGTACTTCGTGGCGCTTCACCGCTCGCACTGATGCCCGTGCCCTGGAGTCGCGCGCCACGATGGCGCCGCGTTACTCGCCGGCGGTGGGCGTGGTCAACCCGGCCGGCACCGGCGGGAGCGTGATCGCCTCGCCGGGGTAGATGAGGCTAGGATCGCCCGAGCGAAGCGTCGGCCGGTTCGTCTCCACGAGCACGCGCCAGTAGTGCGTCAGCGCGGCGTGCGACGCCCGTTCGCCGACCTGCGCTCGGGCGATGCGCCACAGGCTGTCGCCCGGGTCGACGACGTGGATCCGCGGTTGCGGCGCGGGTGGAGCGGGCGCCGGCGGCGTCACGCGGGCGGGCGTTCGGACCACGGGCTCGTCTTCGACTGCGACGACGGCCGCGTGCGCCGGCCGGACCGGCGCCCCGGCAGCCGCGAGTGCGAACGAGGTTGTGATCGTCACGCCCGCGAGACGGCGAACGACCGCGGGCGACCACCGGGCGAGGCGCCGCGGCACGCGCCGCCGCGGCGCGCAGCGGGCGGCGAGGCAGCAGGCGGCCCCGGCCGCGAACCACAGCGCGACCGCCGCGAGCGCCACCCACGCCACGCGGTCGAGCAGGACGGCGGCTTCGTCGAGGGTCTCGGCGTCCATCGGCCGCGAGCCTGGCTGAACGTCGGAAGTTGTGTCAAGTAGTCTGAGTCTGTATCGTAACCGGCGTGTTGCCGCACGAGCCGTCCGCCGTCGAGTCGCTGCTCGAGCGCTCGCTCGGGGGCCACGTACCGCTCGTGCCGTTCCCGCCGCGGCCGCCGGAGGTCACCCCCCGCCGGCGGCCGCGCGGCTGGGTATGCGCGGCGGCTGCCGTCGTGATCGTCACGCTCGCCGGGGTCGCGCTCGCAACCCGGTTCATCGGCCGCACGGACGATTCGGCGCGCCCGTCAGCGTCGTTCACGACGGCGCCCACCACCGCCGCACCGCTCATCGGCCACCGCCTCTCCTCGGCGCAGGTGGGCGGCGTGACGGTCGACTACTGGCGTCCTGCCGAACTCGTCGCCGCCTACCGCAGCGTCGCACCCGACGACGGCGTGGCGGCGGTCGGTCCGGCGGCGTGCGCGGCGGGCGCGCCCGAGGAGCGGGCATGGTCGTGGCCGGATGCCCCCGACGCCACCGCCGGCCGGTATCGCTGCACGTCGGAGCGGGGACGCGCCGTGATGTGGTGGACCGTCGAGGCGACGGGCGTGCTCGGTCGCGCGATCGCCCCCGACGGCGACCTCGCGGCACTGTTCGCCTGGTGGTCGGCACAGCGCGATCCGGCGTAGAACTCCGCAATGGCCGAGACCGTGCACCCGTACGCGGGCTTCCCGCCCGACGTGGTCGAGAAGCTGCGCCAGGCGCACGCGACCACTCCGCTCCACCAGCTCCTGAAGCTGGAGTTCGTCGAGTCCGAGCCCGGGGTCGTCGTCGTCCAGATGCCTGTCGGCCCCGGCGCGTTCAACGGGTCGGGCAACCTGCACGGCGGCGCCATCGCGACGCTCGTCGACGTCGCCTCCGGGTCGGCCGCGGCACGGGCCGGAACCTTCCGGCCGGGCGAGAACACCCTGGTGACCGCCGACCTCCACGTGCGCTATCTCGGCCGCCCGAAGAGCCAGGTCGTGCGGGCCGAGGCCCGCGTGATGCGCGCCGGCCGCCAGCTCATCGTGGTCGAGTGTCGCGTCGCCGACGACCAGGGCAACGTCATCGCCTTCGCCGACTTCTCGGCCGTCGTCGTGCCGCTGCGCCAACCGCTCGCGACCGCGGCCGACGGCGACGCGCGGGTTCCCGACCTGTAGGCATCCCTGACGCGCGCGTCACGACACTGCTAGGTTCCGCGCCGCACTCGACCCCGGGGGTGGACCGCCGATGTGGTTGTTCAACGACTACGGATTCTCCGACGCGTTCCGAGTCGCGCACGTGATCTCGGCCGTCATGTGGATGGGCCTGCTGTGGTTCTTCAACTTCGTGCAGGTCCCCGCGTATGCCGAGATGGACGCGGCCGTCCGCAACAGCGCCCTCGACAAGCTGACGTGGCGGGCGCTGTGGTGGTTCCGCTGGGCCGCGGTCGCGACGGTGGGCTTCGGCTTGTTGGTCATCGCGGTCTTCCCCGACGGGTACGACGGCGACTACTTCCAGTCGTCGCGGGGCATCGCGCTCCTCACGGCCATCGTCATGGCGCTGGTCATGCTCTACAACGTGTGGATGGTGATCTGGCCGAACCAGCAGGTCGTCATCGGCAACGCCCGCAACCTCATCGCCGGCGGCGAGGCGAACCCGGATGCCGCGGCGGCGGCCCGTAAGGCCGCGATGGCTTCGCGCCAGAACACGATCTTCTCGTTCCCGGTGCTGTTCCTCATGGTCGGCGCCGCGCACATCTTCTCGACGGGCGACTTCGACTTCGACCCGGGCGGCACGGGATGGCTGTTCTTCCTCATCGGTGTCGCGATCGTGGCGGTGCTCGAGGCGAACGCGCTCGGCTACGTCAGCGGCACCGGCAACGGCGGCCTGAACGTGATCTACGAGACGCACAAGAACGCGATGTACACCGGTTTCGGCATCATCGTCGTCCTCTACATCCTCGCCGAGATCTTGATGGGGAACTGAGCGCCGTCACACGCCGAGCGTGTCGGCGATGCGGGCGCGGTGCCACGACGTGCTGCCGAACAGCGGCTCTCCCGACTTGAGCCGCTTGACGTACAGGTGCATGTCGTGCTCCCACGTATAGCCGATGCCGCCGTGCACCTGGATGCCTTCCTTCGCGAGCAGCCGCTGGCAATCGCCGGCGGCTGCCTTCGCGACCGACACGGCGCTCGTTCGCCGAGCATCGTCCTCCGCGATCGTGAGCGCGGCGAAGTAACCCGTCGCGCGTGCCCGCTCGAGCGCGATCAACATGTCGGCGAACTTGTGCTTGATCGCCTGGAAGGAACCGATCGGCACGCCGAACTGCTCCCGCTGCTTGGCGTAGTCGAGCGTCACGTCGAAGATCGTCTGCGCGGTACCAACCATCTCGAGCGCGAGCCCCACGGTCGCTTCCTCGATAGCGCGCCGCACCGCATCCCCCGACGAGCGCTCGAGGACTCGGTCGGGTGGCACGTCGATGCCGTCGGCGCGCAAATGGACGATGCGCCGGCTCGCGTCGAGCGCGTGGATCGGCGTCGCGGCGAGTTGCTCCGCGGGAACGACGACCGCGCGCACGTCGTCGCCGGCGCGGGCGACGACCACGACCTCGTCGACCGCGTCGCCCTCGACGACTCCGCGCACCTCGCCGCGCAGCGTCCCGTCGGCATCGAGCAGCGCGGTCGCATGCGCCGGATCGTCGGCGCCGACCGCCAGCGTTCCGGACAGCTCGCCGGCCGCGACGGCGCCGAGGAAGCGGGCCTGCTGCTCGCCGCTGCCGCACTCGCGTACGGCGGGAACGAACTGCGTCACCGTCGGGAGCAGGGGGCCGGGAGCGATCACGCGCCCGAGCTCCTCGGCGAGGATCGCCGCTTCGATCGGGCCGAGCCCGATGCCGCCGAAGGCTTCGGGGACGGTGAGCGCCGGCCAGCCGAGTGACACCATCGTCTGCCACAGCGCGGTAGGACGCGTTCCGCGCTCGACGACCTCGCGCGCGAGCGTCACCGGGCTCTCCTTGGCGAGGACCGCCTTGATCGAGTCGCGCAGGTCGTCCTGATCGCCCGTGAACTCGAGCTCCACGCTTACTCCACCTGCTTCACTTCGTCGGCGAGGGCACGCCGGTCGACCTTCTCGCCCACGGTGAGGGGGAGCGCGTCGACCACGCGTACGGCCTCGGGCAGCTTGTACGCGGCGAGGTGGGGGGCAGCGTAGGCGCGGAGGTCGGCGAGCGTCGGGACGCGATCGGGGGCGCGCGGGACGACGACGGCGACGCCGATCTCACCCATCACGTCGTCCGGGCGCGGTACGACGGCGACCGCGGCGACGCCGGGGTGGGTGGAAAGGACGGATTCGACCTCGACCGGGTAGACGTTGTAGCCGCCGCGCACGTACATCTCCTTGCTGCGGCCGACGAGGCGGAGCCGCCCGCGGTCGTCGAGCCATCCCAGGTCTCCCGTGCGTACGAAACCATCGCGCGTGAACGCCGCACGGGTCGCGGCCGCGTCGTGCCAGTAGCCCGACATGACGGCGGGCGAGCGCAAGCACACCTGGCCCACCTCGCCGCCGGCGACGGGGCGGTCGTCGTCGTCGAGCAGCGCGAGCTCGACGCTGGCGTGCGGGCGCCCGACGCTGACGACGGCGTCCTCCTCGGGATCGTCGAAGCCGGTGCCGAGGCCGATACCCGCCTCCGTGCACGAGTAGCGCGTCGCGAGCTTGGCGTCGAAACGCCGGCGTGCCTCGTCGGCGAGCCCGGGGGTGATCGGACCGCCGCCGGCGACGATGAACTTCACGCTCGACAGGTCGTAGCCGTCGAAGTCGGGTTGGCGCAGCATCAGCGCGAGCTGCGACGGAACCCCCGCGACCGTCGCCATGCGCTCCCGCGCCACGAGCTCGAGTGCGTCCTGCGCGCGCCAGCGGCTCATGATGAAATTCGTGCCACCCCGGCGCAGGTTTCCCGCCAGCTTGGTCATGAACCCGAGATGCGCGAACGACGTGCCGGTGAACGAGCGGCCTCCGCCGTCCCACGCGTTACCCACGTCGGTCCTGGTGATGAAGGCGAGCTGCTTGTTGCAGTAGAGCGCACCCTTCGGGAGCCCCGTCGTGCCGGAGGTGAAGATGATCGCGACGGGCCGTTCGGGGTCGTCCGGCAGCGCGGGCGGCGCATCGCCGGGGACGCGCAGGTCGCGCAGCACGCCGTCGACCGAACCGGCCGCCGGAAACTCGCCCGCGTCCAGCACGAGCTTCGGCTCTGCGACCTCGAGCACCGCGGTGCGCTCACGCTCCGACAGCCGGTCGTTGACGCCCGCGGTGATCGCCCCGAGCTTCGCCGCGGCGCAGTACGCGACGAGATACTCCGCGCCCGGCGGCAGTACCAGCGCCACCACGTCGCCGGTCCGCAGACCCCGGCGGGCGAGCCCGACGGCAGCCTCGTCGGACAGGCGGTCGACGTCGGCGTAGGTCAAGGCCCAGCCCGCGTCGGTGACGTAGGCGGTACGATCCGTGAACCGCCGGGCCGCCTCGGTGATCGTCGCCGGGAGCATCGGGTCGAAGGGTTGTGCACCGTGGCCGAACCGCACAAGTCGCGCCGCAGCGGCGCTCGCCGGTCGCCGCGCCGGCGCGACACGGCGGCGGTGCCGGGTACGCCTGCTCAAGGCCGCGAGCTGCGCGCCCAGGGTCGCAAGACCATGCGCCGCCTGCTCGACGCCGGGCTGCGGGTGTTCGCGGACCGCGGATTCCACGCCGCCCGGGTCGACGACATCGTGCGGGCCGCCCGCACCTCGCACGGCACCTTCTACCTGTACTTCGCCAACAAGGAAGACCTGCTGCGCGCGCTCGCCGTCGAGTGCGCGCACGAGATGGACGCGCTGGCGGGTGAGCTGGGCGCGGTGCCGCCGGACGCCGCCGGGTACGCGGAGCTGCGCCGGTTCCTCGAGGGGTTCTTCACGACCTACCGCGACTACGGACCAGTCATCCGCGCGTGGATGGAGGGACACGTCGAAGACCGTGCGGTGTCGTCGCTGGGCGTAAAGGCGTTCACCGACATCGCGACGGCGCTGGGCAAGCGGATGCGCGAAGCCGGCGCGCGCGGCGACCAGGTGTCGATCTCCGCGCTTATGGCGATGCTCGAACGGTTCGCGTACTTCCTCGTGTCCCGACGCCTCGTCTTCGCCGACGGGCAGACCCTCGACACCGTCACCCGGATGGTCCACCGCGGCTTCTTCGGCGCCGCCGTCGCGCCGGCGCGCTAGCGGAACCGTCCCTCGCGCGCGGCGACGTAGACGGCTTTCGACGCGCCGAGGAGCGGCACGGCGAGG
>Ga0073934_10011551_pt1 | contig 10647 bp, 6 predicted proteins | sample LarsenN4metaG_FD_76834 | JGI IMG/M metagenome (GOLD analysis project Ga0073934, IMG submission 76834) | Hot spring sediment bacterial and archeal communities from British Columbia, Canada, to study Microbial Dark Matter (Phase II) - Larsen... ... | reverse complement strand
GGACGCGAGCTGGTCTACGGCTCGCGCCCGCCCGCGGCGAAGACGCGCAGGATCCTGGTGGCGGGCGGCGGCCCGGGCGGCATGAAGGCCGCGGCCGTGGCGGCCGAGCGCGGCCACGATGTGACGCTCTACGAGCGCACCGGCCAGCTCGGCGGGCAGGCCCTGCTGGCCCAGATGCTGCCCGGCCGCACCGAGTTCGGCGGCATCGTCACCAACCTGTCGCACGAGGTCGCCAAGGCCGGCGCCAAGGTGGTGCGCAACACCGAGGTCACGGCCGCCCTGGTGAAGCGCGAGAAGCCCGACGCCGTGATCGTGGCAACTGGCGGGCGCCCGCGCCGGCCTGTCATCGAAGGGGCCGAGGACGCCCACGTGGTGGATGCCTGGCAGGTGCTGCGCGGCGAGGCGAACGTGGGCAAGTCGGTTGTCGTCGCCGACTGGCGCGCCGATTGGGTGGGCATGGGCATCGCGGAAAAGCTGGCGCGCGACGGCTGCCGCGTGCGCCTGGCGGTGAACGGCTACATGCCCGGCGAGACGATCCAGCAGTACGTGCGCAATGCCTGGAACGGCATCCTGCACAAGCTGGGCGTCGAGGTGATCCCCTACGCCCGCGTCTACGGCGTGGACGCCTCGACCGTGTATCTCATGCACACCTCCACCAGCGAGCCGATCCTGTGCGAGGACACCGATACGCTGGTCCTCGCCCAGGGCCACGAGCGCGTGGCCGACCTGGCCGAGGCGCTGGACGATTATGCCGGCGAGGTCGTGCTGATCGGCGACTGCCTGACGCCCCGCACCGCCGAGGAGGCGGTCCTGGAGGGCCTCAAGGCCGCGACCGCGCTTTGATCTCCGTCCGTGGCGCCCGCGCAGGCGAGCGCGACGCCATCCTCGCCATCCATCGCGCGGGCTTCGGTCGCGAGTCCGAGGCCGACCTCTGCGCCCGTCTGATGGGCGACGGCGCACTCGCCCTCTCCCTGGTGGCCGAGGTGGAGAACAGGGCCGTCGGCCACGTCGCCCTGAGCCCGGTCACGCTGCCCGGGCCCGCCGGCCCCCGCCTGCTGGGCCTGGGCCCCATCGCCGTGGATCCCGCGCGCCAGGGCACCGGCATCGGTTCCGCCCTGATGCGGGCGGGGCTGGCGGCGGCGCGCGAGGCCGGCTGGGCCGGGGTGGTCCTGCTGGGCGATCCCGCCTATTACGGCCGCTTCGGCTTCGCGCCGGCCGCGGGCTTCGGCCTCTCCTGCCCGTGGGACGTTCCGGACGAGCACTTCATGGCCGTCGAGCTTGCGCCGGGCGCGCTGGCCGGCGCCCGCGGCCGGGTGCTCTACCACCCGGCCTTCGAGCCTGACTAGGCCGTCACTAGACGCATCAGCGCCAGCCCGGCGAACAGGGCCGCCACCGACCCCGCCACCGACACCCCGGCATAGGCCAGCGTCTCGCCGACCGCGCCCCGCTCCCACAGCAGGGCAACGTCCAGCGAGAAGGCGGAGAACGTGGTGAAGCCGCCCAGCACGCCGGTGGTCAGCAGCAGGTTCCAGCTCTGGGTCGCCTCGCCCCGGAAGGCGAACCAGCCCGCCAGCAGCCCCATCGCCAGGCAGCCCAGCAGGTTCACCAGCAGCGTGCCCCAGGGGAAGGCCACGCCCAGCAGCCGCGCCGCGGCCAGGTTCACCCCGTGCCGCATGGCGCCACCCGCCGCCGCGCCCAGTGCAACGATCAGGAAGCCCTTCACGCTTCAGCTCGGCCGCTTGGACGGCTTGCGGTTCATCGCCTCCACGCGCGGGCGGGCCTTCGGGCCGAGCCAGGGCTTCTCGCGCTCGAAGGCAGCCGCCGCACGGAAGACCCGCACGTCGTCGTAGGTCCGCCCGACGATCTGCAGGCCGGTGGGCACGCCGTTGCGATCGAAGCCCGAGGGCACGCTCATCACCGGGCAGCGGCTCAGCACGTTGAACGGATAGGTCAGCACCCAGCCCAGCGTCGGGTCGACCGTCTTGCCGTTGATCGTCACCTCCTCGCGCGTCGGATCGAGATCGGCCCGCACGGCCGAGAGCGCCGTGGTCGGGCACAGGAACACGTCGTACTTCTCCAGGATCGGTCCCATCGTCGCATACATCTCGGCCGCGCCCTGCAGCGACTGGAGAAAGTCCGCCGCCGTTGAGTGCCGCGCCTCCTCGGCCCACTTGCGCGCATAGCTGGTCATCATCCAGCGGTTGGCGCGCAGGTTCTGCCCGATCGCCACGCCGAAGATGTGGCCCAGGTGGTTCATGGCCGTGGACAGCACCGACCACGTCCAGCCCAGGTCGACCTCCTCCACCTGGGCGCCCGCCGCCTTGAAGGCGGCCACGGCGTCCATCGTGTTCTTGGCCACGTCCTTGTCGACCTCGGCGTAGCCCAGGTCCACCGAGTAAGCGACCTTCCAGCCTTTGATGCCGTCCATCCCCGCCACCGGCGGGATGCGCAGCTTGGGCCGGATCGAGACGATGTCGTTGGGATGCGGCCCGGCCATCGTGTTCTGGATCAGCGCCATGTCGGCCACCGTGCGGGCCAGGCCGCCGACGTGGCAGTAGACGTCAAGGTTGAACGGCGGATCCTGCGGGTTGCGGCCATAGGGCGCCTTGAAGCCCACCACGCCGTTGCACGAGGCCGGGATGCGGATCGAGCCGCCGATGTCCGAACCGCTGGCGAGCGTCGTGGTGCCCGCCGCCAGCGAGGCGCCCGAGCCGCCCGAGGAGCCGCCAACCGTGTACTCCACGTTCCACGGGTTGCGCGTCACGCCCCACAGACGCGACCAGGTCTGCCCCAGGCAGCTGAACTCGGGCGTCGCCGTGCGGGCGTGCACGATGGCGCCGGCCTTCAGCATCCGCTCGATCTCGGGCGAGGTGGTCGTGGCGATGTTGTTGTCCTTCAGGATCAGCGAGGCGTTCGAGGTGGGCTTGCCCTTGATGTAGGCCTCGTCCTTCACTGCGAAGGGAATGCCTTCCAGCGAGCGCGGCCGGCCATCGCCTGCCATGTAGCGGGCCTCGGCCTTCTTCGCCTTGGCCAGCGCCTCGTCGTAGTAGCGGTAGGTGAAGGCATTGATCTTGGGCTCCACCGCCTCGGCGCGGGCGATGACCGCCTTCATCAGCTCGACCGGCGACAGCTTCCGGGCGCGGAACAGGGCCAGCGCCTCGCCAGCCGACAGATAGCAGAGCTCGTCCTTGGGCATGCAATCTCCCTCTCGACCGGGCCCCGTGGCCTGGCGGGCGGCCAGTATAGCCAGCCCATGCGCACCGCCACAGGGTCCGCGAGGGACGGCAGGCATGTCCGCCGACCAGGCGCGCAAGCGATGCCCAGGTCCGCAGCTCGCCTTTTGGTCGGGCCGCCCCGTCGCCGGGAACCGTGCCGCTAGGACAGCCGGATGCGCCGGATCAGCCGCGCCGTGTCCGGGTCGATGATCAGCTTGTAGCGCCGTCCCCTGGGGTCGCTCGCCTCCATCTCGTAGATCACCCCGCTCTTGAGGCGCAGCTTGCCGAACTTGCTGTAGCCCAGCTTCGCCATCTCCTGCTTGACGATCGACGACGACAGGCGGTTGGGCGAGACGATGATCGTCTGCGGCACCGTGGGCTGGGCGATGGACGGGCTCTCGGCCAGGGCGGGCGCGGGGGCGGCCGCCAGCAGGGCGGCCAGAAGGGAACCCGCGGTCAGTACCGCGCTGTGGCGTGGTTCACGGAAGCGAAGGGTGCTCCGGGCCATGCTGTAGTATCCTACGGATCGACGCCCGTAGCGGGGGGAGATTCGCCGCGACGTTCCGCAAAGGCCGCATGCCGCCATCGCCCCGCAGCCGACCGCCGAACCGTGCCGGCACGCGATCCCATGCGTCCGATCCGGACATGCTGCGGCTCGTGCTCGACAGCATGGACGAGGCGTGCGCGCTCTACGATGCCGCCGACCGCCTCGTGGTATGCAACCGGGCCTTCGCCAGCGCCTTCAAGGGCCAGCGCTCCGCCGCAGCCCCCGGCACCCGCTTTCGCGACCACGTTCGCTGGTTCCTCGACCATGGCCTGATCCTGGAGGCCCGGGGCCGCGAGGCCGCCTGGATGCGCGAGCGCATGCGCCGCCACCGCAACCCGGACGGCCCGATCCACGTGCGCAACCCCAACGGCCGCTGGTCCGAGATCGTCGAGCGCCGCACCCGTGACGGCGGCACCCTCCTGCTGCGCCGCGACATCACCAGGCTGAAGGAGCGCGAAGCCGACGTCGCGGCCAGCGAGGCTCGCTTCCGCGCCCTCTTCGAGAATGCCCCGGTTGCCATCACCGCGTATGACTACAGCGCGGTCCGGCGTCGGGTCGAACGCCTGCGGGCCCGGGGGATCGAGGACATCGGCGCCCACCTCGAGGCGCATCCACGGACGCTGCGCGCCATGATCGCCTGCATCGTGCCCCTCGACGCCAACCGGCACGCCGTCCGCCTGCACGGAGCCCGCACGCGGGACCAGGCGCTCGCGCAGATCCGGGCCGACTTCGAGGCCGGCCGCTTCATCGCCTCGCCCGCCGACATCGCGGCCTTCGCGCGCGGCGAGGGCGAGGCGAGCCTGGAAGGCCTGCGCCGCATGCGCGACGGTTCGTGGCGCTATCTGCGCTCGCGCTTCTTCCTCGATCCCGCGCACCGCGCCGACTGGTCGCGCGTCGTCGGCGTGACCGAGGACGTGACCGAGCTGCACGAGGCGAACCGCGTTCTCTCCGCCTACCAGGGCCGCTGGCGCGCCTTCCTCGACAACGCTCCCGTATCGATCGGCATCAAGGACCGCGAGGGCCGGTTCACCGAGGTCAGCGCCCACCTCGCGCGCACCTGGGGGCGGCCCGCCGACGAGCTCGTGGGCCTGCGCATCGCCGACATCGCCCCTCCCGAGATCGCCCGCGCCATCGCGCGCGAGGACCGCGCGGCGATGGCCACGCGCAACGCCGTCATCACGCATCGCTCCTGGCCCTCCATCAACGGCCTGCCGCCCACCGAGTCGCTCGTCGTCCGTTTCCCCATCGTCGACGGCAGCGGCGACATCGTCGGCACCGGCTTCGTCGAATCCGACCTGACCGAGGAGGTGCGCACCCGGCAGGCCCTGGCCGCCAGCGAGGCGCTGTTCCGCCTGGTCATGGACACCCTTCCGGCCATCGTCTGGATGACCGACCCCGAGGGGCGCACCACCTTCCACAACAAGGCATGGAGCGAGCTCACCGGCGTCGCCGACGGGCAGGACGCCACCTTCGACTGGGACGCCCGCGTCCACCCCGACGACAGGGCCGGCTACGACGCGGTTTACCGGCGCATCCGGGCCGGCGGCGCGCCCGAGCGGGTCGAGTTCCGCTTCCTTGCCGCCGACGGCCGCTACCGCTGGCTGCTGGAGTCCGCGACGCCGCGCAGCGACGAACGCGGCCGCCTCACCGGGTTCGTCGGCACCAGCATCGACGTGACCGATCGCAGGCTGGCCGAGGAGGCAGCGCGCGAGGGCGAGGAGCGGTTCCGCTTCATGGCCGACGGCGCGCCCGTGCTCCTGTGGCTGAGCGACCTCGAGCATCGGCACATCTTCGTCAACCGCGCATGGCGCGCGTTCACCGGCGCCGCGGCCGGCCAGGAGCTGCGCGAGGGCTGGCGCGCCTTCATGCACCCCGACGACGTCGAGCGGGTCGTCAGCACGTACCTGGCCGCCGCGGCCGGAGGGCGACCCTACCAGGTCGAGTACCGCTTTCGGCGCCACGATGGCGAATGGCGCTGGCTGCTGGAGACCGCCCAGCCGCGCCGCGATTCCACAGGGGCCATGCTGGGCTACGCGGGATCGTGCCAGGACATCACCGAGATGCGCCAGGCCGAGGAGGCGCTGCGCGACAGCCGCGCCCTGCTTCGCGCCGCGCTCGACAGCGTGCCGGCCTCGATCAACGTCAAGGACCGCGAGGGCCGGTTCATGCTTGTCAACCGCCACCTGGCGGAGCTCTACGGCCGCACGCCGGCCGAGCTCGAGGGGTGGCTCGCGCGCGACGTGCGGCCTGGCTTCTACGCGGCCGACGTTTCCGACGAGCAGCACGACCAGGTGGTCGCCACCGGCCGGCCCATCCTGGGCAACGAGACGATCTCCGGCACCGGGCATGCGCGCGAGATCTGGTCGAACTCCAAGGTTCCCGTCCTGGGCGAGGACGGCCGGGTCAAGTTCGTCGTCACCACCTCGTTCAACATCACCGAGATCAAGCGTGCCGAGCAGGCCCTGGCCGAGAGCGAGGCGCGGCTGCGCGACGCCGAGGAGCGGGCCGGCCTCGCGCACTGGCACATCGATGTCGCCACCGGGCGCAACCTTTGGTCGGCCTCGGCTGCCGCCGTCTTCGGCCGCCCCCACGACACCCTGCCCGAAAACATGGCGTCCTACCTGGCGATCGTGCATCCCGCCGACCGCGACCGCGTGGCGGCGGCCTACGAGAGCGTTCTTTCGGGCGGCGGCCAGCACCGGGTGGAGTACCGCGTGCTGAGGCCCGACGGCAGCGTGATCTGGATCGAGGAGCGCGGCGAAGTGGCGCTCCGTGCCGACGGCAGCCGCGACTTCGACCTGGGCACGGTCCAGGACATAACCGGGCTGAAGCGCGCCCAGGAGGCCCTCGCCGAGAGCGAGGCCCGCCTGCGCGAAGCCGAGGAGCGGGCCCGCCTCACGCACTGGCACGTCGACCCTCGGACCGGCCGGCTGGGCTGGTCGGACAGCGCCGCGGCCATCCTGGGCATCGCGCCGCGCGACCTGCCCGCCACCAACGAGGCGTTCTGGTCCTACGTCCATCCCGACGACGCCCCGTGGTATCGCGCAGCGTCCCTGGCGGCCGTCCGCCGCGGCGGGTCCACGCATTACGAGTTCCGGTTCGTGCGGCCCGACGGCCGCACCATCTGGCTCGAGGAGCACGGCCAGGTCACCCTGGGCCCGGACGGCGCGTTCACGCGCGACGTCGGCACGTTGCAGGACATCACCGCGCGCAAGCGCGCCGAGGGCGAGCTTCGCGCCAACCGCGCCAAGCTGGCCGACGCCCAGCGCCGCGCCAAGCTCGCCTACTGGGAGGTCGAGCGCGACAGCGGCCGCTATCTGTGGTCCGAGGACGCCGAGCAGGTGCTGGGCCTCGAAGGCATCGTGCTGCCCGACAGTCGCGAGGGCTATTTCGCCCTGCTCGACGACGAGGACCGCGCGAGGGTCGCCGAGACCTACGCACGGACGCGCCGCGACCTCGCGCAGTGGTCGATCGAATACCGCCTCAACACCGCCGCCGGTCCGGTCTGGATCAGCGAGGTGGGCGAGACCCTGCCGCCCTCCGCGTCGGAAGGCATGCGGTTCGCGGGCACGGTGCAGAACGTCACCGAACGCAAGCTGGCCGAGGAGGAGCTGCGACTCAGCCGCGCCCAGCTCGCAGATGCCCAGCGGCGCGCGCGCATCGCCTACTGGGACTGGAACCTCGCCACCGGCCGCTACACCTGGTCCGACGAAGTGGGGCTGGTTCTGGGGTGCGAGGCGGCGGCCGTCCCGCACGACGATCCGTCCTACATGGCGATCGTGGCGCCCGAGGACCGCGACCGGCTGCGCGCCCAGTACGACGCCAGCGAGGCCGACCCCGCCCCCTACCAGATCGAGTACCGCGTCATGGCCTCCGACGGCGGCATCCGGTGGATGCGCGAGCTGGGCGAGGCGCTGCGCGACGGTGCCGGGCGCGTCGTCGGCCTGGTCGGAACCGTCCAGGACGTCACCGCCGTCAAGCAGGCCGAGGAGGCGCTGCGCCGCAACGAGGCACTGCTGCGCGGCGTCATGGACGCGGTGCCGGGCGCCATCAACGTGAAGGACCGCGACGGCCGCTACGTCATGGTGAACAGCTTCCAGGCCAAGAGCTTCGGCCTCAGCCCGGCCGCGTTCACCGGCCTGACCCACTTCGACGTGGGCAGCAACCGCGCCTACGACGAATGGCTCGCCTCCATCGAGCAGCAGGTGCTGGCCACCGGCCAGGGCACCGGCTTCTTCGACGACCCCTACCCCGACCCGCAGGCCGGCGGCGGCGACCGCCGCACCCACTGGCTCACCTCCAAGACGCCGATCCTGGACGATCGCGGCGCGGTCAGTCACATCGTCGGTGTCAGCATCGACATCACCGACCGTCGGCGGGCCGAGGACGAGGCCCTGCGCCGTGGCGCAGCGCTGGCCGCGGTCAGCACCGCTGCGGTGCGCTTCCTGGCGGCGGCCGAGTGGCGCGACGTCATGGAGGAGACGCTGGCCGAGCTGGGCGACAGCGTCGGCGCCAGCGCCTGCTACGTCCTGGCGTTCGAGGGCGAGGCCGGCGACGGCCGGGCCCGCGTGGTCAGCATCTGGGTCACGCCCGGCGAAGGACCCGTCAAGGACACGCCCAAGGCGGCGGCAGGCTACACCGTGGCGATCCCGCCTCGCTGGCACGAGGCCTGGGCCGCCGGCCGTCCGACCATCGGCCTCGCGACCGACATGCCGGCCGACGAGCGCGCCGTGCTCGAGGCCGAGGGCATCCGTTCGGTGGCAAGCCTGCCCATCTTCATGGGCTCGCGCCTGTGGGGCGCCATCGCCTTCGACCAGACCGACCACGAACGGGTGTGGACCTTCGCCGAGACCGACGTGCTCCGCGCCGCCGCCTCGGTGATCGGCGCGGCGCTGGCGCGCAAGGCGGCGGACGACGCCGCGGCCGAGAGCCGCAGCGCCCTGATGACCGTCATCGACGCCCTGCCCGCCCACATCAACGCACGCGACCGCAAGGGCCGGTACACCTTCCTCAACCGGAAGGAGGCCGAGTGGCTGGGTGTCGCACCCGAGCAGGCCATCGGGCGCACCCTGTCCGAGATCCAGCCCGCAACGAAGTTCTCCTGGCAGGAGACGCACGAGAGGGTGCTCGAGACCGGCCAGCCCATCGAGGCCTATCCGGAGTCGGGCCAGGACGCGAACGGGCAGGACATCGACTGGCTCACCACCAAGACGCCCCTGCGAGGGCCCGACGGGCGCATCGACGGCGTCATCACCGTCTCCGTCGACATGACGGAGCAGCGCCGTCTCGAGGAGCAGCTCCGCCAGGCCCAGAAGATGGAGGCCGTCGGGCAGCTCACCGGCGGCATCGCCCACGACTTCAACAACCTGCTGGCCGTCATCCTGGGCAACCTTGAGCTGGTGGCCGAGGATCTGCCCCAGGACGATCCCCTGCGCGCCCAGGTCGAGATCGCCATCCGCGCCACGCTGCGCGGCTCCGAGCTGACCCACCGCCTGCTCGCCTTTGCCCGGCGCCAGCCCCTGGCTCCCAGCATCGTCGACGTCAACGTTCTAGTCGGCGGCATGACCGACCTGCTGAAGCGCTCGCTGGGCAGCGCGATCGCGGTCCGGATCGCGCTGCGCGACGGCCTGTGGCTCACCGAGGTGGACTATGCCCAGCTCGAAACCTCGATCCTCAACCTCGCCATCAACGCGCGGGACGCCATGCCCAGGGGCGGCACCCTGGTCATCGAGACGTCCAACGTCTCGATGACCGAGGACGACCCCGCGCGCATGGAGGAGATGGCGCCCGGCGACTACGTGGCCGTCACGGTGCGCGACAGCGGCTGCGGCATGCCGCCCGAAGTGCTGGCCCGCGTGTTCGAGCCGTTCTTCACCACCAAGGGCGTCGGCAAGGGCACCGGGCTGGGCCTCAGCATGGTGTACGGCTTCGTACGCCAGTCCGGCGGGCAGACCCGCATCGAGAGCGAGCCGGGCCAGGGCACGACCGTCACCCTCTACCTGCCGCGTGCGCGGGATGCCGCCACCGCGCTGGCCCTCGAGGCGCGCATCCCCGAAGGCACCGAGGGGCGGGGCGAGAACGTCCTGGTGGTCGAGGACGAGCCCGCCATGCGCGACCTCGCGCGGCGCATGCTCGCCGACATGGGCTACAAGGTGATTCTGGCCGAGGATGGGCCCGCTGCCCTCGCGGCGCTGGATGCCGCCGCCAGGGTGGACGTGATGCTGGTCGACGTGGTGCTTGGCGGCGGCATGTACGGCACCGCCGTGGCCGCCCAGGCGCGCGAGCGCAGGCCTGGCCTGAAGGTGCTGTTCATGTCGGGCTACACGGCCACCGCGGTGACGCAGGGCGGCCTGCTCGACCCGGGCGTGAACCTGGTGCCCAAGCCCTTCCGGCGGGCCGAGCTCGCCGTCAAGCTGAGACAAGTTCTCGCAGGGAGCCCCGGATGACGGACCGCAAGCGTCGCCTGCTCGTCGTCGACGACGAGCCGGACTTCAGCAACCTGGTGCGCCGGGTCGGCGAGGATCTGGGTTACGAGGTGACCGTGTGCAACCGCTCGGCCCAGTTCGCCCAGGCCTACGAGAAGGCCGAGCCGGACGTGATCGTGCTCGACATCGTCATGCCCGAGGTCGAGGGCATCGAGATCGTACAGTGGCTCGGCCAGCGCGGCACCAATGCGCGCGTCGTGGTCGTGACCGGATACAACCCGCGCTATGCCGAGACAGCCAAGACGATCGGCGCGGCCCGCGGGCTCAGCGAGATCCAGACCCTCACCAAGCCCGTCAGGCTGGCCAGCCTGCGCGCCGCCCTGGCGCCCCAGGGCGCTACTCGACCGTGACGCTCTTGGCCAGGTTGCGGGGCTGGTCGACGTCGGTGCCCTTCAGCACG
>Ga0073934_10011549_pt1 | contig 10647 bp, 8 predicted proteins | sample LarsenN4metaG_FD_76834 | JGI IMG/M metagenome (GOLD analysis project Ga0073934, IMG submission 76834) | Hot spring sediment bacterial and archeal communities from British Columbia, Canada, to study Microbial Dark Matter (Phase II) - Larsen... ... | reverse complement strand
CGGCCCCGGCGCGGGAATGATCGGTTTCCGTCCGCCGCAGAACGACGACGGCCTCCCGCCGTTCCGCCAGACCGGATACCGCGTTCGCAACGTGCGGCAATTCAACCTCGGCGGCCACTTCGGTTGCGTGCACCGCGTGTTCATCGCGGAGACCATTGCGCCGATTCTGCTGGGGGACGCAGAGCGTATTTCTTGATTCTCGGTGGCGGGCTGGAGCACGCTCCTGGATTTCGGCCGCTTCGCGGCTGAGAACCATTGTCCGATGAGAACTCATCCGCGATTCGACGTCGGCTCGCGATACGCACCCGGCGACGGAGTGTAGCCGCCCGCGGGGTGCAACCCGTGGGCTTCGCGCGATATCATCACGCTGGTGTCGTGTGATCGCTCCTCGTGGAATCGTGCTCTCATGCCCCGACCCCGTCCCCGCAGCCAGGCCGCATTTGAACGGGCCCAACGGTCCATTCCCGGCGGCGTCAACAGCCCCGCCCGCGCGTTCGGCGGCGTCGGCGGCACGCCCTGCTTCATCGACCGGGGCGAAGGAGCCTGTCTCTACGACATCGACGGCCACCGGTACATCGACTACATCGGTTCCTGGGGGCCGCACATCCTCGGGCATCGCCATCCGGTGATTCTCGCCGCGATCGAGAAGGCGCTCGCGCGGGGCACCAGCTTCGGAGCGCCGACCGAACTCGAAAGCGAGCTCGCCGAACTCGTCATCGCCGCGGTCCCGTCCGTCGAGATGGTGCGGATGGTGAACTCCGGCACCGAAGCCACAATGAGCGCCATCCGGGTGGCCCGCGGGTTCACCGGCCGCGACGCGATCATCAAGTTCGCCGGTTGTTATCACGGCCATGTCGACAGCCTGCTGGTGAAGGCCGGCAGCGGGGCGCTCACGCACGGGCATCCCTCCAGCCCCGGCGTGCCCGCCGGCTGCACCCAGGACACGCTCATCCTCGAATACAACGACCCCGCCGGACTGGAGGCCGCGTTCCGGCAGCACGGCGACCGCCTGGCCGCGGTGATCCTCGAACCGGTCGTCGGCAACATGGGGCTCGTGATTCCCACCGACGAGTTCCTCAAGACGCTCCGCCGGTTGTGCGATCACCACGGCACGGTGCTGATCTTTGACGAAGTGATGACCGGCTTCCGCCTGGCTTATGGCGGCGCGCAGGAACTGTTCGGTCTCACGCCGGACATGACCACGCTGGGCAAGATCATCGGCGCGGGGATGCCGGTCGGAGCCTACGGCGGCCGGGCCGACATCATGCGGTGCGTGTCTCCCGTCGGGCCGGTCTATCAGGCGGGGACGCTGTCGGGCAATCCGGTGGCGATGGCCGCGGGCATCGCGATGGTCACCACGCTGCGCGATCAGAACCCGTATCCGCAACTCGCCGATTACACGCGACGACTGGCGATGGGACTCTCGGCGATCGCGTCGCAGGCCGGCGTGCCCCATTCGTGCCCGCATCTGGGGAGCATGTTCACGCTGTTCTTCAATCCCGACCGGGTGACCGACTACGCGACGGCGACCCGCAGCGACACCACCCGGTTCGCGAAGTTCTTCCACGCGATGCTCGACCGGGGCGTGTACCTGGCGTGCAGCCAGTACGAGGCCAACTTCGTCTCCGCCGCGCACACCGCGGCGGATTTGGAAGCCACCCTGACGGCCGCGCAGGAGGCGATCGGGGAATTGTAGGGCCCGCCCTCAATTCAGCGGCGGAATCTCGATCGGCGGCGTGATGAAGTACGGATCGTCGTCGATCGCGGACTGAAGCGTCGTCGTGCCGACCGGCTGCGCCTGCGACAGATCATCCCCTAGCGGCCGGGCCAGGCTTGGCGCTGCGGACGCACGGCTCGCGCGCACCGTGCCCGCCTGCAGGGACAATCGCGTGTCGTCCTGTTCGATCCCCGCCACGCGGTACGTCGTGAGCCGGCGCTGACTGACGAACAGCGACGAACCGGTTTCGCTCGCCGACACCGCCGCCGCCGGTTGCAGCGTGATCTTCAGCGGGGCCGCGTCCGGGTACTGAATCACGAGCGCGGCATCGCGCAGTCCCGCTGACGGGTTCAGCTCGCCGATCCCCTCGAACGTGGCGACGATCGACTCCGGACCCGCCGAGAGCTTCGGCGTACCGACCGGCTGGTCCTTCCACAGCAGCGTCAACTGCGCCTGCTGCAGCCGCCAGCCGGGACCGGCCTGAATCACCAGATCGTCGCGGCCGAGGTTGTATCGCGGCGCGGCCTGCAGCGAGTACTCGAGCAGCTGCGCCACCGCGGGGGGCGTCTGCGTCTCGCCCAGCTTCGCCGCGGATTGCACGAGCAACGGGATCGGCACATCGCGCACGAACTGCGGATCGGCCAGTCGCCGCGCGAGCTTGTGCTCGTTCTCCGAAACGAGGTAGAGCGACACCAGCGCGACGCGGCTCTGCGGGCCCTCCAGATCCACGTCGAGGTTCCGCAGGATCGCGTCTTCCGCATCGGCGTATTCCTGATGCCGCTGCAGCACCGATGCGCAGATCAGGTTCGCCTCCCAGACCTCGGTCGAATAGGCCAGCGCGCGCCGCGCGGTCTCCGGCGCCTTGGGGTCTGCCAGATACGCCTGAATCAGCGCACGATTCGCCAGTCCCGCGGCGAGCATGTCGTCCTTGCGGAAGTGGCCGTCGCCGATCTCCGCCATGCGGGCGTAGGTGTCGCTCGCCGCGACCAGTTGTCCCAGCGACTGCTGCGTGCGGGCCGTGTAATACCAGTACGGCGGATAGCATTCGAGAAACGGCTCCATCCGCCTGAGCACCCGCAGTCGCACGGCGGGGTCGGATTCGGTCCAGGCCGCTTCGAGCTTGTCGAGATCGTCCCCGCGGACCAGCCAGCGGTCGGGGATTTGCCGATCGCGGGCCGTTCTCCACGAGACGTCGAGGAACCGGGCCGATTTCTCGACGAGCTTGGTCATCCGCTCCTTGTCGACCCGGTGCAGATCGAGATCGCGGTTGGTCGAGAAGTTGCGGAAGTCCCACCAGCTCGACGCCCCGGTCCGCACCGCGGAGGCATACTGCGCCGTCAGCACCTGGGCCGACAAGGCGAGCGCGTTGAAGCTGATCGACTGCTGCATCTGCATCCGGTACTTGCCCCGGAGCATCTCCCGCTCGCGGTCGGCGAGCTGGATCTGCGCGATCTCGTCGAGCACGCCGGAGTACAGCTTGATCACCTCCTCGTCGGCGATGCCGTTGAGGTTCAGGTGGTTGAGAATCTTCTCCTGTTCCTCGCCGAGCACCCGCAGCGAGGGATTGCGGCGGATGCGGTGGAACGACGCCCGGCTGTAGTTGAGCGCCACGGCGGCGGCCCGCCGGGACGCCTCGTCGGCCCGCGGTTCCGCTGCATTCACGTCGAGCATCCCTGCCCACACAACCCCGGCCGTCATCATGAGCCGGACTGTCAGTCGCCGAGGACTGTGCCAGTCGCGCATGGGGTGGTGCAACTCCTTTCGGTCCGTCCTGTGGTCTTAGCCCCCCGTCAATGACGGGGGGCCGAAGGCTTCGTTGAATACCGCTGGTTCATTGACCCCCGGTCATTGACCGGGGGCTAAGACACCGGTTTCGCGGTCAATCTTACAGCCGCGTGGTAACTTTTACCGACGCGCCCGTGAAACGGTCGCCGAGAACGATCCAGTCCGCGCGCGATCCGCGGGTCGCGAAAGCCGGTCCGGCCACGGCGACGCTTCCGGCTGGGCAAACTCTGACGCTTTGACACGGCGCCTCGGCCGCCCGTTTCACGACTTGCCGGGACAACCGTTCCCATCAAGCGAACGGCGTGCCAAGTCACCGCAGCGAGCCCTGCGCATCCAGCAGCACCGAGTTCGAGACGTTGTTCCCGAAGTCGTCGAAGCGGTCCAGCGTCCAGGTCACCCGCTTCGTCTGCGGATCGAGTTCCACCAGCAAGGGCTGACCCGGACCGGCGTGGCAGTTGCCGAGGACGTACCGGCCGTTTGGCAGCACTTCCACCGTGGTCACCCAGGCGAGCGTAATGCCCGGCAGGTCGCGCTGCCGGATTTGCCACACGATCTGCTTCTCCGGGGTGACCTCGATCACGCCGTGGCCGTTGCCGGTGGAAATCAACGTGTGCCCGTTGGGCAAGCGGAGCGCGGCGAAGCATTTGTTGCCGTAGGCCTCCGGGCCGTGCCCCGGTTTCGGCGTCTGCCCGAACAGCGGGACTTCGTATTCCCACACGAGCTGTCCCGACGGCCCGTCGTACTCGCGGACCGTGCCGTCTCCCTCGTGACAGACGAGATAGTTCCCGCTGGGCAGTTTGCGGGCCAATCGGGTGTCGGTGTGCGGATGCGGATGCTCGACCTTGAGCGCGACCTCCTTGAGCAGCCTGCCCTCGCGGTCGATCTCGATGATGCGGGCCGGACCCGATTCGGCGATCATCAGCCGGCCGTCGCCGAGCGGCTGGAACGCGTGGACCTCGACCTTCCTGCCGGCGTTGCCGTTCTGCGTCGCCGAATCGTAGGACCAGACGACCTGCCTGGTGGCGGGGTCGATTTCGGCGACCTTCGCGGCTCCCTGCTGGACCAGGATGTGGCCGTCGGGGAGGACGTGCACGTCATGAATGCCGCCCCACTTCATCTCCCACGAGACCTGGCCGTCCGGTTCGACGATGGCCAGCCGCTCGTTCCCCTGCAGCAGCACGCGGTGCTGGGCTGGCAGACGCAGCGGCGACGCACTCAGGACGAGCAGGCCCAGCAGGAGACGCAATGGCATGACGCTTCACTTCCAGCGGATGAGCGTGGTGACCGAGAACGGCAGGGTGTCCTCCACATACTGCACTTCGCCGTACAGCGCAACGTGGCCCTTGGCCGGGCAGGCGACCTTCCCCACGCACACGCCATCGCTGCCCGACAGCGGTTGCGAGGTCCATTGCGCCTCGCGGAAGTCGGTCGTCGGCGATTGCGCCGTCCACAGCCGGATGCTGACCGGGTCGTCGGTGTGGCGGATCCGCAGTTCCAGCGCCTTGCCGTTCTCGTGATAGTCGGACGTCACCTGCGGGAACGCCCGACCGGACGCCGTCCGGCGGAAGAAGGCGCCAATCGTGGTCAGCACCAGTTCGCGGCCTCCCTTGAGATTGTGCCCGGCATTGGGCACGTGCAGGGAATGCTTGGCCCCCGCCAGGTCGTCCCAGTACAGGTTCATCGCGTCGAGCACCCAATAGCGGTCGTTGGTGCCGACGATCAGCAGCTTGGGCAGGGTCAACTGGTGACGATAGGTGAAGGGGTCCATCATCGACCACAGCCGCTCTTCGCGGGGGCCGGTGGGAATGCCGTCGTCCCGGACCAGCCCCTTGCTGGTGTAGTCTTCGATCTGTTCGCTGTACTTGCCCCAGACGGCCTTCTGGTGCGGCATCTGCTTGCGGAAGTTGAGCACGTCGATGACCATCGGCGCGGTGGCGACGATGCGGCGGTCGGCGGCGGCGGTGAGCCAGCTCGTCCAGCCCCGCTTTGACGCCCCGGTGATGACGAACCCGTGCACCGGCTGATCGAACTCCTGCAGCGAGAACTGCTGCAGCGCGTCCATCGCCTTCACCGCCGACTTGACCATCGGGAACAAGAGCGGCCAGGTGTCGTCGCCGGTGGCGAGGTACTTCAGCCACGTGTCGGTGATCAGGTCGTCCTCGACGCGGTTCTCGAACAGCGGCTGGTTGGGGACGTTGTGCAGCGTTGCCACCCGCGCGCCGCACAGCTTGGCCAGATTGGCGCCGACCGCCATCTCCTCGTCATTGGGCAGCCGGCCGGTCGACCCGCCGGTGACGAACAGCAGCATGTGGCCGGGGTGCTTGAGGCCCGGCGGCTCGAACACGTACAGCGGATGCCGCCAATCGATGTCCTGCCACGTCTGCGACAACAGCGTCAGCCGGTACAGCTTGACCCCGGCCACGGTCTTCTGCTCGTCCACGGACCAGCCGAACTTCGGCTCGGGCCGCGCGACGTAGCGGAACAACTCGCTGGGAATGCGGTCGTCGGGAACGGTGACGGCATCCGCAGCGGACGCGCTTCCGGCCGCCCAGGCCAACGCGCACCACGCGGTAAGCAGCGAGAGAATCTTCACGCAATCGCTCCTGACAAGGGTCATGAAGAACGCAGGCCTCCGGAAGCGGGCCGGTGCGTGCCGAACTACTTGGTCGTGAGCGGGATCTCGCCCAGATCGACCGACTTGTCCTTGACGCTGACCGTGATCTCGGACTTCTCGGGATCCTCGTACCGGCCCTTGAGCTTGTCCTCGCCGCCGAACGACATGCTCATGGCGTTGAACTGTTTCCACGTGACGGTGAGCACGTAGTCCCCGGCGGGCATGCCGTCCCCCTTGTCGTAGGTGGAGATCTCAAAGCTGCCGTCGGGTTCGGTCAGCGCCTGCGAGACGTAGGGCATCTTTTCGTCGATGCCGGCCTTGTTGTGGCACTCGACCTGCAGGGATTCCCCCGGAGGCTGCCCGTCGACCGTGAACCGCCCCTTGACCGAGAACGTTTCCTTGCGGGGGGGGCCGTACGGGCCGCCGCAACCCACGGTCCCGATCACCGCGAGACAGATGCCCGCGCTCAACCAGCCTGCCAGCATGGTCCGCATGACGTCCTGGGCCCCTTGAGAATGTCGTGTCGAAAGCGTCAATCGAACGAGGCACAGCCCCCAAGGGACTGTGCCCCCGCAGAGACGCGCGGCCACGTTCGCTCAATCCAGCGAAGCGGTCTCGCCCTTCTTGCGCGTGATGATCGACGCGAGGATGAAGTGGGAGACGTTCTCGCTGACGAACTTGACCCCCCCATCCCCCATCAACGCGTGCACCCCGCCGCTGTGCAGCGAGTGAAAATTCGAGCTCCGGACGTTGTTGCAATTGATGGCGCACGGCCCGCCGTTCGCCGCCAGACTGCCGTCGTACAGGGCGCCGTTCGGCCAGTGTTCGCCGACGAGGAAGTCCCCCCAGCCGCCCGCATTGGCCCGGCCGATGACCGTCGCGTTCGGGAACGTGCCGTCGATATTCATCTTGCGGAAGACCGACGCGCCCCCCGTCCGCTCCATCAGGAAGGTGGTGTGACTCGAACCATCCTTGACATCCTCGATGCGGCCGACCTTGCCGCCGACCCCCGCCACCTGCAGGATGCCGTCGCGGTCGCCCCCCGGGCCTCCGGGGAAGCCCGCGTACGCCAGCGTGGCCAGGACGCCGCGAACCCCCGTGGTGACGCTGTAATCCCCGCGGGCGGCCTTCCAGTTCACCGAGAACGGCGCGTTCGGCGGATCGAGTCCGTAGTCGCTGACCTGCTGCACCGGGACCGACGGGCACATGAACACCGGCAGCACCGTCTGGATCACCTTCAGATTCTGTTGGATCTCGGCGGACATGCTGGGTATGAGCGCCACCGCCTCATTGATCGCCGGGACCTTCGAGTTCCACTGCTGATACAGCGGCGCCTGGTCGAGGAACGGCAGAATCTGAATCGAATACGGGCACGCGTTGAGCGTCGGCCCCGCCGACGGCGGGAGCGTCAGCATGTACGCAAACGGGAACGCGTTGTGGGCATCGTGATAGTTGTGCAGCGCCAAACCAATCTGCTTCAGATTGTTGCGGCATTGCGTTCGCCGCGCGGCCTCGCGGGCCTGCTGAACCGCCGGCAACAGGAGCGCGATGAGCACGGCGATGATGGCGATCACCACCAGCAGTTCAATCAGAGTGAATCCCAGGCGTAACGAGCGCGTGTTCGAGCCCGACATGCAATCCCTTTCCACAGAACAATGGTCAGGATCAGGATGAGGAACGAAGCGAAGAGAACAGATGGGACCAGGAATCTTTTTGTATGTGGTACCGCCAACGGCGACGAAAGTAAATGTGTTGGAGGGAAATCCTGCACGCGCCGCAGGAAACCGGGTCTCCCGCTAGGGTTGAAGGGATTTGCTGACGGCTAGGCTTCAATGGCACTATAAATCCGTTCCAGGGCCCGGTCAATGTCCGACGATCGGGTCCAGCACCGTCGCGAAAGCCGCAGCCTGTCGCGCGAAACCGAGATCGTTGGGATGGCTGCTGTCGACGGCTCCGTCGCCGTCGTCCCCCAGCAGGTCGTCGCCGGGAATGTAATGCAGGCCTTTGACGCCGTCGGCGAGAAGCTGGTCATACGCCGCCCTGAGCGCCTGATGATTCCCGTCGTTCCGCTCCCCTTTCGCGGTGATCAGCCAGGCGTCGGTATAGCGGCGGTCCTCGACGAGCACGATCGGCGTGTCCGGGCGGGCCTTCCGCAACTGCCTGACCAGCGGCTGCGTCCGCGCGGCGGTGTCGGCCGGTTGCAGGTTTGGACAGCAGTCGATGACGTACACCGCGGCGTCGATTTCGGTGAGCAGTTCGCCGACCTCCGGCTCCATCCGGCCGTTGCCCGAGAAGCCGAGGTTGATCACCGGCCGGTCATAGCGCCGCTGCAGGATGGCCGTGTGCACCATTCCGGGCCGCGAGGCGCACGCCCCGTGCGTGATCGACGTGCCGTAGAACACGATCGGTTTCGCCCGGTCGGCGGGATAGTCCGGAGCGTCCTCGATGGCACTCCCCGCGGGGACGCCGATCTCGACCGATGACACGCCGTTATAGAGCGGCAGGTAAACGAGGTACTCGCGCTTCCCCGGTTTGATGCCGGTGGCCAGCGTCGCCGTCTGTTGGGTTCCCTCGGCTTTGGGCTGCGCGACGGCGACCCACCGCCAGTGCCCTTGATCATCGCGGGCATACAGGTCGAGGCCGCTTACGCCGGTGGCCGCCATGTGCGGCATCGCCAGCCGGCTCGACGTCAGCGTCCAGCGGGCCTGCAAGGTCTCGGCCTCGGTGACGAACCGCACGCATTGGCCCGCCGAGTTGCGGCTGAGGTTCCACACGGCATCGCGGACCTTCCCCTCCGCCTTCGCGGGGAGCCGGTCATACGGGGCCTTGCAGTCTGCTTCGCCCCAGCCCTGGCCCTCGACGCCGAGCTGCCGAATGTCGTACCAGCGGACGTTGTCCGCCTCGGTGAACGTCAGCGGCTCGGCGGCGGCCAGATTGCACGCCGTGATGAGCCCAACGCAGAGCGCCACAGACCATCGCGGACGAAGTGCTCCGCAGTGCGAACGAGCCTGATCACCTGGGCGAATGGGTGCCATAGAGTTGTTCCAGTTGCTGGATGTACTCGGCCAGTGGGGGCAGACCGGCGGCCGCGTGGCGCTGGTCCACGGTTTCCGGATCGGCCAGCGGACGGGGTTGCAGCCTTCCCTGCACGATGACGAACTGCGTGCCGTAGCGCTGTGGCTGTCCTTCGGCGAGCAGCACGCGGTCTGTCAGCAGGGCGACGTCGGCCGGCGACACTTCCCCGGACGGGAGCTTTGCGATTCGGTCCAGGCAGGCGCGCTGGAACCCGGGATCGGCATCGGCGTGCTGCACGAGCAGCCAGGCGGCCTGCGCACCGTCCTTGCCAACCTGTTTCCGCGTCGGCCAGCCGCGCTTTTCCAGGATCGGCTTGAGCCACCGCGTGTTTTCGGCATCGACCGACTGCACGCGGCTTGTGAGCTGGGCGTGTTCGGCCCGCAATGCGTCGCTCAAGCGTTCGAGGACGCGGTCGTCATTCGCGCCGTGCCTCTTGATCCACTCCACCAGTTCCAATCGCGCGGCCTGATCGGCCTCCATGCGACGCAACAATTCCGCGCGCAACGCAGGCTCTTCCGCCCGCTGCGCCGAGGAGGCGGGCTCATCGAAACCGGCAAGCAACACGGCACACAGCGCGAGGGTTGGCAGCGACATCATCACCCCAGCGTCCACGGAGCGCGATACGGCCGCGACAGCATCTTCGCCGCCTCGTCGTCGTGTAGGATCTGCTCGTTCGCCGCGTCCCATTCCACCTTGCGGCCCAGTCGCGCGGCGATGTTGCCCAGATGGCACACCGTCGCCGAGCGATGGCCGATCTCGACATCGCAGATTGGCAAGTCGCGGCTTTTGATGCAGTCCAGGAAGTTCTGATGGTGGCTCTTCGAGACGTACAGCCGCGTGGCGTTCCCCGGCAGCGGTTCCTGCACCAACTCTTCGGGCGTGCCGACGATCCTGCTGCGGTCCACGAAGATCTGGCCTTTCGTGCCGATGAACGTGCAGCCCCCCTTGATGTCCGGCTGCAACTGGCCGAGGACCACCTTTACGCCGTTGGCATAGGTGTAGGTCAGCCGGCAGGACATGGTGACTTCGTACCACTGCTGGGGGTGATACTCGGCGGTCCCCTCGACGGAGACCGGGCCGCTGTCGTCCATGCCCAGCGCCCACTGGGCGATGTCGAGGTGATGGGCGCCGAAGTTGGTCATCTGCCCGCCGGAGTAATCCCAGAAGAAGCGGAACAGGTAATGGACCCGTTTCTCGTTGTAGGGGCGGTCGGGTGCGGGGCCGAGCCACAGGTTGTAATCGAGCGCGGCGGGCGGATCGGAATCGGGGACCGGCGGGCCGGAGAAGTTGCAGCCGGGGATGCCGACGTGCACCTCTTTCAACTCGCCCAGCCGGCCGTTGCGGACCAGTTCGCAGGCCAGGCGGAAGCGATCATCGGAGCGCTGCTGCGAACCGGTCTGCACGATGCGCTTGTTCGCCCGGGCCGCTTCCACCATCCGGCGGCCTTCGACGACGG
>Ga0073934_10011548_pt1 | contig 10647 bp, 10 predicted proteins | sample LarsenN4metaG_FD_76834 | JGI IMG/M metagenome (GOLD analysis project Ga0073934, IMG submission 76834) | Hot spring sediment bacterial and archeal communities from British Columbia, Canada, to study Microbial Dark Matter (Phase II) - Larsen... ... | reverse complement strand
GTACGCGATGAATCTTTCCCTTGCGCTCGATATAAAGATTTTTCGCGCCATTGACCATCACCTCAGTGATAGTCTCATCCTCAAGAAGCGGTTGCAGTGGACCAAAACCTAGTATTTCTGCGGTTATCTGTTCGAACAGACGCGCCCGCTCAGGCCTTGAAAGGACGATGTTTTCTTCCGCCAAAATCTGCTCAAACAAATCCTGAATGGTTTTTCTAACATCATCTGTCCGCGATATATCCATCGACGGATCCAACTCCGAAAGCAGCTTATTCTGCACTCGCGTCTTCAGATCAAAGTAGGAGCCAGCTTGAGGAGATGTAATTGGAGCGTTTACGCGGCGTGCCTGTAAATTGGAAAGGCGCGAACCTTCACCGCCACCTTGATTCCCCGACGATCCTCCTGAGGCGGCGCCACCGCTGGGCGAACCCCCACCCTGACCTTGTTCAATTCGTTTTAATAGAGACATTTGGATCTCCTAACTAATAATCCTATCGTTTGCTGATACGATCCGCTTCACCGCCGGATTCGAGAGCTGCAACGCGCGCCCGAACACTCTCTGCCAATGAGAGGATTCCACGCCCAGCTGGCTGGTTTCTGCTTTCAAGCATAAAAGGAACACCGCGATTCACTGCCTTGGTCACCGTCTGATCGTCCAGCGGAATCACTGTAACCACTTCCTGCTTCAGGTTGTCAGCAACCCGATCCGGGGTGATGTTGACACGTTTATCAAATCGATTCATGATGAACAAAATTCGATCCCGTTCAACCCCCATGGTTTGCAGTAAATCAAGGAATAACCTGCAACTCTTGATGGAGGGAATATCTTGCGTAGTGACCAACACGATCAAATCGCTCACGTCGATGGCTGCCAATGTGTTATCTGTGAGGTACGCAGATGTATCAACGATAACGTATGCGTACATTTGCTTTAGGTATTCAAGGACCTTCGACAACTGCCCACTGGTTACTTTGTCCGCATACTCAGGGCGACTCGGCGCGGCAAGAATGTGTAACCCGGATGCTGCGTGTTTGATCATCACTTCTTCTACAATTTCTGGATCCAGCTCCTCTGCGCGGGGGGCCAAATCGGCAATAGTGTTTTTCCCCTGTTCGTTGACGAAAACAGCAACATCCCCGAATTGCAAATTTGCATCCACTAAAGCGACCCGGGTGTCTTCATTATTTAAAACAATAGCAAGGTTTACGGCCAAAGTTGTACATCCAGCCCCACCCTTGGGGCTGTAAACGGTAACTATCTTTCCGCGCGAGCCATATCCAAAACTTGCGCCTGCAATGCTACCCATCGAGGCCGCCGGCTGTACAGTCGCACTTTTCGAACGTTCACCTTGAGCCATTGCGCCGGCACGACGAATAGCAGAAATTAGCTCGTCGCCCATTGGTGGCTTGGTCAAAAAATCTCTCGCACCAGCCAGCATTGCTCGACGCATGTAGTTTTGATCACTTTGGACAGAAAGGATTACAACCTGAACAGAAGGCTGCTTCGCGCGAATGGCTTCAGTCGCGGCAATCCCGTCCATATCCGGCATGTTGATGTCCATCAGAACTACATCTGGATCAATCTCGAGGGAAGCTTGAATCGCTTCTTTCCCGGTTCGTGCGACACCCGCGACTTCAACGTCCGATTCGAACTGTAATAATTTACGCACATTCTCGCGCGTCTCTGAAACGTCATCCACAATCAGAACACGAATCTTGTCACCTGGAGCCATGCGTATATTACCTTAAGGATTCGCGTTCAAAGTTATTGTTCCGGCTGGATGTCATTAGGCAGCACAGGGGGAACAAGTATATCGATACGTGGCTGTGTTCCATACGGCAATTTTGAAGGCAAGGATATTCCATATTGAGCAAGAAGACTGGATAGGTTTGTTACCTGAGCATCGATCTGAGATCGATCATCCGGATGCCGCAGAGTCATCGTCAAGATAGAACCGCTGTAGACAAAGAAATTCAAAGAGATCGCATCTTGAGGATTCACAATCAAAGTTACAATGTCTGGCGAAGCCTGTTGTTGGGCTTGCGCAGGAGAAGGTGTTGCATTGGGATCTGCTGCAGCGGGCTGCAGGGAGAAGTTTCCCAGCTTCATTACTTTAACATCCTGCAAGATCATTTGGCACGCCATGCGAGGGCGTTGTATTTCAGATGGAACCGCGTAAAACGGTTGTTGAAGTGTTGGATCAAGCTCAACCCTACCTTGAACAGCGCCTGCTCCACCAGAAACCGCTGCAGCAGAAAGTACAGGTAATGCGTCCGGAACGAAGCCAGTGCCTGTCACAACCGAAGTATAATTGGGGAGTATCGTCTGGAATCCAGGGTCGATATCCACAAAGTTCAAGCATGCAATCACATTGACTCGTGCACCGTCATTAACACCATAACCATCTGTGGATAGTCGATTAGCAGGAATAGTTACAGCCACCATACCAGTCGGAATTTGAACGGCATGAGCCGGCCCTGTAATCTCAACTTGCGGACCTACCATCGAGGATGTAATCACAACGCCAGGTTCAAGACTCACGCGGGCGCTTTGACCTATAAGGTTTGCCTCTTCCCCGACGGTGAACATCACTTCAGCAACATTTGCTGAAGGAATCGAGAATTTGCCAAGAAGCTCTGCGGTTATTTCGTCACCTTGTGGAATGTTCTGTGCAGCATAATAGATCTCGGTAAGTGCCGTCTGTTGAGATGCAGACTGGGAGGGTTGAGGTGAAATCAGTGTCATGACTGCGAACAACACACCTAACCCGACCACCAAAATCAGCACAACGAAAATCAATAATCGTCCGCGACGCATATGAATATCTCCTCTCTTGACATCCTTCTGTCAAGTGATTATGTCCTTCGTTCAAATATTATACAGCATAAACCAGAAACTAAAATGTCAAATTAGTAAAAAAGTAGGACTCTGCCTTTCGGCAGAGTCCATTAGCTTGAGGAATTCTTAAGGTTACGGCAACGAATCGTTGATGGTGCTGAAGGTGTTGCCGACCTTGGGTCCCAGCAATCGCATGACGGCGATCACGACGATGGCGACGAGGGCGAGGATGATGGCATACTCGACCAAGCCTTGACCTTTTTCCTTGGGAGCGAATAACATGGCAGTAATTCCTTTCTGAATAAGAGGTTGTTTTTTATCGAGAACCGTTCTCGATATCTGAATTGTATTTTACGCAGCACGCATGAAATTTCAAGACCTGCGAGCCCCCAAGCGCTTACAATCCTGTTATCCCGGGCTTACGACTTTGAAATTGTCTAGGATTTGGCTGAGACGGTGAATGAAATTCGAGCCCCTTTACCCGGCTGGCTGTCCATTTCGAAATTCCCGCCGAGCATTTCTGCGCGTTCACGGATCAACTTTAAACCCAGGCTGTGACTTTGTTGATACGAATCAGGGTCGAAGCCTTTGCCATTATCGTCCACGCTTACACGCACACGATCCTCCCCCATATCCAGCATAACCTTTACATGTGCTGCCTGACCGTGGCGCGCCGCGTTCCCCAGCAACTCTTGAATCGCACGGAAAAGCATGACTTCCAAATATGGTTGAAGGCGGCGTTCATTGCCAGTAATCGTCACACTGACGTCCATCCCGGTTTGCTCTTTGAAGGCATCCGCATACCGCCGAATGGTTGGAGCCAAACCCAGATCATCGAGCATCATCGGGCGCAATTCGAATATAAAATTCCGCACCTTTTGGAAGGTGCCCATGGCGGAGGTTTTCAAATTATTCAACTCATCCCGCGCCTGATTCGTATCCACTTCCATAAGTCGCATCGCGATTTCGGCTTGTAAAATAAAATTGGACAAGGCTTGTGCAGGACCATCGTGCATTTGTCGGGAAAGTCGTTGCCGTTCGGTCTCCTGTGCATTAACGAGCATTTCCACATTCGCCATCGGGCTTTTTCCACCGCCAGAGGAAGCGGAGGCGGCACCTCCGCTTGCTATGGCACGCGCCCGTTCCAAGGTCGATTTGAAGCGTTCGAGATGGGTCTTCTCACTTTGTAGTTTTTCCAATTGTCCCCTCATGACGAACAATCGCTGCTGAGCGTCCAGCGCGGAATCGTAGGCGTTGCGGATCTCCTGTTGCGGCATGTTATCGAGTTGACCTTGAACTTGCTGCAAGTGAGTTGTGATCGCCGCATTTCGCTGCGAAAGTTTTGAAACCTCCCCCTGGCTTTGTTCGATCATCAGCGTGACCTCGCGCAATGCACGCTGAGTTTCTTCGAGTTCGGCATCAAGGTTCAATTCACCGGTCGTAGTCTCATCCATAACCATAGGACTCTCCTACTCCTTTTCCTGCTCGGGTTGCAATTTCACCCAGCCGCGTTTGAGCGCGTACACCACTGCTTGAGTCCGATCTTCGACCCCGAATTTCCGCAAGATGGAAGTGACATGATTCTTGACCGTTTGATGGCTGATGCCGAGCAGACCCGCGATTTCCTTGTTACTCATCCCGCGCACCACACAAGACAGCACTTCCATTTCACGGTCAGACAACGGGTGGAATGGCGCACCCGGTTCACTATACGAGCGACGAGCTCCCTCCATCTGCTCATCGATCCAATGGTCAAGTTCGCGGCGATTGAAAACATTGCCTGCAACGGCATACTTCCCCTCCGCAACTGCACGCACTGTACGCGAAAGGACCTCAGGCTCGATGTCTTTTGCACAATAACCGCCCGCACCGGCAAGCATGGCGTGGATCGCCTGCTCGATATCGTCATAGCCGGTAAGCAATACGACACGTGTGGGAATGTGGTCGGATGCCACTCGATACGTCACCTGCTGGCCGTTCAACCCCGGCATATTCACGTCGAGAATGGCAACATTGGGCTTTAAAGAAAGAATCTGGTCAAGCGCTTCGTTCCCGTCGGATGCCTGCGCGACCACGCGAAAGTCCCGCTCGAGGGAAAGCGCATCTACAACTCCCTGTCGGAATAAAGGATGATCGTCCGCAACAATCAACGTAATTTCACTCATCGATAACTTTTTGCCTTAATCTGGTGCGAGTATAGCACAGGAGATACCTTCGGGCAATTAATCGCCTTTGCACCACCATTTCAGTTTCGTAATATCCTTACCGCCACTCAAAGACGACCATGTGCTCGCCATCCCCGGCTTGACTTTCATCGCCACCAGCGACAAAGACCGGTTCTTTCCCGGACGCGAGGCTGGGGTAAAAACTCGGAAGCGTGATCAAATAGTCGGCGGAATTTGCATCGAGGTATGCCGCCAGCCGCGACTCTTCCCGAATGAACGGGACGACTTCAGGGTTGACGAGTCCCGCCAAATCGAGCAGCGGGTTTTCAGAGAAATATCCGACAGCGCCAATATCATGAACTGCAAGCAAAGCCTCTGGCGGAAGATTTTTCTCCGCCCATTTTGCCGTAGCCACCATTTCGCTCTCGATCCAATATACATCACGTGCATTTTGTTGCGCGCCAAGGAATGTAAATGCAAGACACAAAACAGCAAGGAGGTTCTTCCATAATAGCACAACACGCGGATTCGACCTGGCATTGCCAATAAATTCGACAAAACCGACCATGCCCCAAAAATACAAGATCGGCAACGCAGGGATGATATACCTGCCATGCTGGTATGCGGGCAGGCGCACAAAATAGACAGCGAAATAGCCAATAAACCAAATCAATCCCGGCAGTGCGCTCCAAGTACGTGTGGAGACCATCTTCTTCAACCATAATACTGCACCCGGGAGAAGAACAATAAATGGACTGGCAAGGATCGGCAAAAGGTAATCGATGCTTCGTTCGATAAAAGTTTTAGAAATCCAGAAATCCCTGTATTCCGCCTGTTTTGCATAGAACGTGTTCGGCATCGGATTCCCCGAGAGCGCCAGGTTGAAAAGAAGGTAAAAGAGAAACAATGCGCCGAAGCCCATTGCCACTTTGAACATTGCCTTTGTGCGCGCCGTCCATGAATTTTCCGTCAACAACGCGGTGAGCAAAATCGGACCCAGCAAAGTGACGCCATCCGGGCGAACCCACACGCTCAAACCGGCAAGCAACCCGAGCAGGAGAAAACGACGCACACCGACGATCAACTGGACAAGCACAACGAAAAGGATCAAACCATGAAGAAGGGTCTCCATTCCAGAGACCGCAGACCAGGTGAGATGCCACGCCAGAACAAAAAAGAGTCCAACCCAGGGGAATGGTGCCTTGTACGAGTCGACAAGCTTGCGTGCCGCGTTTTCAGCAAAAATACCCAGCGCAGTCAACACAAGCCAGCCGAGAAAAAATGTCCAGAAATATGGAGCGAGGTGTAATAAATATCCGATGGATAGAAGAAATGTCCACAGCGGCGCGGTGGAGCCGGCAGACCGCTCGCCGAGTCGAAACGCCCACTCGCCATGTTCGGCAAAGTTACGTGCGTATGTCAAATGAATCCACGTATCATCGAGAGGGAAGCCAACGCGAAAAGTCGCTGCACTTAACAGCAAATAAAACAGCACAGCGACCAAAGCAACAAGCGCAATGAGGATTCGCGAATCAATTCGGAACTTCGATGCGGTAGAGACGCGCGCCATCCACTTCTCCCAGGAAGATAAATGAAGAGTTGCCATTCGGCTCATCGTATAAATCCTGAATCGAATCGAAGATGCCGCCCTTCTCCAGAACAAGATACTTCGCGTCGAATTTTTCAGCCACAGCCAGGATCGTCGACTCGTCGCCAAAGGGTAACGATACTGCGGGACGATCCGACGCGATGAAATAACCCGGCGGGTTGCGGACGATCACCACATCCTTTGGGCTGATCCCGTTGTCCTGAAACATTTCCTCCACTGACGGATAAATGAAGTCATCCTTCGCCCAGCCGTTTGCCACAACTCGATAATTCACAAGATAAGCGGTCATTGCAATGGCAAGCAAAACGAGCGCAGAATGAAACACGAGAGACGCGTTCCTATCCAGGAAATAGCCGCGCCGCCTCACCCAATGAATGAACACGTCCATGCCGATCGGCGCGGCGACCCACCACATCGGCTGGAATGCCGCACCGGCATGGAAGAAACTTCCGCGCGAACCTGCGAACGGAAAGATGACCGTCATCACGGCAAAAAGAATCAACCAGCCGGTGACCGCGATTCGCGTCCGCAAATTTGTCTGCAGTTGCCACAATCCCAGCAAAATAAATGGAACAAGAAAGATCTCGCCTTGCGCAGCAATGGCATTGTCCAGGTTGGACTGAAGCGCGGCGATGCGGTCTTGCAATGCCGCGCCCCAGCCTGCTTGCAAAAATCCTTCACGGGTCAGCGCCTCGGGCGGATAGATGAAAGTTTGGTTGTAATTCTCAAGCCAGAGCAATCGACCGCCGCCAGGGGCGAGGAATGAATCGAACAATGTGTAGTTGCGGTAGTGCCAGAATCCCATAACCAGCACATAACCGACAAATACCAGGAACCATGAAAAGACAAGCTTGCGAGCCAAAATTCCCATCGGCTCAAGGGGTTCGGTAATCTTCGCGCCCTGTAGTTTCAGGAAAAGCTGGTTTTTCCAAAACATGGACAAGCCTGCAAGTCCGAGCCAAAGCAAGCCGTCACTGCGCGAGAACGTCAACAAGCCAGCCAATATACCGAGGATAACAGGAATCCATTTTTCACTGCGCGGAGCAAACAGAAGGAATGCGGCGCCAAGGAGCATGCATAACGCATAGTTATCCGGGACGGGCATGAATGGCGCGTAATACATCGAAAATATCGAGAGCAAGCCTGAAACCATGGAGAAACGCGATCGGTGCGAAACCTTGAAAGCAAGGGTCGCGATAACGAGTGGCACACAGGCTGAAAGGAGGATGAACGGTGCGCGTCCAGCCGCGTAGGTTGTGAGTCCAGTCATCAACATCCCTAGCGCGGACACGATGGACGCCAGCGGCATCCAATACGTATGAGAGGGATTTGGGAGTCCTTGTGGATCGCTGAGGTAATTCCAAATGTAGGGCTCAGTAAAGCCTTTGCCCTGTGCAAGTTGAACGCCGCCCGCAAAGTAATAATCCGCATCCATGTAGCCGGGCAGGTTTTGAAACCGCGAAATGATGAATGGAACGATCAAACCTATGACAAAGAGGATGATGTAATTTCGGCGGCTCATGAACGGATTCCCACCTGCTCCACCCACGGACGCGATGCGCGAACAACCTGCCAACGCATCCAATAGAGAGCGATGATCGCGGCGACGGGAGGGAGAAGAGTCAACGCGTTCGAGTAGGCGCGTTCATTTGTGGTCACATTGAAAATGGAAAGAACAAAAGGAACAGCGAATGCAACGACAAGCACCAATGCAGTTGCGAGCACGCGGCGGCGATGCCAGCGTTCCCACACAAGCGCAAGGACGAGTACGAGAGACGGAATCAAAACAACATAATTTGATTCAAAGATCGCAAAACCAAACAACGGCGTGACTGCCAGAGACAGCGACGCGACCCAGACGATGCGACGAAAATTGGAGCGGATCGCGCCGAGCCATTCAAGAATAACTATGATGCCAAGAGCAAGTGCAATTATTGAAGCGATGGGGAACTGTGAATCGGGAAACCAGAAAGACAAATACGAATTGAGGTTCAGATTCGCACCGCGGTACCAATCGGAAAGTACGGCGCGGACGTATGGAAGTCCCCAGCCAGGGTACGCGAGGAATGAAACCACCAACAACACAAAAAGCGACATTCCAAATCCAGTGAACACTTTCCAGCGCTTGCTGGCAACGACAGCAACCATGATGAATAAAAAGAATAGCGCGCCAACTTCCCATTGATAAGCTGTGAGCAACAAAAGCGCCCCAGCGAGTTCGTCGTTGAATGAACGGAGGGCGAGGAGGATGGAGAGGAACAGAAAGAGGAGAAAAATCGAGACAGAGGCAGAGACCAGAGATTGGAGACTGTAGAAGCCAAACAATGCGAAGAGGATGAGGGAAACATGGAGCCAACGCGGAGGCTCCCATTCAGAAAGCCTGATCGTAAAAACGACGGAGGCAATGAGTGCGGCTTCTGCGAACAGTATCCAGATCCCGCGGGCGAGGAAAAAATCGGAGAACAAGGCAAGCGGCGTGTACAGCAGGATGATGTAAAACGGATCGTTCAAGACATAACCATACTCACTTGAAAACGCGTTACGTCCATAAACCAGCTGTTGCACGCGTTCGGCAATTGTTGTGCTGTACGGTTCGGTCTGTTCAAAGAGAAAAGCGCGCGCGCCGTTCCAGCGCAGATAGAGCCATTCGCCTCCCGGAAGAATCCGGGCGAGGGAAATATTTACTGCAAGTAGAATTGCAAGCCCAAGCAGAATAATACCGAGAAGACGAATCTCCTCAGAACTCAACCGCGTGCGGGTTTTGCGAATATCTTGAAATGACATCCCTTATTCAGACCTTTTAACCACAGATGAACACAGAGAAAAAAGATTCTAAAAGCTCAGCCACGGATTACACGAAATTTCGCGGATTGGATTCTAAAAAATTCGTGAAGATCCGTGAAAACTGTGGCAAAAAATTTATCGCTACTCGATCACATACCGAAAGATCGGACGCGTGGGCGAGTTGCGCGCGACTTCTTTGAAACCAGCCTTTACGAACGCGGAGGCTGTCCCAGTGAAGGCAAAGGGGGCGGGTAATTCCTTGCTTGTCTCTGTGGGATAACCCTCCACAATCTTTCCGCCTTTTTTACTGACATAGTCCACTGCCGCCTTCAATAACTCGACGTTGATCCCCTGCCGGCGGAATTTCTTCGCGACGAAGAAACATGTCACAGACCACACTTCCTGCTTATCAACGGGTTTAAGCACGCGCGAGTGAGCTAATCGTTCATACGCCGAACGCGGCTCGACTGCAACCCATCCAACCACGTCGCCGTGAAGATACGCAAGCAAGCCAGTGACCGTGCCCGAATCCACAATGGATTTATGCATCTGCCGTGTTTCGTAGCCTTTGGCTTCGTCGTATGCCTTGCCGCGCAGTTTCCAGTGCATGCACCAGCATCCGCCGCACGCGCCATGAGAACCGAAGAGTTCTTCGAGGTCGGTCCACAGGTTTCGTTTGAGAGGTTTGAAAGAGAGGTCGGTCATTTCAAAAATTTCCGCTGGTCGAGTAGACCCGCGTGTAGTTCGCGGGACGTATCGAGACCAGCCTGTTCAGGATCAATTTTGTTACAAGTACACGTTACGGCGCGGTGGTCTCGATACGCCCCTTCGGGGCTACTCGACCACCAGTACATTTAATTTCCTCGGCAAGATCTCATATTCAAAATCTTGAATCCAATTCGGGAGCAATTCGCCATCGGTGTGGGCGGGAGAGGGCGATTCAAGATGAAGGGAGATTTTCGTCGTATGGACTTCGCGCATCCCTTCCAGTTCAACATAACTACCCTTGTCTTCATTGAACGCGCGGGGCAAAGCCTGAAAGAGTCCGAGGCGGGTGGCGCGATAGCCAAAGGCGAGTGTCAACTTCCCGTCGAAGGGATCCGCGTGAGGTGTCATGAAAAATCCGCCGGTGCGTCGTCCGTTGCCGATCGAGATGAAGGAAAATTTTCCAGCGTATTCACCGTCATCCCATTTGATTTTTCCCGCCCATTCGGGTTTGTCCATGATGCTTTGTACCGCCGCGACGAGAT
>Ga0073934_10011547_pt1 | contig 10648 bp, 9 predicted proteins | sample LarsenN4metaG_FD_76834 | JGI IMG/M metagenome (GOLD analysis project Ga0073934, IMG submission 76834) | Hot spring sediment bacterial and archeal communities from British Columbia, Canada, to study Microbial Dark Matter (Phase II) - Larsen... ... | reverse complement strand
TGACCTTTTCGCGAGCGAGCATGGCTTTGCCGTCGACGACCTCACGGCGCAACTCCGCGATCTTCTCCGCCCGCGCTTTCCAGGCGTTGATCACGGGAGTCAGCAGCAGCTTGTCGCCGGCGAACAAGGCGGCGGCGGCGATGGCCACGATGGTCAGGAACTGCTGGCGGTTACGGAGTTCCATCTTTGCCTCCCTGGTTCCAAATAAAGCTAAAGGTGAACTGCAACGCCGGCGTGTTGCCCCGGGTCGGCCCCAGGTTCACCTCGGGGATTTCCGGCGCCGCGCGCAAACGTTTGACCGTTCCCAGCAGGGACGGGTAGTCGCGGGCCGTTCCGGTGCACGTCACGACTCCGGGGTCGCGGATCTCAAGAATCTTGGCTGTCACGGTGCCGTCCTCCGGAAAGGCCTCGGTGATCCGCCGCAAGATGGCCATCCCGCGCATGCTTTGGTCGTGCCACGGCCGAAACTGGGTAAGCTTCTTTTGGAGCTCCTTGATCTCGGCAACCTGCTTCTCCATCCCTTTCCACTCCGCGCGAAGCCGGTGCAACTGCCACTCCTGGAACAGGAATGCCCCGCCGACGAGCGCCGCGGCGAGCCCGGCGGCGAGGCCGGCTTTCTGGAGCTTTCCGCTGGAATATCTGGCCGCGTAGCGCTGCCACGCGGACACATGGGGGGGCAGAAACTCAAACAGGGGCCGTTGGCCGGCCAGGTTATGAACCGCAAGGCTGGTCGCGGCGGAGACCGGCGTGGCGGGCGCCACCTGCACCGGGAACTCGCCGGAAGCGTATGACGTTGCCACCTCCACCTCAAAGCCCGAGGACTCCAGCCGCAGGTCAATCTCATCCGCGAGCTGTTGCCCGAGGTCCCGGCTGCCGAAGATGCGAACCTGCCGAATGGTTTGGCGGAGGTCGGCGGGCAATTGGGCCAGGGTAATCCGGATTTCGCGGACGACCACGTCGGCCTGCAACTTGCGTTGACCGGATTGCAGTTCCAAGGCGCCTTCCAGCGCGCGCAAGGCGACGAGACCACCCCCGGCGGAGATTTGCAGGCCGACATGGTTCTCGCCAATGGCCAGAGCCAGGACGCCGCGATCGCCGGCCGGCGGCTGCAGGGCGCCAAGCCCAATGGTGAAACTTTCCGGACGCAGTTGTGCCGCTCTCAGAACGGCTTCAACCAGGCTCACGTGGTTGCGCGGAACCCCCACGAAGGTGACGAAGCGCTCGCCAGAGGGAGTCCGGTAGCGCGACGCGCCAGTCATCAGGGTGCTCGTGTCGCAGGGGAACCCACGCTCGGCCTCGATCTGCAGAAAGCTTTCCAGGTCCTCCTCCGGAATATCAGGGATTTTGGCGTGGGCCACCAGCACCCATTTCAGGGGCAAGCCAACGACACAGTGCTTCTCACGCACACCTTCGGCGTCCAGCCGGTTCCGGATTTCGCGTCCGACGAGTTCCGGCGCGTTGGTCAGGGGGTCCAGGGAAAGGGTTGTGGAAAATGCCTTTTGAAGCACCACGGACCCGTTGGTGCGGCGCACCACGGCGCCCTCCAGGCGGGCGCCATCCCAGTTCAGGCCGAGGATTGAGGCGCCCCGTTGCCGGCTGAGGGCGGCGGCGAACTGGCGGACATCAAGTTTGGATCGGTCGCTCATGAGAAGTCAAAAAACCGCGTTGCGGCCGGCAGCCAGCTCAAGACCGCGAAGGGGGCCGTGCGATCGACGGACGTACTGGCCCAACGCCCAGCCCAGATGACTGAGGTCCTGGCGATACACGATTCGGGGCTCACCCTCCGCCAGATCGTACACAAACCGGACCCGCCGATACCCGCGCCCGTGCGGGCCGAGGGCGGCGATATCGGCCGTGAACTGGTAGCTGCGAGTGGTAATGCAATCGACGGCGGTGAGCGCCTCCAGGGCGGTGTCATCCTGCGCGAGCGCTTCCGAAACCCAGGCAATCGAGGTCAACCGATCAGGGCTTTGTTGCCGGAAGGAAACCAGCAACTGCGCCGAGGCCGCACTCATGCCGGGCAAGCAGGCCAGCACAGGTAACGGCGCCGTGTTCACGTTAATTCGTCCGTAGAGGAAGGAACTGTTCGTGACCGTGATGTAGTCGCTGATCACGGCGAACTCGTCCTCAGTCAGGCCGCTGCCGCGATAAAAGGCTAACGGGCTGTTGAATGTCACGGAGGCTGCGGCGGCTTGCGCGCCTCCACCGCCGCCGGGGGGTTGGTTTCCACCGCCGGGTTGTTGCGTTCCGCCCCCACCGGTTGGCCGCCCGCCGCCGCCCGCTTGCCCGCCGCCACCTGCGGGAGCGCCAGTTCCACCGGCAATTCCCAGCCGCTGCATCACTTCGTTGAGCCTCTCCGACGTCAGATTCGTTTCCAACATGGACCTGAGCGCAGCGGCCGAGTTCGCCGGATTACGCACATTAATGCGCTGGGAACCGTCAGGCGCCGTATTCGGTTCACGGGTGTTGACGGTGACAAATTCCAGGAGCCCGCAATCGACCACGCCGTTGCGGTTTGTGTCCGCCTCGCCGGGGTCGAGCGCGCCGTTTAGATTGCGGTCTTCGCCATAGAGCAGGCCGAGGTCAAGGGGGTAAACGTACTTCAGCTCGTCGATGCTCTCGTAAGGGGCGTTCTTGCACATGTAGGAAGGATTGAACTGGGCATAGACCATCGGCCCATCCCCGCCGTCCGTTATGGTGCCGTTGGTATTGCGCCAGTCATAGATGTTGGCGGCCAACTGGAGCGTCATGTTCGTCAGCAACTGAAGCGTCTCCAGCGGAACGGTGTTCAGGTTTATTTTGGCGCCCTCGTCGACCAGGCCGAAGAAGACCTGGTCGGGCTGGACCGGGTAGTCGACCGCCCGGCCGATCAGCCAGAAGTTCGCGTCGCCCACCGGGACGGCCTCGGACTGGTAAAAAGTCGGGTCAGGCACAACTCCATTGGTGGCGAAGGCGGAAAGCACGGCAGTGACGTAACGGGCTCCGGCCTGAATGGCTTGGTCCGCCGCGAAGGCGGCGGATCGATTCTCGGCCGCGCGCAATTCCAGCGACATGGTATTGGCGAAATACAGCGAGAGCGCCACCAGGCCGGTGGTCACCCAGAGCACGATCACCAGCACGGAGCCGTTGCGCCTGAACTGAGTGGACCGCTGCGTGTTCATTGCTCCCCTCCGGCCGCCGCGTTGGTGTCGCTGAGGCTTTCCCCCGCTGTGGCCGCCTGCGCGAGCAGCACGATCATCTCGATGGGCTCGCGCCGCACCGCCTGTCGCTCGCGCTCAACCGCGGGCAAGAGACGCATGCGAACCGCGACGGGAAGGTTGGTGTCGGACTGGCTGGTATCCCAGGTGTCACGCCAGTCGTATCCGTCGTAGAAGTGGAACTCTATCGCCTCCACGTTGTTCAGCAGCCGTTGCTCTTCCGGCACCGGCGTGACATAGGAGAGCAGGTTCCGCGTAACGCTGCGGACCAGGTCCTGACCCAGGGCCTTGTCCCCCTCCAAAGGTTCCATCAGTTGGTAATTGACCTCCTGGATATCGCCGGCCGGGACTCCCTCCCGGAGAATCCCCGTCGTGGTGAAAAAATCGAATCCGCCCTGCACGGCGGTGGCAGCGGGGGTCGCACCCGAGCCTGTTGTGGCTTGCGCCTGCGAGCCGCCGAGCCTTGTTAGTCCCCCCGAGCCCAGGGTACTGCCGCCGCCAACACTGCGGAAGTGGCCGGCGAGCACACCTCCCGGGACGGCGACATTCTGGAGGTCTTTGCGGATCACCGCCAGCGCGCGTTCCAGCGGCAGGGCCTCGTCCAGGGCGGAGGTGGTCGATTTGCGCAACTGCAGGGCGGCAAAGAAAACGGTGTTGATGGCGATGAGTACGATCGAAAAAATTGCGGTTGCGAGCAGCAGCTCCAGCAAGGTGAAACCGCCGGCCTGCGTCGCCCCGGGGAACACCGCCACGTTCCTCGCCATTCGCGTGTCGTCGGAGCGCCCGCGGCGAAATCCCTCCGGAACGCCAGGTCCGGAACGCCGGCAGCGCCTGGCGCGGTATTCAAAAACTCGTTGGCGAAAGAGGGCGCTCATTGGGCATTCACCAGGGTGCTCAGGGCGACGGAGTACTCCTGCCCGCGCGCCATGTAGAAGACCTGGACGGTCAGCAGGTTCATGGTGACCTGGCTGAGAGCAAGCGCATTGGGCTCGGGCTGGGTTGTGATCCGGGTTCCCAGCGGTTGCGCCGCGGCCGCGGGTTGATTGGTCAGGTACTGCGTCCACGGCTCGGACTGCAGGGTGTATTTGAACTCGCGGACCCCCTCAACGGCGATGCCGGAGCTGGTGGTGAGCACGTTGTTGCTCAGCAACAGACTTTCGTTCAGCAGCCGCTCGGCAATGCGCACGGCCTGCCCTTTGCGGCACGCGACCTCGCCCGCCAAAGAGGCGATGCGCATCGCCTGCATGGCCACCGGGATCACGATGGCCATCAACAGCATCGCCGCCAGGACTTCCGCCAGCGTAAAAGCCCGCTGAGAGAAGCGCCGGGCAAGCCTATGGTTGTTCCGCAGTGCGCAGTTCATAGGACAGACGATTCGTGGACTGGCAAAGCACCAACCCCGCCCCGTTCCTGCCGGTCAGCCGCACCTCGAGCGGACTGCCTTCTTCGACCGAGCCGTCGGGCAGAAAGCGGATCTCGGGGAGGTTAAGGCGCTGCGATTCCGACATGGCCGAAAGGGAGAGCAGCGGCCGTGGCGCCGTCAGACTGACCGGGGCATTGGTCAACGTGACCTCAATTTCCAATTCCGCATCCAGCTTGAATTCCACCGCTTTGGGGTCCCGCTCATCCCAGCCGGGCTCCTGCTCGAGGCCGTAGCGCTTTTCGTCCGAGTCAATCCACAGCACCATCGGGATGCCTTCGGAGACGGCGCGGCTCTGGCCATGACGCGCCAGGGCGAGCAAGCGCCTTCCCTCGTAATCCAGCGAGCGCCCGCGGAAGAAACCGGCGAGCGAAGGCATGGCGGTTGCGAGGACAATCGCGAGCAAGGCGAGAACCAGCAGCAACTCGATTAGCGTGAAGCCGCCGGCCAGCCCATCACTTTTTGGTCGAGTAATTCGCAATGTCGTCATCTCCTCCCAGGCGGCCATCCGGCCCCATGGAGATCAGGTCGTAACTCGTCGAGTTCACCTTGCCAGGGCATTCGTAGACATAATCATTGCCCCACGGATCCTTGGGAATTTCCTTCATGTAAGGCCCCTTCCAGCCCTGCGCGTCCCGCGGCTGTTGCACCAGGTCCGTCAGCCCTCCCCGGCCTTTGGGGTAGTAGCCATTGTCCACCTCGAAAGCGTCCAGGGCTGTGCTGAACGAGGAGATCTGCGTCTGCGCCGCTGTGATGCGCGCCTGCTCGGTTCGCCCGGAAAACTTTGGCACGACGATGGCCGCCAGGATGCCGAGGATGACCAGGACCAGCAGAAGCTCAATGAGCGTGAAGCCGCGCCGCAACAGGCGCGCCCTTGAATGCACCGTGCTGGCGTGAACCAGCCGCGCCGGTCTTCGCACCCCTCCCGGAAGGCGAACCGGCCTGTTCGCGCTCCAAACCGCATCCATTGTCTTGATTTTCATAGGTGTCGCTTAATTCATTTGATGTATTGCTGGAGAGTGAAGATCGGAATCACCATGCCGATGAAGATGGTTCCGATAAAAGCGGCGATCAAAAACAGCATGAGCGGCTCGGCGAAAGCCACCGCGGTCTTCAGTTCGCGGTCGAGGTCCCCTTCGGTGACATTCGCGATGCGGATCAGTTCCTGGTCGAGTTTGCCGCTTTCCTCGGCGACGGAAATCATCTCGAGGACGGAGCCCGGGAAAAGCCCGCGGCAGTCGGCCAGGCTGGCGCCGAGTTGGCCGCCCTGCTGCACGCGTTCAATCGATTGCGCCACCGCATCCACGAGGATTTGGTTGCCGATGGACTTGCGCGCCACATGCAGCGCCTGGACCAGCGGCACCCCCGCCCCGAGCAGCGTGCCCAGCATGCGACAGAAACGTGCCATGGCAAAACGCGCGACCAACGGCCCGACAATTGGGGCGCGCAAGACCAATCCTTCCCAGGTCCGGCGTCCCGTTTCCGAAGCAAACCAGGACCGGAGAAAGAAAAGCCCCAGGCCGATCCCCACCAGCACGAACAGCCCATAGGCCCGGATGACCTCGCTGGTGCCAATGATGATTTGAGTCAGCAACGGCAGGGCGGCGCCGAAGCCCTGGAAAACCGATTGGAACCGCGGGATGAAGAAAGTCAGCAGGAACGCGACCACGCCCAGGGCTAGAACGAGAAGGATGGAGGGATAGAGCATGGCGGTCATGACCTTCGACCGAAGCTCCTTCTCGCGTGACTGGAAGTCGGCGATTTGGGCGAGCACAAGATCCAGAAACCCGCCCGTTTCGCCCGCCTGCACCATGGCGACATAAACCCGGGGGAACACCTTGGGCGATTTCGACATCGCATCGGCAAGCGACATGCCATCGATGACCAGGTCGTAGACCTCTTTCCATTTCCGGGCGGCGGCGGGCGTGGAAGCCTCCCGGTGCAGGATCACCAGGGCGCGGCTCAAAGGGACTCCAGCCGCGAGGAGGCTCGAGAGCAGTCGCGTGAAATTCTCGAGGGCCCGCGGCGTGACCTTGTCACTGGATTTGATGAAGGCCAGCGCCGGCGCGGGCGCTCCGTTTCCGTTGGAGCGCGCCGCAACGGCCGTCTCGGACTTCTCCTGCAGCCTGACCGGACGCAAGCCGAGACCTTCCATGTGGCGAAAGGCTTCGTGGCGTCCGGCGGCTTCGAACTGGCCCTCCGCCATCGTCCCGTTTGCCTGCAGCGCTTTATAGACGAAGACGGGCATGAGCTAACCCCTTGCCTGGACAGCGGCGGCGGCCGGGCGTGGCGCGCTGCCGGCCTTGGAGGCCCCGCCTTCCGTCGTGCGCGACACTTCCTTGGCCGTGGTGACGCTGAGCACTTCTTCAACGGTCGTGATCCCGTGCCGGACCAGTCTCCAGCCGTCCTCGGCCAGGGTTTTCATTCCCGCGCGCCGCGCCGCTTCGCGGATTTGATCGCTGGACGCATTCTTCAGAATGAGCTGGCGGATCTCGTCGTCCGTATCCATCCACTCAAAGATGGCATGCCGGCCAAAGAACCCGGTCTGCCGGCATTCGCGACAGCCGACCGATCGGTAGATCACGGCATTGGCGGGAATGCCGACCTGGGCCTTGAAAGCCTCCGAGGCCGCGGTGTGGTCCGGTTCCTTGCAGCGCTCGCAGAGCACCCGCACCAGGCGCTGGGCGAGCACAGCCTCGAGCGACGACGCGACCAGGTAGGGCTCGACCCCCATATCAACCAGCCGCGTGAGCGCGCCCGGAGCGTCATTGGTGTGCAGCGTCGAGAAAACGAGGTGCCCCGTCAGCGACGCCTGGACGGCGATCTGCGCCGTTTCCTGGTCGCGGATTTCACCGATCAGAATGACGTCCGGGTCATGACGCAGGATCGACCGAAGGCCGCGCGCGAAGGTGAGTCCCGCCTTTTCGGAGACCTGGATTTGGTTAACGCCCTTGAGTTGGTATTCGACGGGGTCTTCAATCGTGATGATCTTGCGGTCGGCGTCGTTGATTTCATTCAACGCGGTGTAGAGCGTGGAGGTTTTGCCGCTGCCGGTCGGGCCGGTGACCAGGATGATTCCGTGCGGCAATTGCAGAACCCTCCGGAAGCACCGCGTGACGCGCTCGTCCATGTCGAGCTGGTCCATGCCGCGCAGCGTGGCATTCTGGCGGAGCAACCGCATCACCACCGCTTCCCCGTGCAACATCGGAATCACGGAGACGCGGATATCGACCTCGCTGTCCTCAATCCGGATTTTGATGCGGCCGTCCTGGGGCAGCCGCTTTTCGGCGATGTTCAGATGGCTGAGAATTTTGACGCGGGAGACGATCGCGGGTTGAAAGCGTTTCAACTGCGCGGGGACCGGAACGTCCTGCAGCACACCGTCGATGCGGTAACGGATCCGGAACTCATCCTCAAAGGGCTCGAGGTGGATATCCGAGGCGCGCAACTCGATGGCGTCGCGCAGCACCTGGTTGACGAACCGGATGATCGAGGCGTCCTCGGCGGCACTGTCCAGGTTGGTGTCTTCTTCCGGGTTCTCGTCCACGACCTGGAACGAGGCCTCCTCGCCGAGCGTGTCGATGGTGTCCGCGCCGACCCCCAGGCGCTTCTTCATCTCGCGCTGGATCGCCTCCGAAGTGGCGAGGACCGGCCGCAGGTTCAGGCCGGTCATGCTCTTCAGGGCGTCCAGACCGTGAGTGGCAAAGAGCCGGCTGGTCGCCACTTCCACCGTCCCGTTTACCCGGCGCAGCGGCAGCAGTTCTTCCTTCAGCAGGATGCGCGCGGGAAAAAGCGACAGAAGCTCCTTGTCCGGCTCGATATCGTCCAGGTTGGTGTAGGTGAGGTCGTATTCGGCGGCGAGCCAGGCGAGCACCTGGGCTTCGGAGGTGAGTCCTCCCAGCCCAGGCGACGCTTTGAGCAAGGCTTCGGCATCGATTACCGAGAGCTGCCGCCCCGCCACCATGCGGTCGAGCAGAGCCTTCAGAGCGTTCTCCGGGGCTGACGCCCCGGGTTTCGATGTGTCTGCAGAGGGTTTCACGGCCAGGTTGGCCCGAATCAGAGGAGGCCGTTCAACGTCGCGATGGCTTCCTGCCGGGTGGTCAGGACCTTTCGGAGGTTTTCCTGAGCCGCCTCCAGTTCCGCTTGCTTCGCTTTCCGGGCTTCCGTGTATTTCGTGATCGCGGCTTTCAGCTCAGCTTTTCCGGCTTTGGCCTCCACAGCCTTTTCAAGCGCCTCGGCCGCGGGGTTAGGCTGCTGCTGGCCCATGAACCCTCCGCGACGCTCGCCGCCCCCGGGACCGCCTCCCTGGTTGTCACCACCGGGACGACGCGGACCGCCGAACATCCCCCGGCCCATGCCCCCCATCGTTTGCATCCGGGCTTCCATGACCTTCGTGACTAGTGGCTCTATGGCCTTCCACTCATCGTCGTTGGTCACTTCCAACATCTCCTTGTAACGTTCCATCATCCGTTGGCGCATTTGTGCCGGATCGAAATTGCCGCGTTGCCGGTTGTTGTCCTGGGCGGTTGCGTTCTGACCGAGCGTCATTGCCGCCGCCAGAGTCACCAGCGCCAGCCATTTGCCTGCCTTACTCATATTTTACTCCTGTTGATTGTGTATTGATTGTGTCTGGTTAATGATTGGAGCGGCTCTGGCATGACCAGAACCGCGATTAGCCACCGGCCAGGTGGCAGAAGATGTGCCAACACGAAAAACCCGTATTTTCAGGGGTTTATGAGAGATGAACTGCGCAACGTTTGCTCGAGAGGCCGCGGGAGCTGCGCAATTGTTGCGCATCGGCTGGCTAATCACCGGCGGGCACAAAGAACGCGGCGGCCCACCACGGTCGACGTTTCTTGCCGCTCTCCTTGATCTCCTTTGATCTCCTTGCCGGCCAGATGCATTCAAGTTGACCAGCAACCGTGCTTGCCCTGAAGATGGCGCATCCCTTTATGTGCTCAATCCATTACCGCGTTCTGCTCGCGAGCATTTGCTGCTTCCTGCTGGCGCTTCCGCCAACCGACGCGCAGGAGCAGGGAAACCCGGCGGCCGTGCAGGAATCCGGGGGCGAGTGGGTCATCCGCAGCCCGGACCGGACGGTTTCGATCAACCAATCCAACCTGGCAATCACGGCGGAGGTTGCGGGGGTGGCGTGGCAGATACCCGCCCGGACTGGAGACCTGGTGGTGCAGACACCGGCCGGCCGCGCACATCTGGCGTTGCGCGATGCGGGCTCAATCCGGACGAGCGCTTTCGCCACGGGCTTTTCCGACGGTGTGCGCCTGCATTTGTCCAGGTTCCGGCATGGCGAGCGGGAGCTGGATTTGGAATTGCGGCTGAGCGTTTCGCTCGAGCGCACCACCGGCGAACTGGTTTTCGAAGTTGCCGCCAAAGAAGGTCAAACCAGGGTCCGGGAACTTGTCTGGCCGGGCGGCTTCGAGCCGGGCTCAGCAGACCAAACGCTCGTCCCGTTCATGCAAGGGATGTTGTTGCCCCGGGATTGGCCCAGGAAAGTGTTTCTCTATGACACGATTTCGTTCGGCCGCGGCCTGTACATGCCGTGGTGGGGACAGCAAAAAGGAGGCTCCGCGGTGATGGTGATCCTCGAAACGCCGGAGGACGGTGGATGCCGGTTCGAACACCCCGCGGGTGGACCGACACGCCTCGAACCGCGCTGGGTTCATTCCCTCGGGGAACTGCGCTATCCGCGACGCCTCCGGGTGTGCTTTTTCCCAAAAGGCAACTACGTGGACATGGCCAGGCGCTATCGCCTGCATGCCATCGGCAACGGCACGCTAGTCGCCCTCAAGGAGAAGTTCGCGCGCAATCCCGTCGCGGCGGGCTTGCTCGGTGCGGCGATCGTGCACACTTCGATTCTCAGTCATATCCAACCGGATTCGTCCTATTACCGGAAGGACGACCCGGCGGCGAACCATCAACTGGTCACGTTTGACCAGCGAGCGGCCGATCTGCGCCGCCTGCATGAAGCGGGCGTGCGTCGTGTGTATGTTCACCTGGATGGCTGGGGATT
>Ga0073934_10011546_pt1 | contig 10649 bp, 7 predicted proteins | sample LarsenN4metaG_FD_76834 | JGI IMG/M metagenome (GOLD analysis project Ga0073934, IMG submission 76834) | Hot spring sediment bacterial and archeal communities from British Columbia, Canada, to study Microbial Dark Matter (Phase II) - Larsen... ... | reverse complement strand
CTGTTTCACGCGCGATCAGCGCTGGTCGTGATGTTCGTGCTGCCACTGTCGGTGCTGTTGTCGTTCATCGCGATCCGCTATCTGGGTCTGTCCTCGAACATCATGTCACTCGGCGGGATCGCGATTGCGATCGGCGAGCTCGCCGATGCGGCGATCGTCCTGATCGAGAACGCGCACGTCCGCCTGGCCGCCGCGCCACCCGGCGCCGATCGCAAGCGCATCATCGTCAACGCCTGCAAGGAAGTCGGTCGCCCGATCTTCTTCTCGCTGCTGCTGATCACGATCAGCTTCCTCCCGATCTTCACGCTGGCTGGCCAGGCCGGCCGGCTGTTTACACCGTTGGCCTATACCAAGACGTTTGCAATGTTCGCGGCAGCGATTCTGTCGATCACGTTGGCGCCACCGCTCATGGTCCTGCTGCTGAAAGGGCGGTTCCGAACCGAGGTGACGAATCCCGTCAGCCGCCTGCTGACGGCTGTCTACCGCCCGATTGCGACGGCGATCGTGCGTTATCGCGTGCTCGTCGTCGCCGCCGCCGCTGCGCTGATGCTGGCGACGGTACCCGTGTTCCAGCGACTCGGCTCGGAGTTCATGCCGCCGCTGGACGAAGGGTCGCTTCTCGTCATGCCGACGACGTTCCCTGGCATCTCCATCGAGGAAGCGCGGCGGGCAATGCGGCGGCAGCACCAGACCATCATGAGCTTCGAGGAGGTGGCATCGGTGCATGGCAAGGCCGGCAGAGCGGAAACCGCCACCGATCCCGCGCAACTCGACATGATCGAGTCGGTCGTCACACTCCGTCCGCGCGAAGAGTGGCCGACGCGGCACACGCATCGCTGGTACAGCGACGTCGCCCCGGACTGGTCGAAGTCGGCGTTGGGCACGTTGTGGCCAGAAGAGCGGGCTCGGACACTCGCTGAGCTCGCACGCGACCTGGACGGGGCTTTGCGGATGCCGGGTTACCAGATGGCAATCGCCCCGCCGATTCGAACTCGAATCGACATGCTGACCACGGGTGTGCGGACGCCCGTGGGAATCAAGGTCTTCGGCGCCGACTTGAACGAGATCGAGCGCGTCAGCATCGCGCTCGAAGGCATGCTCCGGCAGGTGCCAGGCACGCGGAGCACGTTCGCTGAACGGCAGACCGGCCGCGAGTACGTCGACATCGTGCCGAATCGCGAGGCGATCGCGCGCTATGGCCTGACCGTACGTGACGTGCAGGACGTGGTGGAGGCGGCGGTCGGTGGCATGCCCGTGTCAACCGCGATCGCGGGACGGGCGCGATTCTCGATCAACTTGCGGTATGCCGCCGACCGCAGGTCGGACCCGCAGGCACTCCGTCGGATCCTCGTGCCGGTGCAGTCCACCGGCGGCGTGGCAGAAATCGGCGGCTTGAACGCTGGCGCCGGCGCGAGTGCACAGTCGGGCAGCATGGTGGCGTCGGGTGGCGCCGGGGCTCGCGGCGGCATGGGCTCCATGGGTAGCGGCGGCGGCTCACCGTCGGGCATGACATCGGCAGGTGCGATGGCCGCCGCGCAACAGGCGGTGCCGATGGGTGGCGGGGCGCAGTCAATTCCAGACTTCCTCGAGCAGTGGCGCCAGCCGGGGGCCGCGGTGCCCCTCGGTGAGCTCGCCGACGTGCGGGTCGTGACCGGCCCTCCGATGATCAAGGACGAGAACGGCGTCCTCGTCGGCTACGTCTTCGCGGACATCGATCAGACTCAACGCGATCTCGGTGGCTGGGTAGACGATGCGAAGGCTGTTGTCGCCGAGAAATTGACGCTGCCCGTCGGCTATCGCCTGCAGTGGACGGGGCAGTACGAGTTCCTCGCGGAGATGGAAGCCCGTCTCCGGTACATCATCCCGCTCACGCTCGTGCTCGTGGTCGGCCTGCTCTACATGTCGATGCGCGGCTGGCCGCAGACATTCCTGGTGCTCTCGAGCCTCCCGTTCGCGGGCGCCGGCAGCATCTGGCTGCTCGCGTTCATGGATTACAACCTGTCCACAGCGGTATGGGTCGGCCTTATCGCGGTCGCGGGCGTCGCCGCCGAGACCGGCATCGTCATGGTGGTGTACCTCGACGAAGCGTTCGCGCGGCACCAGGCGGAGGGTCGTATCCAGAAACCGGAGGACGTGGATGCGGCGGTGATCGAGGGCGCCAGCGCGCGAGTGCGACCGCTCGTGATGACGGTCGCCACGACAGTGCTCGGTCTGCTGCCGCTCCTGTGGGAGGCGGGTGTCGGAGCGGACGTGTCGGCGAGGACGGCTGCGCCAGTCGTGGGGGGGCTCTGGTCCTGCATGCTGTTGACGCTGCTGGTGCTCCCCGCAGCGTATGCCATGTGGCGGCGGCATCAGGTACGTGGGGCGTTGGCGGCGACGGTCCCGCTCGATGAGACCGCGAGATCGGAAGGTGCTGCATGACGCGGCTCGAGTCCGCGGAGCTGACCTCGGGCATCGACGCACTCGTGCTCGGGGCGGGGCTCGGAGCGATGTTTCCGCAGTGGTTCAGCCCGCCAGGGTTGATTGTGTTCAGCGAAAAGCCGCGACGAGCTCCCTCGCGCTTTTTGCCCGCCAGTTCACCAGCCCTGTGATCGTGCCCGGTGACGACTCCACTGGTGCCCGCTGCTGCTCCGCCTGACGCCGCTCGGTTCGAAGGCGGGGCCGGAGCGCCGGAACCGACCGAAAAGGAGCTGAACGTTTTGGCCGCCAAAGCGAGCACTCCGGCAGAACATCGCGCGCTCGAGGAGTGCTTCCAGACGCTGTCGAAGCGTTACACCAACGAAGCGAACGAGCACGTCACGCTGGCGCAGACCTACCGCGGCACCCGTATCGCGCAAGCGGCCGTTCATCACGATCGGCTTGCTGGTCTGGCACCAGACGCTGCCAAGGAGGCGACGGCTGCTGCCGAGATGCACAGAGGTCTGGCAACCGTTGCGCGGTAACCACGCTGCTGCTCAGTCGCCATAGTCGCTGCCTACTCGGCCTACTCCGCCAACGTGGCGGACGTGATCCGTGTTGCGGCATCTCATCCGACCGATGGACTCCGATTCGCATTCGCACCTGCGGTCGGGTGATTCACGACTGTCGGGTGACAGCGACTGGTGCTACCGTGGGCTGAGACGACATCGGCATTCACCGGTCAACCCGACGGAGGCACAAATGAGTCAGCACAAAAAGGTTCGTGTGGCAGTGAACGGCTACGGCGTCATCGGCAAGCGCGTCGCTGGCGCCGTGGCGTGCCAGCCTGACATGTCGCTCGCCGGGGTCTCCGATGTCGTGACCGATTGGCGTGCACAGATGGTGACGCACAACGGCTTCCGTCTGTTCGGAGCGACACCGGAACATGCGGACTCGATGCGCGGCGCCGGGCTCGAGGTGACCGGAACATTGAACGATCTGCTCGGCGAGGCGGATGTCGTCGTCGACTGCACGCCGAAGCGGGTCGCGGCCAGGAACGTCGACACCTACCGCCAGCGCGGCGTCAGATTCATCCTGCAGGGCGGCGAGAAGCACGCGGCCACAGGTCACTCGTTCGTGGCCGAATGCAACTACGAAAGCGCGCTCGGTGCCCAGGCCACCCGCGTCGTCTCCTGCAACACGACGTCCGTCGTGCGGACGCTCACGGCGCTGAAACGAGCGGGCCTTCTTCGCCGGGCACGTGGCACGCTCCTTCGCCGCGCAACCGATCCGTGGGAGAGCCACGAGAGCGGCATCATGAACACCCTCGTGCCCGAGCCCGAGATTCCGAGCCATCAGGGCCCGGATGCACAGACCGTGGACCCCGAGCTCGACGTCGTCACGATGGCCGTCAAGGTGCCCGAGACGCTGGCACATCTCCACTACTGGGCCGTGCAGATGACGCGGCAGGCCAGCAAGGAGGAAGTGCTCGACGCGTTCAAGACCTCGTCCCGAATCGCCTTCATACGGAACGACGAGGGACTCGTCGCCCTCAACTCTGTCAAAGAGCTGATGGCGGACCGCGGCCGGCCGCACGCGAACCTCTACGAGGTCGCCCTGTGGGCGGACATGCTGCGCGTGCAGGGGGACGAACTGTTCTACGCGTATATGGTGGACAACCAGGCGATCGTGATCCCGGAAACGATCGACGCGATACGCGCCCTGACGAGAACCGTCGAGGACGCGAGCGAATCGATTGCAATGACGGATGCCGCGCTCGGCATTGCGGGAACCCTCGCTGACGGGTCGCCGAAGCTCGCCCGCACCGAGGTCGGGAGCGCACGGTGACAAGCGGCACAACATGACAGTCCACCCGGAGAGCACGTGCAGGACAGCCTGCAGTCGGCGGCCCTGTGCGCGATGATGAAGATGAGTGGCCTGAGGCTCTGAAACATGGCGACACGACCTGTCTTCCGACTTGCCGAGGCAGTGCTGCTGTTCCTGCTGCTGCTGTTTCCGATGATGCTGACGCTGGGAATGGCGGAGGGAACAGCCCGCGGTCCCACGCTTCTCTTCTGGCTGTTCTGGCTGCTCCCCTTCCTCGTCCTGCCCTGGCTCTGGGCTCACCGGAACCCGGATGAAGCCGTCGCGACCGAAGGCCGAGACGATCGTGGACTCGTTGCGCCGGACGACGGGGCGGCAGCGGATGAATTCGCGGCGGCGGTGGCGCCGGTCGTGGACGTGCGGCGGTCCTACGTGCGCGGTGGACTCGCGATTGCGGAAGGGCGGCTTCGCGCTGCGCCCTCAGCCGCATTCGAACAGTTGGAAGGCCTGCTGGCGCCGCGGCGGCTGACTCCCCTGCTCGAGAGAGCGGGCGACGGCCGCGCGCGGGTGATCGCGTTACCCATATCGGTCACCGATGCCTTACGGCGCCGCTCGAAGTTGTCGGTGAACATCCTGCTGTTTCTCGCCACCGTGATCACCACGATCTGGGCGGGCGCGCTCCACCAGGGCGTGAACCTGTTGGCGGAGCCTGCGCGATTCGCAGTGGGTGTGCCGTACGCCGCAGCCCTGCTGGGAATACTTGGCGTGCATGAAATGGGGCACTTCATCGTGGCGCGCCGCCACGGCGTCGACGTCACGTGGCCGTATTTCATACCAGTGCCGATGGGTCTCGGCACGCTCGGGGCGTTCATCCAGATCAAGTCGCCGATCAAGAGCCGCCGCGCGGTCTTCGACGTGGGGATCGCCGGTCCACTGGCCGGCCTGCTCGTCGCGTTACCGGCGCTCTATGTCGGACTCGGGCAGGCCGCGCCGCTCACCGGCGCGGAGCATCTGAACGGGACGCGCGCCGGGTCCTCGATCCTGCTGGCATTGATGTACCAGCTGGTGCACGGCGGCGATCTCGCGACCGCGGCGAGCAGCACGATCCGGCTGACGCCTGTCGCCTTCGCCGGCTGGATCGGACTCGTCGTCACCGCATTGAATCTTCTTCCGGTCGGTCAACTTGACGGCGGGCACATCGCGTACGGTCTTTTCGGCCGCCGGTATGCCCGTGCGATTGGTGTCGGCACGTTCGTCGTGATGCTGGGACTCGGATTGACCGTCTGGCCAGGCCTCCTGACATGGGCCCTTCTGATCGTGCTCATTGCCGGCTTCTCGCATATGCCGGCGCTCGACGACATCACGCCGGCGGACGGGAAGCGGTTCGCCCTCGGCGCGCTGGCAATGCTGCTGCTGGTGATGATCGTGGTTCCGCTTCCCGCCGGATTCGCCGGCATGAGGTTGGACTGTCCGTACATCTGAGTACCGGAGGACACGCGGCCATTCGCACACCGCTCAGGCACCGGGGTGTAATGCCGGCACAACACCTGCGTGTACTTCTCTGAAAGGGAGGCTGACCATGGAACGCGACATTGTGTGCGGGATGCAGGTCGATCCGGCGAAAGCTGCAGGGACGAGTCAGTACAACGGGAAGACGTATTATTTCTGCTCGAAGGGCTGCAAGACGAAGTTCGACGCAAACCCCGCCCAATACGCCAAGTGATGAGCCCGGTGCGGTGTGTTCCGGCCCTCGAGCCGGAAGCACCGCACGAAGCCTGTCCGCCCTGTAATGGATTTCACGGGCGTGCGTACCAGGGCTGGAGACAGAAAATGTCACGCCACACACACAGTGACTCGGCAGTCGCGCCCGCTGAGGTCGTCGACCCCGTCTGCGGGATGACCATCGCTCCGGACGACGCGGTTGGACACGTCGACTACGAGGGCCAGACGTACTACTTCTGCGGCCAGAGCTGCCTGCACCAATTCCGTGCCTCACCTGAGGCCTTTATCGGAGACCGATCGGCTGCGGCCCCGCCCAGCGCCGCCGACATGGAGCGCGAGTACACGTGTCCCATGGACCCGGAGGTGCGACAGAAAGGCCCCGGCGCGTGCCCGAAGTGTGGGATGGCGCTCGAGCCGGTCGACGTCGCGCCCGTCACCAGAACCGAGTGGACGTGCCCGATGCACCCCGAGATCGTCCGCGACGAGCCCGGCTCATGCCCGATCTGCGGCATGGCGCTCGAGCCGCGCACCGTGATCCTCGAGGAATCGAACCCCGAGCTCGAGGACATGACACGTCGGTTCCGGTGGTCGGCCGTGATCGCGGCACCGATTCTCGCGTTCATGATTTCTGAGCTCCTGCCCGGGCAGCCGCTCCAGCGGATTCTGCCGCACCGGTCGATGAACTGGATTCAGCTGGCCCTCGCCACGCCCGTGGTGCTCTGGGGCGGCTGGCCGTTCTTCGTTCGCGGCTGGGCGTCGGTCGTCAACCGGCATCTGAACATGTTCACGCTGATCGCCCTCGGCGTCGGCGCCGCCTACGCGTACAGCGTCGTGGCGACGCTGGCGCCGGGTCTGTTCCCGGATTCGTTCCGGCTGATGGGCGAGGTAGCGGTCTACTTCGAGCCTGCCGCGGTCATCGTGGTTCTGGTGCTGCTCGGACAGGTGCTCGAACTTCGCGCCCGATCGCAAACGAGCACTGCGATTCGCAATCTCCTGGGCCTCGCGCCCAAGACTGCTCGCCGCGTCGAATCAGACGGCGCGGAGCGGGACGTTCCGCTGGAGCATGTCCGGGTTGGCGATCGACTGCGCGTCAGGCCGGGTGAGCGGGTCCCGGTAGACGGCGTGGTGATCGACGGCACCACCACGATCGACGAGTCCATGGTCACCGGTGAGCCGATTCCGGTGGAGAAGACGGCGAAGTCGATCGTCACCGGCGGGACCGTGAACGGCACGGGCACGTTCATCATGGAAGCCCGCCGTGTGGGCGGCGACACGCTGCTCGCCCAGATCGTGCGTATGGTGAGCGAGGCGCAGCGCTCGCGCGCGCCGATCCAGCGCCTCGCCGACACCGTCTCCGCATGGTTCGTGCCGATGGTCATCGCAGTCGCAGCGCTCACGTTCCTCGTATGGTCCCAGTACGGACCGGAGCCGCGGCTCGCGCATGCGCTCGTCAACGCAGTCGCCGTGCTCATCATCGCGTGTCCCTGCGCGTTGGGTCTGGCGACGCCGATGTCCATCATGGTAGCGACCGGCCGCGGCGCCCAGGCCGGCGTGCTGATCCGGAACGCCGAAGCGCTCGAGATCTTCGAGAAGGTGACGACGATCGTGGTGGACAAGACCGGCACGCTCACGGAGGGCAAGCCGAGACTGGTCACGGTCGAGCCGCAATCGCCACTGGATGCCACGACACTGCTTCAACTCGGCGCCAGCCTCGAGAACGTCAGCGAACACCCGCTGGCAGCGGCGATCGTCGCCGGTGCCCGCGACCGGAATGTGCCGCTCTCGGAGGTTCGAGACTTCGAGTCTGCGACAGGTCGCGGTGTGACCGGCACCGTGGAGGGGCGGGCTCTCACGATCGGAAATCTGCGACACCTGGAGAGCCTCGGAATCGCCCTTGGCCCGCTGCGCGACCGTGCCGAGTCGCTGCGCCGCGAAGGGCAGACGGTGATGTTCGTGGCCGTGGACGGACGTGCAGCGGGCCTCATCGGCGTGGCGGATCCGATCAAGAGCACGACAGGCGACGCCATCAACGATCTGCATCGCGAAGGACTCAAGGTGGTGATGCTGACGGGCGACAACCGCACCACCGCGGAAGCCGTCGCACGCTCGCTCGGGATCGATCGGATCGAAGCCGACGTTCTGCCGGACCAGAAAGCCGCGGTCGTGAAGACGCTGCAGGACGGGGGCGAGCGCGTGGCCATGGCCGGCGACGGTATCAACGACGCGCCGGCGCTGGCTGCGGCCGACGTGGGCGTTGCGATGGGCACGGGCACGGACGTGGCCATGGAGAGTGCCGGCGTCACGCTGGTCAAGGGCGATCTGCGCGGCATCGTGCGGGCGCGCCGGCTCAGTCGAGCCACCATGAAGAACATCCGCCAGAATCTGTTCTTCGCGTTCGTCTACAACGTTCTCGGCGTGCCGGTTGCGGCCGGGGTTCTCTACCCCTTCTTCGGCCTCCTCCTGAGCCCGATCATCGCGAGCGCAGCGATGACGTTCAGCTCGGTCTCGGTCATCGGCAATGCTCTCAGGCTGAGGCGATTGTCTCTATGAGTGTGGCTGCCGACCGGCCGGGTTCGCCAGCCCGAGCCGGCGCCCCCGGCTTCCCGCGGTATACTCGGTCGGTGAGCTCGCGGCAGTTGGTGAGCGCGTTCGTACTGGTGGTTCTGACCGCCTTACCCGTGTCGGGCAGCGTGTGCGCGCTGCTCTGTGAGGCCGCGAAGAGCAACGCGACCGCCGGTCACCACGGGTCTGCGAAGGGGTGCGAGGAGCCCGCGCCATCGCCCGGCGGCGCTCAGGTTCGTGGCGTTTCTGAACACGACTGCAGCACTCACGACACGGCAATCCGGCAGGCCACTCTCGCTGCCGCCGAGAAGGCGAACGCGAGCGTCGCATCGATCCACCTTGTCGCAAGGTCTGCAGCAGTACTGTTTCCGTCACCGCTCGACGCCGGATCGCACTTCCAGTTCAGCAGTCCACCGGGGACTGCGCCTCCCACGACGACACCGCCCGTTCTCCGAATCTGATCCCGAGCCCTTAAAGCGTTCACCGCGCGGATAGTCGTGCGCGGAAGGTCGCGGTCTGGACAGACCGTGTACCGCGGCACGTGACTCACGTGCCGTTGGCCGGGAAGGATTGTCATGAAGGGACATCGACGTCGTCCGAATCGAGGGATGCCGTTCAGAAATCTGTCGCAGCCCTCAAAAAGCGGCGCCCTGGTGGCGATGCTGCGGGCCCTCGCCGTGCTCATTCTCGCCGCCGGCGCAATCGGCGGCCTGCTCGCCTATACGGTTGTGCGTCGCGGACTCAGTGCTCACGAAGAGCCGAGCCGGGTCGAGGCGGTCCTGGCTGGGATGATGCGCCGTCTGGCGACGCCCGCCGCCGTGCGGGGGCGGCGCAACCCCGTGCCGGCGACTGACGCCGTGCTCGATCGGGCGCTCGAGCACTACGCCGATCACTGCGCGTCGTGTCACGCCAGTGACGGAAGCGGTGACACGGAGATGGGACGCGGACTGTATCCGAGGGCTCCCGACATGCGCGGCTCCGACACGCAGGCGCTGTCCGACGGCGAGCTCTTCTCGATCATCGAGCACGGCATCCGTCTGACCGGCATGCCGGCCTGGGGTTCAGGAACGCCTGAAGGCGAGCGCGAGAGCTGGGGTCTGGTGCACTTCGTCCGGCGTTTGCCGAACCTGACGGCCGAGGACATCGAGCGCATCGAGCACATGACTCCCAGATCCGCCGAACAGTGGCGGGAAGAAGAAGAGGCACGGCGGTTCCTCGCCGGCGAAGACGTGAAGACGGCGCCGGCGCCGCGCAGGCACGACGACCCGGGACAGTGAGTTGACGGGAAAACGGACAGGCATCATGGCTCGGCACAATCGAACACGACGTTCTGACCTCACGCGGCCCTCGCGGCGCACGTTCGTCAAGGGTCTTGCATTGGGGGGCGTGGCCGCCGGACTTGGCATGTGGAGCAACACCGCGTGGGCGCAAGGGGCGCCACGGCAGCAGACACGCGCGCTCTCTGGAACCGACTTCGATTTGAGCTTCGAGGAAACCCTCGTCGACTTCACGGGAGCTCCAAAGATCGCCCACACGGTCAACCGATCGCTGCCGGCGCCGGTTCTGCGGTGGAAGGAGGGGGACACCGTCACGGTGCGGGCGTCGAATCGGCTGCGCGACGACTACGCATCGATTCACTGGCACGGCATCCTCCTGCCGGCCAACATGGATGGCGTTCCCGGACTGAGCTTCAATGGCATCGCGCCCGGCGAGACCTACGTCTACCGATTTCAGGTGAGACAAGGGGGCACCTACTGGTACCACAGCCACTCGGCGTTCCAGGAACAACTCGGGCTCTACGGCGCGCTGATCATCGACCCGCGCGAACCCGAGCCGTTCCGATATGACCGGGAGCACGTGATTCTCCTGTCCGACTGGACAGACGAGGATCCCGAACGGCTCTTTGCCAAGCTGAAGAAGCAGTCGGACTACTACAACTTCCACCAGAGAACTGTCGGCGATTTCTTCCGCGATGCAGGGAAGCATGGTCTCGGCGCCGCGATTTCCGAACGTGCGTCGTGGGGCGAGATGCGAATGAAGCCGACAGACCTCGCCGACGTCTCCGGGTACACCTACACCTATCTCATGAACGGCGCGGCACCGGCGGGGAACTGGACCGGACTGTTCAAGCCGGGCGAACGGGT
>Ga0073934_10011545_pt1 | contig 10649 bp, 10 predicted proteins | sample LarsenN4metaG_FD_76834 | JGI IMG/M metagenome (GOLD analysis project Ga0073934, IMG submission 76834) | Hot spring sediment bacterial and archeal communities from British Columbia, Canada, to study Microbial Dark Matter (Phase II) - Larsen... ... | reverse complement strand
GCGCCGCCCGCAAGGTGAAAAAAGAAAGGCCCGCGGTGTGCGGGCCTTTTTCGTTGCGGCGAACCGCATCAGGAGAAGCGCGAGAAATCCGGCTTGCGCTTCTGCATGAAGGCCGACATGGCTTCCATCGCTTCCGGCGATTTCAGGCGGGCGATGAACTCGGCGCCTTCCTTCATCATCACCTCCGACAGCTGCGGGAAAGACGCACGCATCTGCGCCTTCGCCAGCCGCACCGAGGCCGGCGGCTGCGCGGCCAGCTGCTGCGCTTTCTCCATCGCCTTCTGCTGGTAGTCGGCGTCATCGAAGACGGCGTTGACGAAGCCGTACTCGCGCGCTTCCTCGGCGGAGAACGTCTCGCCGAGCAACAGCAGCTGCGCCGCCTTGCGCTGGCCGACCATCATCGGCACCAGCAGGCTGGAGCCGGCCTCCGGGCACAGGCCCAGCGACACGAACGGCATCTGCAGCTTCGCGCTGCGGCCGGCGTAGGCGAGGTCGCAGTGCAGCAGCAGCGTGGTGCCGACACCGACGGCCGGGCCGTTCACTGCCGCCACCAGTGGCTTGGCCATGCGGCGGATGCCCTCGAGGAAGCGCATCACCGGCGAGCCGCCGCCGGCCGGCGGGTTGGTCATGAAATCGAGCATGTCGTTGCCGCTGGTGAAGCAGTCGGCGGTGCCGGTGAGCAGCAGCACGCGCAGGCCGGGGTCCTGCTCGACGCGGTCGATGGCGTCGGACATCGCCGTGTACATGGCGTGGGTGAGCGCGTTCTTCTTTTCCGGGCGGTTCAGCGCAACCCGCAGCACGGTGCCGTGCTGTTCAACGATGACGTGGCTGTCATGCGACATGTCTGTGGTTCTCCGCAGTGGGCTTCGGGCCAAGGGCATAGGATTTCTTCGCGTCGAGCATGTCCTTCCAGAGCTTTACCGGCTCCGGCAGCGGCGGCGGCAACTCGCTGATGCCGAGCCGCGCGAAGGTTTCCGGCACGTTCTGCGCGCGGCCCTTGTGCACGCAGGCCAGGCGGGTGAACGCGTGGGTGCAGAGTTTGCCATCGCTGGTGAAGCGTTGCTCGGAATAGAAGTACTTGTCGTCGTAGCCGAGGATCTGCGCGCTCACCGAAAACCGCTGCCAGGTGCGCAGTTCGCGGATGTAGCTGATCTCGGTGTTGGTGATGATCGGGCGGATGCCGGCGCGCATGCATTTCCACATCAGGCCGTTGGCGAGCATGTTCTCCACCCGCGCCAGGTCCATGTACTTCAGGTACTTCGCGTTGTTCAGGTGCAGGTTGAGGTCGATGTCGGTGAGGCCGACACGGCAATCGATGGAAACGGCTTCGCACAGCGCGTGCGTGGGGGCCGCGTTGCGGCGGCGGATGACGTCGATCAGCGTGAGCATGCGGTGGCCTCGGGAAGGGGCGGAATGCGGGCGGTCCGTCGCGCCGGGGCATCGGCTGCGGCCATCGCCCGGGCGCGACGGCGCGGGCATGGGGCAGGCGGCGGCAGCGTCGCACGCACCTGCGGGTGCGCCAATGACCGGAATTACCACCGGGATGTCGGGCCGGGTGATAATTCGCGGCGCCATTTTCCGTCTTCCACGCCCGCGTCATGGAAATCCAGTCCACCCTGCTGTCACCGGCGCTGCTGGCCGCGGCGCATGCACTGGCCCTCGTGCTGCTGCTGCTCGCGCTGTGGCAGGCGCCGTGGCGCGCGCTGTTCTCGGTGGGCGCGCGCCAGCATGCGTTCTACGCCGGCGTGTTCTCGCTGTGCGTGCTGTGGGCGATGGATTTCCATCCGGCCGCCGGCATCACGCTGCACTACCTCGGCATGACCACCGCCACGCTGTTGTTCGGCTGGGCGCTGGCCGGTGTCGCCGGCGCCTGCGCGCTGCTGGTGCTGGCGCTGTTCGGCAAGCTGGAGCCGGCGGTGCTGCCGCTGACCTGGCTGCTCACGGTGATCTGCCCGGCGCTGACGGTGACGGCGTTGCTGGCCCTGCTCGAACGCACACGCCTGCGCAACCTGTTCGTGTTCCTGCTCGGCATCGGTTTCGCCGGCGCGATGCTGACCACCGTCACGCTGGCCATCAGCGGTGTGCTGGTGCTGGCGCTGGCCGGGCAACAGGAACTGGTGGACGCCGCCCTCGCGCATGCGCCGCTGTTGCTGCTGCTGGTTTTTTCCGAGGGCTTCCTCAACGGGGCCGCCACCAGCACGCTCACGGTCTACTGGCCGCACCTGGTGCGCGGCTTCAACGAGGAGCGCTTCCTCGGCGAGCCCTGAACCGGGGCGCGTGCTTTCCATGCAGGCCCTTGCGCCGCGCCGCCCGGCGCCCGCCGTCTCCGTTTTGTCACGCAGCCATCACGTTGGCTACATGCACGCATCCGAGCATGCGCGCATCGCACAACGAAGAGACGCTGCGCATGCTGGCCACGGCAACCTGGAAACTGAAGTCCTTCGCACCGCGCCTGGGCAGTGCCCTGCGTGAAACCCGCGACCGCCTGATTCCCGGAAACCTGCTGCTGCGGCAACTGATTGCCGCCGAGGCGCAGGACACGCGCTGGCAGGCGACGCTGCCGCAGGTGGCGGAGAACGACAGCAACCGCCTGCTCGCCATGGAAACCACCGCGCGCCGCGACATCCTTGCCGCGCAGCGCCTGCGCTACCGCGTGTTCACCGAGGAATACGGGGCGCGCTTCGACGGCATCCAGGGCATCGACGCCGACCGCTACGACAAGCACTGCCGCCACATCGTGGTGAAGGACACGCTCAGCGGCCAGGTGGTCGGTTACACGCGGCTGCTGACCAGTGATCGCGCGCGCCGCGCCGGCGGCTGGTATTCCGCCGGTGAGTTCCAGCTCGGCATGGTCGAGAAGCTGCAAGGCCGCGTGATGGAAATCGGCCGCACCTGTGTACACCCGGCCTACCGCAACGGTGGCGTCATCGCCGTGCTGTGGAGCAAGCTGGCGGAGATCCTGCTCAGCGAGGGCCACGACTGGCTGTTCGGTTGCGCCAGCATCGCGCTCGGCGACGACAACGCACCGGCGCTGCTCGCCGAGATGGCGGCGCGCGAGGAAACCGATGCGCGCTTCCGTGTCGAGCCGCTGCAGGCACTGCCGTTCGCGTTGCCGGGCCGCGCGCCGCGCGCCGGCAAGCTGCCGCCGCTGCTGCGCACCTATATCTCGATGGGTGCGCGAGTCTGCGGCCCGGCCTGCTGGGACCCGGACTTCCACTGCGCCGATGTCTTCGTGCTGGTGGAAGTGGCGGCGATCCCCGAGCGTTACAAGCGCCACTTCATGTCGGCGCGCACCGAGGCACGCGCCACCGGCCTGGTGGCCTGAGCACGCGGATGATCGTTTTGCGTCGCGCCATCGGCGTCGCCCGCGTCCTGCTGCACATCGGTACCGGCTTCGTGCTGGCCGTCGGCACCGGCGCGTTTTTTTCTCCGCAACGGCCGCAGGCGCGGCGTGCCACGCGCTGGTGGCTGGCGCGGCTGGTGCGCGTGCTCAACGTGGACGTGGACGTGCGCGGCACGCCGCTGGCGCAGCCGGCGCTGGTGGTGAGCAACCACGTGTCCTGGCTGGACATTCCCGTGCTCGGCGGCCTCACCGGCGTGCACTTTCTTTCCAAGGCGGAAGTGGCGGACTGGCCGCTGATCGGCAAGCTCGCGGATGCCGGTGGCACGTTGTACATCCGGCGCGGTCGTGGCCAGGTGCGCGAGCGAGCGCGGCAGATCGGGCAGTACATCCGCGAAGGCCATTCCGTGCTGGTGTTTCCGGAAGGCACGACCACCGCCGGCAGCAGCGTGCTGGACTTCCATTCGCCCTTGTTTGCCGCCGCCAGCGACGATGGCCATGCCGTGCAGCCGGTGGCGATCCGCTACCTGGACGCGCAAGGGCTGCCTGACCGCCATGTACCGTTCATTGGCGATGACGAATTCACCACGCATCTCTGGCGCCTGCTTGGCGCGCCACGCGTGCGTGCGCAGGTGGTGTTCCTGCCGCCGCTCACCGGCGACAACCCGCGCGAGCTGGCGGCACAGGCGCACGCTGCCGTGCGCGACGTCATCGGCTGAACGTCAATCCTCGTCGTGAAACCAGTGCGCGATGGCCTCGCGCGTCAGGTTCTCGCGGCGCGTGCCTTGCGGCAGCCAGTCCTGGCGGCAGCTGGCCGCCCGCACGCAGAAATCGAACAGCACCGTGTGCTGGCGCAGCACGCGCTTCAGGCGGTGGCGCAGCACCGGGTTGAACATGCCGAACAGGTTCAGCAGCTGGCTGGGGTTTTTCTTCACCCACAGCCAGGAGCCGAGTTCCAGCGTGAACGGCAGGAAGATGTTGTCCGGCCGCTGCTCGCGGGCCTCGTCGTAGAGGTAGTCCCAGAGATCGCCGTGCGTCGTGTAGTTCACCGACTGCGGTTCAACGATGTACTCGTGGTGGAACGGGTGCGTGGCGTCAAACAGTTGCTCGAAGGCCAGCACTTCCGCGAGGTGGTCGATGGCCTTGTGCGTGCGCGCGTAGCAGAACCACAGGCGGTCTTTCGTGCCGAAGCCCGAATGCACGTCGATGCTGAGGCTGAACGGTGAAGCCAGCAGTTCGCGGCGCGCGAAATCCACCAGCGCCTGCGCTTCCGGCTGCATCGGCTCGCCGTGCCTGCCGCGGTACCAGGGCAGCCAGGGGCCGTGCCGGTGGCCGCCGACGAGAAAGGGCACCTTGCCGCGGCGGTCGCCCATGGCGTCGACCGGCGCGTTGCGCATCAGGTCGACGCCGGCGGGATTCGCGCGCGTGCGCCGCCAGATGCCGCCGGGATTGACCATCGGCAGGAAGGCCAGCCGCACCTGCGCCAACTGCGCGCGAAACAGCGGGTCCCAGCGCAGGCGTTCGATGGTGGTGCGCAGAAAGGACAACACGATCTGCGTGCCCACGCGTTCGACACCGTGCACGCCGCCGACGAAAGCCACCACCGGCGCGTCGGCGGCTTCGCTGCCGAGCGTGATGCCGTGGATCGGCAGCGGCGGCAGGCCGGATTCCGGCAGCGGGATTTCCTGCAGCACCTCGCTGCGCAGCCAGCCTTCGCCGCGGCGCAGGATCAGTTCGATTTCGAGCAACTCCGGCAGGTGCCGGTGCAGGATCGCGGTGCGGTCGGACATGGCAAGGGCCGCGAAAAAGGACGTACAGCATCGCCGCGGCGCGTTGCCGTTCGATGACAGTGACAGCGCGGTGACGGCGCGGTTGCACGCACTGCCATCGCGGCGTCATGCCGCCTTCAACGCCGGCCGTCAGCCTGCACGAAACAAAGGCAGGAGAGGAGGCAGAAGACGATGACGATGAACAACGCGCGGATAGCCGCTGCCCTCGCGCAGCACGATTTCAGTCACGACGAGTCACCCTACGCGGCGCGGGCATCCGGTGTTCCGGGCGCGCTGGCGCAGGCCCAGCCCGGCGACCTCGTGCTGTTCTCCGGTCTGGGCCTGGTCAGCGGCACCATCCGGCTGTTCACCGGCAGCCACTGGTCGCACGTGGGCCTGGTGCTGCGCGATCCCGAAAGTGGCGAGTTGCTGTTGCTGGAATCCACGGTGACTGACGAATCCGCGGACATCACGCTGGGCCGGCCGGTGCGCGGCGTGCAGGTGGTGCGGCTGGTGGAGAAACTCGCGGTGTACGAGGGCGACGTGGCGCTGCGGCGTCTGCAACTCGACGTGCGGCCGCCGGGCTTTGACGAATCCCTGCAGGAAATCGCCGGCATGTGGCGCTTCCGGGGTTACAAGAGTTTCACCGCGACCCTGCTGCTGGACCTGTTCAGCCCGCGCCGGCGCCCGCAGCGCGTGCACCGCGTCTTCTGCAGTGAGCTGGTGGCCGAGGTGTACAAGCGCCTGGGCCTGCTCTGCCGCTCGGCGCGCTCCAGCCGCTTTGTGCCCGGCGACTTCGGGCGCGACGAGTTGCCGCAACTGCGCGATGCCCGGCTCTCGGCGCCGGAGTGGCTCAAGTCCGGCCGCCTGCCGCGCCTCGCCGGCGCCTGACCCGTCGCCGCCGCCATCGGCCGGAACGCTGTGTATACTTCGCGGGCTTTTTGACCAGCCAGTCACCTATACACGGGGGAATCGTTCATGGATATCCAGGGCAAAGTTGCCGTCATCACCGGCGGGGCCTCCGGCCTCGGCCTCGCCACCGCCGAAGCACTCGTCGCGAAAGGCGGCAAGGTCGCCATCCTCGACCGCGACGCCGAGCGCGGCCCGCAGGCCGCCGCCGGCCTCGGCGCCAACGCCATGTTCGTGCAGGGCGACGTCACCAGCGCCGACTCCATCGCCGCGGCGGTAAAGGCTGTCGTCGAGAAGTTCGGCGCCATCCATATCTGCGTGAACTGCGCCGGCGTCGGCTCGGCGATGAAGACCGTCGGCCGCGAGAACGCGCCGCACGACCTCGGCGTGTTCGAGACGGTGCTGAAGATCAACCTGATCGGCACCTTCAACGTGCTGCGCCTGTGCGCCGCTGCCATGGCCAACAACGCGCCGGGCGAGGACAACGAGCGTGGCGTGATCGTCAACACCGCGTCCGTTGCCGCCTTCGACGGCCAGATCGGCCAGGTCGCCTACGCGGCGTCCAAGGGCGGCGTGGTCGGCATGACGCTGCCGATCGCGCGTGACCTCGGCCCGCTGGGTATCCGCTGCAACACCATCGCACCGGGCATCTTCAACACGCCGCTGATGAACGCCGCGCCGGACAAGGTCAAGCAGCCGCTGATCGAGATGACGCAGTTCCCGAAGCGACTCGGCATTCCGTCCGAGTACGCGGCGCTGGTCGTGCACATGGTGGAGAACAAGTTCTTCAACGGCGAGACGGTGCGCCTCGACGGCGCCATCCGCATGCAGCCGCGGTAAGCGCCGGCTGCACACCCGCCAGAAACGACCGTACGGTGCTCGCAATGCTCACGCACATTGAGGAACCTCTGCACAGCCTCCTTGCCGTTGCGTTGCGGTCAAAAGCGCGCCGCGACAAGGCGTGACGCGCAGACGCGTGGCAATTGCCACGCGCAAGCGGCACAACGCCGGGGAGGCGCCCTTTTCACCGCAACCCTCTGGGCGCGAAGACTTTTTGCCGCCGGACTTCGTTGCGAATGACTCGTCGTGGCCACCGCCACGCCTCGCCATTCGTGCCTCGCTCGCGGCAAAAATTCTTCAGCGCGCAGCGGCAAGGAGGCTGTGCAGAGGTTCCTGAGTGCGCTGCGCTTGCTGTGCTCCGGTCGGCCGTCCCTGGCGGGCGTTCGCTCGGCGCTTCGGCATGGCTGATCCGCGCGAGGCGGTAGGCAAGAGCGGGAAACTATGAACAGGCGGAGCAGTGCTTCGCCTTTTTTTGTGAGGATTCCGGACTGTTGCGGTGGAATGCCTTGGCGTTCGGCGTTCGGCGTTCGGCGTTCGGTTTCGAGTTTCAGCCCTTCACGCCACGCCGCGCAGCAAGCGCCACATCACCCCGGCGATGCCGAGCGTGCCGAGCATCAGCACGGCAAACAACTCGGCCAGCGACAGCTTCAGCACCACCAGCACGACGATCGCCAGCACGCTCGACGCCACCATCGCCAGCGCATTGAGCAGGTTGGCTGCGGCGAAGGTGCGCGCGCGGCTGTCCGCCGGGCTCTGCACCTGCAGCACCGTGTACAGCGGCACGATGTACAGGCCCGCACTGATGCCGATACAGGTGAGCACGCCCAGCAGGTAATGCGTGTCCGGCTGCCCGGCGAAACACAGCCGCACCAGCTCCGCCGCGAACAGGCGCATCAGCAGCGCGCCGAGCAGCGCGATGCGCGGCCGCACCTCGCCGCCGGACAGGCGCCCGCACAGCAGCGCCCCGGCGCCGATGCCGATGGAAAACGCCAGCAGCATGTGCACGTAGAGGTTTTCATCGCCGAGCGCGACGTCGCGTGCCAGCACCGGCAACTGCGAGAGGTAGGCCACGCCCACCAGCCAGAACCAGCTGATGCCCGCCAGCGCCGCGATGGCCGCCGGTTGCCCGCGCACGAAGGCCAGTGACGAACGCAGTTCGCGCCAGGGGTGGAACTCGATGCGCCGCTCCGGCGCTGCCGCCGGCAGCGCCGGCAGGCTGCGCGCGGCGAACAGGCCCAGCAGCGCGACCAGGATCAGCCACAGCGCCGGCTCCCAGGGCGCGCCGGTGTGCGTGACGAGATACACGCCGCCGACGTTGCCGAGCAGGATCGCGAGAAACGTGCCGGCGGCGATCAGTGCGTTGCCGGCGGCGAGTTCATGCGTCGGCAGCAGTTCAGGCAGCACACCGAACTTCACCGGGCCGAACACCGCCGAATGCACGCCCATCAGCGCGAGCGCGGCCAGCAACAGCGGCACGTTCGCCAGCCAGAAGCCGACGCCGGCGACGATCATGATCAGCACCTCGGTGACTTTCACCAGCACCGCGATGCGCGGTTTCGGGAAATGGTCGGCGAGCTGGCCGGCGAGCGGCGAGAACAGGAAGAACGGCAGGATGAACAGGCCGGCGGCGAGGTTGTTGATGAAGCCGGCGTTGTCCTGCAGCAGGCGGAAGGTCACCAGCGCGACGATCGCCTGCTTGAGCAGGTTGTCGTTGAAGGCGCCGAGAAACTGCGTCGCGAACAGCGGCCCGAAGCGGCGCGCCGTCAGCAGGCGCAGGTAGCCGGCGCGGCCGGCGGATGCACCGTCATGCTGTGGCGCGTGACAGGGCGATTCCTTGTTCACCGCAGATTCTTCATCACTGGTCGAAGGTGCGACCGCCGCCGTTGCCGGCGGCGTTCACGCGCTTTTCCATTTCCGCTTTCCACGCCAGGATCAGTTCGACCTGGCGTGCCTTGCTGTAGGCCGTCAGTGCCGGGATGAAGTGCCAGGCCCACTGCCAGAAGCCGGCGTCGGCCGGCCAGGCCCAGAACATCTCGATCCAGCCGATCGCCACGAAGAAGATCCAGAAGGCGGCGCGGATGAAGGTGCCGTTGTAGATCTGGCCGAGGCCGGGAATGACGAAGCTGAGGACGGCGGCGAGGCCGGCGCGGGCGGACATGGCGTGTCTCCTGTGGACGGTGTGCGTGCTGATCGTACAGCGCGCGGGTGAAATGTATTCGTCGTGGCGGACGCAGCGGCGTCACCGGAATTTCGGGAACCCCTGCGCCGGCAACGCGGGCCTGCCGTCGCCGGCCAGCGTCGTCAGCGTGTTGCTGAAGCCGATGCTCAGCGACAGGTTGTTGCGGTCGCGCGCATGCGTGAACAGCGTCGGTTGCTGCAGCGAAAGCCAGGCACCGCAGGCCTCGCCGGCATCGCAGATGAGGCCGTCGTTGTCGTTGTCGGTGCCGATGTAGACCTGGTACTCGCCGGCGGCCACGCTGCCGAGGTTGAAGCTGGCGGAGACGCCGCTCATGGGCGTGAGGCTGCCGCCCACCGAGGTGCGCGTGACCGGGTCCCAGACGATGGCCCACAGTGGCCCGACGCCGTTGGTCTGCACGCTGGCGTCGCGGGTGACGCGCACCGGCACGTTGACGGTGCCGGCGGAGGTGGTGAAGACGATGCCGGCGCTGTGCGTGCCGTTGGCGAGTGCGTCGCGGTCGACGCTGACCAGGTAGCTGCCGAGGCCGTTCGCGTCCACCGCCTGCGCGGTCACCGTCAGCCAGGCGGCGTCGTCACTGACGCTGTTCACCGTCAGCGTGCCGCCGCCGGCGTTGTCGATCACCACCAGCGCCTGCGCGCTGAGCGCGCCGAGGTTGAGGCGCGCCGGCGTTGCCGTGGCCAGTGCCGGCGACGCACTGACGGTGCCGGTGGCCACCAGCGCCTTCTCGGCGTCGATGAGGCCGATGCCGAATTCGTCGTCGCGGCCGCCGGCGCCGAGGTCACGCGTGAGCGCACCGGACGCGAGCAGGGCATCGAAGGTCGGCGGCGTCAGCGACGGCAACATGCTTTTCATCAGCGCGGCCAGGGCCGCCACGTGCGGCGCCGCCATCGAGGTGCCCTGGTAGAAGTCGTAGCCGAACACCGGGCTGCCGCTGCTGTCGTTGGCGAGCGTGGAGACGATGCCGTCCGGAAAGCCGTTGCCGTCGAGATCGGCGTTGCGGTCGCCGCCCGGCGCACTGACGTCGATGTGCGCGCCGGTATTCGAATAGGCGGCGCGACGGCGATCGAGGGTGACGGCGCCGACGCCGACGACGCCGGCATAGCCGGCCGGGTAGACGGTGGTGCTGTCGCCGCTGTTGCCGCCGGCGGCCACCACGATGACGCCGGCCGCGCGCGCGGCGCTGACCGCGTCCTGTTCCACCTGCGAATACCCGGTGGAACCGATGCTGAGGTTGATGATGTCGGCGCGCTGCGCCGGTTGCGGGTCGCCGCTGGCGGAGACGCCGGCGGCGTAGCGGATCGCGCGCGCGATGTCGTAGCTCAGGCCGCCGTAACGGCCGACCGCGCGCACCGGCATGATCTTCGCCGCCGGTGCCGCGCCGGCGATGCCGCTGTTGCCGCCGCCGGCAGCGAACTGCGCGTTCGCCGCCACGATGCCGGCCACGTGCGTGCCGTGGAACGTCGAGCGCAGGATGCCGTCGCCGCCGGGGTCCGCGGGGTTGTTGTCGATGCCATTGCCGTCGTTGGCGTTGGCCGTTTCGCTGACGAAGTCGTAGCCGTCCACCAGCCGGCCGGCGAGGTCGGGGTGGGGG
>Ga0073934_10011544_pt1 | contig 10650 bp, 5 predicted proteins | sample LarsenN4metaG_FD_76834 | JGI IMG/M metagenome (GOLD analysis project Ga0073934, IMG submission 76834) | Hot spring sediment bacterial and archeal communities from British Columbia, Canada, to study Microbial Dark Matter (Phase II) - Larsen... ... | reverse complement strand
GCAACGGCTCGGGTCCCGTCAAGGCGGTCGCCTACGCGATGCGCGCGGGGAGCGAATGGAAGGCCCGCGGCGAGCCGGCCTACCGCGCCTACAACGCCCTTCGCGAGCTGGGCGACCGGGTGCGAAGGCTGGGCGAGGAGCTGCGCCGCGATGTTTCCGCCGAGCATCAAAAGCCGGGCAACCCAGTCTACGACGAGTATCTCCAAGCCCTGCGCGAGCTGCGCCGCGCCATCAAGACCGTCCACGACCTCGAGATGGATTTGAAGAAGGCCGGCGTCGACCTGGAAAAGGAATTTCCTTCCCCCCGCTACGAGGAGCAGTCCGTCGTTCAAGAGGTCGACGACGCGATGATCCTCGAGTCCACCTCGGAAGGGGCGGTGCAGCCCGCCGCGCCGAAAGGGCGCGACCTGCACGGGGCCGAGGACCAGCCGCTGCGCGACCTCCGCCAATTCAGCGAGCGGGAACTCGAGCTGCTCGCTTCCCTCGGCCTGGAGCCCGCGGGGCTTCGCGATTACACGGACCCGAAATTCGCGGTCCGGGTGCGCGACGCCCTGGTCCATCTGATGCAACATCCTTTCAAGTCGCGGGAATACGAGAGCGGGGTGGTCCGCCTGGTCGGCGCCCTGCGACACTGGGAGATGTTCGGCGGTCGCAAGATCCGCTGGTTGGACGAGTACCTCAGCAACCACGGGCGCGACGTCTACGGCTTTTCCAAGCAGAGCATGCCGCCGCCGGTCCCGCCTCCGCCCCGCGTCCCGCTCTCCGCTGAGGAACAGCAGTCGCTCGGCGTCCGAGAGCTTCGCGCCGACAACGTCATGCAGGTCATATCGACCATCCGCTCCCGGTCGACCTCGATGGAAAGGATCGGCGATTTCATCCCCTTCAATCCGGATGCGGGGGACAGGAGCATCCTGCGCCGGATCATGGATAATTACGGAGCCACCGTCCACGCGGTGAACCCCAAGTTGGGGATGTATCTCCAGGAGATGTTTAGGCCGCATGAGGCCTACCTCGCCTCCCTCGACACGGGGGGAGCGGGCGGCAAGGGCGGCAAGCTCCCGGGACGCCGCGCCGTGCCGGTCGCGCCGGCGCGCGCCGCCGCGACGCTCGGCGAGCCGACCGGGGCCTACGTCGAAAAGATCCCGCTGGGCGGCTCGGGCGCGGACTTAAAAAGCCTCGGCGCCCCCCGGCCCACCTACGTCGGCGAGATCCCCGGCATGACGCCGGAGCTCGCCACGACCTTCGACCGCGGCGGGCGCATCGAACAGTGGCCCACCGGCCGCATGCTGGTGGAGCCGTCCAGCGGCGCCGATACCCGAGTGGTGCGTCCCGCCAGCCCCGCCGAGATCCTGGCCTACCTGCGCTGGTCGCAGCGCCAGGGCTTCACCCGCGTCGAGTCCGCGCAGGCGGCCGAGGCCTGGAAGAAGCTCGAGGGCCGGGCGAAAGAGCTCGGCGTCGCGCTGTACCTGGGAGGAGAGGCGGCGACCGGACGGCCCGAGGGCAAGGCCCTCGAGGTTTTCCTGGAGGAGAACGGCGGCCAGGTGGTTTTTCTGAACGCCCTCTTGCAGAAACTGCCCGCTTCTCTGATCGCCGGCGGCGGACTGAAACGGATCTTCCTGAAGAGCCCGCGGCAGGAGAACGCCCACTTCGGCGCCTACGACGCCGCGGACGGCTCGCTCTACCTCTACTCCGGATCCTTCCAGGGATCGCGCCGCAACCTCGCGGCGCTCTTCCTCCATGAGATCGGACATCCCACCGCCGAGCGCTATCGCACGGACGCCCAAGGCGACGCGACGATCCCGCTGAGGGACCGGCAGGCCATGCACCGGGCGCACGAGACCCTCGCGCGGGAAAAGGCCCTCTTCGCCCTCGATTGGGGCCGGGGTCGCGCCGACCGCTTGAAAAAGCAGGCCGGCGATTTCACCGAGTTCGTCTCGGATCTGCACGTGGCCTACGTCGCCGCCGGGCCCGCCCTGCGCGCCCACATCCGCGGCCTGCCCGAGGGCAGCCCGGCCCGCGCGGCCTGGGAACTGGTTTACGGCGAGCTGCGCGACCGCGTCTTCGGCGGCCTCGAGTACGACTTCTCCAAGTTGCCCCCGCCGCCGCGGCCCAAGCCCAGCCTGAGGGCGATCCCGGGAGGCAAGGCCGAGCGTCCGCTCGCGGCGATCCAAGTGCCCGCCGCCGTCCTGCAATCGGAAATAGGCCCGCAGAACGCGATTCGCGAGGAGCACCTCCCCGGCCTGGCCGCGGGCCGCGACCCCGGCGTGGGCCGCTACGCGCACAACGAGGACCGCTTCGCGATCGTCCGCTTCACGGGGCCCGGCGGCAAAAAGGTCACCCGCTACTTCGCGATCGACGGTATGGGCGGCCACGAGGGCGGCGAGTTCGCCGCGGTGCTCGCCGAGCATGTCCTGAAGGAGGCCGCGGCGCGCCCCGGCGTCTCGCTCGAGGAGGCGATCCGCCTCGCCGATCAAAAGATGGTCGAGCACCCCGAACACCAGCGCCTGAAGGGCAATCCGGGGGCGGTCGTCGTCGGCGTGGAGGTCCGCGAGTTGGGCGGCGACGTCTACGAGGTGCGCTTTGCGGACGTGGGCGACGCCGAGGCGATGGTCTTCCGTCCCGACTTCGAGCTGCAGGGCGACGCCTACACGGCCCGGGAATTGGGCGCGACGCGCAAGCTGCCGCGGGGCCAGACGGTCCACGCCCGCATCCATCCCCTGGCCGCCCGCGTCGATCAGGCCCTGGGCGGGCATTATCCCCACGGGCACCAGGAGCTGCGCGTCGGCACGGAGACCCATCGCGCGAAGAAAGGCGCGATCGTGGTAGCCGGCTCGGACGGCTTGACGGAGAACTTCATCAGCAAGGACGAGATCGGCGACGTGCTGCGCTTCAGCGGCGCCCGCAACGCCGCCGAGATGGAGCTGGCCCTGCGCAACGAGGCCCTCTTGCGGATGCACATCCGAGCCGCCTTCAAGGCCGAGGGGCGTTTCGGCCAAACGATCACCCACCAGGATTTCGTCAAGGCCTACCGCAAGGTCTGGGGCAAGAATCCGCCCCCGGGCGAGTGGCGTCACGAGGGCATGACGCTGACCGAGCTGGGCCACGTGGTCGACATGCGCAAGAACCCGGACACCGACGGCATCTCCGCGCACTACGTCGGCCATTTCAAGGCGGACAACGTCACGGTGATCGTCCAGCGCCTCGGCGAAGAGGCGGACGGAAATACCCCGAGCGGGGTCCGTCCCGACTTCCTTCCCACGCCGCTCCCCAAGGTCGTCGAGATCGAGGCCGAGCCCTGGAGCGCCGAGGGGCCTGGCCGCTAAATTTCAGAATCCTCCCCGCAACTTATGTACAAGGGTGCCGAAACCGTAGGCATCGTTTTTCGCTGCGGATTTTCTCTTCTCCGGGGTATTCCTAGGTCCCGGAACCCCGGGTGGGGCTAGGGGATCCGCAATTAAGAGCCTGTTTTTACTATAATTTTTTGGGGGCACACCTATGTCAGGTCTGCACCGCCTCGCGGCAAGCCCGCCGCAGGCCGCGCAAACCCAGCATCCGACCACTGCGTCCGCGGTCCCACCCGGCGGACCCGGCCGCCTATTGGCCGCCTGGTTGGAGAGCCTGGCCGGCCTGGCCCCCGGGGCCCTCGCCCCTGCCGGAGGCGAGGCGCCGCTCGCGGCCCGTCTCGAACAAGATTTTCCCCAAGCCAAAAAAACTTTGAGGGCCCGTCTCGGTGAAGACGGCTATCGCGAGGCCCTGGCCCTCGCCGGCGAGGAGGATCCCGAAATTTTTGCCGCCGCCTGGCTCGCCTTGGCGAGGCGGCGGCAGCGATCGGGCGGCATCGATGCGGCCGCGGCCGCTTATCAGATTCTCTCCCAAGTCGAAGGGTCCGCGGCACGCGAGGCGCGGCGCGAGTTGGACGCCATCCTGGGCCGCGGGGCCGTCGGGGGGCGCGCCGAATTTCTGCTGGGCCACTTCGCCGAGCAGGTCGCGGACCCGGGCATGCTGGGCGGGATGATGGTCGCCTCCGCCGTCTTTCAGGGCGTGCGTTTGGCCGGGCTCTCGCGGCTGCTGGCGCGGCCGGAGGCGCATTGGCTGACGCGCGGTGCCGGCGCGCGCTTCGCAGCCTCCGCCCTCGGTTTCACCGCGGAGGTCCCCGCCTTTCTCTTCGCCAGCAAGGGCATCCATCACGCCATCGGGCCCAAGCAAGATTGGTCGCCGGGTACCCTGGGGCGGGAAGGCCTGGGCTTGGGCGTCACCCTCCTTTTCTTGAAGGCCTTCGGTGCCGCGAGCCGGGAAGGCCTGCGCTCCCTGCACGGGGCCTCTGCAGGTCTAGCGGCCTCGCCGCTGCTTCGCCTCCCCGCCGCGGCCTTGCCGCCGGCCGCGACCTTGGCGGGCATTTACCTCGGCCATCAGGCCGAGGCCGCCCTGGGCCTTAGGCCCCTAGTGGACGGCGCCACCGCGCTGACCGATTCGCTGGTCTTTCTCTTGCAGCTTCACGCCGGCGGAAAATTGAGCCAGGCCTTGACGGGTCCCAAATTTGCGGCGGAGCTGCGCCGTATGGAACTCCTCTCCGAGACGCTCCGGCCGGTGCCGCGGCCCTTCGGGGGGGAGACGCCGCTGGGCGGCTTGCGGCCCTTGGTCGCGGGACCGGGCCCGGTCGCCTCCGCGGGGGTATCGGATTGGCGGCTTCCGCCCAGGCAAGCGACGCACAAAAACGCCGGGTCCCTCCACATGTCCCAGCTCGGGACCGGCGAGTCGTCCAATTACAAGTTCTACGAGCGTCGCTTGCTCATCCATTTGCGGGATTGGCTCTCGGTGGGGCCCGAGGCCGACGCCGCCGTCCGCGACCGCTTCGGGAGGATGATCGAGGACATCGGCGAGTATTACTTGAAGACGCCGCATGTCGACCTGCAACGCTATTTCGACCTCCTGCATAATAGCCGGCTGCGCGACGTTCTCCACGACGACGGCCGCACCACCACCCGCGTCGAGCAGCTGGCGGTCGCGGTGAAGTGTTTTTGGTACACGATGGACATGAACCCGATGCGCCGGGGCGTCGGCTCGCACTACGATCACCTGATGCAGGAGGCCTTCGAGCGCACCCTCAAGGAAGGAACGGTCGAGGATTTCGATGCCCTGGTGCGGGTCGCGAGCATTTCCCGCCGCATCGAATCCTTGGAGGCCTTCCTGAAAGAACGCGGTTGGTCGGCGCGTTATGCCTTCCTGCCCGTGTCCGCCGCGGCCGCCGAGCCGCCGCCCGCCTCCCTGCTGGATCGTTTGCGGGGGTGGCTGCCGAGTTTTCGTCGCCCGCAGGCGGCGCCCCCTCCGCCCGAGTGGGTCGATCGCCTCCACTCCTTGCCGCTCGCGCGCGATTTGCGGAACGCCGTCGAGCGGTACCTGAACAGCTACGACGCCGCGGAGGCGGCCGCCCCGTTCCGGGATCCGGAGCACAACTTCATCCTTTGGCGCCCGCGGCGGAACGAAACCCGGCGCGAGGCCTTCACGCCCGCCATCGCGGTCGAAGGGCTGGCCGATTACCTCAAGACCTGGAGGGCCAGGCCCGCCTACCGGAAGGTCTTGGAGGACGCCATTCGGCGCGCGGCGTCCAGCACGGTGCCGCTCTTGCACTTCGACCGGATCTTCAAGGTGCTCGCCACCCGGGATCTTCCGCACAAGATCGCCGAGGTCGCCGCCCCCGACGAATTCCATTGGGGCCGGCTGCAAGGGTATTTCGATCAAAGGGACGGCCATCCCGACTACCTGGCGGCCGTCGACCGCATCAACGGGAGCATCTATACCGGCTTCATCTACGACCGGACCCTGGCGGAGAAATTTGCGCTGCTGTACATGCAAACCAGCCGTCTCTTGCACGAAGCCGAAGAGGACATCCGCCTGTCGGAATACCACAACGATGTCCGTTTACTGTTGGAGCGCATCGAAAATTACGGCAAGAGAGGCGATCCGGGCTTCAAAAAGGACGTCTTGGATTTGCTGAAATTGGACCCGAGTCCCGACGCGAAGCTGGCGAAGCAGGCCTTGGAGAGAGGCCAAGCCGACATCCGTACGGTGCCTCGCGCGGAGCTGCGCCGGATCTGGGAGGCGCTTCCGCCCGCCCGTCGCCTCGGCAATCATCCGCGGGCGGTGTTCGTGCCTGCGCAGAACGGCTCCCGGCGGGGCGAGGTGATCGTGGCGGAGAAATCCACCTTCGACGAGGCGGACGTCCTGTATTTAATGAAACGGCGTACCACGCCGACCGCCGACGAGGCCCGCCGCGCCATCGAGAGCGGCGAAATCGACCTGCAGGTCTTGTCCAAGGAAGAGCTGCGCGAACTTTACGTCAAGCTCGATCCCTCCGCGAAAGAGGAGGGCCCGGTGCATGCCTTCTACGTCCCCGCCGATCGAAGCCCGCATGGGAGGCCCATCATCGCGGTGCAGGCGCTGGATCCCGCCCTGTCTTGGGAAAATAAGATTTGGCAGGCCATCACGCTCCCCGCCCAGACGGTCCACGAATTCGAGCACCATTCGCACCGCGATCTCAAAGACCTATTCCTCTCGGAGATGCGCGCCTGGCTCGAAGAGACCCACTTTATGATGTACAACGGAGATCTGAGGAGTTGGCGGGAGATGCAGGAGACCAGCCCCTACGGCTTCGGGGTCTTCCTGCGCAGTCTGGTCGACAAGACCTACATCGAGGGTCCCCGCCACGTCAGCCGCAAGAAATAGCAAAAAAAACGGGAGCCGCTGGAAACGGCTCCCGTTCGGATTTTTCTTTCGCGGGATTTACTTCGCCGCGTCGGCCGGCTTCTCCGCCGCCTTCTCGGCGGCCGGGGCCGCGGGGGCGGCGTCGCTCTTGGGCGCGGCGGCTTCGGTGGCCGCCGCCGGCTTGGCGACCTTCTTGCGCGGGCGGCGGTATCCCTTGGCGAGCGGGTCGCCGACGGCCAAATCGCTGTAGTTGGAGGCCGCGCTGGAGACGCTGACCGTCGCCAGGGGCGCGAGGAAGCTCAGGGCCAAGATAAGGGCTAATTTCTTTTTCATGGGATCTCCTTTGTCGGGTGTTGGGGTAAGCGCGGGGAATTGTAGCGGCAGTTCCCCTCCGTGCCAAGGAAATCCTCCCGTCGCTAGGCCTGCGCCGCGGAAGGAGCCTCCTCGGCGCGCTCGAAGAGCAATTTGAGCACGCGGCGGTTCTTCACCTCCAGCGCCGAGACGCGGTAGGGCGGGAGGCGGATGAAATCGCCCTCCTTGGCCAAGCGGCCGAGCTGGTTGGTGAAAAAACCTCCGATCGAGACGGAATTCTCGTCCTCCAGGGAAATATCCAAAACCTGCTCGACCTCGCGCAGCGTGGCGGTGCCGTCCACCACGTAGGAATTTTCGCCGCGCTTGCTGATCTTGGGCAGCTCCTGGTCGAACTCGTCCTGGATCTCGCCGACCAGCTCTTCGATGACGTCTTCCAGCGAGACGAGTCCGGCGGTGCTGCCGAACTCGTTGATCACCACCGCCATATGGATCTTTTTGGTCTGGAACTCGCGCAGCAGCTGGTCGCTGGTCACGGTCTCGGGGACGAAGAGGATGGGGCGCTTCAGGTCGTAGAGATTGATCAGGTTGTCGCTGTCCTCGAGCTTCCAGATGATGTCCTTGATGTTGATCAGGCCGACCACATGGTCGAGATCGCCGTCGCAGATCGGAAAGCGGGTGTGGCCCGACTCTTTCGCGATGTCCATGTTCTCCTTCGCGCTCTTTCCGACTTGCAGGTAGACGATGTCCTGGCGCGGCACCATGATCTGGCGCGCCGTCCGATGGGTGAACTCGAAGATGTTCTCGAGCAGCGAGGCCTTGCGCGGAGATAGCGAGCCCTCCTCGTAGGAGTCCTCGACGATCAATCGGATCTCGTCCTCGGTGTGGGTCTCTTCGGCCTTCGCGTCGAAGCCCATCAGGCGGATGATCCAAGTGGTCGCGTGGTTGAGGAACCAGAGGAAGGGGAAGAAGATCCAGTAGAAGAAGCGCATCGGCACCGCGACCGCCAGCAGGACCTTCTCGGCGGTTTGGATCGCCATCTGCTTGGGTACCAATTCGCCCAGCAGGAGGTGCAGCACGGTGATGACGGTAAAGGCGACGGTGAAGGCCACGCCGCGGATGGCGACCTCGCTCAAGGCGAAGTTGCGCAGCAGGGGTTCGATCAAGGCCGCGAAGGCGGGTTCGCCGACCCAGCCCAGGCCGAGGCTGGCCAGGGTGATGCCCAATTGGGTCGCCGAGAGATAGGCGTTGAGATTCTGCACGATGGAATAGGCCCAACGCGCCAGGAAATTGCCGCTCTCCTGCAGGGTCTCGAGCCGGGTGCTGCGCACCTTGACCATGGCGAACTCGGCTGCGACGAAAAAGGCGTTGAGCAGCACCAGGAGGAAGGCGATCGTCAGGTACCAGGGCGAAATTTCGTGGGAGGCTAGCGCGGGATTCGACATAGCATGAGCCGTCTCACTATATAGCTTAGGCGCGCCGGGCAACCCAATCAATTTCCAAACGCGGAGAGTAAAATATTTTTATATAGTTATTTCATAGAGTTATGCTTTGGGCGCGCCTGGGCCTCGAAGATTCTCGAAATAAATCTGGACCCATGCGCGTTGCCTCCCTTAGGATGAATCGCGTGTCGCGCCGTTTTCCATCCCTTCGAACGATTTCTTTGACCATCGTCCTGACCTTGGCCTTCCTCGGCCTGCAGGCCTTGGTGCCCGTCTGCGCGGGGGCGAGGGCCGCGGCGTTCGCCAAGCACGATTGCTGCGCGGGGCAAAAATCCTGCCATACCCAGTGGCGGCGCGGCTCCTGCTGCGAGGTTCAGCCGGGCGCCGAGGGCTTGCCCCCGACTTCGCTGGCGAAACACCAAGACTCGGGAAAGACGGCGCCGGCGACGCTGGCGGTCCTACCTATCCTTGTCTCGATCCCCAAGCTGGCTTTCGAAGGCCGCGAACTCGCGCGGCGCGCCCAGGCGCCGCCCCTCTACTTGACCAAGCAATCCCTCCTCTGTTGAACCGACGGTCCCCATTTTCGCGACCGTAACGGATACCCACGTCTAAAAAGGTGATGTGCCATGCATCGAATGAAATTATTCGCGATGCTCCTCGCGGGCCTCGCGATGGGCGTCGCGTCCCGTGCCTGGGCCGCGGACGTCCTCACGTTGGACGCCGCCGTCCTGACCGCGCTGGAGCAAAACCCCGAGCTGAAGGCCATGCAGCAGGACGCCGCGGCGGCCAAGACGAAGTACCCCGGCAGCCGATTTTGGGAAGATCCCATGATCGGGGTGCGATTCTACGATGTGCCTTTGGGCGAGAATCTCGACAAGGCCACCGACATAGACTACATCATCACGCAAAAATTTCCCTTTCCGGGGAAAGTCAAGGCGGCCTCGAAGGCGGCCTATCATGAATATCTTTACACCGTTCAGCTGCTGGGCGCGCGGGGCCGCGAGGTCGTCAGCGAGGTCAAGGGCGCCTATTACGGCCTGTTCGCGGCCCAGCGCATGATCGAGGTCAACCGGAAGATCGAGTCCTACCTGCGCTCGACGGTGCAGGTGGCCCAGAGCAAGCTGGCGGCCGGCCAGGCCATGGGCGTGGACGCCGTCCAGGGCCAGGCCGAGATCGCCAAAATCCTCGGCGAGCGCGAATCCCTGATCCAGCAGAGAAACATCCTCCAGGCCAAGTTGAACCGGCTCATGTCCCGGCCGAGCCAAGAGGAGATACGCCTGCCGGCGAAATTGCAGCTTCCCCAGTGGGAGGTGGGTTTGGAGGAGATGCTCGCCTTGGGGCAGGAGGGTCATCCCGCCGTCAAGGGCGCCCGGGAGAAGATCGAGGAGAAGCAATGGGCCGTGAAAGCGGCCAAGCGGGAATATTATCCGGATTTCGGAGCCCGGTGGGAGTATTTCCAGCACCCCGGCGAGCGGGACGCCTGGACCGGCGAGCTGATGCTCAACATTCCCCTGATCGTGAACAAGAAAAAATTGGGCGTCTCCCAGGCCGAGGCGGAGCTGGCCGCCGCGACTTTCACCCAGCAGGCCGTCAAGAACACCGTGGCCTACCGCGTGCGTGAGACCTACGAGAAGATGAAGTCCAACGACCGGATCCTCCGGCTCACCTCGGGCACCCTCCTGCCGCAGTCCCGCCAGGCCGTGGAAATTACCTCCGCGGCGTACACCACCGGCAAAGCGGGCTTTTTGGATTTTCTCAACGCGACGCGCGGCCTCTTCGAGGCCGAGATGAATTATTGGAAGGCCTTCGAAAACATGGGCATGGCCGTCAGCGAATTGGAAGAGGCGGCGGGTATGACGCGGGAGGAGTACCTCGCGGCGAAGGGCGCGGGCGCTCCCCAAGCCTTCGACCTGGAAAAGACCATTGGAGCGGAGGAAAAAAATGGGAAGAAATAATGCTTGGAAAATTCTCGCGGCGGTCCTGGTGACGATGACGGCGCTCGTCGGCTGTAAGGACAAGAAGCCGGAATCCGCTCCGTCCGGCGCGGTCGAGGCCTCCCAAGCGGAGCGTAAAGTGCTGGCCTATACCTGTTCGATGCATCCCTGGGTGAGGTCGGACAAGCCCGGCACCTGCCCGGCCTGCGGCATGGCGCTGGTCCCGATTTTCGCCGAGGCCGCGACGGGCGAGGGCGGTGCCG
>Ga0073934_10011543_pt1 | contig 10650 bp, 6 predicted proteins | sample LarsenN4metaG_FD_76834 | JGI IMG/M metagenome (GOLD analysis project Ga0073934, IMG submission 76834) | Hot spring sediment bacterial and archeal communities from British Columbia, Canada, to study Microbial Dark Matter (Phase II) - Larsen... ... | reverse complement strand
TGCCACGGCAGGTGTCGAGATACGCGGTCTGCAGCTCCTTCGTCACCGGGCCCGGCGGCCCGATCACGTGGTCGTCGACCTCTCGGATCGGCGTCACCTCAGCCGCGGTCCCGCACATGAAGACTTCGTCAGCGGTCACGAGGTCCGACCGGATGATGCTCTTCTCCTCGACCGTGTACCCGAGGTCCTGGAGGATCTGGATCACCGAGTCGCGCGTGATCCCTGGGAGGATCGACGTCGAGAGCGGCGGGGTCGAGATCGTCCCGTCCTTGACGACGAAGATCGTCTCTCCGGGGCCGTCCGCGATGAACCCGTCCTCAGTCAGCATGATCCCCTCTTCGTAGCCGGCGCGCCGAGCCTCGTGGGTCGCCAGCATCGAGTTCAAGTAGACGCCCGTCGCCTTCGCCGCGTGCGGGATCGTGTTCGGCCCTACCCGGCGCCAGGACGAGATCATCGCCGAGATCCCCGAGCGCTGGCCCTCCTCGCTCAGGTAGGCGCCCCACGGCCACGACATGATCACGACGTCGACCGGGTTCGTCCCCGTGTGGACGCCGAGCTCGCCGTAGCCGTAGAAGGCGATCGGCCGCACGTAGCACGCTTCCAGCCCGTTCACGGCCAGCAGCTGGTGCGTCGCCCGGCGGAGCTCCTCGACGGAGTACGGAAGCTCCATGTAGATGAGCCGGCCGGAGGACTCGAGCCGCTGCAGGTGTTCGACGAGCCGGAACACGGCTGGACCCACCTCGGTCGAGTAGCAGCGAATCCCCTCGAACACGCCCGTCCCGTAGTGCAGCCCGTGCGCGCCGACGTGGACCCGCGCGTCGGCCCAGTCGACCAGCTCGCCGTTCATCCAGATCTTCGACGTTTCCTGCATCGGCGCGTCCTCCGTCGCATCTTAGTCGTCGCTTACGAGATCCAGCGGCACTGCGCGAGACAGCCGCAGCAGCTCGGCCGGTGCGAGACCGGCCATGTGCAGCGGCGAGCCGGCGCCGACCCAGACGCGCCGGCGCGCCAGCAACGACCGCTCGATCACGACCCGGTCGATGGCCGGGAGCGGAAAGGGCGCCACGGCACCCGGCTCGAAGCCGGTGACCCGACGCACCTCGTCGGGGCCCGCGACCTTCGCGTCGCCCGCCCCTGCGGCCGCCGCGACCTTGCGCGCGTCCGCCCGCCGGTCGCCCGGCACCATGGCCAGCACCGGCATGCCGTCGCAGAGGAAGACGAGCGACTTGACGATCTCGCCGAGCGCGCAGCCGACGGCGCTCGCGGCAGCCGCCGCGGTCGGCGTCCCCGCGGGGAACTCCTCGACGCGCGCCTCGGCCGCCGCCTCGCGCAGGAACGAGACGACGCGCTCGACCGGCTCCGGCCACGGCTCCACAGGGCTTCCTACTCGAGCGTGATGAAGCGAGCGTCGCGGACACCGTCGGCCAGCCTGTTCTCGAGCACCTCCGGCGTCGCCGCCGTGTCGAGCGACACGGCCATCAGTGCCATGTCTCCCTGGTGCGTGCGCGACACGGCCATGTTCGCGATGTTCACGTTGGCGTTCCCGAACAGCGTCCCGACGCGCCCGATCACCCCCGGCCGATCGTCGTACAGGAAGAACGCCATCAGGGGCGCGAGCTCGATCTCGAGCTGGAAGCCGAGCGCGCCGACGAGCCACTGGCGGAAGTCGCGCCCGATCGTCGTCCCCTCGACGGTCACCTCCTCGCCGTCCGAGGCGACGGTGACGCGGACGAGGTTCGTGTAGTCCGGCGAGATGCGCTGGCGCTCCTCGCGCACGCCGATGCCGCGCTCCTCGGCGATCAGCGGCGCGTTCACGTAGTTGACCGGGTGGTCGACACGGCCTTGGAAGGCGCCGTTGAGAGCGGCGACGGTGAGCAGACGCGTGTCGTAGTCGGCGAGCGCGCCCAGGAACGTCAAGGTCAGGCTCTCCGCGTGGCCCTCGGCGAGCTCCATCGCCAGCCGGCCGAGCTTCGACGCGAGCGGGACGAACGGCCGCAGCACCTCGACGTCCTCCGCGCCGATCGACGGGATGTTGACGGCGTTCATCACCAGGCCGCCCTCGAGCGCAGCTGCGACCTGCTCGGCGACGATCACGCCGGCGCGGTCCTGCGCCTCCTCGGTCGAGGCGGCGAGGTGCGGCGTGACGACGACGTTGTCGAGCTCGAGCAGCACTCCCGCGTACGGCTCTTGGACGAAGACGTCGATGGCGGCCGCGGCGACCTTCCCCGAGCGGAGCGCCTCGACCAGCGCGTCCTCGTCGACGAGCTCGCCGCGCGCCGCGTTGACGATGCGGACGCCGTCCTTCATCCGGGCGATCGCCGCCGCGTCGATGCACGCTCTCGTCTCCGCCGTCAGCGGGAGGTGCAACGTGATGAAGTCGGCCGCGGCGAACGCCTCTTCCTGCGTCTCCACGCGGTCGGCGCCGAGCTCACGGAACCGCTCGCGCGAGACGAACGGGTCGTAGGCGACGACGTGCATGCCGAGCGCCTGCGCCCGGCGTGCGACCTGCTGGCCGATCCGCCCGAAGCCGAGCACGGCGAGCGTCTTGTCGGCGAGCTCGATCCCGCCGTAGCGGGACCGCTCCCAGCGACCGGCCTTCAGCGCCGCGTGGGCCTGCGGGATGTTGCGAGAGAGGGCGAGCAGGAGGCCGATCGTGTGCTCGGCCGCGGAGACGACGGTCGACTCGGGGGCGTTCGCGACCAGGATTCCCCTGCGGGTCGCGGCGTCGACGTCGATGTTGTCGACGCCGACCCCCGCCCGGCCGATCACCTTCAGCCGGTCGGCGCGCTCGATCAGCTCCGCCGTCATCTTCGTCGCCGAGCGGATCACGATCGCGTCGTAGCGATCGATGATCTCCGCGAGATTCGACTCGAGGTCGACGTCGACGTCGAAGCGGGAGCGCAGGAGCTCGACGCCCGCGTCGGCGATCCGCTCGCGGACGAGGACCTTCACGCCGCCGCGCGCTCGCCGTACGCCTCGAGCGCTCGAGTCACCGCGATTCCCCGCTCGACGTCGGCACCCAGCTCGGTGAGCGCGAGCTCGACCGCAGCCAGCGCCGTCACGACGTCGAAGATCTCGTAGTAGCCGATGTGGCCGATCCGGAAGATCTTGCCCTTGAGCGGTCCCTGGCCCCCGATCAGCTGGACGCCGTGGCGGTCGCGCAACGTCAGCAGCAGCTCGGCCGCGTCGATCCCGTCGGGGACGTTCACGGCCGTGACGACGGCGGAGCGATCCTCGTCAGGCGAGAAGAGCTCGAGCCCCATCGCCTTGATCCCCTCGCGGCACGCCCGCCCGAGCCGCCGGTGGCGCTCGAAGGCCGCCTCCAGCCCCTGCTCGAGGAGCAGACCCAGGGCGACGTTCAGCGCCGACACCAGCGACACGGCCGGCGTGAAGGCCGAGTCGAGCTGCTCCTGCGCCTTGCGGGTTCGCTCCCAGTCGAAGTAGAAGCGCGGCGACGACGCGCGGCCCTCCGGCTCCCAGACCGCGTCGGAGACCGCTGCCATCGCCAGCCCGGGTGGCGTCATCAGCGCCTTCTGCGAGCCCGAGGCAGCGACGTCGATCCCCCACGCGTCGACCTCGAGCGGGACGGCGCCCAGGCTGGAGACCGCGTCGACGACGACGTGCGCTCCCGACGGCCGGATCGCGGCCGCCAGTGCCTCGACGTCCGCCACCACCCCGGTCGAGGTCTCCGACTGCGTCAGGAAGACGGCGCGCGCGCCCCCCACCTCGGCGAGGCGCGCTCCGACGTCGTCCGCGGACGGCGTCTCTCCCCACTCGTAGCGAACGGCGTCGACCTCGCAGCCGTAGCGCTCGGCCAGCTGGACCCACCGCTCGCCGAAGTTCCCGGCCGAGACCACGACGACGCGGTGTCCGGGCGAGCAGAGGTTGGCGACCGCCGACTCCATCGCGCCCGTTCCCGAGGCCGTGAAGAGCAGGACGTCGGACGTGGTGCGGAAGACGTCCTTGAGCCGGTCGAGCGTCTGCTTGAACACGGCGCGAAAGTCCGGCCCGCGGTGGTGGACGACCTGCTCTGCGAGCGCGGCGAGCACCTCCGGCGGAACGGGAGTCGGCCCGGGCGTGAACAGATAGCGCTTCGCGGCCATCGACCTGAGCCTAGCTGAGCGACCGGCCGCGGCTTCCGCTCGGCTGGCCGCGCCTCCACATCTTCACCGAAGGGCGACTACGCTACCCGGACACGGTGCGGGTAGCCGTACGTCAAGAGGCCAGCTGGCCCGACTGTCCCAACGCCGCCCCCCTGAGAGACTGGGCCCTGCTCGTACACGACACCTGATCGGAGAGAGCCAATGACCACCACCGCGAACGGCGCCACCTCCGTCGTCTCGGCCGTCGAGCTGACGCGACGCTACGGAGAAGGCGACACGGCCGTGGACGCGTTGCGCGGCGTCTCGCTCGACGTCGCCCGGGGCAAGCTGACCGCCGTGATGGGACCGTCCGGATCGGGCAAGTCGACGCTGATGCACATCCTGGCCGGCCTCGACAAGCCCACGTCCGGGACCGTGTCGATCGACGGCACGAGCATCGGCAACCTCGGCGACAACGATCTGACGAAGCTCCGGCGGAGACACATCGGCTTCGTCTTCCAGTTCTTCAACCTGCTGCCGATGCTGACGGCCGAGGAGAACGTGCTGCTGCCCCTCTCGATCGCAGGCGAGAAGGTCGACCGCCGCTGGTTCGACGAGCTGCTCGGGCGCACGGGCCTCGCGCAACGGAAGTCGCACCGCCCGTCGGAGCTGTCGGGCGGCCAGCAGCAGCGGGTGGCGATCGCCCGCGCGCTCGTGTCGCGCCCGACGGTCGTGTTCGCAGACGAGCCGACCGGGAACCTCGACTCGGCCACCGGCGCCGAGATCCTGGCGCTGATGCGCGAGTCCGTCGAGAGCTTCGGACAGACGACGGTCATGGTGACGCACGACCCGCGAGTCGCGTCGATCGCCGACCGGATCCTCTTCCTCGCCGACGGCCTCATCGTCAAGGACCTCGGGAGCGCGACTCCGCGAGACGTGATCGAGGCGATGGAGGAGCTGACGGCATCGTGATCCGGTTCGCGCTGAAGGGCCTCGCCGGCCGCAAGCTTCGCGCGTCGCTGACCGCGCTCGCGATCGTGCTCGGCGTCGCGATGATCAGCGGCTCGTACGTGCTCACGGACACGATCGACCGGGCGTTCAACCAGATCTTCACCGAGACGTACGCGAACACGGACGCCGTCGTCACGGGCAAGAAGCTCGGGATCGAGTCCGAGGGCGAGTCGGCCGACACGCCCTCGATCCCGTCCTCCCTGCTCGAGACGGTGCGCTCGGTCCCCGAGGTCGAGGTCGCGAGCGGTGCCGTGCTCGAGGATTCGGCCGCGAAGCTGCTGACGAAGGAAGGCAAGGCGATCGATACGCACGGCGCGCCCTCGTTTGCGTTCGGGATCGACACCAGCTCCTCCGTCAAGCGCTTCAACCCGCTCAACCTCACCGCAGGACGGTGGGCTGCGGCGCCGGACGAGATCGTCATCGACAAGGGAACCGCGAAGGACGAGGGCTACGCGATCGGCGAGCGGATCGGCCTCGCGAGCCTGAAGCCGGTGAGGGAGTTCACGATCGTCGGCATCGCGCAGTACGGTGAGGTCGCCGAGCTCGGCTCGGTCACGTTCGCCGTCCTGACGATCCCGGTCGCCCAGGAGCTGTTCGAGCGCAAGGGCCAGTTCGATGCGATCTCGATCGCGGCGAAGGACGGGGTCACGCAGGACCAGCTCGTGAGCTCGCTGCAGAAGGTGCTTCCCGAGGGGGCCGAGGCCAAATCCGGGGTCGCCCAGTCCGAGGAGGACAAGGACGACATCTCGGAGTTCACGACCTTCATCCGCTACTTCCTGCTGGCGTTTGGCGGCATCGCCCTGTTCGTCGGCGCCTTCGTCATCTTCAACACGCTGTCGATCACCGTGGCCCAGCGCACACGGGAGTTCGCCACGGTACGGACGATCGGCGCGTCTCGCCGTCAAGTCCTGGGGTCGGTGGTGCTCGAGTCCCTCGTGATCGGCTTCCTCGCGTCGGTGATCGGCCTCTTCCTCGGCCTCGCGCTCGCACAGGGGATCCAGGCGCTCTTCAGGTCGCTGAACCTCGACCTGCCGACGACCGACTCGGTTTTCGCGACGCGCACCGTGATCGTCTCGCTGGTCGTCGGCACGCTGATCACGCTCCTCGCCGGCCTGGCGCCCGCGGTGCGAGCGACGCGCGTGCCGCCGATCGCGGCCGTCCGCGAGGGCGCCAAGCTCCCCCGTGGACGGCTCGCGCGCTTCTCGCCCGTGATCGCCGTGCTGCTGACGGCGCTCGCGATCCTGCTGCTCGTCCAGTCGCTCTTCTCGGACAACATCGACGTCGGCCAGCGGCTGTTGTCGATGGCCGGCGGGATCCTGCTCCTCTTCGGAGGCATCGCGATGCTGTCGTCTCGCATCGTCAGGCCGCTGGCTGCGATCGTCGGCCTGCCCGCCAAGCGGATCGGCGGTGCCGCGGGCCGGCTCGCGACCCAGAACGCCCGGCGGAACCCGGGTCGCACCGCCGCGACGGCTGCCGCGCTGATGATCGGGCTCGCGCTCGTCACGTTCGTCGCGGTCGTCGCCGAGGGCATGCGCCAGTCGAATCGCGACGCGATCGAGAGCCAGGTCAAGGCCGACTACGTGCTGACCTCGCAGGACGGTTTCACCCCGTTCGCAGCGGGGGCCGGAGACGCGCTGATCGCGTCGCCGGCGGTCGAGGCGACGACGAGCGTCCGGGCGGAGCTGGCCAGCGTCGCCGGCTCCGACAAGTACGTGACCGGGATCGACCCGAGCTCGATCACCCGCTTCTACACCTTCGACTGGAAGGAGGGCTCCGACTCGCAGCTCGGGCTCCTGGGCCAGAACGGCGCGATCCTCGACGACGACTTCGCGGACGACAAGAACCTCGGCCTTGGTGACCGCTTCGAGCTGCTCGCCCCGACCGGCAAGCGGCTTCAGCTCGAGGTCAAGGGGATCTACAAGCCGCCGCCGTTCTACCCGCTGCTCGGGTACGTCAGCATACCGATCACGACGTACGACTCCATGTTCGAGCGGCCGCGGAACCAGTTCTCGTTCGTCAACGTGGCCGGGACACCGGACGACAAGGTGAAGGCCGCGATCGACGAAGCCGTCGCCGGCTTCCCCGACGCCAAGGTCCTGACCCGGGAAGAGTGGATCGACGACCAGGAGGAGGACCTGAACCAGTTCCTGACGCTGCTCTACGTCCTGCTGGCGCTGAGCGTGATCATCAGCCTGTTCGGGATGGTCAACACGCTCGTCCTCTCGACGTTCGAGCGGACGCGCGAGCTGGGGATGCTGCGGGCGGTCGGGATGACCAGACGACAGGTGCGGCGCATGGTGCGGCACGAGAGCGTCATCACCGCGCTGATCGGCGCGGCGCTCGGGATCCCGCTCGGGATCTTCCTCGCCGTGCTCGCCACGGAGGCTCTGTCGCAGTACGACCTCCAGCTGCACGTGCCGGTCCTCTCCATCGTCGTCTTCGCGGTGATCGCGGTTCTGGCAGGCGTTGCCGCGGCCGTGCTGCCGGCTCGGCGGGCCGCTCGCCTGAACGTCCTGCAGGCGCTCCAGTACGAGTAGCACGGCCACGGTGGAGCGAGGTCGCCGATGACCCGGGTCGCGCTGCGAGCGCTCTGGGGGCGCAAGCTCCGGACGTTCCTGACCGGCTTCGCCATCGTCCTCGGCGTCGCCACCGTCAGCGGCACCTATGTGCTCACCGACTCGATCTCCAACGCCTTCGACTCCATCTTCACGACGATCTACCGGGGAACCGACGCCGTCATCACGGGCAAGTCCGCGTTCGACCTGAGCGACGAGTCGGGCGTCCAGCCGCCGTCGTTCGACGAGTCGCTGCTCGCGACCGTACGCGACCTCCCCGCGGTCGACGCGGCCGTCGGCGGTGTCGGCGGAGAGGCGCAGCTGATCGGACGGAACGGCAAGGTCATCCAGTTCGGCGGCGCGCCGAACATCGGCTTCTCGATCGACCCCTCGCAGCCGCGCTTCAACTCCGTTGTGCTGAAGCAGGGCAGCTGGCCCTCGACCGACCAGGTGGCGGTCGACACGTCGACCGCCTCGAAGAAGGACATCGAGGTCGGCGACCAGCTCCGCGTCCAGGGAGAGGGGATCGCCGTCGCGATGCAGGTGTCCGGCCTCTTCGAGTTCTCCAGCGAAGGGAACATCGGCGGGGCGACGCTCGCTGCGTTCGACCTGCCGACGGCGCAGCGTCTCTTCGACAAGGTCGGGAGGCTCGACCAGATTCGGGCCGCGGCCGCGTCCGGCGTCTCCGGGCCGGAGCTGTTGAGCACGATCCGCTCGGTGCTTCCTCCGGAGACCCAGGTTCGAAGCGGCGACGCGCAGGCAGACGAGGACGCGAGCGACACCAAGAGCTTCCTCAGCTTCCTCCAGGGCTTCCTGCTCGCCTTCGGCGGCATCGCGCTCTTCGTCGGCGCGTTCGTCATCGCCAACTCGCTGTCGATCACGATCGCCCAGCGCATGCGCGAGCTCGCGACCCTCCGCACGATCGGCGCGTCTCGGCGCCAGATCCTGCGGGCGGTGCTGATCGAGTCGACCGTGATCGGCGTGCTGGCGTCCGTCTCGGGCCTGTTCCTCGGCCTCGGCCTCGCCAAGGTGCTGTTCTGGCTGTTCGACCAGGTGGGGTTCACGCTGCCGAACAGCGGGCTGCTGCTCAAGCCGCGCACCGCGATCGTCGGGCTCCTCGTCGGGATCCTGGTGACGGTGATCGCGAGCCTGCGGCCCGCGCTGCGAGCGACCCGCGTCCCGCCGATCGCCGCCGTCCGGGAGGGAGCGACGCTGCCGCCCGGCCGCTTCGCCCGGTACCGGCCCGTCGGCTCGGCGGTCCTGGCGGGACTCGGCTTCGCGGCCCTCGCCTACGGGCTGTTCGGAGGCGGGCTCTCCACGACCCAGATCCTCGTCTTCATGGGCCTCGGTACCCTGCTCGTCTTCTTCGGCGTCGCGTTCTTCACCTCACAGCTCGTCGTCCCGCTCGCCCACCTGCTCGGAGGGCCGGCGGCGACGATCGCGGGCGCGCCGGGCGTGCTCGCGCGCGAGAACTCGATGCGCAACCCTCAGCGAACGGCCTCGACCGCCGCCGCCCTGATGATCGGCCTGGCGCTCGTCACGCTCGTGGCCATGCTCGCCCAGGGCATCCGGGCGGCATTCTTCGACGCCGTCGACGAGATCTGGACGACAGACTATGCCGTCACCGCCCAGAACAACTACTCGCCGATCCCTGTCAGCGTCGCGGAGCCGCTGCGGACCGTCCCCGGGGTGACGGCCGTCGTGGGCGTGCGAGCCGGCGAGGCGCGATTCCTCGGCGAGAACCACCAGCTCAGCGCCGTCGACCCCGGAGCCAGCCGGGTCTTCGACCTGGACTGGACGGACGGCTCTCCGTCGGTGATGGACTCGCTGGGAGAACGGGGTGCGTTCACCGACGCGGACTACGCCGAGGACCACGACCTGACGATCGGGTCGCCGGTCGAGATCCTCGTTCCGAGCGGCGAGCGCGAGACGTTCACGATCCGGGGGATCTTCGATCCGCCGACCGGTGGGTCGCCGTTCGGGGTGGTGACGATCTCGAGCGCCAGCTTCGACCGGCTCTTCCAGCAGCCCAAGAACCTGTTCGTCTTCGTCAACACGCGCGGCGGGGTGACCGACGAGACGACGCAGCGGCTGGACGCGTCGCTCGCGGGGTTCCCGAACGCCAAGCTCCAGGATCGCGACGAGTTCAAGGACAACCAGGCCAGCGGCCTGAACCAGGTGCTCAACGTGCTCTACGTGCTGCTCGCGCTGTCGGTGATCGTCAGCCTGTTCGGGATCATCAACACGCTCGTTCTGAGCGTGTTCGAGCGGACGCGCGAGATCGGCATGCTGCGAGCCGTCGGCACGACGCGCTGGCAGATTCGCCTGATGATCACGCTCGAGAGCGTGGTCACGTCGCTGATGGGAGCGGCGATCGGGATCGCGCTCGGCATCGTGCTCGCGGTGCTGCTGATCGTGCGCGTCGACTTCCTCGTGCTCTCCTGGCCGATCGGCTCACTCGTCGTCTTCGCGCTCGCCGCGGTGATCGTGGGCGTGATCGCTGCCATCCTGCCGGCGCGGCGGGCCGCTCGCCTGAACGTCCTCCAGGCGCTCCAGTACGAGTAGCAGGGCCGCGGGCAGCCACCGCCGGCGGGTCGTGGTTTCCCGCAGGCGCGTCGGGGTGGGCACCGATGTCCGGACGGCAGCGCGCGCCGAGACTCCGGAGGAGAGGCATGACCGTGATCGCGCGCACCCCCGAGCTCCGGCCGGTAGGAGGCTTCGAGGAGATCGCCCCACCGCTCTCACGCGAGGAGGCGCTCGTCGAGGCGGACCGTTGCCTCGAGTGCGGAGGTGCGTACGCCGCCGCTCCCTGTGTCGTCGCCTGCCCCGCGGACGTCGACGTCCCCCGGTTCGTCGGGCAGATCGCCCGTGGCGCGGTGGACGCGGCGGCGCAGACGATCTTCGCCGAGAACCTCCTCGGCGGGACGTGCGCCCGCGTCTGCCCGGTCGAGCTCCTGTGCGAGGGAGCCTGCGTGCTCCGGCACGAGGACCAGCCGCCGATC
>Ga0073934_10011542_pt1 | contig 10651 bp, 7 predicted proteins | sample LarsenN4metaG_FD_76834 | JGI IMG/M metagenome (GOLD analysis project Ga0073934, IMG submission 76834) | Hot spring sediment bacterial and archeal communities from British Columbia, Canada, to study Microbial Dark Matter (Phase II) - Larsen... ... | reverse complement strand
TCACACCTCCCAGTCTCTCAGACTCAGTCCGAATGAACAGAAACAACCTATTGGGCCATCACACCTAGTCCCCGCGGTGCGCCGCGAGCTGCGCGAGGCGGGACTTCGCCGGGAGCGGAAGAGAACGCGCGAGCTGCTGCGCCGCAGCGCGACGCAGTACCGGCAGATCATCGATCTGTGCCCTGAGGCGATCCTGGTCGAGTCCGGGTCGCGAGTCACGTTCGCCAACCCGGCGGCTGCGCGGCTGCTGGGGGCCGATGTCGCCGATCAGCTTATAGGACGGGAGCTGATGACGCTGGTGGCCGAGAGTTCCCGGGCGACCGTCGCAGACCTGACGCGCCCGCGCGCCGAGGGGTCGGCGAACCGGAGGCTTTCGGCGCGCTGGCTTCGTCTCGACGGCGCGAGCGTCGAAGCCGAAGTCTCCGCAAGCCCGTTCTTCACCGACACGGCGCCGGGCACGCAACTCGTGCTGCGACCGGCGCTCGCGCTCCGCGGTGCGGCGCAAGCCGACGGGGACGATGACGCCGGGCCGTCGCCGCTCCAGAAAAGCACGCGGCGCCACGGGGATCTCGCGCAGGCGTTGCTGATTGGCGCGCCGGTATTTGCAGCAGTGTTCGCGGTTACGGAACTTGAGGCGCTGCTGTCGGACTTGATCTCGAGAGAGCGGATGCATCTGGGCATCGCCGGTTTCGTTACGGCAGTGTCGGTTCTCGCGGCGTACGTGGTGTTGTGGCGCCGCCGGCAGGTTCTCAAGCTTCTGATTTCCGAGAATGCGCTACGCAGGAAGGCGGAAATCGAGGTTAAGCGGGCGAACAGCGAACTCGAGCGCCGCGTTTTCGAGCGTACGCAGGAGCTGGAACGTGCGAATGAGAGCTTGCGGTCGGAGCTGCAGCAGCGCCGGCGCGCGGAGGAACGGCTCGATCGCATGGCGCATTACGACAGCCTCACCGGCATTCCCAATCACGCGCTGTTCTTCGATCGCTTGAGCGCCCAGATCGCCACCAGCCGCCGCGACGCGACTTTGTTTGCGGTTATGTTCCTGGACCTGGATCGCTTCAAGAGCATCAACGACACGCTCGGCCACGAGGTCGGCGACGGGCTCTTGCGGCAGGTCGCCGCGGTACTGCGCGCGGCGGTGCGCGATAGCGACACCGTCGCGCGACTCGGCGGGGACGAGTTCGCCCTGATCCTGCCCGCTTTGAAGCACAGCGAGGATGCCGCGCTCGTGGCGCGCAAGATCCTCAATTCCGTCTCCCGGCCCGTGCGCGTGCGGGCGCACGAATTGTTCGTGACTCCCAGCATCGGCATCAGTCTGTATCCGGCCGACGGCGATTCGCCAGAGCTCCTGGTAAAGCACGCCGACACCGCGATGTACAAGGCGAAGGAGTCCGGTCGCAACGGCTACTGCTTTTACTCGGCTGAAATGAACGCGCATGCCCGCGAGCGGCTGGAAATCGAGACCGCGCTTCGCCGGGCGCTCGACAGTTCGGAGTTTGTGCTTCATTTCCAGCCGAAATTCGAGTTGCGCAGCCGCCGCGTCGCCGGCGGCGAGGCGCTGTTGAGATGGCAGCGTCCCGGACGCGGCCTCGTGCCTCCGGCCGAATTCGTGCCGCTGCTCGAGGACACCGGCCTGATCCATCCGGTCGGCGCCTGGGTGATGCGCACCGCCTGCCGGCACATCGAGGGCTGGCGGCGCGCGCGCCTGATGGCCGGTTCGATCGCGATAAACGTCTCTGCGCGGCAGTTTCAGCACGAGTCCGTGCTGCTCGATCTTGCCGCGGCGTTGGAGGATAGCGGTGCCCCGCCGGGGCTGCTGGAGCTCGAAATCACCGAGGGTGTCCTCGCCAGCCAACATGACGCGGCGCTTGACACGTTGCGCCGGATAAAGAGTCTCGGTGTCAGGATCGCGATCGATGACTTCGGCACCGGGTACTCCAGCCTTGCCCGCCTGAAGGAGTACCCATTCGATTCGATCAAGATCGACCGCGCCTTCATCCGGGGCATCGCGCGGGACCCGACCGACCGCCATATCGTCAAGATGATCATCGAGCTGGCGCGCGCAATCGGAAAGGAGGTCGTCGCCGAAGGTGTGGAAACCGAAGAGCAACTCGCCGTACTCGAAGAGCTCGGCTGCGAATACGGGCAGGGCTATCTCCTCGGCAGGCCGATGCCGGCCGACGCCTTCGACGAAGCTTTTCTCCGCCCGGTCGAGCGTCCGGCCGTAGATACCGGGCGGCGATACCTTCTATGACGACGACTCCGAGTTGTCGAGGAGCCCCTTAAGGGGTATCCTGCGCTCTCCCGAGCGCCGGCCTCGGCCCTTGACGACCGCGTCTAGCGTTCCTGGCCACGCCCGATCCTGTCGAGCTTCCCCACCGCGCTCCGGCATTGTGGCCCGACACGCGGACTCGAGCCCCCGACCACAAATTCCAGATCGAGCATGTCGAGCACCTAGCGCACTACGCCGTCCTCGGAAAACTGAACCCACAGGACGCGGCGCTCGTAGTCCGGGTACTCGCGGAATCTGTATGCCGTCATGGTTTCGCCGGGCCAAAGTTCGGTCACGCCGAGCGCTTCCGACTCCGGGCGCGCGTAGCCCGGTTTGCCGGCGGCGATTGATGCGCCGAGCCTTTTCAGGGTTCTCCGGAAAGGCGCACCGCCTCGCGGCATCAATAGGAGGAGCAAGCCCGCGGCTCATTCTCGGAAGAGTTGGAACGTCTTCTCCGCCAGCTTACGGGCGGGGTCGTTGGGGTACCCGACCTCGCCGGTTGTCTTGAGCACGCACGGGGTCGAGGATCTCAGGATGACCTTGAGATCGCCAACGCCGCCGGGCGGCGTTCCGCGCGCGACGAATGCAATGCCATAGGAAAGGCCGGGCCGACAAGGAATGCGGTCCGTCTGCCGCACGATTCGCAGAGCGCGCGCACGGCCGATGCGCGCACCCACCGAAGACGGGGCGTCGGGCTCGAACCGGGCCTCGTCGAACCCCAATATCCCGAACCCGACGATATCGATCGAGTCCGCGCGGACGTCCTCGCCCGTAGAACACGCGCTCGCCACGGACAATCCGGCCGCGACCGCGGTCCATCCCTATACGCGTCGCAGCTCGGCGCGGCGCATATTACATACGCATGGTGTACGTTCAGTGCTGATGAGTATCCCCGGGAAACTGCGATCCGCCATGCGCATCCTTGATAGCGCAGGCGGCCGCTTCGATCTGCAGTGTAATATGGTGGATCGAGAAACGAGCGGCCAGCATTTCAGTGGCGGCACCCAGGACGCTCTGCTCGTCTCCACCCGCGTCAAGCACGAGGTGAGCCGTAAGGCTGTTCTTTCCGCTGGTCAACGCCCAGACATGCAGATCGTGAATCTCGCGCACCCCCGGGACGGCGAGCAGCGCCTGCTCGATTTTGTCGAGTTCGACATCGAGCGGGACGCCTTCCAGCAGAATGTTCAGGCTTTCCCTGAGCAGCTTCCAGGTGCGCGGCAAAACCCACAAGCCGATCCCGACCGCGACCAGCGCATCGACCCAGGCCCATTGGGTGAAATAGATGACGACGGCGGCGAGGATCACGCCGAGCGAGCCGAGCATGTCGCTCCACACCTCCAGGTATGCGCCCTTGACGTTCAGGCTCGCGTCGGCGCCGCGTTGCAGCATGCGCATGCCGGCGAAGTTCACGGCCAAGCCGATCAGCGCGATGACGAGCATGCCGGCCGACTGAATTTCGGGCGGGTGGCGGAAGCGCTGATAGGCCTCGTACAGAATGTAGCCCGCGACGACGAACAGCACCATTGCATTGAAAGCGGCGGCGAGGATCTCGAACCGGTAGTAGCCGAACGTGCGCTTGTGGTCCGCCGCGCGCTTGCCGATCTTGATCGCTGCGAGCGCAATCGCCAGGGCGGCGGCGTCGGTGAACATGTGGGCCGCATCGGAGATGAGCGCGAGGCTGCTCGTCAGAATGCCGCCGGCGACTTCGGCGGCCATGAACGCCGTCGTGAGCGCAAGCACCATCCAGAGGCTGCGCTCGTTCGCGCCGGCAATTCCGTGGGCATGGCTTGCGCTCATATTTCCCGCCTTTTGCGTTTTTCGCGCCGCGCCTCGACCCACTCGTACATCAGCGGAAGAAGAAGCAGCGTGAGTGCCGTGGAGCTGAAGAGTCCGCCGAATACCACTGTGGCAAGCGGACGCTGCACCTCCGCACCTACACCCCGGGAGAGGAGCATCGGCAACAGGCCGAACATGGCGATGGATGCCGTGATGAGCACAGGACGCAATCTGAGCAGAACGCCCTCGCGTATCGCGTCGCGCAGGCCCCGCCCCTCGTCGCGCAAGTGGTTGATGAATTCGACGAGCACGATGCCGTTCAGCATCGCGACGCCGAACACCGCGATAAAGCCGACGGCGGAGGGCACGGACAGATACTGGCCTGACAGCCATAGCGCCAGCACGCCGCCTACGGTGGCGAACGGGACGTTGGCGATGATCAGGCCGGCGTAGACCAGCGAGTTGAAGGCGGTGTAGAGCAGCACGAAAATCAGTGCGATCGTGATCGGCACGATGATGGCGAGTCGGGCGAGCGCCCGGCGCTGGTTCTCGAACGCGCCGCCCCAGTCGAGGCGATATCCCTCGGGGATCTTGATCGCTTCTCGCAGCCTTGCGTCGGCCTCCCGCACGAAGCCGTCAACGTCGCGTCCGCGGACGTCCATCTGCAACACCGCATGGCGCGAAAGCTGCTCGCGACGCACGAACGTGTAGCCCTCGTCGAGGGCAACCGTCGCCACGCGCGAGAGCGGCACCAACGCGCCGCCCGAGGTTCGGATCGGAATGCTTTCGATTGCGTCCACGCTCGCGCGAAACTGCGGCGCGAACCGGACCTGGATATCGAAGCGCCGCGTGCCGTCGATTACCGCGCTCACCCCCTTGCCGCCGATGCCCGCCTGCACGACCTCCAGGATCTCGTCCGCATTGATACCGTAGCGCGCCGCCTCGGCACGGTTCACCCGCACGACGAGTTGCGGCTTGCCCTTGTTTGCCTCCGCGGAAAGATCGGCCACGCCCGGAATCTTCTCCAAGATCTTCCGCGCTTCCTCGCTCAGGCGGTCCAGGGTGCCGAGGTCCGGGCCATAGATCTTCAGCGCAAGTGTCGCGCGCACGCCGGAAATAAGCTCCTCGACGCGCGACTGCACCGGCTGCGTCGCGGCGACGACTACGTTGGGCTGGGTCTTTTCGAGCACTTCCTGCATCTGCCGCGAAAGCTCGTGCGTCTCCAGTTTCTCGGGCCACTTCTCGGGCGGCTTGAGATCCACGAGCACCTCCATGTAGTTGACATCGGTGGTCTCGCCGCGCTCGGCGCGCCCGATCATCGCGAGCACCGCCTCGATCTGCGGGAACTGCTTGCGCAGGGCAGCCGCCATGCGCTGCGAGATGCGGACGGACTCCTCAAGGGAGGTCGACGGAATGCTGGTGACGCGAAACATGATCTCGCCTTCACGCAAGGTGGGCATGAACTCCTTGCCGAGAAAGGGCAGCAGCGCCGCGGACGCCGCAAGCAGCGCCAGCGCTGTGCCCGCGACGAGGCCCTTGTGCGCGAGCGAGCGGTCGAGTAGCGGCGTATAGGCGCGCTTGAGCACGCGCATCAGCCACGTGTCGCGCGTCTGGCGCGTCGTGAGCATCAGCGCCGAAAGCACAGGGACCAGGGTGAGCGTGAGCACGAGTGAGCCGGCCATGGCGAGCGAGATGGTGATGGCCATCGGCTTGAAGAGCTTGCCCTCGAGTCCGGTGAGCGCAAGGAGCGGCAGGAACACGATGACGATGATCAGAATCGCGAAGGCGACCGGCTTCGCTACCTCCTTCGCGGCGATATGCACCAAATGGCCGCGGCCGATACCGGGCGCGTGGCGCTGCGACAGCAGACGGAAGCTGTTCTCCACCATGACGACCGCGCCGTCGACCATCATGCCGATGGCGATCGCGAGGCCGGCGAGCGACATCAGGTTTGCGGACAGGCCGATCTGCTGCATCAGGGTGATTGCGATCAGCATCGCGACCGGCAGCGAAAGGATCACCACCAGCGCAGATCGGATCTCGCCGAGAAACAGGAATAGAACAATGGCTACGAGCACCGCGCCTTCGGCGAGCGCGCGTACCGCGGTGGCGACCGCCTTTTCCACGATGCCGGTGCGGTCGTAGATCTGCCGCATGGTTACACCGGCCGGCAGCCCCTCTGCCGCTATCCGGAGCTTCTGCTTTACCGCGTCAACGACCCGCTTGGCGTTCTCGCCGACGCGGGCGAGGGCCATGCCGAGGACTACTTCCTGGCCGTCGAGCGTCACGGCGCCGAAGCGCACCGCGCCGCCTTCTCTCACTTCGGCCACGTCGCGCAGGTAGATGGGAGTGCCCTCGCGCTGCGCGAGGACGATGCCACCGATTTCCGCAGGCGTGTTGACCAACCCGTGGCCGCGCACGAGGTACTGCTCGTGGCCGATGTTCACGTACTGCCCGCCGACCTGCCGGTTGTTCGCCGCGATCGCCTCCATCACGGCGCGAAAGCCGATGCCGTACTTGACGAGCCTCTCAGGGTTAACGAGCACCTGGTACTGCTTCTCGTAGCCGCCCCACGAGGTGACGTCGTCCACGCCGGGCGCCGTGCGCACGAGCATGCGCACCGAGAAATCGTGCAGCGTGCGTACGTCCTCGAGCGAAAGCTTCTTGTCCGCTGCCTCGAGCGTGTACCACAGCACCTGGCCAAGGCCCGAGCTGTTCGGCCCGATCTGCGGCTCTCCGTAGCCCTGCGGCAGACGCGCTTTCGCCTCCGCGAGGCGCTCGCTTACCAGGCGGCGCGCAAAATAGATATCCATGTCGTCGTCGAAGTACACCGCGACGTACGACAGGCCGAAGATGGAGACCGAGCGGATCTGCTGGACCCTCGGCAGGCCGGCCATCGCGCTTTCGATCGGGAAAGTGAGCAGCCTCTCCACGTCTTCCGCGGCGAGCCCGGGCGATTCGGTGTAGATGTTGACCTGGACGGGGCTCACGTCGGGGAAGGCGTCGATTGGCACGGTTTGCCACGCCCGTACGCCCAAGCCGACGATCGCCGCAAAGGCGATTAGGACGAGCACCTTGTACTTCAGCGAAACGTCGACGATTCGTTCGAGCATGGTCCTCAGTGCGTGTCGCGGATTTTCGACTTCTGCAGCTTGGCTTTGAGCTCGTAGGTCCCGGCGACCACCAACTCTTCGCCCGCTTTGATACCGTCCTTGACTTCGACGCGTCCTTGGCGGCGCTCGCCGGTCTGCACCTGCCGCGGCTCGAAGCCGCGCTCGCCGCGGACGAACACCGTGGTCCTGCCGTCCATGAGCACGACCGCGTCCTGGGGTACGAAGATCGCCTGGGCCGCTGCTTGACCGGGAACGGCGATCGCGACGTTGGCGAACATTCCGGGCCTCAGCCTTCCGTCGCGGTTCGAGACCTCCACACGCGCCTTCACCGTACGGGTTTCCACGTCCATCAGGCTCGCGATGTAGGTGACCCGCCCCTTTGCCGGCGCACCCGGCCATGCCGCGACCGTCACGGTGGCGGGCGCGCCTTGGACGAGCCGGGGCAGGTCGCGCTCGAACACGCTTGCTTCGATCCACACGGTGGTGAGGTCCGTGACGGTGAAGAGCGGCTTGGCGGGCTCGGCAAGCGCTCCGGGCACCGCGCTTTTTTCCACCACGGTGCCCGCAAAGGGCGCCGCGACGCTGAAGAGGGAGGCGCCATCCCCCTCGCGCGTTGGGCCGACGCCGAGCATCCTCACCTTCTCTCGCGCCGCGGCTAACGCTGCCCTCGATTTCTCGAGATCGCTCCGGGCGCGCAGATATTCTTTCTCGGGAACGATCGATTCGGCGCTCAGGCTCTCAGCGCGCTTGAACGCGGCCTCGGCGACCTTGGCCTCGGCCTCGGCCTGCGCGAGCACGGAGCGCGCTTCGCCGACTTCGATGCTGTCGAGCACCGCGAGCGGCTGCCCGGCGGTCACACGGTCGCCGAGCGAAGCGAGCACGCGCACGACCCGGCCGGGTACGCGCGGAGCGACCTTCGTGAGGCGATCGAGATTCGGCTGGATCGTGCCGGTGACAACGATTTCGTCCCCGGCCGGCGACCAGTCGACCTTCTCGGTCTTGATGCCGGCGGCCTTTTCCTCCTCGGCCGTCAGCTTGATCCCGTCATGGCCCCGGTCTTCGTCTTTCTCCTGCTTGGGCTCGCCGTTCGCCTGCCTTTCGGCGCCGGGTTTTTCGGCCGCGGCGCGCTGGCCCTCTGTGTCGCAGCCAGCGAGCGCAAGAGCCATGAATAGGGCGAGTGACCATCGAGATTGCCAGAGCATCATTTCGCCTTGAGATGGATCAGGGGCTGGAGTGCTGCCGCGCAGCGACCGCCTCGATGGCGGTTGCGACGAGGCGTTGCTCGGTTTGCGCTTCGAGCAGCTCGCGCCGGGCCTCCACCGCCTGGCGCATGACGAGCAGCAGCTGCGGCACGGCGATTTCGCCCGCCTCGCGAGCGCGCCGGGAGAGGCGCAGGTTCTCTTCGACCGCCGGCAGCACCTCAGTGGCGAGCCGGCGCACGCGCTCTTCCAGCGTTGCGTAGCGGTCCAGGAGACCGGCGAGCTCCGCGCGCGCACCGCTTTGCGCCGCGCGGTGCTCGAGTTCGGCCTGGGTGAGCTCCGCCACCGCGCGGCCGATCGCGGCGTCGTTGCGCTTGTAGATCGGCAGCGGGACCGAGATCGCGAGTGTCGTGAACGTCTGGGAGGGCTGCTCGCGCCCGCCGACGACGCCGAGGGTGAGGTCGGGCGCGCGGGCCGCCCGCTCGAGCTGCACGCGCTCGCGCGCCGCAGCTACGCGCCGCTCGAGTGCCAGCAGGTCCGGGCGGCGCGAAAGTCCCTCAAGCGCGGCCTCGCGCGCAGCCGGCGCGGGCGGAGCGAGTTCGCCGGCAAGTTCCGGCAGCGCGTCGAGCGGCAACTGGAGGATTGCGGCGAGCTCTGCCCGCGCCTGCATGTGCGCCTCGCGGGCGGCGGCAGCCTGGTTGCGCGCGCGCTCCGCCTCGATGCGCGCCAGGTTGCCGTCGAGCCGGCTGTCCTCCCCGGCGGCGACGCGTTTCGCGACGAGCGAGGACGCTTCCTCGGCGATTCGCTGCGCCTCCCGCTCGATCTGCACGCGTTGCTGCAGCGCGAGCGTGCGGAAAAACCTCTGGCTCACCTCGGCGCGCAGTCGCCGCTTCGCGTCGGCGACGGCATAGGCGAGCGCCTCCCGCACCGCGCTGGCCGCCGCCCTGCGATGAGCGCTCTGGCCGCCGGTCTCGAAAGCCTGTGCGATACCGAACGCCCATTCGCTCGCGCGCGCGTCCGACAGCCCGACTTGCGGAATCCGGCGGTGCGTGAGGTTGGCGCTCAGGACGGGGTTGCTCCACAGGAGCGCGTTCGCCTCTTTCAGTTCCGCCTCGCCGGCTGCGAGCTGCGCCTGCGCCGCGCTGACCGGTGGCGCAACGTCCTCGGCGCGGCGCAAGGCCTCGTCGAACGTAAGCAGCCGCGCCTGGGCGTGAACGCCCATCGCAAGGCAAGACATCAAAGCGCCGACGGCGGCGCGGTACACCATGATAGCCCTCCGTGCGCGCGAACGCGGCGGTATGCCGCGCGCGAAAACTATCGATCAGGAAGACGCTGCGCTCAGTCGAGCGCGCGCGGAGGGTGGAAAGGCGCTGCTACGGGGGCGGAGAAAACTGCGGCGTCGCCATGCATGAGGTGCTGTTCATCCGCTGGCACGGATACGTCCAGCGCGATCATCGGCAGGGCGACGAAGTGAGAAGCGACGTGACACGCGTGTGAACAGGCGGGTGAGTCTTCCGTGTGGTTCCCGGCACTTTCCTGCGAATAGGCTGTTGGCGCGCCATGCTTGTCCGGCGCGGCCTGCATGCTCGGGACGCCGAAGAGACCGGCAAGGAGCAAAAGCACAAGCAGCGATGCGACGAAGCGCTTCACGCGGCGATTATATGCTCTAAAGTGTGATGGTCCAATAGGTTGTTTCTGTTCGTTCGGGCTGAGTCTGAGAGACTGGAAGGAATCAACCAGACCAACCTCTGCGGGGGTTCAGCCGAACGAACATCCACAGGAGTGCACGACTCACGCTCGCTTGTCGAATCGAAATGGTCCGAAGCATAGTGGAACGATGGCTGAGGCTAGGCGAGGCCGCAGCCGGGGCGGCCGTCAGCCCGCCGACAGCCCGCAAGTGGCTGGGGCGGTTTCTGGCTCACGGCGAAGTCGGCCTGCTCGATCGCTCCTCGCACCCCAGGCTCAGCCCGAAGGCCATCGGCAAGGCCAAGGCGCTGGCGATCGTAGAGCTGCGCCGCCGGCCCTGACCCAGGCGCGCATTGCGGCAAACTGCCGACGGGCGAAAGGTAGGCGCCGCGCGGTTCGTGCAGAACACCGTCGCCTACTTTCGATCGCTTGGCGTACGGGTGCGTCGCATCCTCACCGACAACGACTCGGCGTTTCGCGCTAGGTGTGAAGTGTCAAGAGGTTGTTTCTGGACTGAGCCAGGCGACTGATGGGTGCGAGGCCGCCGATGCCCTGGTGAGGGCGATGCCTGTAGTGATGCAGCCAGCGGCTGAGCATGGCTTTACGCT
>Ga0073934_10011541_pt1 | contig 10654 bp, 10 predicted proteins | sample LarsenN4metaG_FD_76834 | JGI IMG/M metagenome (GOLD analysis project Ga0073934, IMG submission 76834) | Hot spring sediment bacterial and archeal communities from British Columbia, Canada, to study Microbial Dark Matter (Phase II) - Larsen... ... | reverse complement strand
CGTGGGCGTGTCGATCCCGTAGTAGCACGGCGAAATCGTCGGCGGGCAACTGATCCGCATGTGGACTTCGCGCGCGCCGCCTTCCCGTACGATGCGCACAATCTTGCGACTGGTTGTTCCGCGGATGATGGAGTCGTCCACCAACACCACGCGCTTGCCCGCGAGCAGACTTCGAACCGGATTGAGTTTCAGTTTGACCCCGAAATCCCGGATGGCCTGGCTCGGCTCGATAAACGTTCGGCCGATGTAGTGATTGCGGATGAGCGCAATCTTCATGGGAATGCCGGATTCCTCCGAGAAGCCCGTCGCCGCCGGAACGCCCGAGTCAGGGACCGGCACGACCATATCGGCCTCGGCGGGATGCTCCTGGGCGAGATAACGTCCCAGTTGTTCCCGGCTGGTCTCGACGGAACGGCCGAAGACCACGCTGTCCGGGCGCGAGAAATAGACCTGTTCGAAGATGCACTGGGCGGGCTTGGAGGGCGGCGCGAAATGCAGGGAGGTAACGCCGCGCTTGTCGAGGATCACCATCTCGCCCGGCTCGACGTCGCGGATCAGGGCGGCATTGATGAGATCGAATGCGCAGGTCTCCGAGGCTAGAACGTAGGCTCCGTCCAGCTTCCCCAGCGAGAGCGGGCGGAACCCGCGGGAATCACGAATGCCATAAATGCTGTCCTTAAACAGCGCCACCAGCGTGTAGGCCCCTTCCACGCGATCTAAAGCGTCGGCCAGGGATTCCGGAATGCCGTGGTGTTTCGAGCGGGCCAGGTAGTGAAGGATGACTTCCGTATCGCTGGTGGTCTGGAAAATGTCGCCCCGGCTTTCGAGATCACGGCGAATCGTGGAGGCATTGACGAGATTGCCGTTATGGGCCAACGCCACCTGGCCTTTCTGGCAACTCACCATCAACGGCTGGGCGTTCTTCAGCACCGTATCGCCCGCCGTCGAATAGCGCGTGTGGCCGATAGCATGCGGCCCCTTCAGGCTCGCCAGCACCGGCTGGGTGAAGATCTCCTCCACCCGTCCCATCTCCTTGTGGCAGACCAGTGCCTCGCCATTGGAAACGGCGATCCCAGCGCTCTCCTGGCCACGATGCTGAAGGGCATAAAGCCCCAGGTAGGCGAGCTTCGCAGCCTCCGAATGCCCGTAGATGGCGAAGACCCCGCAATGATCGTGAAACTTGTCGTCGGGAAGGGAAACGATCGGGAAAAGGTGCGAAGCCGGGTGCAAACACTTCCCTCCGCGCTCTAGTTTGAAGGACGCTCTATTGGATGTTCCAGAAATCCCGCCGGTTCGAGAACAGGGTCCGCGTGTTGCTGCTGCGTACTAGTGCCGTCTGGCTTCCGATCTTGACGGGGCTGCTCGTCGCCATCGCCCCGCCCATCAAGAGGCATGCATTGGTCCGTCAAACTTCTATTTTGCCCGCATCCCCGCGACGACGCAATAGGTTTCTCCCGACGTCGGGTGGCGCCTCTGCCGCCTGCGCATTCGGCTAGTCGCGTGGCCCTCACCAATCTCGACAAGGCGGCTGGCGGATGGGGACGAAGCGCGCGCCTTCCTCCCGCCACCACGCGCGCCATTGCTTCTCCACTTGCGCCGACTCGGCAGCCTGGGCGGATGAGGATAGCCGGAAGGACTGCCCGGTCAGGCGCTCGAGCGCGAAGTTGGCGACCTGGCGGACCTGCGCTTCCGGGTCGTTGAGCATGGCGATCAGGGCAGGTATGGCGTCCCTGCTTTCGAGGTTCCGCAGCCCCAGGATGGCGTTCACACGGTCGCTGACCACAGAAGAATGGAGCTTCTCGAAGAGCACCTGATTGGCCCGCGCGTTGTGAAATAGACCCAGCGAGCGGATGATCTCTCCGCGCAGGTTCTCCGGGGCGTGCTCGAGCAAGGCGAGAATCGACGGAAGAAATCCGGGATCACCTTTTTCTGCCAGAAGCAGGATGGCATAGGCGCGCGCCGGATCATCTCTGATGGCAGGCGCCCCCTGAGATGATTTGGCTGCGGCTTCCTTCCTGCCTCGGGCGGTCTCCAGGATGGCATTCCAGGCCGCCCGCGTCCCGAGTCGCGCCAGACCCACCAACACGCGTTCGCGATCCCATTGCCGCTCCTGAGCTGAGGCGCTGGCGAGCGCCGCCAGGTTCTCCAGCAGAAATGGTTGCGGGAGCGTCGTCACCGCCAGCAAGGCCTCCCCGAATCCCGCCGTTCCCGGGCGTTCGAGCGCTCGCTTATACGGCTCGAAAGCGACTTGGAGCTCGTTTGCGCCTGCGGCCATAACCTCAAATGCCAGGTCGTTCGTTGCCACGGCGTAGGCGACGGGAGCCCCTGTAAATTGCTCCTTGGCCGCATCGAGCCCGAGCAGAGGAAGCCTCCGCTCGGCGCGGAGGCGGTACTTCCCTGGTCGTCGAAGACGCGCCCACTCGTTGATCAGCCAGCGTTCGGTGTGGACCTGCCCGGCAGGCAGGCTGACCGAACCGTACACGGCCGTCCCTTTGGCTCCGCCGCATGGCCTTGGGGCGGGATCAGGAACGCGATTTCCTGCACTGTCAACAACGATGAACATCGGCTCGCCTTCAAGCTCGGGGTTCACGATGCGGCTCGGGTTTCGGTAGGAGAATGCAAACGGCTCAGTCCCGAAATTGTGGATGCTGAAGGTGCAAAAGACAGGTTCACCCAGCAGAAAGGACTGCTTCTCCAGCGTGAACCTCGCCACGTACCTTACCTGCGCGCTGGCCGCCACGGGCAGGAGTAAGGTGGCCACGGCGAGCCCGTACGTTCGCGCGAGCGTGGGCGCAGGGCGGGAGAATCTCATCGACCTCATGATACGTTAAAGCTGCTGCGCGTGGCGGCCTTTTGGCTTGAAGCACCATGTCCGCTGGCACTAGCATCTAACATCGTCGAGGGAAGGGCATGAAGAAATGCGCTCGACACCGGAGCTGGTCATTGGCCGGGGCCGCGCTCCTCTGCCTTCTCTCCTTTCCCTTCACCGTCAAGGCCCAAATCAGACTGTTTCTGAGAGACGGAACGTACCACATCGTCAAGAGCTATGAAGTGCAAGGCGACCGCGTCCGCTACTACAGTGTGGAGCGTTCCGCCTGGGAAGAGATTCCTCTCAACCTTGTGGATTTTGAGGCGACGAAACGCGCTCAACAAGAAGAGCAGTCGTCGCACCAGCGGGAACGGGAAGCGGCTCGCCAGATCGATCGAGAGCGCTTCGAGAAGCCGGAAGGCACAGGTTTTGAAATCGCTCCCGGCGTCCGTTTGCCCGCCGATGAGGGTGTCTTTGCCTACGACGGCATGCGCGTGATCCGGATGATTCAGTCGTCCGGCGAGGTCGTCAAAGACAAAAAGCGAGCGGCGCTGGTTCTGGCGATTCCCGGGCCATTGCTGAAGAGCCGCGCGTATGTTGTCTTGCCCGGGCCGGAAGCCGCCGTCCGTGTCATGTCCACGCAGCCCGCGTTTTATGTGCGGGCGGCGGACGGTCTGGGCGCCAAGCTTGAGCTCGTGGCCGTGAAACCTCGCAAGGAGTCGCGCCAGGTCGAGAAGGTTGAGTGGCGCGGGGGAATTGGTCAACCGGCGGAGTTGCGCGCGGCGGTGCCCTTGGAACGCAGCGAGATCGCTCCTGGACTCTTCAAGTTGACACCGGTACAGGCCCTGGAGCCCGGTGAATACGCCCTGGGTGAACTGATTCAGCGGAAGCTCAATCTCGAACTCTGGGACTTCGGTATCGAGGGCTCGCCCGCGAGTGCAACCAGCGCCTCCGAAGAGCCACCCAAGATCCGCCGTTCGAATAGCCCACCGAAAGATTGACTTCACACATCAGGCCCACCATAATCCGCCCGCGCCAGAAGAACGGTCCCTGAAGTCCCTATGCGGTTCCCAATTCTCACGCTCGCGTTGGCCATCCTGTTCTCGACTGAACTAGCGCACCATCGAGCGAACGCGTCGCCGCGCGACTCCGAGCCTTTCGACGTTCCTCTTGGCTTCAGCCCGGAGAGCTACACGAGCCAGGCACGATGGGAGAGGCAATTCCTAGGAAGCATCCGTGCTGTGCGATGCCGAAAGTATCTGCGTCGGCTCACACGCGAACCGCATGTGGCGGGGACAGACGGCGACCGGCGCGTCACGCAGTTCATCTTCGACGAGTTCCGGCGCGCCGGGCTGAGGCCGGAGATTGTCGAGTATCGCGTTCTGCTCTCCTATCCTAAGCAGGTCGCCGTCGAGCTTGTCGAACCCGCTCGGATCAGGCTCGCCAACCCGGAACCCGAGATCCCCGGTGACAACGACACCCGCCTGCTTAACCCGATGATGCGGATGCCGTGGAACGGCTACTCGCCGTCCGCCGATCTGACGCGGCCCGTGGTGTATGTCAATTACGGGAACGCCGAGGACTACGAGCAGCTTGAGAAGCTCTCCGTCAGCGTGCGAGGCAAGATTGCGCTGGCGCGCTATTTTCGCGGCTATCGCGGCGGTAAGAGTCTCGAGGCCGAGAAGCGCGGGGCAGCGGGAATCATCGTTTTCTCCGACCCCGCGGATGATGGCGCTCCACGCGGGCCTGTTTATCCCCATGGCCCCTGGGGACCGCTGGGTCACCTCCAGCGCGGCGCCGTGGTCTACGATTTTCTGACTCCGGGTGATCCCCTCACGCCGGGCTGGGCCTCGACAGAATCTGCCCGGCGCCTGCCAGAATCGGAGGCCGGAATCCTGCCCAAGATTCCCATGGTCCCGCTTTCCGGTGCCGACGCGGCGGAAATCCTGAAGCGGTCGGACGGCCCCGAAGCGCCCCAAGCATGGCAGGGCGGCTTGCCGCTGAAATACCGCGTGGGGGGCGGCGCGGTGCAGGTCCATATGGCGTTGGAAATGGAAAACCGCGTCACGCCGGTTTGGAACGTCGTCGCCCGAATCCCTGGAACTGACGAGCCCGAAAAGCTGGTCATACTCGGAAATCACCACGACGCGTGGGGCTATGGTGCCGTGGATCCCGCGAGCGGTACCGCCTCGATGCTGGAGCTGGCCCGAGCCTTCGGCAGGCTGTTGAAGGAGGGGTTCCGTCCCCGGCGAACCATCGTGCTGGGCAACTGGGACGCGGAGGAATACACTCTCACGGGCTCGACGGAGTGGGGCGAGCAGTTCGCCGACGATCTCCGCAAGCACGCCGTGGTGTGCCTGAACGTGGATGCGTCCACCAGCGGCCAGGACTTCACCGTGAGCGCCGTCCCCGCCCTTTTGCCTGCCCTCATCGAAGCCGCCCAATCCGTTCGCGACCCCGCGACGGGACGCCGTGTTTACGATCGCTGGAAAGAAGCCCGAGGTGCGCGCAGCGTGCGCAGTTATGCCGTGCCCGGCTCCGGCGCGGCGCCGGTCCCCTTTGGGCTGCTCGGAGGCGGGTCCGACTACATGGTGTTCCTGCAGCACCTCGGCGTGCCCGCACTCGACATGCTTTTTGACGGACCTTACGGTGTCTATCATTCTCTGTACGACAACTTCCTGTGGATGGACCGCTTCGGCGATCCCGGCTTTCGATACCACGCCGCGATGAGCCAGCTCTGGGGATTGCTCGCGTTGCGTTTCGCCAATGCCGATCTGGTGCCGCTCGATTACGCCATCTACGCGGCGGAGGTCGCCAGTTATCTGGAAAGCCTAGAAAAGATCGCGCCAGCCGATTTTTATGCGCACACCGTGCGCCCGCTGATCGAGAAGTGTCGTGTCTGGCAAACCACCGCCGGAGAGTTGACTCGGATCTTAGAGGACTGGCGCACCGGCAGAGTCACCGATGCCGGGCGTAAGCCCGGTGCGGCCGCAGAGACCAACCGGCGCCTGATGGCTCAGGAGCGCGCCCTGCTCGACGAGCGCGGCATTCCGCGGCGGCCGTGGTTCCGCCATCTGATCTATGCCCCGCTGCCGAGCTACGAAGCCGAAACCTTGCCGGGCCTTCGCGAGGCCCTCGCGTCCCACGACCTGGCGCAAGCCCGAGAACAAGCTGCCGGGCTGAACGACGCTCTTGACCGCGCGATCCGGGCTGCTGCCGGGAACCAAACTCCAGAGCATTGAGCGGGAGAATCAGGGGCAACGCACTGGCTAGGGTTTGGGTGGAGTGGCGACAGGGCCTTTCTCGTGGGCCGCCTGTTTCGCGGCGTACATGCGGGTGTCGGCCTCGGCGACGGCTTGCTCGACGGTCTGCCCCGGCACGTGCTGATGGAGTCCCATGCTCACGCCGATCGTGAAGTCTCCGATGCGGTTGGCGCGATCCCAGTCGGCCACCTTTTGCCGGATGCGGCTCATCACGATCTGCGACCCGGGCGAATCGGTCTCCGAAAGCACAATCAGGAATTCGTCGCCCCCGTACCGCACCACGTAGTCGGAGCCGCGGACGCAGCTCTTCAGGATGTTCGCAATCTGGGCCAGAACATAGTCGCCCATCAGGTGGCCGAAACGGTCGTTGACCGCCTTGAAGTGATCCACGTCGCACATGATCAGCCCGAGGGGCCGATTGTTGCGCTCCGCCCGCGCGATCTCGCCCTGGAGCAGTTCCCGGAGAAAACTGCGGCTGAAGACGTTCGTCAGCGAGTCCACCATGCTGGCGGAAATCTCCGCCTGTGAGGCCAGCGCCTGCTGAACATTAATGAGACGCAGCTTGCGGACTTCCAACTCGCGCCGCACCATGTACAGTAGCGTCACCATGATGACCATCATGAGGACGAAGAGCACCTGAGGTGGGAAACGCAGTTCCAGGGTATTCTGTTGCCAGAAACTGGTGGGAGTCAGCAGCGACAGCGCGCCCAGAAACAATACGGCAGCGGCAAAGACCACCAGCATCCACACGTCACGATTCTGCGATTCGAGCTTGGAAAGTTCGGATTGCAGGCGAGCTTGCGGACCGAGCTTCTCAATCCATTCCGGTCGGTCGTTCATGGAGTACCAGAGGCAGCGCCACTCCCGTCAATGCACGAGCCGAGGGCGCTAGCGCAGAATTATATGTGTTCGAAGCCAGAATGCAATCGCCAAGAAAACAGATCACGGCGCCATCGAGGGCGCCGGTCTCCAACAGGTCGAGATCGAACACTTCCAAGGCCGGTTCTCATCACCCCACGTTGCCGGGGCCGCGGTTGCATCGCAACTCTAGAAAACCATGTGCCGCGGGAGGTTTCCTCAAAGGACAGTCTCTTGGGTTCTCCCGGTGGCCGGAATCGGACATGTCGCCCCGGCCGGACTTGCACTTTTGCATAGGAAGTTTACATATATGTAAAATAATTGGCCGCTGTCAACTTTTCGCTTAACATCCCCCCTAGCTGGAGGTAACATCCGTGGCTATAACCTAAGCGTACTCGATTCTCGGAGTTGACCAATCGAGAAAGGGTGCCGTCAATGAGGCGAGCGCACTTGAAACTGAGAAAGGCGACGGACGGCAAATCCTCCTCGTCCGCTCAACGAGCGCCGGCTAGCCGTTTCCCCCTGACCGCCTTTTGTGCTGGTGTTGCTGCCTTGCTGTTGGGGGGCATCCTGATCGTCGGCACAGCGGCCGCGCCCCAATCGGCGACCACTGCTACGGCTGAGCAGGCCTCTGCAATTACTCCCGATCCGCCGGGCACGATTGACGGGGCGAAAAACCCTGAGCTGATCCCTGCCGAGGTTGCGCTTAGGATGATTGTTCTGGCCATAGCCGAACCCTCTGACGCCACGACGCGCATAAGGAGCGAGCGGGGGCCAAGCTGAACCCCATCGGATTGAGCGAGGATGATGCCGCAGCGTTTCTGAGTCTGCTCGCGGAATTGCAGACCCAGGCCGACACCTTGGACAAGCAAGCCGCAGAGATTTACGCGCGCGCGCCGATACCTCATCCCGCGAGCACCGACTACAAGGCACTCCTCGACCTCGGGAGGCAAAAGGACCAGCTCGTGGGTGATGCCGTTGCAGCCTTACCGGCGAAACTCAGTGAGGATGGGCTTCAAAAGCTGAGCGCCTTCTTGCCGGAAGTCAAGAAGGGAATGAAGATTATTCCCGACACCGTCATGTCGAAATAGCTTTGACCGACGGCTAGGTGGACATGATTCGCGGAATCGGCTTAGCGAGCCACTTTTAGAGCGGGGGAATGCATAATAGGGAAGAGAGGGCAATATGAAGACGACTCGTCAGGTTGAGCAAGGTCATTCCCTGAGGTGGAGGATTCCGCCCTACGCACGCATTCTTGCCTGGACCGTTGCGGTGATCGTAGCGGTCGCCTCTTCGGGGCGCGGGTACACTACTTATTCGGGGACGTCGGTGGGCACCAACGGGACTGTATACGGCTGGGGGGTGACGGACGCTACTCCGCCCCCTGGCTCCGGCATGACGCACACGGCCTACGTGCTGACCATCCTCAGGAGCCCCAAGGGCCGTACGGCCAGCACTCCCTGGATAAATGGGGTAAATATCCGACGTGGGGACGTATCACTTCCCTGGGACGCGACGGACCTCGGGACGTACACGGACACAAGCAGCCACAAATTCTACTGCGTTGTCTTGGGCTGGGTGGTCCTGGGAACCACGCAGGGCTCGGGGCCCGTGCCCTACGTCACGCTGACTTTGCGGACCAGCGGCGAGGTTTCATCGGACAACAGCGCTCGAGGAGAATACAACTTTCGACTGGGCACCTATGGTCTAGGAACATTCCGTTGCGCGGGACATAATGTCGACTGTCCGGTCTGGGTAACCGGAGTCGAGGTCAAAGGGCAGGTGTCGCCGAGTACATTCACCGGCTCAATCATTTTCCGGAGGCGGATCATAAAGTCGATAACCTACAACAATACTGTTGAGGATCCCGCGTACACTAAGACAGATGAGATGGACGGATATGAGGCTGCTTATCAAGACCAGAATCCACAGTCGGGAGGCTCAGCCGGCAAGGTTTACGACTGGGACGCCCCCGGGACCGGAAACAAAGGGAGCGCGGAAGTCGGTCATATAAGGCGGAAGCGGTCCAACTACCGCGAATGGGCGGAGCTTACCAATGGCATGAAGGTCTCAGGGGACCTCTATTGGTATTCTCGTCTGTCGGTCTACAAATCGCAGAGTGGCGGGGACCTGCTAAAGACCGACATTTCGGGGGATAATGTCGCTGGTATGGGCAGCACAAAAACAACTTGGAACCTGCAATAAGGAAGCCCGAAGAACGAAGGGAGACAAACGATGGGACCTCAGCGATTTCAACTCTTCGCGTTGATTGCGCTCGCCGCGTTCCCGCTCCTTCCGCCCAGGGCTCTCAGTAGCATTCCTCAGGAGGACCCGCAGGAGGCTACCGCGAAGCAAAAACTGGAGGAGGCCCTAACTATCGTCCGCGATACCAAGCTGCGAGAAAGTGACCCCGAGCGGGTCATACGAGCCATCGAGCAGCTCGGCCAGTTGCATGACCCTGATGCCATAGGCGATCTCGTTGAGTTATTGACGTTCAGAAACTGGGCACCGTGGGAAAAAGACCCAAACAAAGCCGTCGATTTTTCCATGCCCAGGTCGAGAGGGATGATCTATCCTGCGGTGAATGCTCTGAAGGAAATTGGAACGGCGTCGATGCCAGCCATCGTCAAGGTGATTGCGACGAACGATCCCAACTCTCTGGAAACTCAGAATGCCATGGAGGTTATCATCTATTTGTCGCGCGGCAAGCGCGAGAAGTACGTGGAGGATTTCAAAAGGGAAGCCGCCAGGGCCGCGTCGCCTCAGGCAGCCCAGCGACTCCTCAAGGCAGCGGAAGTGCTAGAACAATCCAAGCGCTAGCATCACCTATTGCTCTGGAGTTGAACCCTCTTTGTCATGGCGCGTCCCGGGAAGCTGGAGTTTGTCTCTGCGTATTAGTGTTGGCTTGCGATATTGCGCACGGGCAACAGGCAACGCGCCCATGCCCCGAAGAGGTCACCAAGCCGCTCCTGCAAGTGGCACTTGATAAGCGGCTCCAGGAAACCGATCCTGTTCGAGTGCGTAGCGCCATTCAGGAATTGGGTGAAAAGAGGTGCGTCGAGGCGATCGACGACCTAGTCAGAGTTCTGACTTTTCGCTACCCTTGGGTTAACCCCGACGAACGCGTGCAGCTCCAACCGGTGTTCGCCGGAACTGGCGGTTGCGCGGGGATTTGGCCGCTGCTGCGCACGCCGCCGCAGGCCTTTTCCGACCTTGGCTACAGTTGCCTGTGCCAAGCATGGAATTTTACCGTCAACACGGTCGCCGGTGGCCCGAACGCCAACTACAAATACACGACGTCGCCGACCAACACAGGGACGCTTTACCAGTGGGAAAGGTCGCCAGATCTGGACAACACTGGAAGCGTCTTTTACAGCAAGCAAACCGGTACGTACAACGCTCCAACAAATCCCTCTGGGTGTATCAGTGGAGCAAATCTCGCGGCCCAGATGCAACGACACGAGGCGGGTACAGTGCAGAGCCACTGGAACAACTACAAGGCCGCACAGGACAATTCTGCAAACAACCTTGGCACGCAGATGGAAGCCCAGGTCGGACTGCCCTCAACCTCGGAAAGTCAGTTCCGCAGCGACGTATTTAAAGAGAATTACATAATATAGTGACATCAGGGAGTCTTTCGTGTATACTTCCCGGCATGGGACATCCAGCCGGAGTCAAACTTGATCGGGTGAAGTTAGAGCGGCGTCGCCTGCGGGCGGCGCGG
>Ga0073934_10011540_pt1 | contig 10655 bp, 7 predicted proteins | sample LarsenN4metaG_FD_76834 | JGI IMG/M metagenome (GOLD analysis project Ga0073934, IMG submission 76834) | Hot spring sediment bacterial and archeal communities from British Columbia, Canada, to study Microbial Dark Matter (Phase II) - Larsen... ... | reverse complement strand
AGAAAATAAACGGCAACTTTGGATACCACCTGGTTTTGCTCACGGTTTTGTGGTGCTGTCTGAATATGCTGATTTTTTATACAAGACTACAGACTACTATGCACCGCAGCATGAACGCACTATCCTGTGGAATGATCCTGATTTAGCGATCGCCTGGCCACTTCAAGAGGAAGCAATTCTTTCTGCTAAAGATAAAGCAGGTAAATTATTGCAAGAGTCAGAGGTATTTGCATGAAAATCCTACTGACGGGTGTAACTGGACAGGTTGGTTGGGAACTACAGCGAACCCTGATGACTTTGGGTGAAGTAATTGCTGTCGGACGCAACCCCAATAACACAAATTGCTACATGGATCTAGCTCAGCCAGACTCTATTCGCCAGATAATTAGAGAAGTAAGACCTGATTTGATTGTCAATCCTGCTGCTTATACAGCAGTAGATAAGGCAGAATCAGAACCAGATTTGGCAATGGCGATTAACGGTATTGCCCCTGGTGTCATGGCAGAGGAGGCAAAACGATTAGGTGCAGCCATCATTCACTATTCCACAGATTATGTATTTGATGGCACTTATGCAATGCCATATACTGAGTCAGATAAACCCGACCCGCAAAATATCTATGGGAAAACAAAACTAGCAGGTGAGCAGGCGATCGCTGCGGTCGACGTACCACATTTAGTTTTACGTACTAGTTGGGTTTACGGAGGGCGAGGTAAAAACTTTTTACTGACAATGCTGAAGCTAGCTCGGGAGCGAGAAGAAATCAGGGTTGTTGATGACCAAATTGGTGCACCTACTTGGAGCCGAATGATTGCTGAAGTTACCGCACAAATACTGGCTCAGGCTTCAGGGAATGTGTCTAGTTTTCTAGCTAGCAAGAGTGGGATATATCATTTAAGTGCAAGTGGACAAACTAGCTGGTACGGCTTTGCTGAGTCAATTTTTGCACACGATCCTCAACGCTCCCAGCAGAAGCTGAAAAAATTGACAGCGATCGCTTCATCTGAGTATCCGACAGCTGCAACCAGGCCAGCTTATTCCCTGTTAAATAGTCAGAAATTGTCTCATACATTTGGAATCACTTTGCCGCACTGGCAAAAGACCTTGGAGTTAGTACTTACATCACATTGTTCAATTCCTTAAGATTTGGCATTCATACAAGCGATCGCCACTAACTATCCTGAGTGATTGTATTCGTGCTTTATTCAAGCTTTTCTCACAAACCGATAAAAAGAGTCGAACTTAAATGAACATTCTCGGAATTAACGCCTATCACGGTGATGCTTCAGCTTGCCTAGTCCAAAACGGTCAACTCGTTGCTGTAGTGGAAGAAGAACGCTTCACCCGCATTAAACACTGGGCTGGGTTCCCTGCTCAATCTATTCGTTATTGTCTGCAAGTGGCTGGTATCAGCGCCGCAGATTTGGATCATGTCGCTGTCTCCTTCAACCCCAAAGCCAACCTCAACCGCAAACTACTTTTTACTCTACAACAACGTCCTTCTGTTTCATCATTGTTAGATAGATTCAGCAAACAAAGTAAATCTGCCAGTCTCAAGGAACAGTTAGCAGAGGCTTGCTACTGTCAACCAGAAGATATTAGCGCTCCTATCCACACACTAGAGCATCACACAACCCACCTAGCCAGTACTTTCTTTGTTTCTCCCTTTGAAAAAGCTGCTATTTTATCTATTGATGGCATGGGTGACTTTGTGAGTACTCTCTCAGGGGCAGGTGAAGGCAACCGCCTGGAGTATTTCTCCCGTACTTATTATCCCCATTCTATTGGTTATCTTTATAATGCCATCACTCTCTACTTAGGTTTTCCTGCCTATGGCGATGAATATAAAGTTATGGGTTTAGCACCTTACGGGGAACCAGAATATCTAGAAGCCTTCCGGCGAATTATTTACCCTAAAGGCGATAGTTTTGAGTTGAACCTAGATTATTTCACTCACCATGAGCAGGGTATCGCCATGAAGTGGGACAATGGCGCACCCAGCGTTGCACCATTCCATAGCCCAGAACTAGAAAAATTATTCGGTCCGGCGCGACAACCTAAATTAGAACTTACCTCTAAGCATCAAAACATTGCAGCATCCCTGCAAGCAGTAACCGAGGAGATCATATTTCATTTAATTAACCGCTTGAGCGATCGCTACAAAAGCGAAAATCTCTGTTTAGCGGGTGGTGTAGCAATGAATTCTGTTGCCAATGGCAAGATTACTCAAAATACTCCATTTCAAAACGTATATATTCCGGTGGGTGCTGCTGACAATGGTACATGTATTGGAGCAGCCTTCTTTGTTTGGAATCAAATGCTCAAACAACCCCGGAACTTTGTTTTAAATCATGCCTATTGGGGTTCGGAATTTACTGATGAAGAATGCTTGCTAGCATTACAGTCTCATGATTTGCAACCCAAACACCTAGAAAGAGAAGCACTACTACACCAAGTTGTTGACTTTTTGTGTGAAGGTAAAGTAGTCGGTTGGTTCCAAGGCAGAATGGAATTTGCTGCTAGGGCTTTAGGTAACCGCTCTTTACTTGCTGATCCACGTCGCGTCGATATGCGTGATATCATCAACCTCAAAATCAAATTCCGAGAAAAGTTCCGTCCCTTTGCTCCCAGTATTCTTGAAGAAAAAGTCGGTGAATATTTTGAACTCGATGAACCTGCACCGTTCATGGAAAAAGTCTTTAAAATTCGCCCAGAAAAAAGAGAGTTAATTCCTGCTGTTACTCATGTTGATGGTACAGGACGTTTACAAACTGTCAGTCGTCAAACAAATCCTCTCTATTGGGACTTAATTAATACTTTTGCTCAACGCACAGGTATTCCTATTGTTCTCAATACTTCTCTCAACGAAAATGAACCCATCGTTCGGACTCCCACGGAAGCAATTCAATGTTTTTTAAGAACTAACATGGATGCTTTGGTCTTGGGTTCTTATTATGTAGAACGCAGTGATATTAAATCATAAATTGAGTGGCATCATAACTTGTACTTGATCGCATCTATAGGACTCATATTTGATTTTTGAAAAAAATCAGTACACCTCTAATTTCCTTGTTGTCTGTTGTAAGAGTGCCTGTTGCCTTCTTGCACAAGTATATTCAGTAATCAAATGGGATTCCTATAACTTTTTTGCATATGTCCTGAAGAACTCTGATACCTAACGTAATTAGTGTAGAGACTTTCTATACAAAGTCTCTTTTATACCTATGCTCCTGTTTGGTTATTATTGGCGGGTAAGCTACTATCCCGTCCATTAACAACACAAAAAAGAGCAATTACACTAAATTTCAAGTGGTACACAAATAAAAATGACAAAAAACTGGGCAATGGTAATCGGTATTAACCACTACGAGTTCCTAGAACCGCTCAAGTATGCAAAGCAAGATGCACAGTTAATGCAGAATTTTCTCTGCAATGAAATTGGTTTTGAGCAGGTTTTCTTGTTCTGCGATCGCTCACCCAAAGGGTTGGAGGCTTCAACTCACCCTTACCGAAATAATTTGTTGCAATTTTTACAGAATTTTTTTGAGCAACCCTGCTTGGAACCAGGAGATAATTTTTGGTTTTTCTTTAGTGGTCATGGCATAGAACGCTCTAATCAAGACTACATCATGCTCTGTGACGGTAATCCACAAGATGTAGAAAATACTGCTTTGCCAGTTAATTACATGATTGAAAAGTTACGTAGTTGTGGAGCTGGTAATATTATTCTCATCTTTGATGCTTGTCGTGATCAAAACAAAACATTTGGGGAAAAATTTGGGCGACAGACTCAACAATTAGCGCATCAAAATGGATTTATTAGCATTTTTGCCTGTAGTTGCGATGAATACTCCTATGAAATTGATGCACTACAACAAGGAGTGTTTACCTATGCATTACTGGAAGCTTTAGGAAATCAGGGACAATGTGCCACACTAGAACGCTTGAACCAGTATCTCAGGTTTCGAGTGCCACAACTGACTCATCAATATAAACATCCTCGACAGACACCCCACATAGTTGTTGAACCAAAAGCAAAGTCACACCTGATTCTTCTACCAAAACATGCTACCTTAGACGATATTTCTCAACTCAAAATCAGCGCTTTTCAGGCTGAAGCCGACAAAAATCTGGAACTAGCAGAGCAACTATGGATGCAGGCAAATATTATGGCTTCTACTCCAGATATAGATGCGATCGCAGCAATGCAAAGAGTTGCTCAGTTGCGGGCTGAATTTTTATATTCTCAGACCAATATTACACTTCCAACCTCTTCTCCAGAAGAAAACACCAGGTTAAGTTTACCACTTCCAACATTAGAAGTAACAAACACTAATAATTATCACAAGGAAGTAAATAAAACAACAGAAAAACTTCTCAAACGCAATAATATTTCAGTCTTCAATCCAGACTTTAAAAACAATAAAAGTAATAATATATCTAATATTCAAGATAAAAATCTTAATCTCTGCTCTACACTAGAAATAAACTATCCGCCATTAAAGGATCTTCTAGCAGCTAGCAAATGGAAACAAGCAGATCGAGAAACCTTGACTTTGCTCCTAAAGGCAGCAGATAGAGAAAAAGAAGGCTGGCTAAATATCCAATCTATCAATCAACTTCCCTGCATTGATCTTTGTACCATAGACCAGTTGTGGTTAAAGTACAGCAATGAACGCTTTGGCTTAAGTGTACAAAAGGGTATTTGGGAAAGTGTCGGCGCTCAAGGTGATAATGATTATGAAATTTGGTGTAAATTTTGTGACCATGTTGGCTGGCGCGTCAATAACAACTGGTTATTTTATTCTGACCTAACTTTCACCTCAGATGCTCCTCAAGGTCACTTCCCCGCAGCAGGCGTAATTCACCTTCTAACACCGTGGAGAGGCTGGGCGATCGGTTCATTCAGTTGTGTTGTTGGATTCTCCGCTCTGGCATATAAAATGGAGACATGTGACTGATAATTAATTAATACACTCTGATTTAGAATTATTTGTTAGTAAAAGTATCTCAACTCCAGGGCTATAAGCCTTGCTCTGAATCAGAGGCTAGCAAAAAAATCAGTCATTAGGTAACCTAAATCTAGTTGGTCATAAATCCATATCATGTACCAAATAGATCCTCCTCTTCCTCCCAAAGAAGTTCTACCAACCATGTATGATCTCAAGAGCGAAGATCCAGAGGAGCCTGGTTTACCAGACGAATTTCATATATATCAACCCCAATTTTTACGGGAAACCTTTCGTCCGCCAACTTATTCTCCAGATGAAGTTTTTGTCACCAGCGATTTAAATCTTTACTACGACTCTCGCCATCCTCTGTGGTACAAACGACCTGATTGGTATGCAGTCGTTGGCGTCTCCAAGTTATACGAAGGGAAAGACCTACGTTTAAGTTACGTAGTTTGGCAAGAAGGAGTCAACCCCTTCGTTGTGGTAGAATTGCTTTCCCCTGGTACAGAAAAAGAAGATTTAGGACAGAATCTCAGGGTAGTAGATCAACCACCAACAAAATGGCAGGTTTATGAACAGATACTGCGTGTTCCCTATTACATAGTTTTCGATCGCTACACAGATACACTCAGAGCCTTTATTCTGCAAACAGACCGCTACACAGAAGTAAATTTAGCAGAACCGCGTCTGTGAATGCCAACATTAGAATTAGGCTTGGGACTTTGGCAGGGTAATTACCAAGGAATCGATCGCTTGTGGCTGCGCTGGTATGATGTCAACGGTAACTGGATTCCAACCTCAGCAGAACAAGAACGCCAAAGAGCAGAACGTTTAGCAGCAAAACTGCCAGAATTGGGCATTAACCCCGATCAATTGTAGGGCGATCGCGAAACCTAATCTCCAAGTGCGGCATTTACGGATTTGTTAAACTGAGAACACACCAGGATATTTCAGTCAAATCTCCAAACCAGCCAGCACAAAGAGAATATTCATGCTCACAAATACGCTACTTCTCTCTCAACAACTCCCCACCCTGCAATACTCCTCCACACCAGAACGATTCGATGAAACCTGGGAAGCTCCCCTAGCTACCCTCCTGGGACTAGGACGCGCTGCTGGCGCTGATTTCATCGAATTTTTCCTAGAGCGTGTCAACTACATCAGCTGTCTTGCGGAAGAAGACACTATCACTAGCATCACACCACGTCTTTCCACTGGTGCAGGAGTCAGAGTCTTTAAAGGACTAGCAGATTGCTACGTCAGCACCAATGACTTATCTTTTGCCGGTTTGAAAGCAGCCTTAGAAAAAGGACTTTCCATTCTAGGATTGCAGCTACCTGCACCGAACGCTCTCATCCCCGAAATCAACCTCGAACTACTAAGAGATTACGCTACTAAAAGAGGAAAAGATAGCTGGCTACCTCTATGTAGTTCCATCCGCGAAATGGGAGAAATCCTCCTTGATGGTACTGCCCAACTCCAACGCAAAGCTAGTCATATCCAATCCCGCCGTGCGACCTATTTCCGAGATTGGCAAGAAGTCCTAGTGGCTGCTAGCGATGGCACTTTTGCTCGTGATATTCGCCTCACCCAATCTGTAGGATTTAATCTCCTGTGTGCAGATGGAGTTCATCGTGCTTCCATTGGTGAACGTGCTGGTAACACCAGTGATCCCAACTTCCTCAAAACCTGGGATTATCAAGAAGCAGCAGAAAATATCTCTGAATCCGCAGGCAAAATGCTCTACGCAGATTACGTAGAATCAGGCACTTATCCCATTATCATGGCCAACCACTTTGGTGGGGTAATCTTCCACGAAGCCTGCGGACACCTACTAGAAACCACCCAAATTGAACGCAAAACCTCCCCCTTCGCCGACAAAAAAGGCGAAAAAATTGCCCACGAAAACCTCACCGCCCTAGATGAAGGGCGTACCGAACAAGCCTTCGGTACAATTGACATGGACGATGAGGGTATGCCAGCCCAAAAAACATTATTAATTGAAAAAGGCATTCTCAAAAACTTCTTAGCAGATCGAGCAGGTTCCTGGCGTACCGGACATCCCAGAACAGGTAGCGGACGCCGTCAAAACTTCACCTTTGCAGCTGCTAGCCGGATGCGTAATACATACATCGCACCCGGCGAATACACCACCGAAGATTTATTTGCCTCCGTTGATAAAGGCATTTATTGTAAAAAAATGGGTGGCGGTAGTGTTGGCGCAACAGGTCAATTTAACTTTGGTGTAGACGAAGCTTATCTCATAGAAAACGGCAAAATTACCAAACCCCTCAAAGGAGCAATTTTGATTGGCGAAGCCAAAGAAATTATGAACAAAATTTCCATGTGTTCTCAAGATTTATCCTTAGCACCCGGTTTTTGTGGCTCAGTGAGTGGCAGCATTTACACCACAGTTGGACAACCCCATATCAAAGTAGATTCAATTACCGTTGGTGGACGCTAAAGAATTCTTTGTGTCTTTGTGTCTTTGTGGTTCATACATCTTTTTCTTAACCACCAAGACGCTAAGACACTAAGCAAAACATAAAAGCAATCAAATCAAAATCGAGTATGCCGAATATCAGCGAAATTGCAAATTATGCCCAGGATAGTGCAAAAAAACTTGGCATTAAAAAATTCGATATCTATGGCTCAAGTGTAGATGCAACTAGTGTGCAAGTTGATCAAGGTGAGCCTAAGCAAGTCAAAGCCTCGAACCTTTCTGGTGTCACTGTCCGGGTTTGGAATGACGAGAATACAATGGGTGTCACCAGCACTACAGATGTAGACCCCAAAGGACTAGAATTAGCTTTGAAAACTGCTTATGAAGCTAGTTTCTTTGGTGTCAAAGAAAATGTGCCAGATTTTAGTCCAGAGGCTACTGTTGATCTTGCTATTCAAAAACACGAAAAATTACCACAAGCGCCAGTTTTTCAGTTGATAGAAACTTTACTCAAGGCTGAAAAAGAAGTTTTAGCAGCTCATGCAGCTATCAAAGGAGTACCTTATAACAATTTAGCCCAAAGAGATGTTGATAGATTCTATCTTAATAGCGATGGTGCGATGAGAACTGAGTCTCACTCTTTGGCTTCTATTTATCTTTACAGCAAAACAGAAGAAGATGGTAAAAAACCCCGCAGTGCTGGTGCTTTTAGAATCAACCGCAGTTTAGAAACTTTAGATGTTAATGGTTGTATTCAAGAAACAACAGAGAAAACTATCAGCCACTTGAACTATGAAAAGGTCAAGTCTGGTAAGTATAGAGTGGTTTTTTCACCTGATGCTTTTTTAAGCCTTTTGGGTGCTTTTTCTAATTTATTTAATGCCCAAAATATTCTAGATAAACAGAGTTTATCTACTCCTGATGATCTAGGTAAGCAAATAGCATCTCCTTTACTTTCAGTGTACGATGACGCATTGCATCCTGCTAATGTTGGAGCAGAAACTTTTGATGGTGAAGGAACTCCAACTCGTCGAATTTCTTTGATTGAAAATGGTGTTTTAACTGGCTTTCTACACAGTGCTGGTACTGCCAAAAGAATGAATGCTAAACCCACGGGTAATGCCAATATTGGGGCAAAAGTTACTGTTAGCCCTAACTTTTATCATGTTTTTGGCAACTCGCCTGCTGAACAAGAATTTAGTTTGGAAAATGCTGAGAATGTCATTCTTATTGATGATTTACAAGCTCTCCATGCAGGTGTAAAGTCGTTGCAAGGTTCTTTTTCTCTACCTTTTGACGGTTGGATTGTTAACAAGGGTGTAAAAACGAGTATTGAATCTGCAACTGTTGCTGGTGATTTTTTGCAAGTTCTCCAGTCAATTATTTTTGTGGAACAAGAACTAGAGTTGACTCCCGCAGGTGTTTGTCCACGAATTTGGGTTGATGAACTTTCAATTACGGGAGAGTGAAAATTATGAATTATGAAAAAATTCATAATTCATGTGTGAGGTGAATTAAAGCCTCAACCAAATTTATTTTTTGGGAAACGAACACTGTGCAAGGTGATGTACACCGATGTACATAAATGACCCACATCACGGATGAATAAATTCATCCTGTTCACGCTCTCTCCCCCGCATAAATGACGGGGGCTTTACACTTCACGTCTCGTAAATTTATGGGGATTGACTTCTCTGCCTTCTCTTTAAAATGGTTTGTATTCTAATTGAAAATACATGCCGTTTTCTTGCCAGGTGTCTCCCCGCGAATTGGGAATATCGATTAAGGGAATACCCCAGTCCAAGCGAGCGGAAAATTTTTCTCCCATCTGCCAAAGTAAACCAAATCCTAAACCCACCAAGGTATTTGAATCTGGAGTGTCTCTACCTGTGTTCCAACCAATGCCAAAATCAATAAATGGTGCGATTTGTAAAGTTCCCTTGGCTTCTGGTAGCTGGAAGACTGGTATACGTGTTTCTATGGAGGCAAGAATGCCATTATCTGTAACTAAAGCATCTTGACGGTAGCCTCGTACGGTTGTGGGTCCGCCGACACTAAACTGCTCAATGGGAACCAGAGAATCGCTGGCTAATTGGGCGCTGGAACGCACCAGCAGGGTAGGACTGATTGGTGATGGGGGTGTTGCTTGTGCCAGGCGGCGCAAGTATAGCATTTGTCCACGCCAGAGTAAAAATTGGCTATCGGGCTCGTCGTCAGCAACAGTGGCATTGAAAGCACCGATACCCAAGCTAATTTCTGAATTGGCAGCAAGGACGGCTTGATTGCCACGCTGCAACCATTCTTGAGTGAAGGATAATTCTGAGATGCGGGTTTCTCCTTCGTTGTCTGCGCCTGGGAAGACAGGAAAGTCTACTCCCAGAATCGAGGAGTTGGTTTCCCGTCTGGCAAACCCAAAACTAAGGGCGAGTTCTTGACTGAGTTTGGGGGTTGCTTTTTGAATAACTGGTTGGCGAAAGGTGAATTCGTACTCGCGAGAGTTGACTTTAATATCTAATTGATCAAAAGGTGCCTCGATGATTTTGTTGTTGGTGATGCGGTAGTTGAAACCGACAGTGCCATTACGGGGATTGACTGGGAAAGTATAACTACCCTCAAATCTGTTGCTCCCATCGGTGTTGCGATAACCAAAAGTAAATTCATCTCCTAATCCCAAAAGACTGGCTTCTGAGATGTCTATACCCCGCTCAAAACTGCCAATGCTGGGATTGCGATGATTATCTAGAATCAGACGGGTGTTAAAGGTGTCTGCACTGACAACTGTTACTTCTAGGGAATTAGTACCAGGTTTAGTGCCAGCAGTCAGTTCGGCATTTAATCTTTCAATCCGGGGGTTGAGTTGTAACAATTGCAGTGCTTCTTGCAGGCGATTAATATTTAGTGGTTCATAACCAGCAACAGCAATGCGATCGCGGACGTAATTAGGATGCAACCGCCCTTTGACAATGTTGACTTTGATGTCTTCTACACTACCTTCCAATACCTGAATTTTGACGATTCCCAATTGGATCTCTTGGCTGGGAATGTAGGCTCCAGAGGTGATATACCCTTGTTGAAGATAAAGTTGCGTGACTTGGTTCGCAGCTTGCAATAGTTCTGCAAAAGTGATCGGCTTCCCGACGAAATCAGCCGTCGCCTGCTCTAACTCTTGTTGACTAAAAACTGTACTACCAATAAACTCAAACTTTTGCACAACAATCGTCCCTGGTACATTTTGCAGTTCCTCAGGGGTTGGTGGTGTT
>Ga0073934_10011539_pt1 | contig 10656 bp, 10 predicted proteins | sample LarsenN4metaG_FD_76834 | JGI IMG/M metagenome (GOLD analysis project Ga0073934, IMG submission 76834) | Hot spring sediment bacterial and archeal communities from British Columbia, Canada, to study Microbial Dark Matter (Phase II) - Larsen... ... | reverse complement strand
CCAAGACGAAGGGAGGTCGCCGCTCGACGAAGGCTTCATAGCCATGCTCGAGGTGGGGACTTTCGTTGGCCACCAGCGGGGACTTCACGTTGGCCATTGACAACGTGCCGTATGATCCGTGCCGCCCGGCTTCGTCCGGCGTGTTCGCACGGCAAGCGCGCCGGGACGGCCAAAGCTTTCGCTCGGGCCGTCCCGACCCCCTGCGACCCGGCCCCCGGTGACGCCCACCCTGTGGCGCCTTGGTCAGCTGGGCCTGCGCGCCCGCCCCCATACACGGCCCGGGCTGCATCCGTGCTGCGCATCGCCGTCCCTGGGCGTGCTCAGGGTACGGGAGAAGTGGGACGAACGGAATGTGTCGGACGGCCCAATTCGCGCGCCCCGCGCGCAACACGCTCGCCCGCTCGGACCGGGGCGATCCGGGTACAGCGCCGGCGTGGACGTCAACCGCGCGCCCGCCCCCGCGGTCGCCGTGTTCGCGCCGGTGTTGCTGCTCCATGTGGAGCTGGAACGCGACGCGGACGGCGCGGTCGAGGTGCACCTCCACGCCGGTGGTCAGGGATACTGGGTCGCCCGGATGGCCGCCGTCCTCGGGGCGGAGGCGGCGCTGTGCGCACCCGTCGGCGGGGAGACGGGCGACGTGGTGTCGCACCTGCTCGCCGGCGAACCCGTCGAGCTGCGCTCCGTGCCGTTCAAGGGCGCGAACGCGACGTTCGTCCACGACCGGCGCGAGGGCGAGCGCGTCGCGCTGCTCGAGGTGGCACCGCCGGCGCTCGGGCGCCACGATCTCGACCAGCTCTACAACGTGACGTTGGCCGCGGCGCTCGAGTCGGGCGCGTGCGTGCTGGCCGGCACGCAGGGCAGCGCGGTCGTCGACGAGCGAACCTACGCGCGTCTCACGCGCGACCTGGTCAGCACCGGGGTGCCGGTGGTCGTCGACTTGTCGGGCGACGTCTTGCGGGCCGCGCTCGAAGGTGGTCCCGACCTCGTCAAGGTGAGCCACGAGGAGCTGCTCGCCGACGGGTGGGCCCGAGCCGGGACGTTGGACGCGCTCGTCGACGCGGTGACCGACCTCCGGGCGGCGGGCGCACGCGATGTCGTCGTGTCGCGCGCCGATGCACCGACGATCGCGTGTGTCGGCGACGAGCTCGTCGAGGTGGCCGCGCCGCGCCTGTGCGCGCTGGACCACCGCGGTGCGGGCGATTCCATGACGGCCGCGCTCGCCGTGAGCGTGGCGCGCGCCGTACCGCTGCGCGACGCGCTGGCACTCGCCGCCGCCGCGGGCGCCGTGAACGTCACGCGCCATGGGCTCGCCTCCGGGTATGCGGCGGCGATCGAGCTGCTCGCCGCGCGCGTACGGGTCAGCAAGATCGCGTGAGCCGGCGGTTCACGCGCCGATCGGTCGGTCGCGCACCCAGAGCTGTTGCCGGCCCGTCTCCGCGGGAGCGGTCGCGGGGCTTTCCTCGACGCGCACCAGCTCGAAGCCGAGCTTGCGCGGGATCGCGCTGCTCGCGTGGTTGGCCTCGTCGCAGTAGATGAGCACCCGCTTCACCCGCGGCACCGCGAGCGCGACGTCGGTGAGCGCGGCGGTCGCCCGCGTCGCGTGGCCCTTGCCGGTCTCGTGGACGTGGACCCAGTAGCCGATCTCCAGCGTTCCCCGGCCGCGGCGCGTCATCAGCCCGAACGCCCCGAGGACGCGGGGCTCGCCGGGCGGGAAGAGCCCGTACTGGAACTCCTCGCGCCGTTCCCACTGCGCGACGACCGACCGCAGGCGACCGCGCTGGAACTCGGCGGTGCCGGACTCCTCGTTGGCCCACGGCATCCATGGCCGGAGGTGCTCGATGCTCTCGGCGACCGCGAGCGCGAGCGGTTCGGCGTCCGCGGTGGTGAGCGCGCGGAGTTCGAGATCACCGAGGTCGATCAGTTCGGGTGGGTACGGCACCTCAGCCGTCCCGCCGCGCCTCGAACGCGTAGGCGCGCTCGACGAGCGCCACCCGCACCGAATACCGCTCGTACCAGCGTTCGCGGCCGGCCTGCTGCGCCGCAACGTGCTCGGTCTCCGCCTTCCACGCGGCGATGGCGTCGAGGTCGGACCAGTAACACACGGTGAGCCCGAGGCGCTCGCGCGCCGACTCGACACCGAGGAAGCCCGGTTGGCGGCTCGCCAGCTCCAGCATGCGTGCCGCCGTGTCCTCGTAGCCGTCGTCCGGCTCCGCGTGGCGCTCCGACGTGAAGATCACGGCGTAGTACGGCGGCTCGGGTGTCGTTGCGAGTGTGTCCACCAGTCGATCCTCGCGCTCGCCGTGGCCGTGGGCGGTTGACTTCCTTATTTCGGATATCTAGTATCCGAGATAATGCGCCAAGGAGGTAGACCGATGAAGGTGTTCGTCGCTGGTGCCACGGGTGTGCTCGGCCGGCGCGCCGTCGCCTGCCTCGCCGCGGCCGGCCACGACGTGACGGCGGTCGCGCGCACGCCCGCGAAGGCGGCCGCGGTGCGCGCCCTCGGCGCACGCCCGGTGGAGGTCTCGTTGTTCGATCCCGAAGCGCTGAAGGCGGCGGTGGCAGGGCACGACGCCATCGTCAACCTGGCGACGCACATCCCGCCCGTGGCGCAGGCGGCGCGCCCGGCCGCCTGGCAGGAGAACGACCGCATCCGCACCGAGGGATCCCGCAACCTCGTCGACGCCGCGCTCGCGGCGGGCGCACGCGTGTACGTGCAGGAGTCGATCGCGTTCCTCTACGGCGACCACGGCGGAGCGTGGGTCGACGCGGCGACGACGCCGATCGTCGAGTCGCCGTTCTCGGAGGCCGTTCGGGTCGCCGAGGCGAACACCGCGCGCTTCGCGGATGACGGCGGCCGCGGCGTCGTGCTGCGCTTCGGGATGTTCTGGGCGGCGGACGCGGCCCACACCGAAAGCCTGCTCGCCGCCGCGCGGCGCGGGATCCTGCTCGACGGTGTCGCTCCCGACGGGTACTCGCCGACGATCGACGTCGACGATGCAGCCGCGGCAGTCGTCGCCGCGCTCGAGGCACCGTCGGGGACCTACGACGTGGTCGCGGAACCACGGCCTCGACGGGAGGTGACGCGCGCGCTCGCGAGCGCCGTCGGCCGCCGGCTGCGCCGCCCGCCGGTCGCGGGTGCCGCCCGGCGCGTCGCGCCGCAGCTCACGTGGTCGCAGCGAGTGTCGAATCGCCGGTTCCGCGAAGCGACCGGATGGGAACCGGGTTCGCCGACCGATGCCGACGTCGTGACGAAGGTCGCGCGTGAGGCGGGCCTCGAACCGGCACTGCGCGCCCCCGCCCGGCTCTGGCTGTGGGTCCTGGCCCTGACGACCGGATTCCTCGGCGTGTACGCGCAGTTCTTCCCGCGCGGGTTCTACGACGACTTCCCGAACGGTCGCGGCTGGGTCGCGGCTGACGGGCCGTACAACGAACACCTCGTTCGCGACTTCGGTTCGATGAACCTCGCGCTGGCGTTCGTCGCGCTGGCGGCGCTTGCAGTGGCGTCGGTCGCGGTCGCGCGGGTCGCGGCCGGCGCGTACATCGTGTTCGCGGTGCCGCACGCGCTCTACCACTTCCGCCACCTGGAGCACTACGACACGGGCGACCAGGTCGGCAACGTCGTGTCGTTGCTCGCGGGCATCGCCGTCGCGTGCGCGGTCGTCGCCGCGACGCGCGCCCGCAGGGCGCACCAGGCGCCGGCCGAGAGGAGACTGGTACCGTCCGAGCCGTGAAGCCCGCGGGGTTCGCGTACCATGCGCCGGACGACCTCGACCACGCGCTCGACCTGCTCGCCGAGCTGGGTGACGACGCGAAGGTCTTGGCGGGTGGGCAGAGCCTGGTGCCGATCCTTGCGCTGCGGCTCGCACGCTTCGACCACCTCGTCGACCTGAACCGGATCGGTGTGCTGCGCGGCGTCGAGCGCGCCGACGGAGCGCTGGTCGTCCGCGCGATGACGCGCCAACGCGCCATGGAACGTGTCGACGACGTCCCGCTCCTCGCCCGGGCGACGCCGCTGATCGGCCACTTCCAGATCCGCAACCGAGGCACGGTCGGTGGTTCCCTCGCCCACGCGGATCCCGCGTCGGAGTACCCGGCCGTCGCGCTCGCACTCGACGCCGACCTCGAGCTCGCGAGCCGGCGCGGCCGCCGGTCGGTCCCCGCGTCGGAGTTCTTCCAATCGACGTGGACGACGACCGCCGATCCCGACGAGGTGCTCGTCGCGGCGCGGTTCCCACGCTGGGAAGGTCGCGCGGGATTCGCGGTCGAGGAAGTGGCGCGCCGCCACGGCGACTTCGCACTGGCCGGCGCCGTCTGCGCGTACGAGCCCGGCGCGCGCGCCGCCATCGCCCTCTTCGGCGTCGCGCCGACCGCCGTGCGAGCGCCGGCGGCCGAGAAGGCGATGCTCGCGGGAGTGCCGGCCGACGAGGTTGCGCACGAAGCAGTGCGCGACCTGCAGCCGGCCGACGACGTGCACGCGTCGAGCGCGACGCGAGTGCGCCTCGCGCGCGCTGTCGTGCGGCGTGCGGTCACTGGTGCCCGGGAGGAAGCGGGAGCATGAGCTCGCAGCACGACATCGTGGTCTCGGTGAACGGCGAGCGCCGTCACGCGCGCGTCGACGCGCGCGTGACGCTCGCCGACTTCGTCCGCGAGCAGTGTGGTCTCACGGGGACGCACCTGGGGTGCGAGCACGGCGTGTGCGGTGCTTGCACGGTGCTCGTCGACGGCGACGCCGTGCGGTCGTGCCTGTTGTTCGCAGTGCAGGCCGACGGCGCCGAGGTCACGACGGTCGAGGGCATCGGTGGTCCGGACGGCGCGCTGTCGCCGGTGCAGGAGGCGTTTCGCGCGGAGCACGGGCTGCAGTGCGGCTTCTGCACGCCGGGGTTCGTCGTGACGGTGACGGCGCTGCTCGCGGAGAACCCGGCGCCGTCCGACGCGGAGATCCGCGAGGCCTTGTCGGGCAACATCTGTCGCTGCACCGGGTACCAGGGCATCGTCCGTGCAGTGCGGCGGGCGGCCGGGACGAGCGCATGACCGCCACCGCGGGGCGCTTCGTCGGCCAGTCGGTCCTCCGGCGCGAGGACGCGCGCCTGCTCACCGGGCGCGGGCGATACGTCGACGACGTCATGCTGCCGGGCATGTTGCACTGCGCCTTCGTGCGCAGCGACATCGCGCGCGGCACGGTCACCCGGCTCGACGTCGCGGCGGCGTGCGCGCTCGACGGGGTGGTGGCCGTCCTGACCGCCGCCGATCTCAACGCCCATGCGGGCTCGATGCAGCCGACCCTGCTGCTCAACGCGAACGGGGCACCGCTGCGGCCGCTCGCCGAACGCGACGTCAGGTTCGTCGGCGATCCGATCGCGCTCGTCGTGGCGCAGAGCCGCTACCTCGCCGAGGACGCGGCCGAGCTCGTCGAGGTCGAGATCGAACCGTTGCCCGCGATCGTCGACGTCGAGCGCGCCGTGGACGCGCCCGATCGGGTCCATCCGGAGCTCGGCTCCAATGTCGGCGACGACGTGCCGTTCCCGCGCAGCGAGGCGCTCGAGGCGGCGCTTCGTGATTCGCCACTCGTCGTGACCGAGACGTTCCGCCAGCATCGCCAGACCAACGTCCCGATGGAGACGCGCGGGATCGTCGCCGCGTACGACCCGGCGTCGGCGGAGCTGCACGCGTGGATGTCGACCCAGAACCCGCACGAGGCACGGCTTGCGATCTCACGAGTCACGGGGTTGCCCGCCAACCGGATCCGGGTGACGGCGCGCGACGTCGGCGGTGGCTTCGGGCAGAAGTTCTTCACGTTCCGCGACGAGCTGACCGTCGCGCTCGCGGCGCGGCGCCTGGGCCGGACGCTGAAGTGGATCGAGGATCGCCGCGAGAACCTGATCGCGGCGAACCACGCCCGCGTCGACGTGGCCACGTGCACGCTTGCGCTCGACGACGACGGGCGGCTGCTCGGCGCGTACGTCGATCATCTCGAGGATGCCGGTGCGTACCCGACCGGGGGCATGGGCGGTGCGGGCGCGCTCGTCGGCATGTTGTTCACCGGTCCCTACAAGGTGCCGCAGGCCGCGTTCCGTTCGCGGGCAGTGTTCACGAACACCTGCGCACGTGGCGCCTACCGCGGGCCGTGGATGTTCGAGACCGTCGCACGCGAGCAGATGGCCGACGTCGCGGCGCGCGCCGTCGGTCTCGATCCGCTCGAGTGGCGGCGCCGCAACGTCGTTCGTGCCGGCGACCTGCCGTACACGCTGCCGAGCGGCATGCCGCTCGACAACGTGACCGCGGCGGAGACGCTCGAACAGGCAGCGGAGATCATCGGGTACGACGCGTTCCGGGTAGAGCAGCGGCGCGTGTTCGAGTCGGAGGGCCGGCTCCTCGGCATCGGTCTCGGGCTGTACGTCGAGCCGACGAGCATGGGTGCGATGGACCCGCTGGGTACCGACACCGCGATCGTGCGCGTCGCGCCGACGGGCGAGGTCACCGTGGCGCTCGGGACCGGATCGCACGGGCAGGGCATCGAGACGACGATGGCGCAGGTCGTCGCGGAGGAGCTCGGCGTCGACATCGACGACGTGGTCGTCGTGCAGGGCGACACCGCTTCGACGCCGTTCGGCCGCGGGACGGGCGGGAGCGGGACCGCGGTGATCGCGGGCAGCGCCTGCCGTGCCGCGTCGGAGGCCGTGCGCGCGAAGGTCGTCGAGATCGCGGCGCACCTCATGGAGGCGGCGCCGGGCGACCTCGAGATCGTCGACGGTGTCGTGTCGGTGAAGGGGACACCTGCCCGCAGCGTGCCGTGGAAGGAGGTCGCGCGCATCGCCCACCTCGACACGGCGCGGCTGCCCGCGGGCATGGCGCCCGGGCTCGAAGCGACCGCGAGCTACCAGGCGCCGCCGATCACGTGGTCGAACGCGTGCCACGCGTGCACCGTCGAGGTCGACCGGACGACCGGTCTCGTGCGCGTGCTCCGCTACGTGGTGTCGGAAGACTGCGGCGTGATGATCAACCCGATGGTCGTCGAGGGTCAGATCGCCGGCGGTGTGGTACAGGGCCTCGGCGGCACGCTCCTCGAGCACGTCGTCTACGACGCCGACGGCAATCCCCTCACGACGACGTTCATGGACTATCTCGTCCCGACCGCGACCGAGGTCCCCGAGATCGAGTACGGGCACATCGAGACGCCGTCGCCGACGCCCGGCGGCCACAAGGGAATGGGCGAAGGCGGCGCGATCGGGTCACCGCCGTGCATCTTCAACGCGGTCGCCGATGCGCTGGCGCTGGTGGGCGCGCGCATCGATCGCACGCCGCTCGGCCCCGACGCGATCCTGACCGCGCTCGACACCGCCGGAGCGTGACGGCCTCGTCCGTAGGATGAGCATGTGAACCCGTTCCTGGTCGAGCGCATGCAGGGGTTCGGCACGACGATCTTCGCCGAGATGTCGGCGCTCGCAGTCGCGACCGGTTCGGTCAACCTCGGCCAGGGCTTCCCCGACACCGACGGTCCCGAAGTCGTGAAGCGCGCCGCGATCGACGCGATCGCGAGCGGCCGCAACCAGTACCCGCCGGGGATCGGCGTGCCCGAGCTCCGGCTCGCCATCGCCGAGCATCAGCAACGCTTCTACGGCCTGCGCTACGACCCCGATACGGAGATCCTCGTGACGGCGGGCGCGACCGAAGCCATCGCGGCCGCGCTGGTCGCGCTCTGCGGGCCCGGCGACGAGGTCGTTACCTTCGAGCCCTACTACGACTCGTACGCGGCGAGCATCGCGATCGGCGGCGCGCGCCGGCGCGTCGTCACGCTGCGGCCGCCGGACTACGCGTTCGACCCCGACGAGCTGCGCGCCGCGATCACCGATCGGACGCGCGTGATCCTGTGCAACTCGCCGCACAACCCGACCGGAAAGGTCTTCTCGCGTGCCGAGTTGCAGCTCGTCGCGGACCTGTGCATCGAGCGCGATCTCGTCGCCGTGACCGACGAGGTCTACGAGCACCTCGTCTTCGACGGCGAGCACATTCCGCTGGCGACGCTGCCGGGGATGCGCGACCGGACCGTGACGATCTCGTCGGGCGGCAAGACGTTCTCGTTCACCGGCTGGAAGGTCGGCTGGGTGTGCGCGACTGCGCCCCTCACCGAAGCGGTGAAGACCGTGAAGCAGTTCTTGACCTACGTCAGCAGCGGGCCGTTCCAGTACGCCATCGCCGCCGGCCTGCGCCTGGACGACGGCTACTTCACCGGCCTGTGCACCGACATGCGCGACAAGCGCGACCGGCTCTGCGCGGGGCTCGCCGACGCAGGCTTCGACGTGTTCGTGCCGCAGGGCACCTACTTCGTCACGACCGACATTCGCCCCCTGGGCGAGCACGACGGGCTGGCCTTCTGCCGGTCGCTTCCCGAGCGCTGCGGCGTCGTGGCGGTGCCCAACGTCGTGTTCTACGACGACGCGGCGGCCGGAGCGCCGCTCGTGCGCTGGGCGTGCTGCAAGCGCCCGGACGTCCTCGACGAGGCCGTCGCGCGGTTGAAGGCGCTCCGACCGTGAGGGTCGCGGGCATCCAGCACGACATCGCGTGGGAGCGACCGGGCGACAACTTCGCTCGGCTCGCACCGATGATCGCGGCCGCGGCCGCCGCCGGCGCGCGTCTGGTCGTGCTGACCGAGATGTTCGCGACCGGCTTCTCCATGAACGCCGAGAAGATCGCGGAGACCGCCGACGGACCGAGCGTCGAGTTCTTGCGCGCACAAGCCGCCGACCATGGCATCTGGGTGTGCGCATCCGTGCCGGTGCGCGATTCCGGCGACGACGGACGGCCGGCCAACCGGCTCGTCGTCGCCGCGCCCGACGGGACGCGCCACACCTACGACAAGATCCACCCCTTCAGCTACAGCGGTGAGCACGAGCACTACCGCGCCGGTTCGACGTTCCTCACCGTCGATGTCGAAGGCGTGCGCACGAGCTTCTTCGTCTGCTACGACCTGCGCTTCGCGGACGAGTTCTGGGTGCTCGCGCCGCGCACCGACTGCTACGTCGTCGTCGCGAACTGGCCCGCGTCGCGGCGTTCACACTGGCGGGCGTTGTTGCCCGCGCGTGCGATCGAGAACCAGGCGTACGTCGTCGGAGTCAACCGCGTCGGCGACGGCAATGGCACTCCGTACGCAGGTGATTCGATGATCGTCGACCCGCTCGGCGAAGTCCTCGCGAGCGCGGCCGCGACGGAGACGATCGTGAGCGCCGAGATCGACCCCGTGCACGTCGCGGACGTCCGCGCCAAGTACCCGTTCCTCCAAGACCGCCGAGGCGTCGATAGTCCCCAATAATCAGGGACAGGCGACGCCCTGGCGATGTTGTCTCACCTCGCGGCGATGATCCGGCGTGTGGGGAGTTACGACAAGCGATTGCTGGAACTGGCTGGCCACCAGCACTACGTCGTCGGCCGCAGCCAACTGCTGGAGCTCGGACACCCGAAAAAGATCGAGTACCGGCTGAAGAACGGAAGCCTCGAGCGCATCCACAGGAGCGCCTACCGAGTCGCCGGTTCGCCGCGGACGTGGAGGCAGTCGCTGACGGCTGCGTGCTTCGCCGGCGGCAAGTTCAGCGTGGCCTCGTTCCGCGCCGCGGCGAAGCTGTGGGACCTTCCTGGCGGCGAGGAAGTCTGCGAGATCACCTCGTTGCGCCACCGCCGCTCGCGCCACGACGGCGTCATCCCGCATGAGAGCCGGTTCCACTCCGAGCGGGACGTCACGTATGTGGACGGAGTACCGGTCACGCGGCCGGCGCGAACGATCAACGATCTCGGGTTGCTCGTCGAGGAGGGAACGTTCACAGCCGCGGAGCTCGACGAGGTGATGCACGAGGCAGTGAGGCGCGACCTTGTCGATGTCGCTTCGGTTTGGAGGGAGTGGGAACGGCTGCATGGCAGGATCCGCCCCGGCGGCGATGCTGTCGCGGAGATGCTCGAACGATTCGTGCCGCCGGTCGGGAAACGGCCGACCCGCCCCGAACTGAAGCTGCTCCAGCTCGTGCGACGGGCCGGGCTCCCGGAGCCCGTCTTGCAGTTTCGTGTCTGGCTGTCGGAGACGCGTTGGGTTGATCTGGACGTCGCATGGCCCGAATGGAAGGTGTTCGCCGAGTTCGATCCCTACAAGTGGCATGGCAGCCGGCACACGTACATGCAGACGATCGCCCGGCGCCTCGCGATCGAGAACCTCGGCTGGCGGGGCGTGCCGGTCACCGACGATGAGCTCGACGCCGGCGCGCCTCTCGCCCTCGGCCTCCTCGCCTCCCTGCTGCCGCGGCGTCGATAGACCCCAATAGTTGGGGACAGGCGACGCCTCCGGGGTTAGGACGTGACGATCCAGTAACCGGTGGCGTCGGCGGTGCTCGCGGCGTCGACGGCGCGCCCGATCGCCGATCCGTCGGGCGCGAGGCTGCCGAGGAACGGCGCATCGCCGAACGAGAACACGCCACCGTCCTCCCCGACGAGCCAGTAGCCGCCGCCCGTGGTGGTGCCCGCGATCGCGGTGATGCGCGCGTTGAGGCGTCGACCGCCGAGCGAGCCGTGGAACGGCGCGTCGCCGAAGCAGAACACGCCGCCGTCGGCCGCCGCCAGCCAGTAACCGTCGCCCGTGGGAGTCGCCGCGATCGCGACGATCGGCGACGCGAGGCT
>Ga0073934_10011538_pt1 | contig 10656 bp, 8 predicted proteins | sample LarsenN4metaG_FD_76834 | JGI IMG/M metagenome (GOLD analysis project Ga0073934, IMG submission 76834) | Hot spring sediment bacterial and archeal communities from British Columbia, Canada, to study Microbial Dark Matter (Phase II) - Larsen... ... | reverse complement strand
GATGTGCCTGCGCCATCGAGTACACCCGCCGAGCGCGATCGGTTCCTCGACGCCCAGGTGCGAGCGCTCTGCGACAACGTTGCCAGCGCCAACCGGGCCTCCCTCGCCTTTCTCCAGATGCGTCGGGAAGCGCTGCAGGCAGTCGGCACGCTCATCCGCAAGCAGCTCGAAGCGCAGTGATCCCATTGAGAGGCACGCACGTATGAGATATCCCAACAGCCTGCCAGCGGCCGAAACCCTCACCTGGCAGGGGCCCATCGACGCCGTCACCTTCGAGGCGAGCGGCATGCGGCGGGCGCTTGGCACCCTCGATGCGCCCTGCTATTTCCTGTCGCACTCCGGCCGGTTGGGTGCCACCAACGTCGGTCAATCGGCCACCGACCGGGCCCGGGGTGGCCTGCCGCTGTTGGGTACGGTCGATCCGCTGCCCGTGCAACGGTTGGGCTCGCCGGAGTTCCTCGAAAGCCACGGTGTGCAGATGGCGTACATGGCCGGGGCGATGGCGGGCGGCATCGCCTCCGAGGCCCTGGTCATCGCCCTCGGCCGCCGGGGGCTTTTGGGTTGCTTCGGGGCGGGCGGTCTTGCCCCGGCCCGCATCGAGGCGGCCATCCGTACGATCGCCGAAGCCCTGCCCCGCGGTCCGTGGGCGTTCAACCTGCTCCACAGCCCCCACGACCCCGCCCTCGAACGCCGGGCGGTCGAACTCTACCTGCGACTCGGCGTGCGCACGGTGGAGGCGAGTGCCTTTCTCGATCTCACCCTCAACCTGGTGCATTTTCGGGCCGCCGGGTTGCGCCGCGACGGGGGCAACCGCATCGCCATCGGCAACCGCATCGTCGCCAAGGTTTCCCGGCGGGAGGTGGCCCTCAAGTTTCTTGAGCCCGCTCCCGAGCGCCTGCTCGCCGAACTGGTGAGCGCCGGGCGGATCACCGCCGAGCAGGCCGCCCTCGCCGCCCGGGTGCCGATGGCCGACGACATCACCGTCGAGGCCGACTCGCGCGGTCACACCGACAATCGTCCGCTCGTCTGGCTGCGGCCGTCGGTCCTCGAACTGCGCGATCAAACCCAGGCCCGCCACGGCTTCGCCCGGCCGGTGCGCATCGGCGCCGCTGGAGGCATCGGCACCCCCCAGGCGGCCTGCGCTGCCTTTGCCCTCGGGGCCGACTACGTGGTCACCGGCTCGATCAACCAGTCGTGCCGGGAAGCGGGCACCTCGCCCCACACCCGCAAACTGCTCGCCCAGGCCGAGATGGCCGACGTCGCCATGGCCCCGGCCGCCGATATGTTCGAGATGGGCGTACGATTGCAGGTGCTCAAGCGCGGCACGCTCTTTCCGATGCGTGCCCAGAAACTCTACGATCTCTACCGCAGCTACGCCTCGCTCGAAGAGATCCCGGCGACCGAGCGCGCAAAACTCGAACAGCAGATCTTCCGCCGCCCCCTCGAAGACGTCTGGGCGGAGACGCGCAACTTCTTCGCCTCCCGCGATCCCCAGCAACTGGTGCGGGCCGAGCAGAACCCCCGCCAGAAGATGGCCCTGGTCTTCCGCTGGTATCTGGGGCTCTCCTCGCGCTGGTCGAATACGGGTGAGTCGGGGCGCGAACTCGACTATCAGATCTGGTGCGGCCCGGCGATGGGCGCCTTCAACGACTGGGTGCGCGGCTCGTATCTGGAAGCGCCCGACAACCGCAGTGTCGTCGATGTCGCCCTGCAGCTTATGACCGGAGCCGCCTTCCACTACCGTCTGCACAGCCTGCGGCTGCAGGGCGTACAGGTGCCCGCCGCGGTGGCCCATTACCTCCCTGAGCACCCGCTCGCCTGAGGCGCCTGGGTTTTTTGTGTTTGTTTTTGCAAGCACCTTCGTCCAGAGCACCCAGCCATGGATCCGAACGCAAATCGTGCCGAGCGAACCGACAGAACCCGAGACGGTGCTTTGCGCATCGCCGTCTTCACCGCCGTCTACGCCCCGATCGCTTCCGGGGTAGCCCTCGGGGTGCACCAGCGGGTGCGTTCGCTGCTGGAGCGCGGCCACACCGTCCTGCTCATCCATCCGGAGATCGACGATCAGTTTCCTGAGCAGGTACGCTCGCCGCGCATGCCGGGTCTAAAAGAGCTGCGGGTGTACCCCCGCTTTTCCGCCTGGGCCTTTCCAGCGCGGCCAGTGCCCTTTTTCAAAGGGGCGCCTGAGCCGCTGAACCACAGGATCTGGAGTGATACGGCCGTACTTGCGCGCTTCAAGCCCGACATCGTCGTCGTCGAGGAGGCGGCGCAACTGCGCGGTGTCTGCTCGCTGTTGCTGGGTGGCTACGGGCGCCCGGTCGGCATCGAGTACGGCCGCGAGGCCGGGGTGCCTGTCATCTCGCTGTTTCATACCGACTGGGTGAGCTATGCGGCAAGTTACCTGGGCTCCTGGTTCGTGCCGAAGATGCGGCCGTGCCTCACTGCGTTTGTCCGCCAGTTTGTGAACGCCTATACGATGACCTACTTCTACAGCCCCCAGATGCTCAACAAGTACCGACAACTGTTTGGCATTCACAAGGTCGCCCTGCTGGCCTTCCAGGGGATCGACTGCAACCGGTTCCATCCCGACAATATCCGCTTCGATCCGATTCCCGGCGACGGACGGCCCCTTGTGCTGTTCGTCGGTCGGCTGGCCCGCGAAAAAAATGTCGCCCGCCTGCTCGACGTTTTCGAAAAAGTATTGCATGTCGTTCCTCGGGCGCACCTGGCGATCGTCGGCAGTGGGCCGGAGGCGGACAACCTCCGCCGCCGGGCCGCCCACCTTGGCGACAGCGTCACCTTCTGGGGCGAAGCCTGGGGGGATGTGTTGCTCGGCTGGTACGCCCGTGCCGATCTGTTTCTCAACTGTTCGGTGACCGAGGTCGGGCCGATGACCAACCTGGAGGCCCTCGCCTCGGGCACCCCGGTGGTGGTGGCCGCCGCTGGCGGCAGCCTCGATCAGATCATCAACGGCCACAACGGCTACTTGATCCCGCCCGACGACATCGACAACTTTGCTGCGCAGGTGACCGCACTGCTCACAGACCCCGTGAAGCGGCGCGTCCTCGGCCAGCAGGCCCGTGCCCTGGTTGCCCTGCTCGACTGGAATAGCTGCATGCAGCGGTTCGAGGACACCCTGTACTCCCATGTGCGATCGTCCGCCTCCGGTGTGGTGGGCAGGGAGTAGTACTTTTTCAATTCCGGAGCTTCCCATGACGAAAGCCGACCCCGAAATCAGCACCGGCTCGCCGCTCACCGCCGAGCAAATCCGCCACTGGCTCATCGAACAACTGTGCGAGCAACTCGCGCTCACCCCCGATCAGATCGACGTGCGCACGCCCCTCGACAGCTACGGCCTCGATTCCGCCCAGGCCCTCCTGCTTGCGGCGCGCGCCGAGCGGTTGCTGGGTTTTTCGATCCCACCGATTTTGTTATGGCACTACCCGACCATCGAGGCGCTCGCGCGACGCATCGCCGAGGAAGACTGGCAACTCCAGCCCATGGAGCACTTCGAACTGTGAGGACCACCGAGAGGAATCGCACCCATGACCAACCTTTCTGAACTGCTCGTTCGGCTTGCCGGGCAAAATATTCAGCTCGACGCCGTCGATGGTCGGCTGAACGTCCGGGCGCCCCGCGGGCGGCTCACCCCTGAGCTACGCGCCGAGATCGCCGCCCACCGCCAGGAACTGCTTGCCCACCTGCAGGGGGAGTGCTTCGGCGAGTCGAGCCGCTTGCGCACCCTCGGCCGCCTGCTCGGCGGCAGCTCCGAGGGGGGCAAAGGGCCGATCATCGACGCCCGGGCGATGGCCCGCTCCCTGAGCGTCACCTTCCGCCCCCTGCCCCCCACGGGGATCGATCCGGAGGTCGAGCGCTTCCGCACGGAGCTGGCCGCCACCCTCACCCGCCAGGGGGTACGGGTGGTGCCCTGGGAGCAGGCCACCACCGACTTCTGCTGGGGCTGGCGCCTGCCTGGCCTCGGCTGGCAGTTGCCCCTGGCAAGCCGGGTGGTGAAGACCGGGATCAACGCTGTCATCGACGTCGAGCGGTCGCCCTCCTGGCTGCGCCGCTCGGGGATCGTGGCTGCCGAGGGTTTCTATACTGCCTGGGCCAACCTGCGCAAGGAGCACGACCATCTCTCGGTTTCCCGGATTGCCAAGCTGAGCAGTTGGGCGGAAGACCACACCGTGCGCTACGTGGAAGATCCGACCAACACCCAGGTGATCACCCTCACCCCCTTCGACAGCCAGTTCTGTGATCCCGACCTGCCCTACCAGCAGAAGATCGCCCTCGGCATCAATACCCTGGTGCGCACCTTCTCCGAGATCGTGATCGGGGTCGCCCCCGAGCGCATCTCGCTATTGAACATGAACCTGTCGGATTCGCTCTTCGAGCGCGCTCGGCTCGACGAGTTCGTCCTCAAGTCGCTCGTGCCGAAGGTGTACGTGCCGATCTTTCCGCTGGCGCTCAGTCGCTTCCGCATCGGCCGCTTCGACCCGACCCGATCGCCCTACGCCAAGAAGCTCGCCGACCTCGGCCGGGAGGTCGGCCGCATCGGCCTGTTGCCGCCGGGCTCGAAGTTCACCGACGTGATCCGCCGCCGCTCCCACCGCGACATCGTCAACGTGATCGTCAACGGCCGCACGGGGGTCTCCTACGGCTTCGTCGCCTATGCCGAGCCGCCCCGCACCGTCGGTCCCCGGGAGGTGAGCGACGAACAGTGGCGGGACTTCACGTCGATCTCCGGCTTCGACCCCAACGAACTGCGTGAGAACGGGGCGGGGCGCTGGTTTTTGAAGGTGGAAACCGACCGGGGCGTGCGCTACCGGCAGATTCCCGACCTGCATGTGACCAGCTCCCGCTCGGGGGCCAATAAGTCGGCCCTCGACCCCGAGCGCGACATCGTCCGGCTCGGCCTCAGCAACGGTCGGCTCTCGCTGGAGTTGCCCGAGGACATCGATCCGCAGCGCGCCGACATCAAGCCGTCCTACGACGTCTACGTGATGTTTGCCCTCGCCCTCGCCGCGGCGCTGCACGCCCCACACCTCATCGACAACGGCGCCGCCCTCGTGCACTTCCACGGCTTTCCCAGCGATCGGTGGTTCCAGCCGGGCGAATACTGGGCGGGCACCCACAACCCCTCGGTCCCCTGCGGCACCTACGAGTCGGGGATCTTCAACCTGCTCGGCCTGGCCGATCTGGGTCGCACCTGGGGAAGCTGGCTGCGCCTTGCCTGCCTCGTCGAGCCCGACCACGGCACCAACCTGATCGCTGCCGATCCCGACTATCTGGTTGCCCGCCTCAAAGACGGCTGGACCCGCGGACAGATCGCCCTGGGGGGGCGGCACTTCGCTTCGCTGCGCGCCGAGGGCGCCGCCGTCGGCGGCACCCGCGACCCGGTCGCCTGATCGTTTCATCTGGAGGATCTTCATGGCGCTCAAACAGAGCAAGTCGTCGGCAGGTTCGGTCGCCACCCTCGCCGCCGGGCTCGCCCTCGGGCTCGGGGCGGTGGCCGTGGCGGGCAATTTCCTGCTGCAGCAGACGACGACCACACCGCCGCCCCCCGCCGCTCCCCGCCGGGCCGCCCCGGTGGTCGGGGTGGCGGCCCTCGGCCGCATCGAACCCGAGGGCGAAGTGGTCCACCTCTCGTTTCCGACCTCGATCGACGGCACGCGCATCGGCCAGATTCTGGTGCGCGAGGGCCAGTGGCTCGACGCCGGACAGGTGGTGGCCGTGCTCAACACCCGCGACCGCCGCGCCGCCGCCCTCGAACAGGCCCGCCGCGACGTGCAGGTGGCTCGGGCGCGGCTTGCCCAGGTGCGGGCGGGGGCCAAGATTGGGGATCTTGACGCCCAGCGGGCGGAGATCACCCGCCTGCGCGCCGAGCGCAGCAACGCCCTCATCGAGGAGCGCCGCGCCGCGACCCTCTTCCGGCAGGGGGCGCTCTCGGCCTCCCAGCGCGACAGCAAGCGCCTCGTGCTCGAAAGCGTCGAAGCGCAACTAAGCCAGGCGGAGGCCGGTCTTGGCAGCATCGCCGAGGTTCGCCCGGTCGACGTGGCCCTCGCAGCAGCGGAAGTGGAACGGGCCCTCGCCGCTGCCGTCACCGCCGAGCGCGATCTGGAGCTCACCTACATCCGCGCCCCTCGCTCGGGCCGGGTGCTGAAGGTCCACGCCCGTCCGGGGGAGGTGCCGGGGAGCAACGGTGTCGCCGACCTCGGTGACACGCGGGCGATGTACGTGGTGGCGGAGGTCTACGAGACCGACGTCGAAAAGGTGCACCCCGGCCAGCCGGTGAAGATCACCGGCGATGCCTTTTCGGGGACGCTCAGTGGCCGGGTGGCCCGGATCGGGCTGCAGGTGAGTCGGCAGCGCATCTTCGATGTCAATCCGCTCGCTGACATGGACCGCAAGGTGGTCGAAGTGCGAGTGCGCCTCGACCCGCAGGCGAGCCGCCGGGTTTCCGGGTTGACCAATCTTCAGGTGCAGGTGGTCATCGATGTGTGAACAGTGCCGCTTTCGAGTTCAAGGGGTCATTGCCTGCGACAAACGACGCGCCCTGCGCCGTGGATACAGGTTGCTCCGGCGACCGGCCGCGCCCCGCGGTCCGTACGTCTTACCGTTCATCGATCTTTGATTCCAAATCTTGATGATCCAAATTGCAATGTTATTGCCAATGTTTCAAGATCTTCCGATTGCCTGGTTGCAACTCGTCCGCCAGAAGATTCGCTTTCTGGTGACGATTGCTGGGATGACCTTTGCCGTGGTTCTCATCTTCATGCAGCTCGGATTTCAAGATGCGCTCTACGACAGCGCAACCCAATTCCACCGCAGCCTGCGCGGAGATCTCTATCTGGTGAGCACCCAGTACAAATCGCTGACTTCCCAGCAAAACTTCTCGCGTCTGAGGCTTTACCAGGCTCTCGGCGTTGCGGGGGTCGCTTCGATCAGCCCTGTCTACCTGCAGTTTGCCATGCTCAAAAATCAGCTGAGCGGCCAGAAGTATGCCCTCAACGTCTTCGGAATCCTCCCAGAAAACTCACCTTTCCGCCTGCCGGAAGTGAACGGGCAGCTCGCTCAGTTGAAGTATCCGGACGTGGCGCTTTTTGACCGCGACTCGCGCTCGGAATTCGGACCCATCGCCCGGCAGGTGGCAGAAGGAAAGGATGTGCGCATCGAGCTGACCCGCTACAACGAACTGACCACCAGCAACCGGGTGCAGGTGGTTGGCCTCTTTTCGCTCGGCCCGTCCTTCGGGGTCGACGGCAACCTGATCATCGACCTCTCGACGTTCCTCGACACCTTCCGAGAGCGGCAGGCTACCAACATCGACGTCGGCGTGGTCACCCTCACCCCCGGCGCCGACCCCGCAACGGTGCTCGCCGGTCTGCGCAGCCACCTGCCCGTGGACGTGCAGGTGCTCACCCGCGACGAGTTCATTGCCCTCGAAAAGGGCTACTGGGCCAACCGCACGCCGATCGGCTTCATCTTCGGACTGATGGTCGTCGTCGGCTTCACCGTCGGCGTGGTAGTGGTATACCAAATTCTCTACAGCAACATCTCCGATCACCTCGACGAGTTTGCCACGCTCAAGGCGATGGGCTACACCGATGTTTCGCTCTTGACGGTGGTCTACCAGCAGGCGGTGATCATTGCCGTGCTCGGCTACGGCCTCGGGTTTGTTCTTTCGGCGGTGCTCTACCGGGTCTCAGAAGTCTCCACCCACCTGCCGATCGCCATGAAGGCCAACCAGGCGGCGATCGTCTTCGGGGCAGCCCTGGCCATCTGTCTTCTGTCGAGCACGATCGCCACCAACCGTCTACGCTCCGCTGATCCGGCGGAAATCTTCGCCTAGGGCTGCCACCACCTGCCACGAGGAGACGCCGATATGCACGAAGAAGCAATTCTCTCGGTTCGCAACGTCAACTACTACTTCGGCCGCCGCTCGCTCAGAACCCAGGTGCTCTTCGACATCAACCTGGAGTTGCGCTCGGGGGAAGTGGTGATCATGACCGGCCCCTCCGGGTCGGGCAAGACGACGCTGCTGACGCTCATCGGTGCGCTGCGCGCCCTGCAGGAAGGCTCCATTTGCGTCCAGGGCGAGGAACTGGCCGGGGCGAGTCCAAAAGCCCTGGTGCGCATCCGCCGCCGGATCGGCTACATCGCCCAGTCGCACCACCTGCTCGGTTTTCTGACCGCCCGGCAGAACGTGCAGATGGCCCTGCAGCTGCACGATCGGCTGAGCGGCTCTGAACGGCGGGCCAAGGCGGAGAACATGCTGGAGGCAGTGATGCTGGCAAGCCACGTCGACTACTATCCGGAGGCGCTTTCGGGCGGGCAGAAGCAGCGGGTGGCCATCGCCCGCGCCCTGGTCGCCCAGCCGAGGCTGGTGCTGGCCGACGAGCCGACCGCCGCCCTCGACGGCCGTACCGGCCGGGAGGTCATCGAGCTGATGCAGCGGCTGGCGCGCCAGCAGGGCTGTGCGATCTTGATCGTCACCCACGACAACCGCATCCTCGATGTCGCCGACCGCCTCGTCCACCTCGAAGACGGCCGTCTGCGCGCCGTCCTCGAGGTGCAGGCGCCATGAACGCCCTGCGTCCCCTCGGACGTGTCGAGGACACCTTCGAGCGGCTCAACCGTCTGGCGACGACCTGGACGATCGCCACCGTCAGCTGTTTCGAGGGTGCGCTCACTGTCGAGCTGCTGCACCGGGCGATGGCGATTGCCTGCGCCCGCCACCCACGCTTGAACTGTCGGATCGTCGGTGAGCCTGGCCGTCTGCACTTCGCAACGGGGGGCGAGGTGCTCCTGCGCGTGACGCCCGCCAGGGAGCCGGAGGACTGGCGGGCGGTGGTCGAAGCGGAGCTCAATGAGCCCATCGCCGCCGAACTGGGGCTCATCCGGGTGCATCTGGTGCCCGGCCCGGCGTCCACGGGGCTCACCCGCCTCATCACCGTCACCCACCACGCCATCTCCGATGGCCTCAGCTGTATGCATCTGCACCGCGATTTGCTCACCTGCTGCGGGTATCTTGCGCTCGGGGAGACACCCCCGGTTCTGGCCCCGTTGCCAGCCCTGCCCCCCATCGAAGGGCTGGCCCCCGAGCACTTCGGCGGACTGAAGTACTGGCTGCGCGGCTGGTGGTTTCTCCTCAAGACTGGATGTGTCCTCCTGCGGCACCAACCGACGGGGCTGCCCATCGAGAAGTACGCACCCATCAAAGCTCGGCGCACCGGCCTGCTGACGCGGGTCCTTGAAGCCGACTTCACCCGCACCCTGGTCAGACGCTGCAGGTTCGAGAAGACGAGTGTCCAGGCAGCGCTCTCGGCTGCCTTGCTCATCGCGGTGGCCAGGCGGGTCGATCCGGTGCGCGAACGAACCGTGCGGCTCACCGGCCAGTCGTACCTGAACCTGCGCCGGTTCCTGACGCCCCCCTTGAGCAACGACCACCTGGCGCCGCTCGCATCCGCCAGTCGGCACAGCTACACTGTCACTCCGACCACCGACTTCTGGGAACTGGCGCGGCAGATCAAGCAGGATCTGGAAGTGACCCTTCAGAACGGAGATCTGTTCACGATTGTTGGGGTCACATGGCCGATGTTCAAGTTTCTCTTTCTCTTTCCTCGCCAACGCGCCTTCAGCACCTCGGTGTCCAATGTCGGTCGGGTAGAAATTCCTGATCGCTACGGTCCATTCGTGTTGAGGCAGATCGGCTTTGCCAGTTCCCATGGTCTGTTGAATGGTGTGCTTGCCGCCAACGTGGCGACCTTTCAAGACACGATGACCATCAACTTCAATTACTCCATGCCAGCCCTCAGCCGCCAAACAATCGAAGTGGTGGCAGACTCAGCCGTTGCCCAGCTATTGGTCGCAGTGCGCGAGTCCTGTCTGCAGACCAGCGGCTGACCATTTATCGGTTTGGCCACAGCGAGAGCAAAACACTGAAATCGTTGGAGTACACACAGTCGTTTGGACCACTACAGGAAGTCGGACGCCTGACCACTACATATCCTTCTTTGTTGCGGCTCAGGGTGAGGGGCACTTGCTTGTTCTCGCCTTTGACGTAGTAGAAATCCAGTTGCACCCTGAGGGCATCGTAGCGGCGGCTGTCGATATAGAACGTGTGGTCAACGGAGTATTCTGCCCCGGGCGGCAGTCCGAAGTGGTTGTCCGCTTTGGCATCAGCCTCTTTGGTAAGCACTCCAATACTGGTTGTCAGTTCCTCCCCCGCTTCGCGCCAGTACTTCGAGCGAAAGCGTACGAAGGAACCTTTATCGGTGTCAGTTTTTGCCAACGGTTGTGCGCTCAGCTGCAACTGGATGCCCGTAGCATTGAGGGTGTAGCCGAGCACGGTGGCCGGGGTCTTGTTGTTATTGCGCATCAGGATTCTGGCGCGAACAGCGACAAAGCCGTTTTTTTCGCCCATCCGCTCCAGGCTGAGATCACTGCTGACATTAACCGGTTCTGCCGCAGGCTTGATCTGCTCTTCGTAGACAAACGTGTAGAAGGCCCAGCCGCCCGCCGTGAGCAGGGCGATGATCTGCAAAATACTGCTGAGGGTGGCTGAGCGCCGCTGGAGGGTGGAAGGATCGAGTTTCATAGAGACAAGCACAGTGAGACTCCGGGAAATCATCTCACAGTCTGTCTGTAAATGTC
>Ga0073934_10011537_pt1 | contig 10658 bp, 7 predicted proteins | sample LarsenN4metaG_FD_76834 | JGI IMG/M metagenome (GOLD analysis project Ga0073934, IMG submission 76834) | Hot spring sediment bacterial and archeal communities from British Columbia, Canada, to study Microbial Dark Matter (Phase II) - Larsen... ... | reverse complement strand
GAAGCAGAACGCCCTCCAGGTGGTGCGCCGCCTCAAGGCCCTGCTCAATTCCCAAACCTTCTTCCAGGATGAAAACCTCAACATCAAGGTTACTGCCAGCTTCGGCGTGGCGAGTTTCCCCAGCGACGGTCGCACCCGCCGCGACCTGCTGCGCATGGCCGACGAGGCCATGTACTTCGTAAAGAACACCACCCGTGACAGCATCGCGCTGGCCGGCGAAGGGATTCGCACGTAGAGACCCTTCGTTGGTCGGCGGGCGATTTTCCTTCGGGACAGGGGTGTAGCTGTTGCTCGCCTCACGCTCCGGCGCTCGAGACAGATCTGGGGTCTCACCCCGACAAGTTGCAGGCTGAAAAATGGTAACTCCCTGGTGGGATAGCCACGCCAGGTTCCCGGCGGGGGTTGCCCGGCTCTCATTCCGGAAACAGGCGCCATCGCAATCCAAGTAGGACTCTTGCCTGCGGCCTCATCCTCTGTCACCATGGCAGTTACTCCATGCGCTGGCAGATTCCTGCGGCTGATCCTGAGGCGGTTCGAAGGCTCTCGCGCGAGCTGAGTCTTTCGCCGCTGCTCGCCCGCCTCCTGGTGTTGCGCGGGATCGAGGCGCCCCCGGCGGCAGAGAGGTTCCTTTCGCCTTCGCTCGACCACCTGCACAATCCCTTTCTGATGGCGGACATGCGAGCGGCGGTCGAGCGGCTGGAGCGGGCCATCGCCCAAGGCGAGAAGATCCTCATTTACGGCGATTACGACGTGGATGGCACGATGGCTGTCGTGGTGCTACTCACGACGCTGCGAAGGCTGGGCGCGCACGCGGATGCGCACATTCCCCACCGTCTGGAAGAGGGTTATGGCATGCGCGCGCCGGTGGTCGAGCGCGCAGCGGCGGAGGGCTACCGCGTGGTGTTGAGCGTCGATACCGGCGTCCGCGAGCATGACGTGCTGGCGCGGGCACGAGAGTTGGGGCTCGATTGCATCGTGACGGACCACCATCTGCCGGGAGACAGACTCCCTCCCGCCTGTGCGATTCTGAATCCGCTGCGTGCCGACTGCGCCTATCCGGAAAAATCGCTGGCCGGCGTGGGGGTCGCCTTCAAGCTGGCTCAGGCGCTGCTCGGTTCGCGTCTGACGGCGCGGCAGCTCCAGTCCTATTTGAAAATCGTATGTCTTGGCACGATCGCCGACGTGGTGCCACTGGTGGGTGAGAACCGGGTCATCGCGCGCTTCGGGCTGGAGGGGTTGCGTGAGCCGGGGCAGGTCGGGCTGGCGGCGCTGCTGGAAGTTTCGGAGCTTGCGGGGAAAGCCGTGACCACGGGCGACGTGGCCTTTCGCTTGGCGCCGCGTCTGAACGCTGCCGGGCGCATGCAGGACGCGCGCGACGTGATCGAGTTGTTCACGACGTCGAATCAGGAGAGAGCGAAGACCATTGCCGAGCGCCTCGAAAGCCTGAATCGCGAACGGCAAAACGCCGAGGACCTGATTCTCAAAAAGATCCTGGACGAAGTGGAGAAGAACCCCAGCAGGCTGGGCCGATACTCTTTGGTCTTCGCGGGCGACGGCTGGCATCGCGGCGTGATCGGCATCGTCGCCCAGCGCGTCGTGGACCGCTTCTACCGCCCGACGCTCGTGGTGGGAATCGAGGACGGGGTGGCGGTGGGCTCCGGCCGCTCGATCCGAGGTTTTCATCTGCTAGCGGCGCTGAACCGCACCGCGGATCTGTTCGATCGCTTCGGCGGGCACGCGCAGGCGGCGGGCTTTGCCATGTCCGCGGAGAGGCTGGCCGAGTTGGAGCGCTGCTTCGAGGAATATGCGAGCTCGGTTCTTACTCTCGAAGATCTGGAACCCGTTTTGCGGGTCGATGCCGAGGTGACATTGGGCGAGCTCGGATGGGCGCTGTACAAGGATCTGTGCCGCCTGGAGCCCTGTGGCTTTGGAAATCCCACACCAGTTTTCGCCGCGCGCGGAGTGACGTTGGTGGCTCCGCCACGCATTCTCAAAGAGAAGCATCTAAAATTGAGGGTGGAGCAGGGGCCGTACTCCTTCGACGCCCTGGGGTGGCAGATGGGCGCCCTCGGGGCGACCCTGCGCAGGGGCGATCGGGTGGATGTGGCGTTTACACTCGAAGCCAACTCGTTTCGCGATGACACAACGCTGCAACTCGTCATCAAGGATCTGCTGTTCGCCGGGCACTCAGGAATAGCCGACAGCGGCTAGTGAACAATGACGAGCGATCGAATAATGGCGACTGAAAACTGAGAACTGCCTGTGGAAAGCATTACCCATTTCGCGCGGCGCAAGAAGCTGGTCACGGGGCTGGTGACCGGTGCCCTGATCGGGACGATGGGCGTGTTGCTGGCCTACTGGGGGAGCACACGACGGAGCGAAAAACCCGTGGCCGCAGCGAGGCCCGTTCCGAAGGACATTCAGCAGCAGGTTTCCGGCTACACCTTCACACGCTCCGAGGAAGGCCGCCAGGTTTTCACGATTCATGCTGCGCGCACGGTGGCCTTCAAGGCGGGCGGGACGACCGTGCTCGAAGATGTTTACGTCGAAGTCTTTGGCAAGGACGGCCATCGGCGTGACCTTTTGCGGACGCGGCGCTGCGATTACAACACGCAGTCCGGCGATCTGTTCAGTTCCGGCACAGTTGAGATTGAGCTTAACGCAGCGCCGCTTGGCAAACCTCCCGCGCCGGTGCGATCTCTGAGGCTGGAAACATCGCGGTTGCATTTCCGGCAGCAGGGAGCCCGCGTGGCGAGCGACGAGGCGGTCCGATTTCGCATCGGCCCCGTCTCCGGCTCGGCGCGCGGCCTGAACTACGCCGTTAAAGATGAGTGGCTCGAACTTCGGAGCGAGGTCAAAGCAGAGTTAGAGTCCGGCGGCCAGGGACAGCCACCGCTCCAGCTCACCGCCGCCCGCGCGCGCTTCGACAAGAGAAACGGAGAAGTGCGGCTCAGCGGGCCGGTGACGGTGCGCCGGGAGAGCAGCCGCGCCGACGCGGCGCACGCAACGATCTTCCTGGATGCGCGCAACCGCGTCACCCGGGCGGTCTTCGAGGGACCGGTTCGTGCAACGCACCGATTCGATAGGGCGCAGGTATCGGCGTGGGCGGGGAAATTGGTGGCCGAATTCGAGCCCGAATCCGAGGCGTTGCGCCGCGCCATCGCGGAAGAAAATGCCGAGGTCGAATCCAGACGGGAAGGAAGCGTAAGCGGGCTCCGCGCGCAGAAAGTGGAAGTGGTGTTCGCGGGTCAGCCGTCACGGGCACAAAGCGGGACGGCTTCCGGCGGCGTGCGGATATCGCAGGAAACAGCCACGGAGGCGCGGCTGTCACCCCCGCAGGTTGGGCCTGCGGGCAGAATGCTGGCGTCACGAAAAGAACTCTCCGCCGAGGTCGTGCAGTTCAACTTTCGTCCCGGGCCCTTGAGCCTCAAGGACGCGGCGACCGTAGGTGCTGGAAAGCTGGTGCTGGTTTCCGGCGACCCCAGAGCCGGCGAACGCATCGTGACGGCCGGGCAGTTGCGGATGAGCTTTGACTCGCGCAATCGCCTCGAGATGGTGCGCGGCGACGGGGGAACGCGGATCACGTTCCCACCCCTGAAAAATGCGCCGCCCCGGAGCCCGCCGCCGGAGAGCACGGCCGAGCGGCTAGTCGCTGTTCTGGATCCAACCACCCAGGGCCTGCGGACGCTGGAGCAGACCGGGGACTTCCGATTTTGGGAGGGCGATCGTCAAGCCACGGCCGAGCGTGCCACGTACCAAACCAGCAGCGAGACGCTCACTCTAATCGGCCATCCGCAATTGTGGGACACGGAGATGCGCGGGCGGGCGGAGAAAATCCTGATCGACCTGGCGAGGGACGCGGCGGAGGGGGTGGGCAAGGTCGAGTCAACGCATTTCTGCGCGGCCGGCTGCGGCGAACCAACGAACGTTCTCGCGGACCGCGTCGTAGCCGAGCGACGGAGCCAGATGGTGCACTACGAGGGTCATGTCCGCGCTTGGCGGGGGGCCGACGTGCTGGAATCCGCGACGCTCGAGGTCTTTCGCAGTGAACGCCGGGTGAGTTCGGGAACTCAGGTTCTGACCTCGCATCTTCAGCCCGCGGCACTCGTGGGCAGCGTGCAGGGGAAGAACGGCCAACGCCTGACGCGGCCGGTAATGATCCGGGCGGAGCAGCTGGAGTACTTCGATCAGGGCCGCAGGGCGAGTTATCGCGGCCAGGTGCGGCTGCAAACCGAGAACACGATCCTGGAGTCCGAACAGCTCGACGCGTATTTCACCCGTCCGGGCGGAGGCCAGGAGATGGCGCTTGAACGCGCCGTGGCTGAGGGCGACGTCAAGGTGACGCAGCCCGGGCGCCGCGCCACCGGCCGTCATGCGGAATACTTTGCGGGCGACGCAAGGATCGTGCTGAGGGGCGGACCGCCGAGCGTTTATGATGCGGAGAGAGGCTTCACCAGCGGCCGCAGTTTGACATTCTATAGCCGGGATGGTAGGGTAATTGTTTCCGGAGGTGACGAGTCGCCGACAGTTTCCAGGCACCGCATCGAGCAATGAACCACAATGCAGATTCTCTCCGTACTCGACCTGGCAAAGTCGTTCAAAGGCCGCAAGGTTGTTGACGCTGTCAGTCTCAGGATCGCTCAGGGAGAGGTAGTCGGGCTGCTTGGCCCGAATGGCGCGGGCAAGACAACAACCTTTTATATTATTGTGGGCCTGACCCAACCGGACTCCGGTCAGGTGCTCCTCGACGGGACGGAGATCACGCACTTGCCCATGTACCTCCGGGCGAGGAACGGGATCAGCTACCTCCCCCAAGAGCCTTCCATCTTTCGCAAACTCACTGTGGAAGAGAATATTATGGCGGTGCTGGAGACGCTGCCGCTCAGTGCCCACCAGCGGCGCGAGCGGCTCGAGGAGCTGATCGAGGACTTCGGCCTGCAGCAAGTTCGGCGCAGTTACGGTTATGTGCTTTCCGGCGGCGAACGGCGCCGGGTGGAGATCGCCCGTTCGCTGGTCATCTCGCCCTCGTTCATCCTGCTGGATGAGCCGTTTTCGGGAATCGATCCCCTGACGGTGCTGGACATCCAGCAGATCATCGTGCGGCTGAGAAACACGGGGATCGGCGTGCTGGTGACCGATCACAACGTGCAAGAAACGCTGCGCGTCACCGACCGCGCGTATATAATCAACAATGGACGAATCTTCCGGGCCGGCACCCCGGAGGAACTGGGCAATGATTTCGAAGTGAAACGGATTTATCTCGGCGACAATTTCCGGCTGGCGGTGTAATGGGCGGACCTCAACCGAGAATCGGACTCCAGCTCAAGGTGGCGCAGAAGCAGATTCTGACGCCCGGCCTGGTGCAGATGGTCAGCGTGCTCGCGCTCAACAAGCTCGAGTTGCGCGAGATGATCAACCAGGAGATGATCGCCAATCCCGTTCTGGAGGAACTTCCGGAAGAGGTTCCGCTCCTCGAACAGGTCGAGCAGAAAACCAATGCCGAAAAGCCCGTGGAAGCGCCTGCCGAGCAGCCCGTCGGGGGCGGCGAAAACCACGACTCCTTCGACGAGATTGATTTCGGATCCTTCTTTGACGATTATCTTGACCCGGGCTACCGTTCACCCGAGGCCGAGGTCGTCGAGAAGCCTTCCTTCGAGAATTTCCTCTCCCAGCCAGCTTCGCTCCCTGATCATCTGGAATGGCAACTGAACCTTTCGATCTGCCCGGATCCCGTGCGCGAGGCGGGGCACTCCATCATTGGCAACTTGAACGAGGACGGCTACCTCACCGCCACACTCGAGGAGATCGCCGCGACGGGAGGACACAAACCGGCCGATGTCGAGGCGGCGCTCGCACTGATCCAGGAATTTGACCCCCTGGGCGTGGCGGCGCGCGACCTGCGCGAGTGCCTGCTCATTCAGCTTAAGGCCCTCGCCCCGGAGAATACGCTGGCGCAGCAGATTGTCTCCGAGCACCTCAAGCAATTGCAGAATAAACAATACCGGGAAATCGCGCGTGCCCTCGACCGCCCCGTGAAAGCCGTGGAGCGCTGCGTGGAAGTCATCCGCAAACTCGACCCGCGCCCGGGACAGCGGTACAACAATGTCCAGGCGCGTCTGATCGAGCCGGATGTGGCGTTTGTGAAGATGGGGGACGGGTACCAGGTGGTGATGAACGAGGAAGGTTTGCCGCAGTTGCGGTTGAGCCGCCATTACCGCCGCTTGCTCGAAAGCGACGGAACCACGCGCGAGGTGCGCAACTATGTCAAAGAGCGGTTCACCTCCGCCATTCAACTCATCAAGAACATCGAGCAGCGCAAGCACACGATCATTCGCGTCTGCGAAGCAATCATTCGCCGCCAAACGGATTTTCTGGAGCGGGGCATCGATTACCTGCGCCCCATGATGATCAAAGAGGTGGCGGAAGAGGTCGGCGTGCATCCTTCGACGGTGAGCCGCGCCGTGGCCAACAAATATGCGCATACGCCGCAGGGCGTCTTCGAGTTGCGCTTCTTTTTCTCCGAGGCGGTGCAGGGGCCTTCGGGAGCCGCGACGTCGCTCATCAATCTGAAGCGGCTTGTGAAGAAAATGATTGAGGAGGAGGATACGACCCATCCTCTGACCGATGATCAGATCGCCCAACGCCTGCATGAGAGGGGCATTTGCGTGACTCGCCGGACCGTAGCCAAGTATCGCGAGGACATGCGAATTCCCAGCACGCACCAGCGCCGGGTGAAGGCGTGAAGGGTTCCTGCCATTTCAATCTCCCTCCATCGACGCGCGAGGAGGTTTGCCCATGCGGATCGATTTCACCGGTCGGCAGATGGAAATCAACGCCGATCTGCGACAGTACACGCAAGAACGGCTGCGGAAGCTCTCCCGGCTCCTGCAAGACCGATTTGAACTGCACGTGATTCTGGCGGCGGAAAAGCACCGCCGCATCGCCGAGATAACCCTTAAATTCCGCGATCACACGCTGGTCGGCCTGGAGACCACCCGCGATGCCCGCAGTTCAATCAACGGCGCGCTCGACAAATTGGAGCGGCAAGCGGTCCGCTTGCTCGGGCGGCGGCGAGAACGCAAGCGGCGGCCCAAACCCGCCACGGCCGTGCTGCTCAACGTCCTCCGCAGCCAGCGGGTGGACCACGAAGAGCACCAGATTCTGAAGACAGAGCGTTTTCCCATTAAGCCGATGAGCGTGGGTGAAGCCATCGCCTCCCTGGGTCCGACCCGCATGGGGCTGGTCGTCTTCCGTAACACCGAAACCGAGCGGGTGAATGTTCTCTACCGGCGAGAAGACGGCAATCTGGGCCTGATTGAGCCGGAACCATGAAGGCGGTGTCGAGTGAGGAGCCACAAGTGACGGGATTGAGCGGTGGAGTGACGGAGTGAATGAAGTCGGTGGCTTGGCACGGCCCGTTTGGCATTTCTCGCCTTTTCGGACCCCTGGCTTCTGACTCCTTGCTCGCCACTCCTCACCTCTAGTATGTCTGCTGCAGGCAAGAAGGCGCCGCGCCAATTCGTGGTGATCACGGGCCTAAGCGGGTCGGGCAAGGGCTCGGTCCTGAAGGCCTTCGAGGATCTCGGCTTCTACTGCGTGGATAACCTCCCCATCGATCTTATCCCCAAGTTTGCCGAGCTTTGTGCCGCGCCGGGCAGCCGGATCCGGCGCGCAGCGGTGGTGGTAGACATTCGGGGCGGAGAGGCCTTGAGCCAGCTTCCGGGGATGTACCGGGACTTGGCCAGGAATCATCTCAAGACGGCGTTGGTGTTCTTGGAAGCGAGCGATCAAGCGCTCATCCGGCGCTTTGAGGAAACCCGGCGCCCGCACCCGCTGGGTCGGGACTTGCCCGTGCACGAGGGAATCCGCCTCGAGCGGATGCTCCTCAAGCCCATGCGCCAGCTCGCCGATGCCGCCATTGACACCACCCGCATGAATGTCCACGAGTTGCGGGAATTCATCCAGGCGCGATTTGGCGGCCTCTCGACGCGCAAGCGCATGTTGATTTCCGTGGCCTCTTTCGGCTTTCGTTTTGGCGTGCTGCCCGACGCCGACCTCGTCTTCGATGTGCGCTTCCTGCCCAATCCGAATTACGTTCCGCGCTTGAAGCGCAAGACGGGGCGGGATCCCGCCGTGCGACGCTACATCGATTCTTTCCCTCAGACGCGCGAATTCGTCAAACGCGTCGTCGACTTGTTGCTCTACCTGATCCCCAATTACATCCGAGAAGGGAAGAGTTATCTGACGATTGGGGTTGGTTGCACGGGGGGTCGGCACCGCTCGGTGGCCTTGGCTGAGGTGCTGGCCGGCCATCTTAGCCGCGACGGTTACAAGGTGAAGGTGATTCATCGGGATGTCGGGCGAGGCTCGGCTTAGTAACTGCGGGTATGATAAGGGTTAGAGAGGGGGCCATCGGGGAGACGCTTGAATAACCTCATTGCCATCGATATTGGAGGCACCGCCTATCGCGTTGGGCTTTTCGACGCACAGGGTCGGCGTCTCCTCCTGTTCGAAAACCCGACGCTGCGGTCGGGGGGCCGCCAGTGGATGCTCGAACAGCTTGAAAAACAGTGCCGCGCCTTGAAACAAAACAGCGACTCCCCGATTCAAGCCTGCGGGGTAAGCTTTGGCGGACCGGTGAATTTCGGCCTTCAGCAGGTGACCTCCATTCACGTGCCAGGGTGGGAGAACTTCGCCTTGGCGAGCTGGGTGAAGGAGACCCTCGGCGTCCCTTGTCTCCTCGACAACGATGCCAACGCCGGAGCGTTGGGCGAATATCACTACGGTGCAGGCCGGGGCACGCAATCTCTGTTCTACGTCACGCTGAGCACGGGGATTGGCGGCGGGCTGATTTCGGGGGGCAAGCTCTTGCGAGGCAGGGATAGCTTGGCGGGCGAAATTGGCCACCTTGTGATGACGGATGCGGGGGTGACTTGCTCCTGCGGGGCGCGCGGATGCCTGGAGACTCTCTCCTCGGCGTCCGCAATTGCCCGGACCGCCCAGGAGTGGGCGGAGCGCCGCCCGGAGGCCGTGACGCGCATGGTGGAGTTGAGCGGGGGATCGGCCGAGGGCTTGACGGCGAAGGCGGTGGCACAAGCGGCCCTCGAGGGAGATATGCCGGCTGCACGCATCATCCGCGACGCCGGGCGCTGGCTGGGGCGCGCCCTGCTCACCGTCATCCGGATCGTGAACCCGGACAAGATTGTGCTGGGTGGCGGCTTGGCGCAGGCCGGGAAGCTGCTTCTGGAACCCATCCACGAGGTTCTCGAAGAACTGAAGTCTCCTGCCCTCCATGCGACCACAGAAGTAGTCCCTGGGGAATTGGGGACCTACTCAGCACTCTATGGGGCGGTGACGCTGGCATTGGAGGCCGCCTAGAGAGGGAGATGTGTTAGAAAATAAAGCGTGTCCCGCACTTCGACTCCATTTGATAGGTGACATATTGTCAGCGTGTCATTCGGGCACGCAGAGCCACGACGTTCTTGCGTTGGCGGCCTTCTCTTGACGGGCGCTGGGGGCAGGAAATACGATAGTCTTATGGCGAGCGCCCGCCGTCCGTCCCGAGACGGACAAGATACTTCATGAGCCAAGTCACACGGTTACTTAGCTTTCTGCGTCCGTACACATTGCGCTTCGTCGTAGCCGTCGTGTTGATGGCCGCCGTAGGCGCCTGCGAGGCGCTGACGGCCCTGCTGATCCGGCCGGTCTTCGACATCGTGCTCAATCCCCGCGTCGGGTCCGCGCCCATCCTGCTTTTTGAGTTCCCCTGGGGCGGCGCGCTCTATTTGCAGGACTTGCTCCCCGAGCGGATTCGCCACGTCTGGACAATGGTCGCCGTCACTATTATCGGTGTCACGGTCGCCAAGGGCCTAGCCGAGTTCTCGGCTACCTACCTCATCAACTTCATTGGTCATTCCGTGGTGCGCGATCTGCGCAATCTCCTCTACTCGCGCCTTATTCAGCAGTCGATTGGCTTCTTTACGAAGAACCCAACGGGCCGGTTGATGTCGGCGGTCACCAGCGACATCGAACGCATCCAGGACGCGGTCTCGCAGGTTGCGGCCGATTTCCTGAAGCAGTGTTTCACCTTGGTAAGCCTTCTGGCCGTGGTGTTTTACGTGGACTGGCGGTTGGCGCTCGGTTCGATGCTGCTCGTTCCATTTGTAGTTTATCCGGCGGCGAACCTCGGGCGACGCATTCGGGTCTCCAGCCGCTCTAGCCAGGACAAGATGGCGGAGATGACCAGTGTCCTGCAGGAGACCTTTAGCGGCATTCATATCGTAAAGGCCTTTGTGATGGAGATGTTCGAATTAAAGAAGTTCCGGGACGCCACGCGCCGCCTGCTCCGGATCAATCTGCGTTGGGTCATTGCTCAGGCGGCGACCTCTCCTTTGATGGAGATTCTGGGCGCCATCACCGTGGCCGGCCTCCTGCTCTATGCGCGGAACGCCATCCTCCACCACGCGCAGACCACCGGCGGCTTCGTTGCGTTTCTGTACGCCCTGATCAAAATGTACGAGCCGATCAAACGTCTGGCTGGGGTGAACAACGCCTTTCAGCAGGCGGTGGGTGCGTCCGAACAGGTCTTCCAGTATTTGGATGTTCATTCGGAAGTCGTGGAGAAACCCCACGCGATCGAGCTTCCGCCTTTCCGCAGG
>Ga0073934_10011535_pt1 | contig 10661 bp, 8 predicted proteins | sample LarsenN4metaG_FD_76834 | JGI IMG/M metagenome (GOLD analysis project Ga0073934, IMG submission 76834) | Hot spring sediment bacterial and archeal communities from British Columbia, Canada, to study Microbial Dark Matter (Phase II) - Larsen... ... | reverse complement strand
GTGGCAAGAAGCAGCGGCGTAGCCGCTAAAGGATATAAGGAACAGGCCCCGGCGAGTCGGAGACTCGCCGCACATCCGTAGCGGCCACAGCCGCACAATTTATAAACACGCTAAACACGTACGTTCACGCGTTATTGATTCATGCATCATGGATTGTGCATCATTATCTTATTTACACATTACGGATTACGCCGGTGCGTATCATGTTTTGTCTTAATCTACTTCTCCACGCTACAATTAGTAAAATACTTCAAAAGACATAAGGGGTGATAGCAGTGGCAGCACAATTGAACGGAACAGATATATCTCAGATCATCGCTTTCGAGTTTGGCGCGAACGCAAGCTATGTGGAAGAACTCTTGCTCCATTACCTACAAGATCCATCTTCAGTCGATGAGGAATGGCGCGATTATTTTCGCCAGCTTATGGGCGATATGGTTGAGCGCGAGAGGCGCAAACAGGCGGAGATTGCTGCCGGGCAACCTCAGGCTGTCAGGCGCGCGCCTGCCCAACCTGTTCAGCCCGCGCCTGCTCAGCCTGCGCCTCCAGCTAAAGAGGCCATTGGAGCGGATAGAACTCCGATTAGCGGCATTGCTCGCAAGATAGTGGAGAATATGGAAGCGAGCATCGCTGTGCCAACCGCTACCTCTCAGCGGCGAATCCCGCTCAAGCTGCTTGAAGAGAACCGGCTGCTGATCAATAAACACCTGATGCTCTACCGGCGCGGCAAAGTCTCCTATACCCACTTGATTGCCTGGGCAATAGTCAAAGCGTTGGAGAAGTTTCCTCAGCTCAATGATTCATTCGAGGCAGTTGACGGTCAGCCCTATCGCATCCGCCGAGAATCGGTCAATCTGGGAATTGCTGTTGATGTAGCCGGCAAAGACGGCTCACGGACATTGCTTGTTCCTAATATCAAGAACGCCAATCGGCTGACCTTCTCGCAGTTCCTGCAAGCTTATGATGAGATCGTAGCAAAAGCGCGCGATGGAAAGCTTCAGATGGAGGACTTTCAGGGGACCACAATCAGCTTGACCAATCCCGGGACTATCGGGACGACCGCTTCGGTTGCTCGGTTGATGGCCGGTCAGGGATTGATCGTAGCGACAGGAGCGATTGAATATCCGGCAGAGTATCAGGCAATGGCCCCTGAAGCGTTGTCACAGCTTGGAATCAGCAAAGCTGTGACCATCTCCAGCACCTATGATCATCGCATTATTCAAGGAGCCGAGTCAGGCGCATTTCTGGCTTACATTGAAGAGCTGCTGATTGGACAACACGAATTCTACGATCAGATATTCTTCGATCTCGGCATGCCTCACCGACCGATGCGCTGGGCAATAGATCACAATCCGGCGCTGCTGGGCGCAGCGCGCCGCCACAATGAAATCAAAAAACAAGCTCGCGTGCTGGAGCTTATCAACGCTTATCGCGTGCGCGGCCACCTCATAGCCGATATCGATCCGCTACGCGCCAAGCGGTTCCACTACCACCCGGAGCTTGACATAGAGACTTATGGATTGACGATCTGGGACCTCGATAGAGAGTTCATCACCGGGGGGCTGGGCGGAGTCGAGAGCGCGACGCTTCGCCGCATACTGGAAGTGCTGCGTCGCTCTTACTGCGAGAAGGTAGGGATCGAATATCGCCACATCCAGAGCCCGGAAGAAAAAGAATGGATAAGATCGCGCGTCGAACTTGACGGCGCAGAGCGGCCTGCCATCCCGCCTGAGACTAAGAAGCAGATGCTGTGGAAGCTGATCTCGGCGGAGCTGTTCGAGAAGTTCCTGGCAGTCAAGTATCTCGGCCAGAAACGATTCTCTATAGAGGGCACAGAGACGCTGGTGGCCCTGCTCGATCAATTAATCGAAGGAGCGGCAGAGCGCGGCATCTCCGACATCACCATCGGCATGTCGCATCGCGGCAGACTCAACGTCATAGCCAATGTCATTGGCCGGTTTTGCGAGCGCATCTTCACCAGCTTTGAAGGCTCTATTCACCCTAACTTCCCGCACGATCAAGGAGACGTTAAGTACCATCAGGGCGCCAGCGGAGTGCGGGAAACGGCCGCCGGCAAAGAGGTGGCCCTGACGGTAGTCCCGAATCCCAGCCATCTGGAATTTGTCAATCCCGTGGTCGAAGGCATGGTCAGAGCGAAACAGGACCTGGCCGCCTCTGCCGCCAGAGATGCTATGGATCGCATACTGCCGGTGTTGATTCACGGAGATGCTGCCTTTGCCGGAGAAGGGATAGTAGCCGAAACGCTGAACCTATCTCAGCTCGAAGGCTATCGCACCGGGGGGACCATCCACATAATTGTCAATAATCAGATCGGATTTACTACCTCGCCTGAAGAGGGCCGATCTTCGGTCTACTGCACAGACGTAGCCAAGATGGTTCAAGCTCCAATATTCCACGTCAACGGCGATGATGTGGAAGCAGCTTACCAGGTCTTGCAGATTGCGCTCGATTACCGGCAGCGATTTCATAAAGACATTGTGATCGATCTGATCGGTTTTCGCCGCCACGGTCATAATGAAGGAGATGAGCCGACTTATACTCAGCCGGTGATGTACGAGCGCATTCGCTCTCATCCAGGAGTCAGAGAGCTTTACGCTCGCAAGCTGATTAGCGAAGGATTGATCGACGAAGAGGGTGTTCGTTCGTTGATGGAAGAGCGCACCCGGCGATATGAGAATGCGCTGCTGGGAGCCAAAGAGATAGTGGCCCGTCAAGGAGGTATTGTATGCCTGCCTTTCACCGTTGAGGAGCCTGATTCTTATGAAGCTATCGAAACCGGCGTGGACCGCCAGACGATACGCACCATCGCGCAGGCGATTACCACCGTGCCTAAAGGATTTCATCTCAATCCCAAGATTGTCGGTCAATTGTCGCGGCGGGCAAAGATGGCCGCAGGCGAGATGCCAATCGACTGGGGATTGGGCGAGGCTCTGGCCTTTGGCTCACTGCTTCTGGAAGGGGTCCCTGTGCGATTGAGCGGAGAGGATAGCAGCCGAGGCACATTCAGCCAGCGCCATGCGGTGCTGTTTGACACGCAGAGCGGGGAACCGTGGACCCCGCTGGCCAACCTCGCTCCCGGACAGGCCCGCTTTGATGTCTACGACAGTCCCCTCTCAGAAGCGGGCGTGCTCGGATTTGAATACGGTTATAGCGTCGCTGCGCCTAAATCGCTTGTGCTGTGGGAGGCCCAGTTTGGCGACTTTGTTAACAACGCGCAGGTCATAGTCGATCAATTCATTGCCTCCGGCGAAGAGAAATGGAATCAGACAAGCAGACTGGTGCTGCTGCTGCCGCATGGCTACGAAGGGCAGGGCCCCGAACATTCCAGCGCCAGGCTGGAGCGATTCCTGCAACTATGCGCCGAATATAACATTCAAGTCTGCAACTGCACTACTCCGGCGCAGTACTTCCATCTGCTGCGCCGGCAGATGAAGCAGAAAGAGAGCAAGCCGCTGGTGATAATGACCCCCAAGAGTTTGCTGCGACTGCCGGCGGCGTCGTCCTGGCTGGAGCAGTTCAGCAAAGGCAGTTTCCTGCCGCTGCTGGCAGACGAGAGTGTGACCGATCCTGGCCAGATCAAGCGGCTGATCCTATGCAGCGGCAAGGTCTATTATGATCTACAAGCGGAGCGCGCGCGCCAGCAGAGGAAAGACACGGCCATCCTGCGCATTGAGCAGCTCTATCCTTTCCCCAAACAGCTTCTGCAACAGCAACTGAAAACTTTCTCGTCGGCGAAAGAGGTGATCTGGGCGCAGGAGGAGCCGAAGAACATGGGAGCCTGGAGCTTCATCGAGCCTCACCTTGTTGAAATGCTTTCGCCGCAGCAGACTCTTCGTTATGTTGGCCGCCCGCCGAGCGCCAGCCCTGCTACCGGCTCGCATACTATTCATCAGATGGAGCAACAGCAGCTTGTAGCAGAAGCGTTCCTGTAGCCAATGCGCAAGATGCAGTGTGGTGATCTCATGTAGTTTCGGTTGGGTGCTCTCAGCTTTAGGCGAGTAGAGGTTCAATTTCGACCTGAGCCACGGTAGCTCGATCTGGATACCACCGGCTTTAGCCGCATGGAGGTTCAATTTCGACCTAAACATCGAGCTAGTGTAGGCTGAAACTGAAACTCCACTCGGCTAGAGCCGGTGGTATCTGAAAAGAATGGGTGACGGTAGGTTAAAGTTGAGACTCCACTTGGCTAAAGCCGGTGGTATCTCAAGAGAGTGAAACAGTTCTTGACAGGCTTTTAGTGACCGCCCTCGTATTGAGTGTAGATATTAGAGCCAACCGGCTCTTTTCAAATTCTTCTTGACAAGCATGGCCCTTTGCTGTTATAAAGGCGATTCACAATTGAAGGACGTGGTGATTTATGGCGACTTGCGGCCACGTAAAATAACCGTCAGCTAAACAGCCGCTTTACAGATTGCAATAAGCCGCGTAGCTGACGCGGCTTTTTCATTTTATGGGCTGTTTGCAGTTCCAACGACGGACGCTACTTCGATTGGTTGATAGAGATTGATTTTTCAGGAAATGCTAAACAGCCCGGCAGCTCTGCTTGTGCTACAAGGTCCCCACGCTGCGCGCGGCGCGGGGATTTTGTTTTAACGGCCAGAGTAGGCCACGGGCGATGATAATCTTTTTTGGAGGTGAATGGTGAGTTACGTTAAAGGACTAAAGTGTCGCGAGTGTAGTGCTACTTATCCGATAGAACCACTGGCAATCTGTGAAGAATGTTTCGGCCCCCTGGAAGTCGATTATGATTACGAGTCGATCTCAAAAGACCTCACGCGAGAATTGATCCAGTCGAGACCACCAACACTCTGGCGCTATCGCGAGCTGCTTCCGGTAGACACCCCCACGGTCGGGCTCAATACCGGATTCACTCCGCTGGTGCGCGCTGATCGTCTGGCAAACATTCTCGGCGTCGCCGAGCTGTACATAAAGAACGACAGCGTTTGCCATCCTACTCTTTCATTCAAAGATCGGGTTGTCGCTGTGGCGTTGACGAAAGCGCGCGAATTCGGCTTTGAAGTAGTCGGCTGCGCATCGACGGGGAACCTGGCCAATTCTGTCGCAGCAAATGCGGCGGCGGCAGGCTTGCCGGCTTATATACTTATCCCCGATAGCCTGGAACAGGCGAAAATCGTGGGCACGCAGATTTACGGCATCAATGTCATCGCTATCAAAGGCAATTATGATGATGTTAACCGCGTGTGCAGCGAGATTGCAGGCCGCTTTCGCTGGGGAATCGTAAATGTCAATCTGCGCCCATTCTATGCTGAAGGATCAAAGACGGTCGGTTTCGAGATAGCCGAACAGTTAGGCTGGAGGGCCCCCGGCTCGGTTGTCGTCCCGATGGCGGGCGGCGCTTTGATCAATAAGATCTATAAAGGCTTCAAAGAGCTTGAACAGCTCGGCCTCATCCCTGAAGTTCAAACGCGCATGTTCGGCGCCCAGGCGACCGGCTGTAACCCGATCTCAGCAGCAGTCAAGGATGGCGTTGATGATATTCGCCCGGTCAAGCCCAGCACTATCGCCAAATCTATTGCTATAGGGAACCCGGCGGATGGTTACTTCGCTGCCAAACTGATACGCCGGACCGGCGGCTGGGCCGAAGATGTGAGCGATGAAGAGATTGTCGATGCCATGAAGCTGCTGGCCGAGACTCAGGGCATCTTCACCGAGACAGCCGGGGGCACTACTCTGGCTGTGACCAGAAAGCTCATCGAGCAGGGCCGCATCCCGCGCGATGAGCCAATAGTTGTAGCTATCACCGGCAATGGCTTGAAGACTCAAGAGGCTCTGACAATCGAGCCGCCGATTTCAATTGAGCCGCGATTGGAAGAATTTGAAAAACTCATTTCAAAAAGGAGGGCAGCATAAGATGCCAACTGTAATACGTATCCCCACGCCGCTGCGCAAACTGACGAGCGATGTTGAGACGGTCGAGCTGGACGGCTCTACTGTCGGCGAGTTGATTGACAATCTGGAAGAGCGTTTCCCCGGAGTGAAAGCGCGGCTGTGCGATGAGAATGGAAACTTGCGACGCTTCATCAACATCTACGTTAATGGTGAAGATGTGCGCTTCCTTGACAATCTCGCTACGGCGGTCAAGGATGGCGCCGAAGTCTCTATCATTCCTGCAATAGCTGGAGGTTGATTGGCAAACATAGAAAAATATTCACGGCAGATACTCTTTGCCGGCGTTGGCCGGGAAGGGCAGGAGAGGCTGCTCAATAGCCGGGTGACGGTCATCGGCTGCGGGGCCTTGGGCGCAATGCAGATCGAGACGCTCGCGCGCGCAGGCGTAGGGCATCTGCGCGTGGTGGATCGCGATTTTGTCGAAGAGAGCAATTTGCAGCGGCAAATCATGTTCGAGGAGCAAGACGTCGCCGACAAGTTGCCCAAAGCCATCGCCGTTGAGCAGCGCGTCAGGCGAATCAATTCGGACATCGACATTGAAGCGATTGTCGCCGATGTCAACTATACCAATGTCGAAGAGATTATCGAGCCATCCGATCTGGTCATCGACGGCACGGATAATTTCGAGACGCGCTTTCTCCTCAACGATGCTTGCGTCAAGCACAGCAAGCCCTGGATCTATGGCGCTGCTGTAGGAGCTTACGGATTGACGATAACCATCCGCCCGTATATGACCCCCTGCCTTCGCTGCATATTTGAAACTATGCCGCCGCCGGGCACATCGCCGACCTGCGACACTGCCGGAGTGATTCTGCCGATCATCTCAATGATCGCGTCTATTCAAGCGACTGAAGCGATCAAGATCCTGACCGGTCAATTCGAGAAGCTACACGGCTCGATTGTTCATATAGATGTTTGGGAGAATCTGTACAACAAGATGAAGCTGGGCAAAGCCATTGACAGAGTTGATTGCGCCACCTGCAAGCGGAGGAACTTTGAATACCTGAACGCCAGAACCGGCCAGCTTGCAACCAGCCTGTGCGGGCGCAATTCGGTGCAGATCACTCATACTGACAGAGTGCGCATCGATCTTGGCGAGCTGGCCGAGAGACTGCGCCAGAGCGGCGAAGTCACTCTGACCAAATTCCTTTTGAAGTTCAAGGTTGGCGACTACGAATTGACCGTCTTTCCTGACGCGCGTAGCATTATCAAAGGCACAGACGATATACCGCTGGCGCGCGGGTTATATGCAAAATATGTTGGAGTTTGAATGATCTATCTTGATAATGCATCAACCAGTTTTCCCAAGCCTGACGTCGTTTATGAGAAGATGACCTCTTTCCTCAAGACCGCAGGCGCAAACCCCGGGCGTGCCGGCCACAGGATGGCGGTCGCAGCGGAACGCGCGATCAATGAGGTTCGCAACCGAATTGTTAAATTCATCGGCGGGCGCGACCCGGAACGAATCATCTTTACTCTCAATGCTACTGACGCACTCAATATAGCGATCAAAGGGGCCCTTAAGAGCGGAGATCATGTCATTACTTCGCATCTTGAGCATAATTCAATCTCCAGACCGCTCAAGAGGCTTGAAGAGAATGGATTGATTTCTATTACTAGAGTGGCGTTTGATGGAGATGGCTTTATCGATCCTGAAGACATTGAACGGGCAATAACTCCCAGAACGCGCCTTATCGCTCTCACTCATGCTTCCAATGTCATCGGCACAGTTCAACCGATAGGCGAAGTTGGCCGTATTGCCCGCGAGCGCGATCTGCTCTTTCTCGTCGATGCGGCGCAGACGGCGGGCGCGATTCCGATCAACGTTTCAGAAGATTTCATAGACCTCCTGGCCGCGCCCGGACATAAGAGCCTGCTGGGGCCCCCAGGCACGGGTTTTCTTTATGTGGGCGAGCGCGCCGATCTGCGCCCGTTCCGTGAAGGGGGCACAGGCGGCGATTCCGCGTCTCGGCTTCAGCCTGAGCAATTGCCTTTCAGGCTCGAAGGCGGCACGCCGAATACTGCGGGAATTGCTGCGCTTGGCGAGGCAATTGGTTTCATTGAGAGGCAGGGCATCGAGAAGATCCGAAATCACGAAATAGAGTTGATTGCAAGATTGATTGATGGATTGAGCGAAAATCCATGCGTTACTGTCTTCGGCTCGCGCGATCTGACGAGACATGCCAGCCCGGTCTCATTTAATGTTGAAGGCATCTCTCCTGAAGAGGTTGGGGCGATACTTGACGAATCGTTTGACATAGCGACGCGGACCGGGTTACATTGTGCTCCTTACACGCACGAGATGCTGGGCACTTCGCCTGCCGGAACTGTGCGCGTCAGCCCCGGACCTTTCAACACTCAAGAGGATGTTGATTTGCTAATTTCAGCAGTGAATGAGATTATGGGATAAGTGTTTGATCAATGTTAAGAGCTTGCGGCAACAGCGAAGTGGATTTTATACAAGCGTTGCGACTGCTTAAATGAGTTGAGATGAGCTTTGAAATCATCAGTGAAGTTACTGATATTGAAACTATTGCAGTCGGAAACGCTATTCGTGATATAAAGCGCCTGCGTAGACTGTATGGAAAAGCCAGATGGAGAAAATTAAAAGGAGTCGCCCAAATTCGTCTCGCAAACGGAAGAGTGCGACTAGCTGAATTGCATTGGTACGAGGCGCATGGGGTAGGCAAGAGGGAGATCAAACGTAAACGTTATTTGGATTAAGGTTCATGAAAAGACGAAAGAAGTTAGCTCCGCAGTTTGCAGTCTGTATCAACAACTCAGATTATCCAGCATCGCTAGAACTACATAAAATCTATCGAGTGCTGCCGGATGAAGATGCAGCAGCAGATGGAGATATTCGTGTAATTGATGAGAGCGGGGAAGATTATTTATACCCCGCTGAGTGGTTTGTTCCGGTGAAACTGCCTGAGGAAGTAGAACGGTCCATTTTGAGAGTTGCTTGATAAAATGGCCGTTAACTAATAACTGTTGCACAGGACGCAATCAATGAATGCTCCAGTTGCTGCTACAGCAATTAAGGATAACCACTAAGAAGAGGGACAAAGATGATTGTAATGAAATTTGGCGGCACATCTGTTGGAGATGCCGCGAGAATAGATGAACTCGGTCGAATAGTAGAGAGATCTCTCAAAGAGGATAAACAGATAATTGTAGTCGTCTCGGCTATGAGCGGCGTGACTAATAGCTTGATTGCCAGCGCGCGCGCCGCTGCTCAGGGACAGGAATCGGTCTATACCTCAGCCAGATCATCTCTCATATACAAGCATCACGAAGTGGTTCAGAAGCTGATCAAAAATGAGAAGAGGAAATCGCAGGTGCTTGCTGAAGTAGACGCTCTGCTGGAGAACTTCGGCAAACTCTGCTACGGCATCAGCATCCTCGGCGAAATCTCAGAACGGTCGCTCGACGCTATCAGCAGTTTGGGCGAACGCCTTTCGGCGCGCATCGTCGCTGCTTCGCTCCAAGAACGAGGATTGCAATCAGTTCACATAGATGCCACCGATTTGATCATAACTGATGATAACTTCGGGGATGCTACTCCCGATCTGGAAGAGACCACCAGGCGAGTCGAACAGCGATTGCTGCCGCTGCTTGCCGATGGTGTTATTCCCGTTGTGACCGGCTTCATTGGCGCAACCGGCAGCGGTATTACGACTACTCTGGGACGAGGAGGATCGGATTATTCTGCTGGCATACTGGGCGCTTGCCTTAATGCCGATGAGGTCTGGATCTGGACAGATGTTGATGGAGTGATGACAGCCGATCCTGGTCTGGTGCCGTGCGCGCGCACGCTGCCGGAGATTACCTACAGCGAAGCGGCAGAGCTGTCTTACTATGGGGCGAAGGTGCTTCACCCCAAGACCCTGTTGCCTCTGGTGCATAAAGAGATTCCATTGATTATTAAAAATAGCTTTAACCCTGATGCCGGGGGAACGCGAATCAGCGAAAAAGGCGGTTACTGGTCTGCTCCAATCAAAGCGATCACTTCTATTAAAGGCGTGACTCTTGTGACGATCAGCGGGCGCGGGATGATGGGCGTGCCCGGCATTGCCGCTAAGACCTTTACTGCTGTCGCCAGCAAGAATGTCAACGTGCTCATGATCTCTCAATCCTCGTCGGAAAATAATATCTGTTTTATAGTCAACACCGGCGATGTTGAGGAGACTTATAATGCATTGCGGCGCGCGCTTGAAGTAGAGTTTCACCACAAGCACGTCGAAGATATCTCTTTGCATAGCAATGTCGCCATCGTTGCTGTAGTGGGTGACAGGATGAAGGGCACCCCTGGGATTGCCGCTCGCATATTCAGCTCGGTTGGCCGGGAAGGGGTCAATGTCATAGCTATAGCGCAAGGGTCCTCAGAGATAAACATCTCTTTCGTTATCGAGGAAAAGGACGTGGCTGCCGCCGTCTCGGCAATTCATAAAGAGTTTGATCTGGGAAATCAGAGTTCAGACGGACGTCCGACGTAAAGAGCGTCCGACGTAAAGAGCGTCCGACGTCCAACGTCGGTTTTGCTTACGGACGTAGGACGTACTGACGTCGGACGTTCCTTACGCCAGACGTACAGAGAACGTAGAACGTTTCGCCTTCTTGGGTTATAATGGCCGTCAGGAGAAGAGGTTTTATGAGCCTGCGTAGTCCAGCAGAGGTCTTCTATCCGGAAACCGACGGTAAACCGATGGCTGAGACCGATAGACACCGTG
>Ga0073934_10011534_pt1 | contig 10662 bp, 10 predicted proteins | sample LarsenN4metaG_FD_76834 | JGI IMG/M metagenome (GOLD analysis project Ga0073934, IMG submission 76834) | Hot spring sediment bacterial and archeal communities from British Columbia, Canada, to study Microbial Dark Matter (Phase II) - Larsen... ... | reverse complement strand
CGAGGCGCCCGGCGTTCTCGTCGTCGACAAGCGCGAGGACGGCGGCTATGTGACGCCGGTCGAATGCGTCGGGGAATACGCAACCTACGTTTCCCGAATTCGCGTCGACCCGACCGTCGACAATGGTCTCGCCTTCTGGGTCGTGTCCGACAATCTCCGGAAAGGCGCCGCTCTTAACGCCGTTCAGATCGCAGAAACGCTGATCAATCGCGGCCTCATCAAGAAGGCGGCGTAAAGCCGGCGAAGCTTTTTCGACCGCCGCGCGCGGAAAAGGGCCGGCGCGCGCGGTGGCGAAAAGCGCTGCGGCGCCCTATTGAGGTCGATCGTCGAGAGTGGAGAACCGCGTGCGCCGCCTCTGTCCCGCCCTTATCGCCCTGTCGGCCTCGGCCGCCCTCGCCGCCGCGCCCGCCGGCTATGAAACGATCTATGACGCGCCGACGCGCGTCAACATGGGCGGGCGGCCCGTCACCGCCGACATCGCGCTGCATACGGACAAAAAGGCCGCGGCCGCCGGCGATCTGAAGCTCGTTCTGACGACTGACGTGACGCCGTTCATCGCAGACGTCGAGAAGGACCTCGAAAAATGGGTGAAGACCCATCAGGACCGGTGCGGCCAGCGCTGGGGCGCCGGCAAGCCGGTCATCGAGTTTCCGCCGGGCGCCATCCGCTTCGCGCTCGACATCGAGCTTGAGGTCTGGAACTGCGGCTGGAACGGCAAGGGCGAACCCGGACGCTTCATGACGGAGGCCGCCTCGATCGACGTGATGCTTGATCCTTACGTCGAAGGCGGCAAGCTCCAGGCGCGCCTTGCGGAGCTTTCGATCGACAACCGGCGCGGCATGTCGAAATACCTGCCGCTTGAAACAGTCTTGAAACCGATCCTCGACGACGAGCTTCGAAAGCTCAACGCCAATCCGAAATTCTACAAGGCGCCGAAGCCGTTCATTTCCGAGGGCTTCGTTTATGAATCGATTGTCGGAAAGCGCACCGCTCAAGGCCGGGTCCTCATTACCGCGCGATACCGCGCGAAAGGCGGGGAAGACGCGCTGGCGCGGGTTGTCGACCGCGTCAGGAACGAGGGAATATCCGCTGAAGGCGTCAAATGGTGACATCTGCGTCGCCGTCCGCGCCGGCCGACGCCGAATTGCGGCTCGGCTTGATGTGCGGCGTCGTCGCCTACGCGCTCTGGGGACTTTTTCCGATCTATCTCAAAGCGCTCCCGCCCGCCGACCCGGCGGAGATCGTCGCGCACCGCGTGCTCTGGTCGGTGCCGTTCGGCGCCTTCGTTCTCGGCTTGCGCGGCCAGTGGCGCGAAACATTCAGGGCGCTGAAGAACCTGCGCATTCTCGTCCGCCTTGCGTTTGCCGCCGTCCTCATCGCCGCCAACTGGCTCGTCTACGTCTGGGCGGTCGCCAATGACCGCGTGCTCGAGGCCTCGCTCGGCTATTACATCAATCCGCTGATCTTCATCGCGATGGGCGTTTTCGTCCTCAAGGAAAGTCTCAGTCGGGCCCAGATTGTCGCCGTCGCGCTCGCGGCCGCCGGCGTCGGCGCCTTGATGATCGGCGCCGGCGTCTTTCCATGGCCGTCGTTTCTGCTGGCGATTTCCTTCACCTGTTACGGCTATGTGCGCAAGACGACGAAGGTCGGCGCGATGCCGGGCCTTTTCATCGAGACCGTCGTTCTTTCCCCGCTCGCGCTTCTCTTTCTCATGCACCTGCAGAACATCGGCGCGCTCGCTCTCGGCCATGTCAGCGCGACGCTCGATCTTCTTCTCTTTCTCGCCGGCCCGGTCACGGTCGTCCCGCTTGTGCTTTTCGCGCTCGCCGCGAGACGGCTGTCGCTGACCATGCTCGGCTTTCTTCAATATATCGGCCCGACCGGTCAGTTCATTCTCGGGCTCTATTACGGCGAGGCGTTCACGCTCTATCACGCGGTCTGCTTCGCGCTGATCTGGGCCGCGCTTGCGCTCATCAGCATCGACGCGGTGAAGCGAAGCCGGCGGCCGGCGTAATTTTAGTCGATCCGCTTCAGCGTTCCCGAAAAGCTGAGGAGCGTTCGGCCTTCGCAAGTGACGAGGCCGCGCGCGAACATTACCGACTTGCCGATCTTTACCGGCTCGCCCGTCGCCATGATGAACTTGCCAATCGGCCCCGGCGCGATGAACTCGGAAGTCAAGGTCAACGTTACGGCCCCGAACCTTCCCGCGCTGCGGCGGCAAATGTCCCAGATGGACATGTCCGCAAGCGTCAATAGCGCGCCGCCATGGACCATCCCGTGCCCGTTCGCGTGGCGCGGCTCGGAAAGGAAGCCGACGCCCGGCTCCTTCGAAGCGATGTCGCGAAACCAGAACGGCCCGGCATGCGCGCTGAACGTGTCGCGCATCGACTGCATGATCCACCCCTCGGGGACGCCGGCGGGCCTTGCGCTCTTTTCCATGGCGCCGCTTTACCGCAACGAACAGGCCGCGCAAGCCGGCGCCGCCAAGGCGCATTGAAAAGGGTGCCCGCTCCGGCGCATTCTCCGGCCGATGGATGATTTTCCCGCGCCGAAATTCGTCAACGCCGGCGGCGTCCGGCTCGCGACCTATGAGGCTGGAGCTGAAAACCTCGACGCTCCGCCGATCGTTCTCGTGCATGGCTGGCCCGAGATCGCCTATTCGTGGAAGAACCAGCTCGGCCCCCTCGCCACCGCCGGCTATCGGGCGATCGCGCTCGACCTTAAGGGCTTCGGGCGCTCCGACGCGCCGAAGGACAAGACGCAATACGACATTCGTCACATGACGGACGATCTTGCGCGCCTTCTCGACGCGCTCGACCTCGAACGCGCGGTTTTTTGCGGGCATGACTGGGGCGGCGCGATCGTCTGGCCGATGGCGCAGCTTCACGCTGATCGCGTCGCCGGCGTCATCGGCGTTTCGACGCCGCACCTGGCTCCGCCGCCGGCCCCGCCGCTCGCCATCATCGAAAAGCGCTTCGGCCCGAAACACTATTTCGTGCAATTTCAGGAGGAAGGCGCGCCCGAGGCGCTCTTTGAACGCGATGTCGAGCGCTTCTTCCGCCTGATGTTCCGACGCCCGGCGCGGCTTGAGGACGCGGCGCGGCTCGGAACCCGCATTTTCGATCTGCCAGGGCGGTTTCGCGACGGCCCGCCGCCCGACCCTTCGTCCTCGATCCTCAGCCAGGCGGACCTTCAAATCTATGTCGAAGCCTACCGGAGTTCGGGCTTTCGGGGCGGGATCAATCTCTATCGCAATGTTGACCGCAATTTCGAGATCATGCGCGGCATTGATCCCCATATCTCAGCGCCGGCGCTCTTTATCGGCGCCTCGCTCGACCATTTCCTTCCGCCCGCGGGCGCCGAAGGCATGGAAAAGCTGTTTGTCGATCTTGAGAAGGCGATCGTCGAGGATTGCGGCCACTGGGTGATGTGGGAGAAGCCGGACGCGCTCAACCGGCTGATGATCGGCTGGCTTGACCGCCGTTACAAGTCGCCGAAAATTTGAGGCGATTTCCCCGCCTTCTTTTCGACAAAACTCCGAACGCGGCGTAAATCTTTCGAGAGAGTAAAGCGCGACCCTTGCCGCACTGAGGGAGTGCGCGTCATGGGCAAATCGTTGCTGATTCTCATCGCTGCGGCGCAGCTGGCGGCCGGCGAGGCTTTCGCCGCAGAGCCCCGGGGCGATTACGCCGCGTTCGACGTCGCGCGGTCGGCGCCACGGCGGGTTCACGAGCTCGCCGCGTTCGAAATCGCCGGCGCGCCGGTCGCGCTCAACGCCTACGGCCGCAAGGCGCGCGCGCGCCGCTATGAGGTCGTCCGCGAGACGCGCGAGGACCGCCTTCACGCCGCCGCATTCGATCGCGCCGCGCGGCCGCCGCTCCTGACGCTTGAAATGCGCGTCAGCTTTTGAAGGAAGCGCTGCGTCAGACCCCGAAGGGATCCTTCATCAAGATGACGTCGTCGCGCTCTGGGCTCGTCGAAACGAGCGCGACCGGGCGTTCAATGAGCTCTTCGATGCGGCGGACGTATTTCACGGCCTCGGCGGGAAGCTCGGCCCATGACCGCGCGCCGACGGTCGATCCTTTCCAGCCCTCGATCGTTTCGTAAACCGGCCTCACCGCGCGCTGCGCGTCGAGACCGGCCGGGAGATAATCGTAACGCGCGCCGCCGACATCATAGCCGACGCAGACCTTCAATTCGTCAAAGCCGTCGAGAACGTCGAGCTTCGTGAGCGCGACTCCGTCGACGCCGGCAATCTTCAGCGACTGTCGGACGAGCGCGGCGTCGAACCAGCCGCAGCGGCGCTTCCGTCCCGTCACCGTTCCGAATTCGCGGCCGCGCTCGCCGATCCTGTCGCCGATCGCATCGTTGAGTTCGGTCGGGAAGGGTCCTTCGCCGACGCGCGTCGTATAGGCCTTGACGATCCCCAGAACGTAGCCGACGGCGCGGGGGCCAAGGCCCGATCCCGTCGCCGCTTGTCCAGCGACCGTGTTCGACGAGGTGACGTAAGGATAGGTGCCGTGATCGACGTCGAGAAGAACGCCTTGCGCGCCCTCAAAGAGGATGCGCTTGCCGGCCTTTCGCGCGGCGTCGAGGATCCTCCAGACAGGCTTTACGAACGGCGCGATCTTCGGCGCGACTTCCTTCAGCTTCGCCGTCAGCGCCGCGGCGTCGACTTCGGCCGCGCCATGACCGCGGCGGAGCGCGTTGTGGTGGACGATGAGGTTCTCGACCTTCGCCGCAAGACTGTCCGCATGAAGAAGATCGACCGCGCGGATCGCCCGCCTTCCGGCGCGGTCCTCATAGGCGGGGCCGATGCCGCGCTTGGTCGTGCCGATCCGAACGCCAGTCGTCGCGCCTTCGCGCATCGCGTCGAGTTCGGCGTGCACGGGCAGGATCAAGCTCGCATTCTCGGCGACGACGAGGTTGTCAGGACCGATCCTGACGCCTTCCTCTTCGACGCGGGCGATTTCCGCAAGGAGCGCGAAGGGATCGACGACGACGCCGGAGCCGATGACGCCGAGCCTTCCAGGCCGCACGACGCCCGAGGGTAGGAGCGAGAGCTTCAAGACCTTGCCGTCAATGACGAGCGTGTGGCCGGCGTTGTGCCCGCCCTGGAAGCGCACGACGACGTCGGCTCTCGCTGACAGCCAGTCGACGATCTTGCCCTTGCCCTCGTCGCCCCACTGGACGCCGATGACGGCGACGTCGGTCATCTTCGCCTCCGATTTTCGCGGCGCACCATAAGGAAGGCGGCGAGGGGGTCAATGCGGGTTTGCGCCGCCGCCCGCCGCCGGATTGGCGCGCGGCGCGCGCTCGCGCGTTAGGGAAACGTTCCCGAAAGAATCGTCACGGGACGCGGCAGGCGCAAACGCGCCCGCCTACGCCTCGCCGTCGGGGTCCTTCATCAGGTCCTCTTTCGAGACCACCTTATCCTCGATTTCGGCCTTTTCGAGAATGAAGTCGACGACGCGCTCTTCAAAGAGCGGCGCCCTGATCTGCGCGACGGCGCTCGGGTTGCGCTGGTAGAGTTTCAGAACTTCGGACGGCGTCACCTTCCGGCCTTGCAGCGCGAAGAGCTGCGAGTCGCGGATCGCGGCTTCCTGAACGGCGCGCTGAAGCTGATCGTTCGGCACTTGAACGTCGGCCCTTCGTCCGATCTCCGCTAAAACGAGCCCGAGGCGCACGCGGCGGATCGCAATCTTCCGGTATTCCTCTTTCAGCTCTTCTTCGGTCTTGTCCTTGTCTTCCTCGTCGCGCTCGGCGTTTTCAACCTGCGCCCAGATCTGGTCGAACTCCGCGTCGACCATTGACTTCGGAAGCTCGAAATCATGCGCAGCGTCGAGCTTGTCGAGGAGCGCGCGCTTCACGTGGCTGCGCGACATCGATCGGTATTCGGACTCGAGGCGCTCGCGCACGCGCTTCCTGAGATCCGCAAGGTCGTCAAAGCCAAGCTTTTTCGCGAGCGCCTCGTCGGCCTTCGCCTCCTGCGGCGCTTTCACTTCCTTCAGCTTAACGGCGAAGACGGCGGCTTTGCCGTCGAATTCGGGCGAGCCGTAGTCGTCAGGGAAGGTGAGCTTCACTTCGACGTCTTCGCCGGCTTTGCGGCCGACGAGCTGATCCTCAAACCCCTTGATCAGCGTATTTGAACCGAGGACGACGGAATGGCCCTCGCCTTTTCCGCCCTTGAATTCCTTGCCGTCGATCGTCCCGACGAAGTCGATGACGACCATGTCGCCGGCTGTCGCCTTCTCGTTCGCCTTGCGCGGCTCGTAATCGCGGTTGTTCTCGGCGAGCTTTTGGAGCGCCTCGTCGACCTCGGCGTCGGTGACGTCGGCGACGGGGCGCTTCAACTTGAGACCGTCGACCGAAGCCGGCTCAAACGCCGGCAGAATTTCGGCGTGGACGTCGTACTCAAGATCCGCCTTGCCGTCGATGATGGCGTCGAAATCGGAGACGAGATGGGGATGCGGCGGTGTCGCTGGCTTCAGGTCGCGATCGGCGAACGCCTTGTAGCTCGTCTCATTGACGATCTCCTGAAGGATCTCGTTCATCATCCCTTTGCCGTACATCTTCTTGAGAAACGGCAGCGGGGCCTTGCCCTTGCGGAAGCCTTTGAGGTGAACCTTGCCTTTGACGTCGGCGAGGCGCGCATTGAGCTTGGCGTCGAGTTCGGCCGCCGGCACTTTCACCGTGAACTTGCGCGTGAGGCCCTCGGCGGTCTTTTCAATCACTTCCATCGTCGTCCAAGCCTTCTCTTGTCCTGCGCCTTTTCGGCGCCTCGAATTCGATTCCGCCCGGGCGAGCCGGGCCGTAGCACGCCGCCGCCCATCGGCTTTCGCCCATCGGGCTTCAGCGCGACCGCCTTGGCTCGTTTCGCGCGCAAAGGCTGGTGCGGGTGGAGGGAGTTGAACCCCCACGCCTTGCGGCGCTGGAACCTAAATCCAGTGCGTCTGCCAGTTCCGCCACACCCGCGCGCGACAGCCGCCCCCAACAAGGGCCGCCGAAAGCGCGTCTCTATAGCAGGGAAAGACCCGAAGTCGAGCAGCAAAGCAGGCGTCGCTGGGGCGCCAAATGGCCTTCCCGCGCGGCGGGTTAGGCCTCGAACCGCTTCTCGAACCACATCACGCTGCAATAACGCCCGAACTTTCGCCCGACCTCGTCAAGAGTTGAAACCTGCCGGAATCCGAACCGCTCATGGAGCGCGACGGAAGCCGGGTTCGGCGCGACGATGAGCGCATAGGCGCGGTGGACGTCGACGCGATGCAAGGCGCCGAACAGCGCCTCGTAAAGCCCTGCGCCGACGCCTTTTCCCTTCGCGTCGGGCGCAAGGAAGACGGAGACCTTGACCGACGTCTCATAGGCGTGGCGTTCATCAAAGGGCGCGGCGTTGGCGAAGCCGGCAATCCCCTCCCTGCCGTCCGCGACGAAGGCCGGATGGCGAGGATTGGCAAGGCGCGTCTCGATCCAGCGGCGGCGGGACGCCTCGTCGATCGGCGTCGTCTCGAAGGTCGCCGTCGTCTCCAGAATATAAGGGTTGTAAACCGCATTGATGCCGGCGGCGTCGTCGATTGTCGCCCTTCTGATGGTCACGTCCGGCCGCGCCACTTCGTTCTCCCGTTCCGGTCGCGCGCCGCATCATCGCCGGAGTCGAGCCCGGGCAAAAGAAGGGGGCGCGTCATCTCTTTCGAAACACGGTCGCGTCCTTTAGGCAATATCGAGCGACATCGACGCCGATTTTCGGGCTCGCCGAATTGTCGAACGCCCAATGGACGATATTATAGATGCGGCTCACGCGCTTTCTGGGGCTTTCGCTCGGCGACAAGGCGCCGGACCGGAACACGATCTGGACGTTCCGCGAGTCGCTAAGACGCGCCGGCGTCATTGACGATCTGTTCGCGTCCTTTGATCGGGCGATCACCGCGTCCGGCAATCGCCCGACGCATGGCCAGATCGTTGATGCGAGCCTTGTCAGCGCGCCGAGGCGGCGCCTCACCTTTGAAGAGAATGCCGCGATCAAGGATGGCAAGTTGGCGGACGGATCTGGGACAATCCACACAAGGCGGCGCAGCGAGACACCGACGCGCGCTGGACGAGCAAACATTCGAAGGAGGAGGACGACGCTCCGAAGGCCAGGCCGATGCCCGAACATGGGCGGCGCGGCAACGCGACGAAGTCGAGGGTGCGCGCCTTCGTCGAGCACGTCTTCGCCGACCACACGCATAGCTGCGGGCTGAAGGTCAGTACCATCGGCCTCGTGCGGGCGACGATCAAAATCGGCCTCGCCAAGATCGCCTACAACATGCGGCGGCTGATCTTCCACGAGCGGACGGCGGCGGCAGCGTGACCAATGGCCCCGCCCGCGTCGAAACGAGCGCCGCCAAGACCAGAACCGATCCGCGAAACCGCGGCCGAGACGGCGGCCGATGCCGCCCCAATCGCGCAACCGGGCCGGAACCGCGACATGCGCCAGAAATTACCTGCGTTGTTGGAAGGCGTACAATTCAGCCAGCGGCTTGTTGAGGCTGCGATTCGGGCGCGTTCGGCTTTCCTTTGGCGCGACACGGAAGGAATCAATACGCCGCCGCCACACCGCCCTGGCGCAAATCAACGCCGAAATTCGCGGTTACTGGAGGCGTCGAGGCGGAATCGCTGCGGCGACGGACGGCGCGGGCGCGGCAACGGCTGACGCCGCCTGTCCGTTCAAGTTCCGGACGCCTTTGCTTTCGTTTGAACTTGAACCGGTCTAGAGCACCGCCCCGTGCCTACGCTGACGCCAGTATTCCGGGTCCTCGGCGGCCTTCTGATCGCCTTTGCGGCGTTCATGTTGGCGCCGCTCCTCGTCGCGCCCACGCTCTTCACCGGGGCGGGCGCCGATTTCATCCTGTCGGCGCTAGCGACGGCGTTTTGCGGTCTTGCGCTGATCGCGCTCAGCCCGACGAAACGCGGGTTCGAACTCACCCGAAAGCAAGGGTTTCTCATCACGGCGCTCGCCTGGACGATCCTGCCGGCGTTCGGCGCAATGCCGCTCGTTGGTTACGGCCTTTCCGTCACTGACGGCTATTTCGAAGCGGTTTCCGCGATGACGACGACCGGTTCGACCGTCATGACCGGGCTCGACGCCGCCGAGGCCCCGATTCTCCTGTGGCGCTCGCTGATGCAAGGGCTCGGCGGCGTCGGCGTCATTGTGCTCGGCATCATCATGATGCCTTTCCTGCGCGTCGGCGGCATGCAGCTTTTTCATACGGAAAGTTCGGACACGTCGGAAAAAATCGTCGCCAAGGCCTTCGACCTGTCGATCTGGATTTTTGGAATTTACATTTTCCTGACCCTCCTCTGCGCGGGGATTTATCGACTCCTCGGAATGACCTGGTTCGACGCCATCGCCCATGCGATGCCGACGATTTCGACCGGCGGATTTTCGACGCACGACGCCTCGTTCGGCTATTTCGACAGTCCGGCGATGCTTTGGGCGGCTGCGATCTTCATGATCGCCGGCGCCTTGCCGTTCGTCGCCTTCATCCGCGCCGCGCGCGGCAAGGTGCGCGCCATGCTGACCGACATTCAGCTCCGCGGATTCCTGAGCTTTCTCCTGATCGTGACCCTGCTTGTCGCGGTGACGCGCTCGGTCCGATCGGATGTGCCATTCGGCGAGGCGCTGACGCATGCGGCTTTCAACATCGTGTCGGTCGTCACGACGACCGGCTTTGCGAGCGAGGATTACCAGCTATGGGGGCCGTTCGCGGTCGGCGTCTTCTTCATTTTGACCTTTGTCGGCGGCTGCTCCGGCTCGACGGCGGGCGGCGTCAAGATCTACCGCTTCCAGATTCTGGGGCGCATCGCCGTCGCCCATTTGTCGCGCATCGTGTCGCCGAACCGCGTCAGCCCCGTGCTCTATCACGAGCGGAGGGTCGAAGACGATGTCGCCTTCTCGATCCTCGCCTTTCTCGTCGTCATGCTTTTCGCCGTCATCGCATCGACGTTCCTCCTGTCGTGGTTCGGCTGCGATCTCGTCACGGCGCTATCGGGTTCGGCGCAGGCTTTCGCCAATGTCGGTCCCGGGCTCGGCGACGTCATCGGGCCCGCCGGCAATTTCTCGAGCCTGCCTGACGCGGCGAAATGGGTTCTCGCTTTCATGATGATCCTTGGACGCCTCGAATTCTTCACGATCCTCGTTCTCCTGACGCCCGCCTATTGGCGGTCTTGAGCGCCCGGCGAATTGTCAGGCGGGCAAGTCTCGGCTAGCTGTCGCCTCTTTGTTGAGGATGTCGTCATGGCGCGATGCTTCGTCTTTCCGGGTCAAGGCAGCCAGTCGGTCGGCATGGGCCGCGGGCTCGCCGAAGCGTTTCCGCCGGCGCGCGAAGTCTTTGAGGAAGTCGATGACGCGCTTGGCCGCCGGCTATCGAAACTGATGTGGGAAGGCCCCGCCGAAGACCTCAATCTCACCGCGAATACGCAGCCGGCGCTGATGGCGCATTCGATCGCCATGCTGCGCGTCCTTGAGCGAGAATGCGCCCTCGATATCGCCGATGCGCGCTATGTCGCCGGCCATTCGCTCGGCGAGTATTCGGCCCTGTGCGCGGCGCGGGCGATCACCTTGTCCGATACGGCGCGCCTATTGAGAACGCGCGGCGTGGCGATGCAGGAAGCGGTCCCGGTCGG
>Ga0073934_10011532_pt1 | contig 10663 bp, 5 predicted proteins | sample LarsenN4metaG_FD_76834 | JGI IMG/M metagenome (GOLD analysis project Ga0073934, IMG submission 76834) | Hot spring sediment bacterial and archeal communities from British Columbia, Canada, to study Microbial Dark Matter (Phase II) - Larsen... ... | reverse complement strand
GAGCCGCTTTACCGCCCGAGAGCGCCGACGTGCCGAAATCGTCCGAGGCGGCGGATGTCGCCCGGTTTCTCGATCGGACGGAGACACGGCTTCGCGGCCTGATCGATTCGGGCGATCGCGATCTGAAGACCGTCACGGATCAAAGCGCCACGTATCCCGATGATCCCTACTTCGCGATGCGTCGTGCGTTGCTCCCGCTGCATCGGGAGTGGTTGCGTGCGCGGTCCGTCCAACTCGCCCAGGCGCGCAACCTGCTCGCGCTCGCCGAGTATCTCACCCACCCTTCGCAGGAAGAGCGTGCCAAGGCGGAGGTGACGGTCCGTTCGTTCCGTCTGGATCGGCATCCGGTGACGGTGGCGCAGTATCGCGCGTTTTGCGAGGCGACGGGGCATCCGCTCCCGTGGACGCTGCGTCTCGCCGACGGCGAGGCGATCGATTTTGCGAAGCATCCGCAGCGCCTTTTCCCCGAGGCTGCGGACCCGGCATTCTCGCGCCCGGACGCTCCCGTGACGGGGGTTACGTTTGCCGATGCGCAGGCCTACGCGAAGTGGGCCGGGAAACGGTTGCCGACCGAGATCGAGTGGCGCTATGCCGCGCAAGGCGGTCGGGGTGGTGCGTTGTTTCCGTGGGAGGACGGCGGGTCGGCGGGTCGGGCCAACCTCGGACAGCCGACGCTTCTGGTGCGCAACGCGGGGGATCCGAACCTCGCGGTGTTGGAGTTTGATCCGGCGCCGGAGGACGGCTTCGTGCTGGTGGCCCCGGTGGCGAGCCAACCCCCGAACGCCTTCGGCGTTCACGATCTGGGCGGGAACGTGAGCGAGTGGTGCGACGGTGCCCCGTTTTTCCAACCCGACCTCGCCGCGCGGGTGAGCGGCGCTGTTGCTGGTCCTCCCGATCCGGACGCGCCACGCCGGTGGGGATCGAAGGCGGCGGCCTACCAGCCGCTCTGCGGCGCCAACTATCGGTCGCCGCGGTTCCATGCACTCCTCTCCCGCCGATATGGCGCTCCGGCCGATCACGCCCACGCGGATCGCGGGTTCCGGTGCGCGATGGATCTGCCGTGAGCGGTGGCTGGCGGAGCTTTCGACTGGCGTAGCTGTCGGCAGGGGTGCGTGGGGTCGGGGAGGGTGTGGGTTGGTGGTGTTGGTCGAAAGCGGCGTCCGGCCGCCGCAGTCCAAAGCGGCTGCGCCGCTGGGCGGTGCGGCAGGGCGCTGGGAGCGACGAGTGGTCCAGTGTGCGTCGTCTCCTCCGTCTTGCCGTTCGGTCCTCCGGACCGGCCGGGCTCGGCGAGCCCGGCCTACCACGCGGAAGGGTGAGATCGCTGGGGGATCCGGGTGCGCACTTTGCAATCCGCGCGTATCGAAAGCTCCGCGAGGAGGCGGAACACTGCATTCCCAAATCGCTCGTGACTGCGCAGGAGCTTCGAACGCTGCGTTGAGCCGCCGCGGTCCCCGAACGGCATTGGGCCTAGGGGGTGGGGGGTGACCCGGAATGATCCATGTCCTCCGCAGCGTCTTCCTCCGGAAGGAGTTTTCCGGCCTCGGCGGACGGGAGGGCTTCGACGCCGCGGAGTTTGCGCTCGATCTGGCGGGTGCGCGCGCCGGTTTGCTCGAGGGTGTTCGATGCCGCTTCGAGCTGGCGTTTCACGCGCTCGAGCATGTCCCCGAACTTTCCGAACTCGGCTTTGACCGCCCCGAGGATGTTCCAGACTTCGCCGGAGCGTTTCTGGATCGCGAGGGTGCGAAACCCCATCTGAAGGCTGTTGAGGATGGCGGTGAGAGTCATCGGGCCGGCGAGGGCGACGCGGTGCTGGCGCTGGAGTTCCTCGGCGAGGCCCGGTCGCCGGAGCACCTCGGCATAGAGCGCCTCGCTCGGGAGGTAGAGCAGCGCGAAATCGGTGGTGAGCGGCGGGGCGATGTATTTTGAGGCGATCTCGCGGGCCTGGTCCCGGACGCGGTTCTCGAGGGCTCGGGAGGCGGCGGCGAGCGCCTCCGCGTCGGCGCGCTCGGAGGCGTCGATCAGCCGCTGGAAATCTTCGACAGGGAACTTCGCGTCGATCGGCAGCCAGACCGGTTCGTCCTCGGCTCCGCGGCCCGGGAGGCGGATGGCGAACTCGACCCGCTCGGCGCTGCGCGGCCGGGGCGCGAAGTTGGCGCAGAACTGGTCCGGGGTGAGCATCTGTTCGAGGAGGGAGCCGAGCTGGATCTCGCCCCAGGTGCCGCGGGTTTTGACGTTGGTGAGCACCTTCTTGAGATCGCCGACCCCGGCCGCGATGGACTGCATCTCGCCCAACCCTTTGTGGACCTGCTCGAGCCGTTCGCCGACCAGCCGGAACGACTCGCCCAGGCGTTTCTCGAGGGTCGATTCGAGTTTTTCGTCCACGGTCTTGCGCATCTCTTCGAGTTTGCGTTCGTTGAGTTTGGCGAGTTCGTCGAGGCGTTCGTCGAGGGTGCGCCGGACCGATTCGAGGCGGCCGTCCAGTTTGGCTTCGAGCTCGCGCCGGGTGTCCTCCTGTTTGGCTCCGAGCAGTTCGTTGCCCCGCAGGATCGTGGCGCCGATCTCCTCGCGCGCGGCGGCGAGCATCTGGGCGGCCTCGCTGCGTCCGCGGGCCAGTTCGTCGCGCAGCGCCGATTCGACGCGACGCGACTCCGCGATCCCTTCGGCGGCCGCTTCGCGGAGTTCCGCGGATCCAGCGCCCGGTTTGCGCAGCCAGAGAAGAATCGCGACGAGCAGGGCGCCGGCGGAGCAGGCGGCGATGAAGATCAGGAAGGCGAGAAGGGTGGGGTCCATGGGTCCGGCACCCTTCCAGCCTACGGGGGTGTCGGCCCCGAGGCGAAACGGAATTTCAGGGGAGCGCGTAGTCTTTGTCCACGAGCCAGAGCCGGATGTCATGGTCGCGCCCGAGGATGAAGCGGGCCGAACCGTCGGCGAACAGGTAGCAGGACCCGTTGCCGTAGGCCTCCGTGTCGAGGACATCTTCCTGGTTCCCGTTGGGGCCTTCCAGCAGGTCCATGTAGAAGTGGGTGGACCCGGCCCTTGGCATGCCGAAGAGGATCACCTGGGAAGGCTGTTGGACCTGGGTGAGGCGGACGCTGATATCCGGGTCGGTGAAGTTCCCCGAACTGATCCCGGAGATGTCGTTGTACCCGTTCATGATGAAGCTAGTGCGATTGGCGTCGTTATCGAGCGGGTCGGCGCCGGTCGCGATCCAGTTGTCGGGATCGCCGGGGGCCGCGTAGAGCGCCGGGTCCTTGAGGTAGCCCGAGAGGGCGTTCGGCCAGCGTCCGCCCGTGGAGTTCGACGTCCGACCGGGCAGTTTCGCGTCGTTCTCAGCGGCAAAGAGGTTTACGGCGATCCCGATCTGGCGGAGGTTCGAGACGCAGGCGGCTTTGTTGGCGTTTTGGCGGGACCGGGAACTGACAGTGAAGATCAGTCCGGCCAAGGTGGCGATCACGGTGATGACCGTGAGGAGTTCGAGCAGGGTGAATGCGGCGCAGGCAGCGGGGGGTCTACCGGGCCGCCCGTGGGTGAGGCGGATCGGTTGCATATGGGGGCTTTGAGAGAAAAGAGGATTCCGGCGAGCGCGGCAAGGGAAAACCCGCTGGACAGTCGTTCGGCGCTTCGCGGAGTATGCGCGGCTCGCGATGAAGACGATCCCGATCGGACTGGCCGGACTCGGAACGGTGGGCACAGGGGTGTTCCAGCACCTTGCGCAGAATCGTGCCCTCATCGGGGAGCGGCTCGGTGTGGAATTCGAGGTGCGCCGCATCGCCGTGCGGGATCCCGGCAAACCGCGCGACGTCGCGGTGCCATCGGGCGTGATCGGCTCGGACCCGATGCAGATGCTCGCCGATCCCGAGATCCGGATCGTCGTGGAGCTCATGGGGGGCACGACGCAGGCGCGGGAGTTCGTCCTGGAAGCCATCCGGCGGGGGAAGATCGTGGTGACCGGCAACAAGGCGTTGCTGGCCGATCATGGCGAGGAGATCTTCGGGCTGGCCGCGGAGCGGAAGGTGCCGGTGCTCTTCGAGGCCGCGGTGGCGGGTGGGATCCCGATAATCAAAAGCCTGCGCGAGGCTTTCATCGGGAACCATATCCAGTCGATCCACGCGATCCTCAACGGGACCTGCAATTACATCCTGACCCGGATGACCGAGGCGGGACTCGGTTTCCCGGAAGCGCTCGCGGAGGCGCAGCAGCTCGGGTACGCCGAGGCCGATCCGACGCTCGACGTGAGCGGGTGGGACGCGGCGCACAAGGCGATCATCCTCGCCTCGCTGGCGTACGGGTTCTGGGTGCGGAGCGCGGAGGTCCTGGTGGAAGGGATCGACGGCGTGACCGCTGCCGACATCCGGTTCGCGGAAGCGCTGGGCTACCGGATCAAGCATCTGGCGATGATCAAGGCCGACGCCTCCGGGGCGATCGAGGTTCGGCTGCATCCCACGCTGATCCCGAAGTCGCACGTGCTGGCCTCGGTCAACGGCCCGTTCAATGCGCTCGCCGTGCGCGGCGATGTGGTCGGCGAGACGCTGTTTTACGGGCGTGGTGCCGGACGTTCGCCGACTGCCAGTTCCGTGATCGCCGATCTGTGCGAGGCGGCGATCCTGATCGAGTCTCCCCGCCGTTTTTACGGGTTTGTCCCGCACGCGTTGTACCGGGCCTGCAAGCCGCAGGAGGAGGTGGTCTCCGAGTATTACCTCCGACTCTCGGTGCTCGACCGTCCGGGCGTGCTCGCGCAGGTGGCGAAGGTGCTGGGCGACCATGACATCGGGATCTCGTCGGTGGTGCAGCCCGAGTCGCACGACGAGTGCGACACCCCGCTGGTGCTGATGATCCACGACGCACCGCTCGGGCAGATGCGCCGGGCGCTCGAGGGCATTGCGGCGCTTGCCTGCGTGAAGGCGCGACCGGTGCTGTTCCGGGTGGAAGGCTTCCAGCCGTCATGAACTCCCCGTTCTCCACGCTCCACGACCGTGGGGTCATCGCTCGCTACCGCGATTTCCTGCCGGTCGGCCCCGCTACGCCCGCGATCTCGCTCAACGAGGGTTCGACCCCGCTGATCCATTCGCCGCGGCTCAGCGCCCGGGTCGGGCGCGGCTGCGAGGTGTATTTGAAGTACGAGGGGCTGAACCCGACCGGTTCGTTCAAGGATCGCGGGATGACGATGGCCATCTCCAAAGCGGTCGAGGATGGGGCTCGGGCCGTGATCTGCGCTTCGACGGGCAACACCTCCGCCGCCGCGGCCGCCTACGCCGCTCGCGCCGGGCTCCGCTGTATCGTGCTGCTCCCGGCCGGCAAGATCGCCATGGGAAAGCTCGTCCAGGCCTTCATGTATGGCGCCGCCGTGGTGGCGATTGATGGGAACTTCGACGACGCCTTGCGCCTGGTGCGGGAGATCGGTGAGACCGGTTCCGTGGCGATCGTGAACTCGATCAACCCGTTCCGGTTGGAGGGGCAGAAGACCGCCGCATTCGAGATCATCGACGAACTTGGGGATGCCCCGGACATCCATATCCTGCCGGTTGGCAATGCCGGGAACATCTCGGCGTACTGGATGGGGTACCGCGAGTTCCACCGGCTTGGCCGTGCGACCCGCCTGCCCCGGATGACCGGCTTTCAGGCGGCCGGCTCGGCCCCGATCTTCCACGGCCGGGTGGTTGAGAAACCCGAAACCGTCGCGACGGCGATCCGGATCGGGAACCCGGCGAGTTGGGAGCTGGCTTCCGCGGCGATCCGTGATTCGGGCGGGGCGATCGATGTGGTGAGCGACGAGGAGATCCTCGCCGCGCAGAAGTGGCTTGCGGCGAACGAGGGGATCTTCGTCGAACCGGCAAGCGCTGCATCGGTGGCGGGGTTGTTGAAGTGCTGTGGGGAAACGCGGTGCGCGGTCTGCCCGTTCCACCGGTTCGCCGAGGGAAGCCGCATCGTGCTTACCGTCACCGGCCACGGGCTCAAGGATCCCGATATCGCGAAGTCGCAATGCACGGGGCTGCACAGCGTGCCGGCCGACCGGGACGCGATCCTGCGCGTGATCGGGTTGTGACCCCGCCTTACATCGACTGGTAGATGGCGTTGAGCGCCATCACGCAGTAGGTGGTGACCAGCACCGGATCCTTTTCCCACCAGCGTCCGGATTCGTTGGTCCAGAATCCGTCCCCCGTCTGGAGGTTGATGAGGTGTTTCGCGAGTCCGGAGCGCCAGTCGACCTTGGAGCCGTCGGCGAGCGCCAGTTCGGTGAGGCCGGTCGCCGCGAGCGCTTTGGCCATGGTGTGGTAGTAGTAGAACAGGCCGTCGTTCCCCATGCCCGGGTTCTCGGTCAGCGTGTAGTGCTTTTGCAGCCAGGAGAGGACGGCTTTGACCCGATCATCATCCTTGTCCACCTCGGCGTAGATCATGCTTAGAAGTCCCGCGTAGCTCATGCTCCCGTAGGACCGGAGCGCCTTGCGCCCGCTGCCGAGCTCGACTTCGCCGGCCATGCTGTAGCCGGGGTAATAGATGAACCCGCCGCGGTTGTCGGGGTCGTCGCTGACCCAGGCTTCCTTGTTGTGGGTGGAGAGGTTCTGGGTGCGCGTGATGAAATCGATCGCCGCCTGCCAGTCGAGTTTCTGTTCCGGCGGGGCGTTCTCGCCTTTCTCGAACTCGCGGGTGTAGGCGAGCGCTTCGAGGGCGAGGAGCGTGTTGGAGAGGTCGGGGTGCTGGCGGTTGGTGCCGCCCGGACCGTACCCGATGCCGCCGTTCAGGGCGGGGTTCGCCATTCCCTTCGCCTGCATGGCGACCGTGTAGGCGCGTGCCTTCTCGACGAGCGGGCGGTATTTCGGATCCCCGGAGAGATGCAACGCCAGCAGGGAGATGGCCGTGTTGTAGTTGCGCAACTCGGCGACATAGATGCCGCCGTCCTCCCGGGCGTTGGAGGCGATCCAGCTTGTCGCTTTGGCGAGCTTCGGCGGGAGGTCGGCCCCCCGTTTGGCCCCCGGCGCGCCGAGGTGGGCGTTCACCACGAGGCCGGTCATTGCGGGGTGGTCTTTGGTGGACCAGAACCCTTCGGGATCCTGCTTGGAATCGAGCCAGCGCAGTGCCCGTTGGATGGCGGCACCGACTTCGTTGCGAAGCGAGAGGTTGGCGGCGTCCCGAGGGATGAGCGTGGCCTCCTCCGCGGCCGGGAGGCTGCAGAGTGGAAGGAGAAGGGCGGTGGTGAACAGCACGGCGTGGCGCATCGGGACAGGGCAGGTGGGCATCGGGTGTTGGGTTGGGAATCGGGGTGCCGCGGGCAGGGCCGCAGGCGGTTGGTTACGGGACTTTTCGAATCGGCCAGCGCCGTTGTCAACGGGGTTCGGATCCGCCGCGACCGCGCGTGCGCAGTTGGCGCAGCAGCACCCCGTGCAGGGTTCCGAGCAGCGCCAGCACGAAGAGCGTCAGGACGGCCCCATTGAACGCGAACAGGCTGATATCGGTGCCGGCGATGCGCTTGGTCCGACCGAAGAAGACGTTGATCGGTTCGGCCTGACGGTAGTCGTTCTGTTCGATCTCGGATTTCGCGACGAGGTCGGCGATCTTCTGGTTCACATAGAGCCGGTCGGCGGTGTAGCCCGTGCGGGTCGAGGGGATCCTCCGGGGCGATTCCATCGGGTTCTGGATCACTTGATCCGCGCGGCGCAGACGCCGGTCGATGTCGCCCGGGGTTTCCGACTCGAGGCCCGAGAGGAAGGCGAGGGTGTCCTTGAGGTTGTCGAGTTGTTCGGCCGCCTGGGGGTCGGTGGCGAGGGTTTGTTTGACCGCGTCGATGCGGCGCTGGGCGGCTTCCTGGCGGCGGGTGAGCGGGTTGAGCTTGGCCTGGGCGACCACGATCGATTCGTACGACCAGCGCATCGGGATGAACTCACAGATGAAGGGGACCTTGAGGGCGCTTTCGGGACGCGGGGGCTCGCCTTGCTCGGCGAACCAGCGGCGGAAGGAGTAGGCGAGGTCGAGGTCGCGGTTCATCTCCTCGTACTTGACCAGGGCACCCCCGAGAATGATCTGGGGAATCAGGACGAGGGGGACGACATTGGCGGCGGTTTTAGCGTCGGGAGCGAGCGCGGAGATCACGAGACCGATCGCGACGCCGCCAAGGGCGGTGGCGGCCGCGTGGAGCAGATGGATCCCGAACATCCCGCGGATCTCCAGGATGGCGTTGCCGATCAGGATGAAGAGGATGCACTGGACCAGGGCGAACAGGGCGAGCGTGGCGGCTTTGGAAAAGATGTAGTAGGGGAGGCGGACGCCGACATTGCGCTCGCGCATCAGGACGGCGCGGTCGCGGATGATGTCGTCGGCGCTGTTGGTGAGCCCGAGGAACATGGCCACCACCAGCATCAGGAAGAGGTAGGTCGGGATGTGGTATGCCGAGGCGAAATCGTAGGCGCCTCCCTCGGAATAGCGGAGCACGAGGGCGATGAGCGCGGCGAGGACGGGGGCCTCGACCATGGTGGTGAGCAGGTTGGCCCGGTTGCGCAGTTTGCTGCGGAACGCCCGCAGCAGGAGGGTGCGGAACTGGACCCATTCGTCGCGCCAGCGGACGGACCGGTGGGTTGCGAGGGAGGGAGGCGCGGGGGCCGGCGCTGGTTCGCGCCGGAGCGGCACCTGGCGGACCTCCTGCATGAGGCGGTGGGCTTCGTAGCGGTCGCGCCAGTAGAACGGGGAAAAGCGGCGTGCAGGGACCAGTTGGCCGCGGGCGTTCTCTTCGTAGATGATGTCGCCGCTGAGGTCGCGCAGCGGGGTTTCGAGGACGTCGAAGATGAACTCGGGCCGGGTGGTCCCGCAGGCCGGGCAACCCCCGAGCTCGGTGCCGAACTGTTGCTCGTGCTCCGCCTCGGCGAAGTACGCGAGCATCTCGGTGGGCGTCCCGAAAAAGACGAGGCGCCCCCCTTTGTCGAGCAGCATCGCCTTGTGGAACATCTGGAAGATCTTCGAGGAAGGCTGGTGGATGGTCACCAGCACGATCTTGTTGTGCGAGATGCCGCGGATGATCTCGACCACGTGCTCGGAATCTTTGGAGGAAAGCCCGGAGGTCGGCTCGTCGAAGAGATAGACATCGGCCGACCCGATCATATCGAGTCCGATGTTCAGCCGCTTGCGCTCGCCGCCGCTAAGGGTCTTTTTGACGGCGCTGCCGACGACGGTGTCGCGGCGCTCGCTGAGGCCGAGCTCGACGAGCTTGCTTTCCACGCGACGGAACCGGTCGCTGCGGGAGAGGTGCGGGGCGCGAAGGGCGGCGGCGAAGTCGAGGTTCTCCTCGATCGTCAGATGCTCGTCGAATGCGTCGTCCTGCGGGATCAGGCTGATGTACCCGGCGAGCCCGGTCGGATCCTCGTACAGGGACCGCCCGTTGAGCAGCACCTGCCCGCGGCGTGGGCGGAGCGATCCGGAGATCACGCGCATGAGGGTGCTTTTTCCGGAACCGCTGGCTCCCATGACGCAGATCATCTCGCCGCGCGAGGCGGCGAAGGAGACGCCGTCGAGGGCGGGTTCGCCCGGTTTGAACTCGAGGGCGACATCGGCGAGCTCGAGGTGGCGGATGATATTGCGGCGCTCCTCGATATGGCGCTCGGAGAAATTGCAGACCAGTTCCTGGCCCTGATCGACGCGGATCACGTCGCCGTCGGCCAGCGGCGCCGTGTTGCGCACCGGGAAATCGCCGACGAGGATCGGGCGGTCGGCCTTCAAGACTTCCAGCGTGCCGATTTTGCGTTCGTAGTCGCACTGGATCTTGAGCAGCACTTCCCCGCTGGTGCCCGGGGAGAGGAGGATGTCGTCCTCGGCCAGGAGCGCGGGGTCGTTCGAGACCAGGTATTCGGATTTCGAGGCTTTGAGAGGGAAGCGCCCTCCCATCGCGCGCGCCCGGCGCCGGAGATCGGCGAGCGGGAGCTCGCTGTCCCCATGGAAAAGGATGCGGTCCTCCAGCGTCCCTTCGACGACTTCGCCCGTCTGGAGCGGGCGCCCGTTCAGTTCGGCTTCGACGTCGCGCAGGGCCTTCACCTGCACTTTCAGTCCGAACCGGACCTCGATGGAGGATTCGCGCGAGCGGGAGCGCTCGAGCTCGACCTCGTCGTTGTCGTTGATCTTCAGGAAGACGTGCGGGAGTGAGACGTTCTTCTTCGCGTTGAAGTAAAACACCAGGTCCTGGTGCGCGATCACCACCTCGCCCGCGACGATCCGCGCCCCCGGATAGATCCGGCAGAACTCGCCTTTGCCCAGCGGGCGCCCGCGGACCGCGACCGGTTGCTGGCTGAGGTTCTTGACGAGGATGAGGTCGTGGTACCGGTAGGCGAGCAGCGCCCCCCCGGGCTCGATGCCGCGCACGGTGACCTCCGCTGAGGGATCGGCCGCGAGCCGGAGCGATTCGAGGGGCGAAGTGCCCTCCTGGTACACCGAGGTGTCGGGGTTTTCGCTGGCGTTGAGCTGGTAGACGATGTCGATCGCCTGCGCCGCCATGCCGAGCTGCGCCATGAAGGAGTAGTAGGCGACCACCTGGTCCTGCCGCATGCCCGATTTGTTGATGAGATCGTAGAGCTGGACGCAGAGAAGGATCTTGCGGTCCGGGCTCAGCTCGTTCGAGAGCCGCTGCGCCATGGCGGAAAGGTCCTGCTGCTCCTGGAGTGCCTGACGGAAGAGCCCGCGCAGCTCG
>Ga0073934_10011529_pt1 | contig 10668 bp, 12 predicted proteins | sample LarsenN4metaG_FD_76834 | JGI IMG/M metagenome (GOLD analysis project Ga0073934, IMG submission 76834) | Hot spring sediment bacterial and archeal communities from British Columbia, Canada, to study Microbial Dark Matter (Phase II) - Larsen... ... | reverse complement strand
GCTGGAACACGCGTGGTAGACCAGGCTGCCATCGACCGTGCCAAGGACCACATCGCGACCCTCGTGGCGGAGCAATTGCAACGGGTGGAGCGCCTCAAGAACGAACCTGACTGGCTCGACTACCAGGCCATGCCCCACGTGCGCATCGGCGTCTGCGGCGGCGATGGCATCGGCCCGTTCATAACCAGCGAGGCCGTCCGCGTCCTGGAGTACGTCCTGGAGCCGGAGGTCAAGAGCGGCAAGATCGAATTCAAGTTCATCGAGGGGCTCACGATCGAGAACCGGGCCCGCCAGAACAAGGCCCTGCCGGACGAGGTCGTGGCCGAGCTGCACAAGTGCCACGCGGTGCTCAAGGGCCCGACGACCACGCCGCAGCGCGGCGACCCCTGGCCGAACATCGAATCGGCGAACGTGGCCATGCGGCGGGAACTCGACCTGTTCGCGAACGTGCGGCCCGTGCGCGTCCCCTCCCAGGGGATCGACTGGATATTCTTCCGGGAGAACACGGAGGGCGCTTACATCCTCGGCAGCCGCGGCGTCCGCGTGACGGACGACCTCATCTTTGACTTCACGGTCGCCACCGCCCAGGGCAGCGAGCGTCTGATCCGCCTGGCGTTCGAGCACGCGAAGCGCACCGGGCGCAACCACGTGACCGTCGTCCACAAAGCGAACATCATCAAGCTCACGGACGGCCTCTTTCTGGACGTGGCGCGCGAGGTGGCGAAGGACTACCCGGAGGTCAGGTGGGACGACTGGATCGTGGACATCATGTCGGCGGCTCTGGTCAACCCGCGGCGGCGGCGCGACTTCAGCGTCCTGGCGCTGCCCAACCTCTACGGCGACATCCTCACCGACGAAGCCGCCGAGTTCCAGGGCGGCGTCGGCACGGCCGGCAGCGCCAACATCGGCAAGCAGAACGCCATGTTCGAGGCGATCCACGGCTCCGCCCCCCGCATGGTCAACGAGGGCCGCACCCAATACGCCAACCCCACGAGCATGATGGTGGCCGGCAAGATGCTCCTCGACCATATGGGCTACGCCGACCGGGCGAAGCGGCTGGACATGGCCCTGGACATCTGCGGCCAGTACGAAAAGAAGCTGGTCATGACCGGCCGCTCCGACGGCGCCACCGGGACGGACTACGCGAACTACGTCATGGAGACGCTCAGCGACCCGAAGCTGGAGGAGCGCTGGCAGGAGTACGCTTCCAAGGCCGTGTAGCGATGGAGAAGCAGGTCTTCACGGCAGGGCTGCCGGAGACGGGCGGGCCGTTCAACCTGTGCGTCCGCTACGGGCCGTTGATCTTCGTATCCGGCCTCCCCCCTTTCGACGAGGAGTTCTCGGCCCGGTTGCGCGACGCGCGCGAAAAGGGCCTGCCGCTCCCTGAAGCGCCGAAAGTGCCCTTCGAGCGGGAAGCGGAGATCGTGATGGACCGGCTGAAGGCGCTCGTCGAGGCGGCCGGCTCGAACATGGACTGCCTGCTGAAGGTGAACGTCTGGCTCCGCGACCAGGGCGACATGGAGACGTTCGACCGCGTCTACCGGCGCTACTTCAGCAGCAAGGAGAAGCTCCCCGCCCGCACGCGCCTGCAGGCAGGGCGGACGCCGCTGGACTGCGGCCTGGAGGTTGAAGCGATCGGCTACGTGCCGGGCGCAACGTTCGGACAATAGGCATTGGACGGAGGAGACGAGGAGAAATGGCCGGGCGCAAGAAGGTAACCATCGTCGGCGGGGGCCAGACGGGCGGCATCATGGCCTACCGGCTGGCCGAGAAGAACATCTGCGACATCGTGATCAAGGACGTGGCGGAGTTCGCCCAGCACCACGGCAAGGCCCTCGATATCTATCAGGGCTCGTCCTTCGCGGGCTTCGAGACGAGGCTCACCGCCACGGACGACTGGGACGCCACCGCGGGCTCGGACGTCGTCGTGATCACGTCGGGGGCGCCGCGCAAGCCCGGCATGTCACGGGAGGACCTCCTGCGCGGTAACGCGGACGTCGTCGGCGAGTACGCCGCCAGGAACGCCGCCCGCCTGAGCCCGGACGCCGTGATCATCGTCTTCGCCAACCCAATGGACGTCATGTGCCACGCGGCGCTCAGGTCCAGCGGCCTGCCTCCGGAGCGCATCGTCGGCCAGGGCGGCATGCTGGACAGCTCCCGCTTCCGCACCTTCATCGCCATGGAGCTCGGCGTGGCGCCCCGCGACGTCCACGCTTACGTTCTCGGCGGGCACACCGACACGACGATGGTGCCGATCGTCAGCCAGGCCCGCGTCGGCGGCATCCCGCTCGAGAGCCTCCTGCCGAAGGACCGCATCGACGCCATCGTCAAGCGGACGATGAACGGCGGCGCCGAGCTGGTGGAGCTGTACAAGACGGGCTCGGCGTTCCTGGCGCCCTCGGTGGCGACGATCGCCATGGTCGAGGCCGTCCTCCTGGACGAGAAGCGGCTGCTGCCCTGCGCGACCTTGCTCGAGGGCCAGTACGGCGTTAGCGGGACGTTCTGCGGCACGATCGTGAAGCTGGGAGCGGGCGGCGTCGAGGAGGCCTACGAGGTGCCGGTCTCGTCGGAGGAGCGCGAGAAGATCGCCGCGGCGGCGAGGGCAACCGCCGAGCTGGCGAAAGTCATCGAAGCGTAGCCGCGTTCGCCGGAACGCACCGCCGGGGCGCGACGCTTCGCGCCCCCGCGTCTTCACCCTCCCATCCCGCCGGGGGAGTAAGCTAAAGGGCGCCCCGCCGGAGGAGGATGCCATGCCGCGCGACGTGCTGCTCCTGGGGAGCGTCAACCTCGAAAACGCGGAGGAGGTCTTCCGCTCGGTCGGCCGCGTCCTCGGCGGGCGGGTGAAGCGGATCCCGGACGGCGAGACGGGGCCGGCGAGGAGCTACTGGATCCAGGTCCAGACGCCGTTCTTCATGCAGCACCCGCTCATCGAGATGGTGGAGCCGGACCCCGCGAACCCTGGCGCCATCCGGCCGGCCCGCATCCCGGCCAACGGGCTCTACTCGCCGACGATGGCCGGCGCCTACCGCGGCCAGGCCAAGCTGCGCGACGGCGCCGACCCGAGCGCCCTGCGCTTCGACAATTTCGGCTACGCCGACTGGGCAGCGGAGTCTTACGCCGTGTTCAGGCGCCTGAAGCAGGAAGGCGCCATCCCTCGCGGCGTCAGGTTCCAGGTCAGCATCCCCAGCACCGGCGTCATGCTGCAGTCCCGGGTCTACGGCCCGGACGCGCCCCGCATCGAGCCCGCCTACGAGGCCGCCATCTTCCGGGAGGTGGAGCGCATCGCCTCCTTCGTGCCGAAGGAGGAGCTTGCGGTGCAGTGGGACTGCACTGAGCCCGTGCGCTACGAGTCGGCGGACGCCGGCGCGCGGCGGGAGATGCGGGAGCGCATGGTCCGGCTGGCGGGGGCGGTGCCGGAAGGCGTGGAGCTCGGCTACCACCTCTGCTACGGCGATTGGGAGCACCGCCATATGGTGGAGCCCAAGGACATGGGCCTGCTCGTCGAAATCGCCAACGCGCTCGCGGCCGGCGTTTCGCGGCCGATTGCCTGGGTCCACATGCCGGTGCCTCGCGCCCGCTCGGACGAGGCGTACTTCGCGCCGCTCCGAGACCTGAAGCTGCAGCCGGGGACCGAGCTTGCCCTTGGGCTCGTCCATTTCACCGACGGCGTGGAGGGGACGCGCAGGCGCATGGCCGCAGCCGGCAAGTTCGTCCGGGAGTATTCGATCGCGACGGAGTGCGGCATGGCGCGCCGTCCCCGGGAGACGATCCTGCCCCTGCTGGAGGTCCACCGCCAGGCAGCCGAGCTCTAGCGTGCACTGCCGCGCCAGACCGGCGCGCCGTCCTGCCGGCGGCTTTGCTCAGGGGCGCCCGCGTGCGAAACTCTGAATCGGAGTCCCGCCCCTCGAAAGCCTGGTAGAAGGTGAGCCGTGAAGGAAATCCACGTCGATACGATCCGCGAGAAGGTTGCCGAGCTCTGCGTCGAGGCCACTCACGTCCTGCCCGAAGACGTAAGGGAGGGCCTGCGACGGGCGCAGGCGACGGAGCGCGCGCCGCTCGCGAAGCAGGTCCTCGTGGAACTGATCGACAACTTCGAGTTCGCCGAACGCAACCTCGTGCCGCTCTGCCAGGACACGGGGACCACCGTCGTCTTCGTGGAGATCGGCCAGGACGTGCACGTCGTCGGCGGCTCGCTGGAGGAAGCCATCCACGCGGGCGTCGGCAAAGGCTACACGGAGGGCTACCTGCGGGCGTCCATCGTCGCCAGCCCGCTGACGGCGCGCACGAACACGGGCAACAACACGCCCGCCGTCATCCACTACGAGGTCGTCCCCGGGGACGAGCTGCGGCTCAAGGTCCTGCCCAAGGGCGGCGGCTGCGAGAACATGAGCCGCTACGCGAACTTCCTGCCGCGCGCGGGCAAGGACACGGTGATCGAGTTCCTGCTACGGACGGTGGAGGAGTCCGGCGGCAATCCTTGCCCGCCCCTCGTCATCGGCGTGGGCATCGGCGGCACGGCCGAGTACGCGATGACGCTGGCCAAGAAGGCCGTGACCCGCGGCGTGGGCAGCCGCAACCCGGACCCGGAGGTGGCGGCGCTGGAGGCTGAGATGCTGGAGAAGGTGAACGCGCTCGGCGTCGGCCCGCAGGCGGTCGGCGGCGTCAATACGGCGCTGGCGGTGAACGTATTGACCTACCCGACGCACATCACGGCGCTGCCCGTAGGGATCAACATCCAGTGTCATAGCGCCAGGCTCAAAGAGGCAGTGCTGTAGGATTTAGACATGCCGGCGCGGACATCGACGCCCCTAAAACAGGCCTTTCAGCGTTTCGTGGAATTGGTGAAGCCCATCGAGGACGTTCGACACGTTATGGTCTTGGAGGATGGGCGTTTGGACTTTTTCACTTACGTAACGAAGCTGGATGAGGAAATTTCGATGCTGGTCCACGAAGCCGAATTCGAAGTCATGAGGGAGTTTCCCGATTTGCCTATCCTCTTCCACGTTCGCTGCCTGGAAGGAAGACCATTCGACACTCAAAACTTGTCCGCGCTGTCCTATTCGAAGGGACGCGCACGAACCGGAGGGCTCTGAGGGGTAGCGCTAGTTGGCGACGGAGGGCGAGCACCTGTCACAGTTCGAGCACAACGTTCGCGTAGCCGATCGGCTCGCTGCTATGAGGTTGTACGACAGGGCGGTGACAGCCTTGTTCTATGCAGCCCTTCATTTGGCCCAGGCCTACTTAGTGCGCATGGGCGAGGCGGCGGAGACCCACGTTCAGCGAGAGCGCCGGGTGCTGTTAACGCCGGACCTGCGCCCGATCCTCCATTTCTACAGGACGCTCCGAGATTACAGCGAGGAAGCTCGCTATGCGTGTCGCCGCTTCAATCAAGAGGAATTCGAGGTACTTCGAGACAGGAGCTTCGCGGCTGTGGTCCCGCATCTTCGTGCTTTACTGGGGGTGCCATGACTGACGGAGTGCGCGTCATCAAACCTCACCAGCGCGATGCCTCCACTGCCCAGACGCCCGGCATGTTCCGGGCGGAAGGCGCCGGCGCCAAGACCGTCGGCGCCAAGGGCATCTGGGTAGGGCACGTCAGCGTCGACAGGGGCGTCCGCTCCGGGCCGCACCACCACGGCGAGCTCGAGAGCGTCATCTACGTCATCAGCGGCCGGGCGCGCTTTCGCTACGGCGAAAGGCTCGAGCACGCCGTCGAGGCGGAGGCAGGGGACTTCGTGTTCGTGCCGCCGTTCCTCGTGCACCAGGAGATCAACGCGAGCGGCGACGAGGCCGTCGACATGGTCGTCGCGCGCAGCTCGCAGGAGAACATCGTCGTCAACGTAGACTTGCCGGCGGAAATCGCGGAGGCCTGAGCGTGGGAATCGAGCGGATTAGCGACCTCGAGGTGCGTCTAACGACGCCGCTTACGGATGAGGACGTCGAACAGCTGAAGATCGGCGACCACGTCCGGATCACCGGCGTGATCTACACGGCGCGGGACGCCGCCCACAATCGCATGGTCCAGACGCTCGATGGCGGCGGCACTCTGCCCATCGACCTCAAGGGTCAGCTCATCTACTACGTCGGCCCGACGCCGGCGCGGCCCGGCCGCAGCAGCGGCGCCTTCGGGCCGACTACGTCGATGCGCATGGACCCGTTCACGCCGAGGCTCCTGCAGGAAGGACTCAAGGCCTGCATGGGCAAGGGCAATCGCGGCGAGGAAGTGCGCGAAGCCCTGAAGAAGTACAGGGCCGTCTACCTCATGGCCGTCGGCGGGGCCGGCGCCATGCTTTCCCAGTTCATTCGCAAGGTTGACGTCGTCGCCTACGAGGACCTCGGCACCGAGTCGCTGAAGCGCGTGGAGGTGGAGGACTTCCCGGCCGTGGTCATGGACGACTGCGAGGGCCGCGACCTCCTGAACGAGGGCCGCAAGCAGTGGCGCGACCCTTCGAAGTTGGGGAATTACAAGCCAAGCGAGAAGATCGTGGTCTCCAGCGGCTGAGGCAGCCTTTCAATCGAAGACGGCAGGCCCTATAAATACAAGACCGGCGGAGGGGTCAACAGGCCAGCCGGCAGCGGAGGTAAGCGAAGGTGGGACTGTTCGACAGGCTCTTCGGTGGCGGGAAGGCAAAGCAGCAGGCACTCGCGGTAGAGGCGCCTCCCTGCCCTCACTCCGTGCTCGTGCCCAGATGGGACAGCGTGGAAGACATGGGCAAGGCCGACAAGGCCACCCGTTACATGTGCGAGGCTTGCCACGAGATGTTCACGCCGCAGCAGGCGCGCGAACTCCAGGAATCGATCGCCGAACGGATGCAAGAGTCGCTGGAAGAGATCAAGTCCAGCGATGCGGGGGAGCAGGACCAGCCCTAGACGGGCCGGACTTCGCTCACCGGGCCGCGGGCGCGACCTCCCCCCGAAGGCTTGCGCTTTCGATGGCGTCAGGACGCCGTGCGGTGCATGCGCGCGTTCGGCAGGTTCGTCAGGAGCAGCGTCACGCCGGACAGGCCGACGAGCGCGGCCGCCAGCACGAAGGTGGTCTTCAGGCCTTCGGCGTCGGCGAGGACGCCGGAAAGCGTGGGCGAGAACGCGCCTATGAAGCTCGACGCGTAGATCAGGGACACGATGGTCGACTGCATGGACTCCTCGGTGAGCTCGCTCGCCGCCGAGATGAGGATCGCGTGCAGCGAAAAGAGGAAGGTGCCGAGGAGGAGGATGACCATCCCAAGCTGCACCTTTCCCTCGGCGGCGGGCAGGAGCAGCAGCAGGAGCGCGAACAGAAACAGGGCCGGGACGAGCACGCGCTTGTAGCCCAGGCGGTCCGCAAGGAACCCCATGACCGGCTGCGAGCCGATGCCGACGACCTGCGCCATCGATATGAAGGCGCCGGTGAGGGCCGCCGAGTAGCCGAGGTCTTCTTTCAAGTAAACCGGCAGGAAGACGGTGGCTGTCGCCTGGCCCACGGTGCGGAAGGCGGTGGCCGTGCATATCAGCAGGATCGTGCGGTGGCGTAGCAGCCTGACGAAGGAGCCGATGTACTCCCGGAAGGAACGGGCGCCTTCGGCGTGACGGGCGCTGTCGTCCTTGAGCAACGTCCACATCACGAATGCGGCGAGCAGCGCCGGCACCACGCTCAACCGCAGGACGTCCTCGTAGTACATGATCGCGACGAGCCCCCCGGCCAGCAGCGGGCCGGTGGCTTCGCCCAGGCTGCCGCCGGCGCCGTGGAGCGAGATCATGAACGCCCGCAGCGACGTAAACCGCCGCGATAGCGCGCCGATGGCCGGCGGGTGATAGAGCGACGGCCCGATGCCGACCAGCAGCATTACGGGAAGGAGCGCCGCATAGGAAGCGGCGATGCCGAGGAAGAAGTAGGAGATGCCGGTCAACGCCAGCGAAAGGCCCAGCATGATCGCCGTCAGACGCGTGAAGCGGTCGCCGAGGTAGCCGGAAGTCATGGTCGACCCCCAGCTGGAGGTCTGCTGCACCGTAGCCAGCGTCCCGTACTGAGTCGACGAAAGGGCCAGGCCGTCCTTGATCTCCGGCAGGAGCACGGACGAGAGCCCGGAGATGTAGACGTGCTTCAGGGCGTGGCCGAGGATGATCGTAGCGGCGAAGCGGTTGACGGCCGACCTGCGGGTCGCGGGGGCCTGGGTGGTGACAGCCGCTTGAGTCATAAGCCCCTAAACCTTTTGCGCAGCAACATATCTCGAAGCCTAACGCGGACGCCCGTGAGCGTCCAGAAGCGCCGCGCGGCAGGACGGCCAGCGGCGTGGCACCGGCAGCCACGAGGCTGCTTCCCTGCAGGCGCCGTTCGCCGGGGCCCTCCTTCGCTATCATTAGGGCGTGACCGCCAACGCACGGACCGTGCTGGTCGTAGACGACGAGCAAACGCTGGTCGCGACCCTCAAGTACAACCTGGAGCGCGAGGGCTATCGCGTCTTGACCGCCGGCGACGGCGAAAAAGCGATCTCGCTGGCGCGGTCCGAGCGCCCCGACCTCATGATCCTCGACTTGATGCTGCCCGCGGTGGACGGGCTGGAGGTCTGCCGCATCCTGCGCCGGGAGATGAGCCTGCCGATCCTGATGCTCACGGCGCGTGCGGGCGAAGTCGACAAGGTCGTCGGCCTCGAGATCGGGGCGGACGACTACGTCACGAAACCGTTCAGCACCCGCGAGCTCCTCGCCCGCGTACGGGCCCTGCTGCGGCGCACGGCGGCCCCGGCCGATGAGGAGTCCCTGGTGAGCGGCGGCCTCCGCATCGACCTGAAGCGGCGGGAGGCAACCCTGGACGGCAACACGCTGGAGCTGAAGCCGAAGGAGATGGAGCTCCTCATCCACTTCATGCGAAACCGCGGCCGCGCCTTCACCCGCGAGCAGCTGCTCCGGGACGTATGGGGCTACGACTTCTACGGCGATTCACGCACCGTGGACGTCCATGTCAGCTGGCTGCGCCAGAAGATCGAAGCGCAGCCGGGCAAGCCGGTGCGCATCCTGACGGTGCGGGGCGTGGGATACCGCTTCGAGGGATAGTTGGGCGTCAGGTCCGTCTTCTTCCTCATCGGGGCCGTGCTCGTTTCGGCCGGCGGCCTGAGCGCGTTAGGGCCGGGCTGGCCGTTCCTGGCGGGGTTCGGCGCGGGCATTGCCCTCGCGTTCGCGGCCGCGGCCGTGTTCCTGCTCAGGCCGCTCCTGCGGGCGCGCAATCTTGCCGGCCAGATCGCGGCGGGAGACTTCGCGGCCCGCTTCCCCTCGCGTCCGTCCGGCCCCGCGGCGGCGCTCGCGGACTCCCTGAACGAGATGGCGGAGCAGGTGCAGCGGCAGATGGCGCTGGCGTCCGAAGGACGCAGCCGTCTGGCCGCGGCCCTCAACAGCAGCATCGACGCCGTTGCCGCGCTGGACGCCGAGGGCCGCATCTTGTTCGCCAACGTCGCCTTCGAAGAGCTGTTCGGCAGAAAGCTCCGCGACGTCGAAGGACGGCCTTTCGTGTGGGTGCTCGCCGATCAGGCCGTCGTGGACGCCGTGCGCGCCAGCCGCGAACAGGGGACCCGCCAGATCAACGCCATCGAGCGGCCGGGCAAGCGCTTCCTGCAGGTCGCCACGACCCCGATCGCCGGCGGCGGCGAGTGGGCGGTGCTCGTCGTCTTCCATGACGTGACGGACGTGAAGCGCACCGAGCAGGTTCGCCGCGACTTCGTGGCGAACGTCTCCCACGAGTTGCGCACGCCTCTGGCGGCGCTCAAGTCCGTCGTTGAGACGCTGGCCGAGGGCGCCCTCCAGGATGAGGCCGTCGCGTCCGAATTCCTGCGGCGCGCCGACAGCGAAGTCGACAGGCTGGTGCAGCTCGTGGAGGAGCTGCTGGAGCTGTCCCGGATCGAGTCCGGGGAGCAGCCGCTGGTCCTGAAGCCCGCCGACCTCCCGGAGCTGCTGGCCGAGGCCGTCGAGCGGCTGCGGCCGCAGGCCGAACGAGGCGGCCTGACCCTGGACGCCGACATCCCCCGCGACTTGGGCGAGGCGAAGATCGATGGACCCCGCATCGAGCGCGCCGTCCTAAACCTGCTCAGCAACGCGATAAAGTTCACGCCGCCGGGCGGGCGGGTGACCCTCCGGGCCCGGCGCGAGGACGGGCGCCTGACCGTTGAAGTGCGGGACACGGGCATCGGCATCGCCGCGAGCGACCTGCCGCGGGTGTTCGAGCGGTTCTACAAGGCGGACCAGGCGCGGGCGGGAGGCGGCAGCGGCCTGGGCCTTGCGCTCGTCAAGCACGCAGTCGAGGCGCACGGCGGCAGCGTCCGCGTGGAGAGCGAGCCGGAAAAGGGCTCCGTATTCAGCTTCACCATTCCCGTATGAGCCGTCCCTGATTTCACGTCCCATTAATCCGCCTTAAGCCGTCGTTAACAGCGCTGCCCTAGCGTGATGGGTGGAGCGGGGCATGCGCATCGCGACTCTTGGCAGGCCGGACAGGTGGCGTTTCGCCCCCAAGGGGCTGCTTGGCGCGATCGCCTCCGCGCTCCGGCCACCGCCGGGCCCGCCGAGGGGCGAAGGCGGCCTCACGGATACCGCGCTTTGGTATGCGGTCCTCGCGGCGGACCCGGAGGCGGCCTGGATCATTCCGTGGTTCGAGGAAAGGAGGCAGAAAGATGATGAGGACGATCGCGGAGCGGGGTGAGCCGG
>Ga0073934_10011528_pt1 | contig 10669 bp, 10 predicted proteins | sample LarsenN4metaG_FD_76834 | JGI IMG/M metagenome (GOLD analysis project Ga0073934, IMG submission 76834) | Hot spring sediment bacterial and archeal communities from British Columbia, Canada, to study Microbial Dark Matter (Phase II) - Larsen... ... | reverse complement strand
GGGCGACAAGTTGGGCGACATTAAAGACGCCGGTCAGGTTAACGTCGATAATCTGCTGCCACTTGTCCGGCTCGATCTCCAGAAAATGATCTTCTCGGGCGATGCCGGCGACATTAGCCAAAATGTCGATCCGCCCCCAACGTTCGACCGCCGCGTCGATGGCGGCCTGGATATCGGCCCGCTGGCGCACGTCGCCAACCCAGGTCACCACCCGTTCGCCGGCAGCCCACTCGCGGCTGGAGACTTCAAGATTAGCCGCGTTGGAGTCAAAAGCCAGCACTAAGGCGCCCTCTTTTAGAAAGCGCTCCACAATCACTTTACACAGCCCCCGGGCGGCCCCGGTTGCAAACAAGACTTTACTTGATAAAGCTGTTGTCATGGCTTATATCCTCAATACTCTTCGCGTAGTGAATTTGATATACTTGCATTGCCTTTTATCTTTACCCTTTAATCCCGGTGATGACCACGCCCTGGATAAAGGTCCGCTGGGTTAAGAAAAAGATAATGATGGGAACCAGGGTCGAAACGACGGTCATGGCCATGAGATACTGTAAATCGGTGGTAGTGCGACCCTGAAAGCGGGTCAGCCCGAGGGTAATAGTGAATAGTTCGGGTGAGTTCAGATAGATGAGCGGTGCAAAAAAATCATTCCAGGTATAGGTGAATTGGAAAACCGCCACGACCGTCAGCGGCGCTCGCATCAGCGGTAGGAGGATGCGGAAGAGAACTCCCAACCGGCTGCAGCCGTCGATAAGAGCGGCATCATCCAGTTCCCTGGGCAGCGTTAAAAAGAATTGGCGCAGCAGAAAAATGCTAAAGGCATCCCCAAAAAAGAGCGGGACCACCAAGGGCTTAAAGGTATTGACCCAGCCCAATTGGCTAAAGATCATAAACAGGGGGATCAAGGTCACCTGCGTCGGCAGCATCATGGTACTCAGCACCAGGATAAAGAGCAGATCGCGACCGGGAAAGCGAATCCGGCCAAAAGCGTAGGCGGCCAGGCAGCAAGAGAGGACAGCCGCGATAACGTTCATGACCGCAATAAAGGTGGTGTTGAGATAAAAAACTGAGAAGTTGCCCTGGCTCCAGGCTTCTAGATAGTTTTCCCAACGATAGGTTGGGGGTATCCAGACCGGCGGCACCCGCCAGATCATGGCTGTTTCTTTACCGGCTGTCAAAATCATCCAAACCCAGGGGGTCAAAAATAGAACTGCCCCGGCTGCTGCCAGCACGATCAGCAGGGCTCGGTTGAAACGAAGTCGTATTTTTCGGGCCAGACGGGGCGCGGCAGCTTTTGATTTTTGCTGATCGGTTTGTCCGGAAATTGCGCTTGGCGTGCTCATGAATCTGCTCCTATTTTAGTCCACTATCGTTTATCCGTCTACTTTTTGTCTTCACCCTCATAGTAGACCCAGCGCTTGGAGGAGTATTGCAGGGCCAGGGTGAGCGAGATGATAATGGCAAAAAGAATCCAGGCCACAGCCGAGGCATAGCCAAAACGGATCTGCTGAAAAGCTTTACGATAGAGATAAAGGACCATACTGAGTGTGGCATTGTTAGGCCCACCTTCGGTCATCACAAAGGCCTGGGTAAAGAATTGGAAGGATCCGATCAGGGTAATGATTACATTAAAAAAGATGGTGGGGGTCAGCATTGGCACGGTAATATGCCAGAACCGGCGAATGGCGTTAGCGCCGTCGATGGTGGCTGCCTCATAGAGATGGGTGGGGATTCCTTGCAGCCCGGCCAGATAAAGCAGCATATTGGCGCCCACGCCCCAGACGCTCATGATAATGAGCGCAGGCAGCGCCCAGGTTGAAGAGTAAAGCCAGGCCGGTCCCTGAATGCCAAAGATGGCTAGGGCGTTATTGATCAACCCGGCCCTGGGATTGAAGATTTGCAGCCATAAGAGCGATACGGCCACGCCCGAGATCACCGCCGGTAAGTAGTAGATCGTCCGCCAGATGCCTAAGCCGGGCAGATTTTGGTTTAGGAGCAGGGCAATGAGCAGGGCCATCAGCGTGCCCAGCGGTACCGCGCCAAAGGCATAAATAGCGGTGACTCTAAGGCTCTGCCAAAAAAGTTCATCCCGGAAAAGCTCCTGGTAATTGCGCAGCCCGATAAAATAGCTTTGGGTTAACAAATCAGACTCGTAAAAGCTCAGGCCAAACGAGAAGATCATCGGGCCTAGCACAAATGAAAGGAAGCCGATCAGCCAGGGCAAGATGCAGAGATAGCCGGTAATGATATCTTGCTTTCGTTGGGATAAACCTAAATGCCAAAATGAACGACTTGTCGTCATATTGGTTCCTCACTTGGGTGATGGGTTATTGGTAATTAGTCATTGGCTCCAATCTCTAATTACCAATAACCTAGCTTTAACAGATAGCGCTATTTATGGATGATCTCTGTATCAACCGCCGGCTCGTGCCAGGGCTTCTTTTTGCGCCTCGGTGACCTTTAGGGCAACTTCCTGAAGGGTATTGACCGGGGCTACGCCTTCGACAAAAATTTGTTCCATCGCCGGGACGATCAGTTCTTCTGCAACGCGTTGATAGCGGAAGAGTTGAGGCCCGCGCGCTTCGCCGGTTTTGAGCTGGTCAATGACCACTTCGAGCTGAACTTGTTCCAACTTGGGTTCGAGCGTCCGCAAAATGCTCGGCCATTTTTCGGCGGCGCTGAGTAAGCCGGGGATACGACCGGCCTTGGTCGCAATATTTTCTTGATAATAGTCGCCCGCCGCCATCCACTTGACATATTCCCAAACCGCTTCCTGATTGCCGCGATCAACCACACCTTTATAGACGGCCCAGCAGTCGGGCGCGCCCATACAAGCCTGGTCTTGTGGCCCCTTGGGTACATGGTTGATATCCCATGTCCCTGCTTCCATGCTGGCGGCGAGATCAAAGAATTGGTCGGCGCTGCGCTCGGCAAAAGCCACAATCCCGGCCGGCAAGACACCGGTCCAAGTATTTGGAATTCCGGTGGCATTAATTTGGTTGTTCTGGCCGAAGCAGTTCAAATCCCACATGCCCTGGCGTATCCACTCCAGGGCCTCCTGCGCCGCCGGTTCACCCAGGAGGCAGGTCATCTGTGTATCATCATCACGGACCATGCCACCAAAGGCTTCGACATAATAGAAATAACCCAGCACAAAGTCGGGCCGGAGCTGGCCACCCCAACGGGTCACCTGGCCGTTGCTATCTTTTTGGGTCAGAGCCACGGCTGCTTCGGTGTATTGGTCCACCGTCCAATCGGCGGTTGGCAGGGGTACACCGGCTTCTTCAAAGGCTGTTTTATTGTAGTAAACGCTGGTTACGTCAACGCCGGTGATCATGCCCATCCGAATCTGGGTAAACGGGTCTCGCATCTGCTCCCAGGAGCTTTCAAAGAAGATCTGGTCGGCGTCGGGCAGATCCCGATCGACCAATGGCTGCAGATCAAGAAGCTGTGCTTTTTCAGCCCAGGTATTGATGACCGGTGGCCAGGTTGACATGATGTCGGGGGCGGTGCCGGCGGCCATTTGGGTAAGAACCTTATCCTCCCAACCGTCGCCATGCGGCTCCCATAGAATATTGACGTTTGGATGTTCCTCTTTAAAGCTTGGGATGGCTTCTTCCTGATGATACTGGTCCCATTTTTGGCCGGGCACCATCGCAAACCAATCAAAGCTGGCAAAACGGATATCGGCTGCTGCTCCGGCCGGAGCAGCAGCGACTTCGCCGGCCTCCTCTGTGGCTGCCTCGGTTTTGGCCATCTCTTCTTTGGGGGCCTCTGCTTGGGGCGCTTGCCCGCCAGTTCCAGCCGTTGTGACACAGCCGGCTAAAAAGGTGGCGCCGACAGTCGCTGCGCCCATTTGTAAAAATTGCCGTCGCGATAACTTTTTCCGACTCATGAATTATCCTCCTTTAGCAAATAACTAATAATGAACAGTCTTGATGGTTAAAAAGAATTTGCCTGATCTATTGCTATCTCACCCCCTCTCTATCAAGTTACTGACGCCGGCTATCAACCGTATCGTCATGACCTTTGCCAACTAGCGGTAGTGCCGGCGCATCTCTTCGTGGTAGGGCAGGGCCAGAATATCTTCCAGGAGCGCTCTGGCCTGTTCTTCGGAGCGGGTCCAGGGGTCCATCAAAATGAGTTGGAGCAGCAGTTCTTTGCTGCCAGTTTCAAAGGCCTCTAGTTCGATATTGACCGGAGCGACCCGGTCCCTCAGGAGGTAAGCCTGGAGCGGCTTGGGCAAGCCGCGAGTCTGAATGCCTTGGATGCCCCGCTTGCTGACCAGAGTCGGAATCTCTACCTCAAAGTTTGCCGGTACGCCCGGCACAAAGTTGCCGCTGTTAAAGATATTGGCAATGATGACGCGAGGGATATCGCAAACCATCGACTCGATCAAGGGGATCATCACCTCGCCGGACATTTTTGGCGGATAATGGTCGGTCACCTTGACCTTCGGGTCGGCGGCGACTTGTTCTATTCGATTGACTTTTTTCTCGCCACCGGTAAAGTATCCTGCCCACCATCCCCCAGGATCTTCCTGCCACTGTTGTTCGGTTTTGGCGTCTTGATGATACCACCAAGGCCAGGAGCCGCCGCCCGGCGTGCAGGTATCGCCGATGGGAAAGGCCCCAAACCGGCGATAAAGATCGATGGCTTTAGGGCCTGTGTCACTGCTGGGATCTTCATCTTGCCAATAGCGGGCCGCCTCTTGCTCGATCCAGCGGTCGAGCAGGGGGAAAACATCCTCGCCTTTGTGGTAGAAGTGGGTCAACCAGACAAAATGATTGACGCCGGGAATTTCAAAGGTAATTTGCTCTGGATCGAGACCCAGCGCCTCGGCCAGATGGTAGACGCCGCCAAAGCCATGGCACAAGCCGACGACCTTGGCCTGCGGATATTTACGCCCTAAGTAGGTAATCCCGGCCAAGACCGGGTTGGCTACCATCAGGTGCCAGGCTTCCGGACAAATCTCCAAGATATCCTGCGTCACCGACTCGAACAGGTTCAATTGGTAAAAGTTGATCCAGAAAGCCTCATCATGCATGACGTGGTAGCTGCCGCCAAAGCGGTAGCCATGTTTCCGGCCAATGGCCAAGCCATCCTGGAGCCGTTGGTGGCTGGCGGTGAGGGCTGTATTGATCACAAAATTGGCCCCTTCCAGGGCTTCACGCCGGTCGGTTGTTTTTTGCAGCTCCAGCTTAGCGTCCACCTCGGCGGCATAGCGCTGGCAGAGGGCGTAGGCCGCATCTAATCTGGCCGGGTTGATATCCATGAAGCAAATCGTGCTTCCGGCCAGGTTAGGAGTCAGGCATAAATCTCGGATCAGGCTGAGTGAAAAGACGGCGCTGCCCGCGCCGATGAGGCTAATTTTGGTGGTCATCATGATCTCCTTATTTAAGGTTACTCGTGCAGGCTAAAATCAAGCAGTTCGCCGCGTTCAAAGCGGCCAGCATCTAATACTGAAAAATCCATCTGCCCCGGCTCTCCCAGCAGTTCGCTGAGATCAAGAGAGCTGCCGTCCCGCAGGATCAACTCGGCGACGGCCTGGGCCACACCGGCGTGGCAGGTCATACCGTGGCCGTTAAGCCCGACGGCATGGTAAAAGTTTTGCAGCCGGGTATCGCGGGAAATGATGGGAAAACCATCAACCGTCGTTCCGTAAACGCAGCACCAGCCGTTGAGAAAGACACTTTTGGGCAGATACCAGTAGCGGCGATAGATCTGGGCAACGGCTTGAGGATAATCAGGATCATTGACTCGATTGACATAATCGGGATCGACGGTATACCCTTCTTTCGTGGTGTGATGATGCTGGCCAAAGAGCATCGTACCGCCCAACTCTCCCCGGCACCAGACGCCTTCGCCGTTGACCGACTCTGGGACGCCGGTCAGGGGTGCGACCTCCACCCCATCTTCAAAAGCCGTGGCGACACAGACCTGGATGCGCTGCGGCGTCAGGGCTAGGTCGCTGCCGGCCATGGCGGCAATCTTGGCGCCCCAAGGTCCCCCCGCATTCAGCACCTGGCCCACTTGCCAGGCTCCTCGACGGGTAATTAAAGTCGTAATGCGCTGGCCCCCGGTGCGGATTTGTAAGACGGGCGTATTGCGATGGATTTCGACACGCCCGGTTTCTAACGCGAGCCGTTCATACAGTGCGACCAATTCATAAGGATCGATAAAACCTTGGTTGGTGTACAGAATACCGCCGATTACTCCTTCCGGTTTAATCCAGGGATAGCGGGCCAGCAGTTCATCCTTGCTTAAGATCTCGTGCTGATAGATGCTGTTTTCGCCGCGAGCGAAAAGGCGGTAATAGGCGTCAGGTTCCGGCGGGAAGTTTTCGGGCGCGTAGGCGACGTGAAGCGCACCCCAGAGGTGAAAGGCAAAATCATAATCCCGCCGCAATTGCTGGATGCGCGCATATCCTAGTAGGGTCAAATAGGCGTAGATTTCACCCATATCGTGCAGGCAGATCACGCCGGCCGACCCGCCGGTGGTCCCGCTGGCCGGATTCTGTTTATCAAAAAGAACAATTCGGCCTGCGCCCTGGCGGGCCAGTTCATAAGCACAGCTCATGCCAATGATCCCACCGCCGATAATGGCAATATCGGCGCTGCGGGCGGTGGTTAGAGGGGCTGTCTCCATTGCTGCTCCTTTAATTTATTACCGAAAAATCTCATAAAGGATGGGATGGCATCTGCCGCAGGACCTGCCGGGCGGTTTCTAGGGTGCGGTCGATATCGGCCTGGGTATGGGCGGCGCTGACGTGGTTTCGTTTTAGGGCGGTCGGCAGCATAAAGATGCCATGTTCGCACATGGTCCGGCGGAACCAGATGTCTCGTTGGGTATCATTGCGCAGAAGGTCAGTATAACTTTCGATGGGGCCGTCCATAAAGTAAGGCACAAAAACAGAACCAAATAACGCGACAGTCATGGTAACGCCTAACTCCTGGCTGATTTGGCGCAGGCCAGCGGCGGCCTGCCGGGCCAGCCCAAAACAGTGCTCGTGGACGCTGCCGTCTTCTAGCTCGGCAATGGTGGCCAGCGCCGCGGCCACGCCGACCGGATGGCCGTTGTAGGTGCCGGCAAAAAAGATGCCGCCGCCCGGCCCAAAACGATCCATAAACTCCTGCCGGCCGGCCAGGGCCGCAATGGGATAACCGTTGGCCATAGCCTTGGCAAAGGTACTCAAATCGGGCGTCACGCTGCAAATCTGCTGGTAGCCGCCCAGGCTGTGGCGAAAGCCGGTAATGACTTCGTCAAAGATCAGTAAGATACCGTGGCGCTGGGTCAAGTCGCGCAGCGCGGCCAGGAACTCTTTACGGGGTAAAACGCAGCCGATATTGTGAGGGATAATTTCGACCAGCACGGCGGCAATTTCATCGCCGCGCTGTTGGATGGTTTCGGTAAGGGTTTCGACATCGTTAAAGGGTAGAACAATAGTCTGCTCGATCACCTGGGGCAGCATACCCAGGGACAAAGGGTCCGGCTGCCCGATCTTTTCAGGCGGGCTGATGACATTCATTAAGACAGCGTCGTGCCAGCCGTGGTAGGTCCCCTGGAACTTGATGATTTTATGGCGGCCGGTGATCCCCCGGGCCAGACGAATGGCAGCATAGGTGGCCTCTGAGCCGGAGTTGGTGAGCAGCACCCGTTCGGCCGAGGGGACGTGGCGGACCATCTTCTCGGCCAGTTGGACTTCGATATCGGTCACCCCGGTCCCAATGATATCAAGCCGCTCGGTAATAGACCGAACGGCTTGATTCACGCCAGGGTGGTTGTGACCCAAAATCAAGGGGCCAAAGGCGGCGTGATAATCAAGATAGCGTTTCCCTTCAACATCGGTGATATAAGCGCCGGAGGCGCTTTGGATCACCATGGGCCAGGGCAGGATCCGATTGACGGAGTTAACGCCGCCAGGGATCACCTGTTTGGCCCGTTCAACCAATTCAGTATTCGTTTGAGCCATTTTCATCTCCCTCTATTTGATCATTAAAAAGTTCGGCAAATCGCTCTCGCAGTGACTGGGTATGATAGATGACGAGCCGGGCAGCGGCTTCCGGGTCGTGCTGAGCGATGGCTTCAAAGATCGCTTCGTGCTCCCGGTTTGAAGCGTGCATCGTAGCAGCATTGACGGCTTTGCCGTAACTGAGCAAATATAAATCGGTTCGCTCCTCGTTACTGACGACAAATTGGGTGAGGGGGGTATTGCCGGAGGCCACCCCCACCAGGCGGTGAAAATCTCGGCCTGAACGTAGAAAACCGGCGATATCCATTTGGGCGGCGCTAGCCTTACCCTGTTGAATGGCTTGACCCATTTCGGTGAGCTGGCTGGGTGTGGCCAGGAGCGCGGCCCGGCGGGCCAGATAAGGTTCAACCGTTTCATTGGCAACAAACATCTCGACAAATTCTTTACGGGCGATCGTTCGAACGTACAGCCCTCTACTACCACGCGGCCCGATTAAACGCTCGTGCTCTAAGAGGGCCAAAGCTTCACGGACCGGCGTGCGGCTAATATTGAGCAGCGAGGCCAGTTTTTCTTCGATCAAAGGCTGGTCAGGCTCAAGCCGGCCGGCCAGAATGGCTTCTTTGATCGCTTGGTAAGCGATCTCACGGTAGCGTGGTCCTTTTGTTACCACCGCCGGTTCGAGTAAAACTTGTGACATGTTGGACTCCATCTAGGTGTTAAGCTGTTGAACTAATAAGGTAGAGGTCGATGAAAAATTTGTATACAGTATACGATAATTGGATGAAACAGCAAATTGTGCTGGCCCAGTCTTTGAATATTTTGGAGCAGTTAAGAGGTCGTTAGCTGGTCAGGTTAGCAAAACTGACAACGGATATAGAGGATTACCCGGATTTTTGTTTGTCAACTCTCAAAACTTTGTATACAAACTTTTTGCTTATTCCGATTTTTGGGATTTATGGAAAGGGTTAAATGCAGATTTGCATACGGACTAGGGGGTAAAGTGGTGTTGAAACGTGGGGATGTAAAGGAGGTTCAGCCCCTACCCGATAAGGGTAGGGGCTATATGTTAATCGGCCTTGGCTTTTATGAGCTGATAGACCTCGCCTGGTTCGGCATGACGCGCCAGCGCTTTTTTGGAGAATAACAACTCGCCATTTACCATTACCTCATATTTGCCGCCGGTGCTGGGGATGAGCTCCAGCGACTCGATTTGGGCTTCCAGCTCTTTATCTTCAAAAAGTTCTTGAATAAGACTCACGGCCCGAGGGGTGTAGTTTCAAACACGGCAGTACTCGATTGAAATCTTGAACATCTTTTTCTCCTTTCCTTTGCTGGTTTTACTTAAATTTAAGAGCCATTATCTTCTGGCCGGGCGGCGTTTGGGTTTAGGCCGGTGTGGGTGTGTTTCCGGGCTGGTGGCCAGCTCGGGCCGGCGGCGGCGATAAATCATCAACCCAACCCCGATAATGATTAAAACAATGCTCACGATTTGGGCGGTGGGAATCCCGGAAAGGGTCCAGGCATCAGGCCGCAGCGACTCAACCAATATCCGGCCAATAGGGTACCAGATCAGGTATAATGAAAGCATATCCCCATCCAATAGTTTATGGGAATATTTCCGTCCAATCCACATGAGCAAACCAAAACCGATCAGGTTCCAGAGCGACTCATATAGAAAGACAGGATGAAATAGGGTTGTTTCTAAGGGGTAAGCGGTTAGATCATTATAAGGTGGAATTCGCTGGTTGGCAGTGGTAATGGTAATCCCCCAGGGTAGATCTGTGGGTGGGCCGTATAGCTCTTGATTAAAATAGTTACCCCAGCGGCCAATGGCCTGGGCCAGGAGCATACCCGGCGCTATATTATCAATCCAGCGCCAGGGGTTGAGATTCTCTCGCCGGGCGTAGATGATGATGGCCAGGATACCGCCGATGAGAGCGCCATAAATGCCAATACCCCCTTCCCAAATCATCAGAGCGGTAGGAAAGGGTATAGAAGCGCCAAAGATGGTAATGGTGGTAAAGGGCTGCTCGATAAAATAGTAGTTAAAGCCCCGGCTTGCTCCGGCCGGTGAAGAAAGGACGTGGTAGATGCGGGCGCCAATGATACCAAAGATCAAACACCAAATGAGTAAATTCCAGGCATGGTCTGGGTCTTCATGCTTCCGCCGGCCTTCTACAGCCGCGATATAAGCGGCGGCAATCGCGCCGCTGACAATCAAAAGACCGTACCAACGGATAACAAATGGCCCCAATTGAAATAAGATTGGATCACTAGGGGACGGCATATCTTCTCCTCTATCTTGTTAAAAGTGTGGACTATTATAACACAGAGTCGCTGATCCCCAAACCTTTATCCGGCCATAATTAATTTATTGAAATTAGACTATTCACCTCTTCTAAAAATATGGTATAATGATGCTACAACCTTCAAAGCGTATGCGAAAGTGATGTTTAACTTGATTGCCTTACAGCAACTTGATCTGTTTCAAAATTTTGCCAGGCGCTGGCAAGAGATCACCGGAAGCGAACTTTTACTTGTTTCTTCTCAGGGCGAGATATTAACAAATTCTAATGGTAAGCCTTTTGCCGGCTGGCAAGAAGTCCTGAACCAGATATCCCGTTCGCCCAAACCCACCTCGTTGGTTTATGCTCATCAAGATTTGCTCGCCGCTCCTCTGGTCCATGAGGACCAGGT
>Ga0073934_10011526_pt1 | contig 10670 bp, 5 predicted proteins | sample LarsenN4metaG_FD_76834 | JGI IMG/M metagenome (GOLD analysis project Ga0073934, IMG submission 76834) | Hot spring sediment bacterial and archeal communities from British Columbia, Canada, to study Microbial Dark Matter (Phase II) - Larsen... ... | reverse complement strand
GGCGGGCGGTGAAAGTCCTGTCGCCCAAAGTCGCCCTGCCGAAACTGAATCGCATCGTCCTCTCCAAGACCGGGGCCGCAGTGCCGCGGTACCTGGACGACTACGCCCGTGATTATGTGGTCGGACAAACCAACAAATACGACGCAGACATCCGGGTTCCATCGACTGAGAAGTACGACTTGTGGTGGCAGGCCGAAAACGGGACGGCGGTGAAGATGGTTGCGGACATCAGCATTGAGAAGCGCGAGACCGTAGAGATTCGTCCGGAAAGCCATCTCGGCATGTTGAAACTTGGCGGGGACGGGTTGCCAAAGCCAAGGGAGATTGTGCTGGCCGTCGCGCAGGCGGTGAATCTCGATGAGCACAACCGCGTACAGACGGCAAGGAAACTCGGCGACGTGCTCGTCGCCCCCGCCGGAAAATATGACTTGTGGCTCGTGCCCGTGGAGGGGGCTCCGATGCTCATCGAGTCCGAGTTGGAGATCGAGCCTGGGAAACTGGTCGAGATGGATTAGATGCCGCACCGGGTGCAGATCGTGTCTGGCCGGCTGATCGATCAGGAAGTGCCATGACCGATCGTGCACATTCGTCGCGTTTTCGGTCAACGACTGGCTTTTTGCGGCATTCCTGCAACAGCGAAAGGAAACTCGTACATGCGAGCCCTCGGGATCCTGCGAAACTTGCGATGCGCATCGGCGGCCGCGCTCCTGGCAGTGTTCTTCGGCGGGCTTGCACCTGCCCAGGCAGTCGCATCGGACCTGATGCTGCACCTTCAGCTTCACGATCCGGAGACAGATCAACTCAGCTGGACGTGGCACTTTCAAGGCGAAGTTGACGAAGACCGCTTTGTGATTGGTGAGGCCGCTACGATCTCGATCGGCCCTCACGCGAATCGGGTGGTTGGCACGAGCGCAGGCTACGTGGATGAAAACGGAACCCTGACGCTCGCGGGTCCGCAGCCCGACGATTACGTCATTCTTTACACTGGCAACCTGCTCGTCGACCTCGCGTCCGGGGCCGCAGCATGGGTCAATGTCAACGGAGACGTGTTACTCGTGGGGTGGGCTCGGGTCACCGTCAGCGAATGAGCCACCACGCAGCAATCCGGCATCCGCCTGGCGAACGTGATTGAGATTGGCGCGTCGGTGACGGGAATCTTACTCAACAATATCTTGCTCAGCCCACAACTCCGACGCCCGCGACCGCGAGGGTGCTCAAAATGGCTCGCCTGCGACTGTTGGTGGCATTCTGTCTGCTTGGCGTGCTGGGAACGGCTGCGCGCCCGGCGACCGGACAATGCCCAGACGCGCAGATCGCCGGCCACCCCTTCGACGGCGAGTGGTCGCTGCTGTTCACGGTCTCCACGCCTCCCGGCGGCGTGAAGCTGACGAATCCCGCCGGGGGGCCCACGCAAACACACAACGTGCGAGGATTGTCGATCAACCACTCATTCCGTGTGGGAAAGGATGGCGAGTTCACCTGGGAAAGCCGAAAGGGCGGCTACTTCTGCGATTGGGGGCGTTCGGGAAATCCCACGCTCTATCCGTATCGCGGAGATCACGAGCTCGTACTCCGCGTCGAGGGTCAGGCGTCCCAACAACCCATCAAGCCTGGATCGAAGGCGCCACCGCAGCCCGGTCTGAATCTGCATTTGGAATGGACGCACGGCAGCGGCACAGGCGTCAGCGCCACGCCAACGCAAGATCCGATTGACTATCGGCTGTCCTCCGATGGAAAGCAGATGACGACCACTGTGTTGGGCAGCAGCGGGACGTACCCCCATCGCTACGCGCCCCATGACTGGCAGATCGATGGAACAACTTCCCAGGTCAAAGTCGATGGCCGGACCCGGACCACAACGTTTGAGCAGAGTCGCGACTTCACGCAAACCGTTCCGGGCGGCCAAATGAAGCTGATCGAGAAGGTTGTGGTCGTGCACAAACACCGGCTCCGGGCGGACCTCTCGGTGGAACTGATCCCGATCAACATCCCGGTTTACGGCTCGGGCGTGTCAAAAAGAGTTGCCGTTGCAGCAGGAGGCAACGTTGAGTTCAACGTGCGTATTACCAATTGCGGCCCCGACGCCTGCCCCGACGGCGAATTGCAGGTGATCTGGTTGTCCGGCGGAGCATCAGGGGTTCTGTCCTGGGTCAAGGAAACTGATCAGGGAACGATCGTCGAGCAGTCGAACCACCACCTGACGGTACAGGAATCCCTGGCGGCCGGTGCCAGCGTCACCCGCCGTATTCGGTTCAGTGACATCCGCCCGGCCGGGCCCTACGACGAGCCACTCCTGGACCCTCTGCTGCGCGATGCATTCACGTCCGCGTTTGAGGCGTCGCAAAAGCGATCGCAACAGGGGAAGAAATCCACGCCTTTGTCCGCTGGTGCGATTCAGGCGTGGGTGTCCAGTAGGCTCGATGAAAATCTCGAAAACGACGGCGCCGAATTGAACGTGTTCCTTTCGTCAACTACACCCAGGCAGCGGTGAATGGAGCACTGAGGACAACTCATGGCTCTCCAAGGTGAATTCGAATGACACGCGAGGCAAGCCCCAAATGCCGGCGATGCCATCACGGCATGACGACCGCAGTGCTCACTGCGGCAATCGCCTGCGCAGCGGTGAAGGGCTACTCGCCGGCAGCCGACACCGGGACCGCCGCAGGTCCCATCAGTCAGGGCTGGATCGTCGAATACTCGGTCAGAGCAGCACCGGCGCCGTTGGGCGAGGCTGGATTAACGGATCCGGAACCCAACCACTTCCGCCTGCAAATCCACGGTCGGTCAGCCTTCGAGGTGGATCACGAACGAAGAACGGCATTCCAAATCCGCGACGTGCGGTATCGCCAGCACGCCCCCTCGGAGGGTCCAGGAGGCGTCGCCGCGTATCGGTTCGCCGGCTCGGGCACCCTGCGCGGCGAAGGTCAGATGCAAACCAACGGTCTCGCATTGAAACTGAAGTGGGAAGCCGGCAAGGGAACGGGAGAAAAAACCGGCCAGCCGATCTCTGAGCCGCTGCTGGCCCAAGCCTGGTCCTCCGCATGGACGCTCAAACCCACCAGGAAGCGGATCAAGTTCGGCACCGGCGATTGGACGGAAGTGGCGGCCTATTCCGGAACGCGGCTGATGACCGTTCCGATCCCTTTCCAGGAGAGTAGGCCCCTGCAGCTCCTCGAGGCGGTTCAGCTGTATCAGCTCCCCACAGCCGACCTGCAAGTCACGCTGGAAGAACAGGCTGTTGACGTCGGCGCCGGCAGCGTGTTGAAGGCCACCGTGAAAAACCTCGGCCCGGACGCCAGCCCGTCCGCGGAGCTCAGCGTGATCTTGCCCCCCACGGTCAAGGCCGTGAGGCCCCCGCAGCCTGTGGAATCGATTGGCGGCTACTCGCTGTTGACCATTCCCATCGGTAATCTGGACAAAGGGTCCACGGCTATCTTCGAGATCGTCATCGAGCGAACCCAGAAGAACAACGCTTCCGATGAGGAACCGGAGATTCCGCCGGTGGTTCGCGTGAGCATCCGCGGCCACGACCCGAATCCGGGAAACAACGGATCCTTCTTGAATACCGACCGGGGCGAGTGATGGCCGAGAACGCCTCGAATGGCCGAAACGACGCTGCAAGCGAATCCGGGCCAATGACGTCCGCGGAGTCGCCCCTCGAGGCCATTTTCTCGGCCGCACTGGCGATCGAGTCGCCGGAGCAGCAGGCCGGTAATCTGGATGCCGCCTGTGCCGGTCAGCCGGAGTTGCGCAGGCGTGTCGAGCAGCTTCTCGCCGCACAGCGTCGCCTCGGCCGATTTCTTGACCTGGATGCGGCGGATGCCGAGCGTGGGGCCGCCACCGCACCCCTGGTTGAGCAGCCGGGGATGTGGATCGGCCCCTATCGCCTGATGGAACAGATCGGCGAAGGAGGGATGGGGCTGGTCTTTGTCGCCGAGCAGGAGTCGCCGCTGCGGCGGAAGGTGGCGCTGAAGGTCCTCAAGCCGGGCATGGACACGCGCGATGTGATGGCACGGTTTGAGGCCGAGCGTCAGGCGCTGGCGCTGATGGACCATCCGCACATTGCGAAAGTGCACGATGCGGGCGCGACGCCCTCCGGCCGCCCCTACTTCGTCATGGAGCTGGTGCGCGGCGTGCCAATCATCGAGTTCTGCGATCAGAACCGGCTGTCGGTCCGCCAGCGGCTGGACCTGTTCGTCGATGTGTGTCTGGCCGTGCAGCACGCCCACCAGAAGGGAATCATTCATCGCGACCTGAAACCGGGCAACGTGCTGGTCACACTGCATGATGGCCGCCAGGTGGTGAAGGTGATCGATTTCGGAGTCGCCAAGGCGCTTGGCGAGCGGCTGACCGAGCGGACGATCTACACGCGTTTCCTGCAGATGATCGGCACGCCGCTGTACATGAGCCCCGAGCAGGCGGAGATGAGCGGGCTCGATGTGGACACCCGCAGCGACATCTACTCGCTGGGAGTGTTGCTGTACGAGCTTCTGGTCGGCGTCACCCCGTTTGACGTGGAGCGGCTGAGGACCGCGGCCTTCGACGAGGTCCGCCGCATCATCCGCGAGGAGGATCCCCCCAAGCCGAGCACGCGCGCCAGCACGCTGCGGGGCGCAGCGCGGACGACGATCATGACCGGCCGCGGCATCGACTCCCAACAGCTCGGTCGGCTGCTCCAGGGGGAACTCGACTGGATTGTGATGAAGGCCCTGGAGAAGGATCGCACGCGCCGGTACGAGTCGGCCAGCAGCTTTGCCGCGGACATCCGGCGGTACCTCGCGGATGAGCCCGTCGAGGCCAGCCCGCCGTCCGTCCTTTATCGCTACCGCAAGTTCGCCCGCCGCCATCGCGGCCTGATGTTCACCGCAGCGGCCGTGACTGTGGCCCTGATTGCCGGCACGGCGGCAAGCCTGTGGCAGGCCGCACTGGCTCGCGCCGCCCGAGATCAGGCCAACGACCGGCTGGCGGGAGAACAACGGGCCCGTGGCGAGGCCGACGCGGCCCGGCGCGAATCGGAGGTGCAGCGTCGCGAGGCGGACCGGCAGCGATTGCTGGCGGAGGAGAACTTTCAGAAGGCTCTCGAGGCGGTCGACCGAATGTTGACGCGCGTTGGAGAGGACCGGCTGAAGGATCTGCCCAACGTCGAACCAGTTCGCAAGCTGCTGCTGGAGGATGCGCTGCAGTTCTATCAAGACTTTCTGTCTCAGAAAGCCGATGACCCGGCCCTCCGTGCTGAGACCGCCAAGGCTTACCAGCGGGTGGCGGAAATCTCAGAACATTTGGGGCGATTTGCGCAAGCCGAGACGGCGGCGAGATCAAGCCATGCCATGTGGGAGGAGTTGTCGAAGACCGATCCGCGAAACCGCGAGTATCGGACCGGTCTGGCCATCACGGGGGGATTGCTCCGCTGGCTCTGCTGGAAACAGGTGCGAGTCAGGGAAGCCGAGGAGTGGTCCGACAAAACGCTGTCCCTTTGGCAAACGCTGCGGTCCGAGTTTCCCGAAGTCTCAGACTATCAAAGTCAGGAAATCGTCGCCCAAAGGTGGCGGGCCAACATCTATCGGGGAACCGGCCGCCCCGAACTCGCAGAGGAGATTTTTCGTCGTGTCCTCCCTGCTGAGGAGGAATACGCAGCACAGCGCCCGCACGAATCCAACACGCAGCTCGGTTTGGCCACGGGTTACCGCGAGTTCGCGGAGTTGATGGCGGACCGAAATCGCCCTGACGAGGCAGAACGGAGCTTTCGCCGCGCGCTCGAAGTGCAGGAGAGAGCGGCGCGTGGGGCGCCAACCGATCCGCAGCAGCGAAACAGCCAGATTTACATTCGCTGGGTCTTCGGGAAGTTTCTCAGAAACCAGAAGCGATACGATGAAGCCGAAGAGATTCTTCGCGAAGCCCTCGCCCTGTCGATTCCGCAGATTCAGGCGTACGAGAACATCCCTCGATACCGATGGCTGCACGCATGGCTGCATCACGACCTGGCGAAACTGCTGATCACTCGGGGACGCGTTGCGGATGCGGAGCCGTCTTCCCGCGAGGCGTTCGTGCACTCCCTGCGGGTTCTGGTCGACTCGCAGGCCACCCGAGAGAACCTCAACCTGTTTGATTCGTCGTTGAATCTGCGACTCCAAGCGCTGAAACAGCGCGATCCTTCGGAAGTCGGGCAAGTCGCGCACGAGGCGCTGGCGCTCTACGACCGCCTGGCGGGAGACGGGCAGCCGGAGCTCGTGTCCTGGCTGGCCGACAATTACGTCTCCCTGGCCGCTTACCTGGCGCAGGCAAATCGGCTGGATGACGTCGAGCAGGTGCTCGCCCGCCTGGCGAAGCTGCCGGAAACCGATTCCGCGGACGACGACGCCGTGCGTCGACAGACGCTGGCACGGAAGAGGATTCTCACGGGTCGGTTGCTGTGGGCGGGTGGTCACCTGGAATCGGGGGAAGGGGAATACCGACGCGGGCTGGAGGCTTGCGAACGGAGTTGGCCCGTGTCGGGGCCGTCCTTGAATGACCGCTGGTTCCTCGGCGACCACTACATCGACATGGGCCATGCGCTCGCGGCAGCCGGCCATTCTTCTGAAGCGGAGCAGGCTTACCGTCTGGCGCGGGAGATCATGCAAGTGCCCGCCGCTGGTCCAGAGGATGATCAGAAGCGCTGGGAAATGGGCGGCGGAAGCCACGACGCACTCGGCGCCTGCCTGGCCGCATCCGGCAATTACGCGGAAGCGGAAGAGGTGCTGCGAAAGGCTGTGGAGTTCAACACCAAACTGGCCGAGCATCCCGACCAGCAGCAACGCCCTTATGCCCGGCAGGAACTGGCCGGGCGATACCACAATCTCGGCCTGGCACTGGCCGGACTGGGCCGACGCGACGAAGCGATCGAAGCGTTGCAGCAGGCGATCGCCCTCCGCGAACAATTGGCCGAGCAGATCGCTCCGACGTCCCATCGCTTCGCGGACGGTGGAGTCCGCGCCTACACGGGGCCGGAGTTTGTCGCCCACGTCGGTCGGCATGTGCATCTCGGCGGGCTGGCCCTGAGCCGGTTCAAGCTGGCTCAGTTGATACACGCTCGGGGAGACGCCCTCGAGGCACGCAGCCTGTTGATCCTCGCGATCGACAGCCAGCAGGCCGCCATCGACGCACCAGGATGTCCGACAACCTCCCCCTATTATCGATACCTGCTGGGCCACTACCGGGGCATGCTGCAGATACTCGTCGCCCTCGACGACCTTCCGCCGCGAGAGACCGCCCCGGCACATGCGTTCGCAGACCGCTGGGAAGAGTACTATCGCCCCGCCGGATCGGTGGCAGGATGCAGTTCGCTGGCAACCGCTGATCTCTACGCCCTCGAGCAGGAGGCGCTCGCCTCGGCAACCGCCGCCGCCGTGAAGGAGACGCTGCTGTCCGTGCTCAAGCGTTCCCGACGGCAACCGCGGGGGGCGCACGAACTCAACAACCTGGCATGGCTGCTCGCCACGCATCCGATCATTGAACTGCGGGACCCGTCGCGCGCTGTGGAACTTGCCCGCCAGGCCAATCGCGACGAACCCAATCGGGGGCACTATCTCAACACGCTCGGTGTCGCCCAGTACCGGACGGGGGATTGGTCATCGGCAGTCCAGTCACTCGAAGCCTCGCAACAATTGCTGAGGAGCGAGGGGCGCGCATTGAACCTGTTTTTTCTTGCCATGGCCCATTGGCAGCTGGGGGAGCAGGACCTCGCCGATCTGCAGATGCGCGAGGCTGCGGCCTGGATGGATGACCATGCGCCGGATGATGCACAACTGCAGCGATTTCGGAATGAGGCCGCGGAACTGGTGGCCAGGGAGAGATGAGGGAGTCTGCGGCGACGCGGGCCGCTGCAGCTGCGCGCGGTTCTGGCTGTGAAGTGGAGTTGTTTACTGCGCGAGGACGATGCTCTGAGCCGATGCGGCAGCGATTCGCTGCCCCAGCCCCTGAAGCCAGCGCGCCGCCGGCGCTCCGTCCAGAACGCGATGATCGAACGTCAGGCTGAGTGTGATCGTTTGGCCGATCTCCATGCGGCCGGAGCGGACCACCGGTTCTTCGGCGATCCGGCCGATCCCGAGTACGCCGGCTTGCGGCAGGTTCAGGATCGGGGTGAACGCGTCGACACCGAACATCCCCAGGTTGGAGATGGTGAAGGTTCCCCCTTCGAGTTCGTTCTGGGTCAGCCGACCAGACCGTGCCTGAGCGATCAGTTGGCGCGTGCGCTGGGCAATCTGAAAGACGGTCAACTTGTCGGCCTCTCGGACGACGGGAGCCAGAACTCCGGATTCCGTATCGACCGCGGTTGCAACGTTGACCTGGTCGTAGCGGAGCACTCCTTCGCGGTACCAGCCGGCGTTGAGTTCCGGCGCCTCCCGCAGCATCTGAGCGGCCAGAAAGATGAGGATGTCGTTGTAGCTGGGAATGGGCCCCCCTGCCCCCTCCTGTTTCAATCGCTCGCGATACGCGACGAGTGCAGCGGCGTCGACTTTGGTCATCAGCGTGACGGGGGCTGCCTGTTGACATCCGGCCAGCATGCGCTGGGCCAGCGCCTGGCGCAACCTGGACGCCGGAGCGTACCTGCCGGGCGCGGTTGGAGACAGTCCTTTGGAAGTCTCGTAACGGTTCGTCGCGGCGTCAGCCTGTCGTGCCAACACGTCGCGTTCGCAGATGCGACCATTGCGACCTGTTCCCACGAGCTGCGTCCAATCCACCCCCAACTCCCGTGCCCGCCGACGGGCGCGGGGGGTCGCGATTGGCCGCAGAACTCCCTGATTCTGAGGAGTGGAGCGCAGCCTTGCGTCAGCAGAGCGCTGGACATCCTCGCAAAGCACTCGCCCTGTGGGGTCGGGCGTATAAACGGCGTTGAGGTCGATTCCTAGTTGCCGCGCGAGTCTCCGTGCCGAAGGACCCGCCGCGCGAGGAACCGTGGGCATGGCCGAAGCGGGTGTTGTCGCTGCTACGGGACGCTGCGGGGGGCGATGGATCTGCGGAGTCACCGCGGTGGGCGCTGGAGCGATGGGCGAGAAGGGCTTCCCCACGGATGCTGGCGCCGCTTCCCCTTCCGCCAACAGGAAACCGACCACCTGGCCCACCTTGACCGGCTCCCCCGGTTTGGGGGCATCGGCGGGGACGCAGAGATACCCCGAGTCGAACGACTCAATCTCGTGAGCCGCCTTCTCGCCTTCCAGAACAAAGACCATTTCTCCAGCACGGACAAACTCGCCTGGGGATTTCAGCCATTCGGCAAAGACCCCCTCCTCCATCGACCAGCCCAGACGCGGGATCACCAGTTCCTGTGCCACGCGATTACTCCCTCATCAGGTCCTGGACCGCCCGGACGATGTCCGACACCTGGGGCACAACCCGGCGTTCGAGTGACGGCGCATACGGCGTCGGGGCAAAGGCGCCATGCAGGCGCTTGATCGGTCCATCCAGATCATCAAAGCCGGCATCCACAACCTGGGCGGCGATCTCCGACGCGAAACCACACGGCCCGAACGCCTCATCGACAATCAGCAACCGACCGGTCCTGGCCACGGATTGCAGGATCGTCTCGAGATCGAGCGGCGAGACGGTCCGCGGGTCGATGAGTTCCACCGAGATCCCCGCGGCGGACAATTGCTCCGCGGCCAGGCTGGCGTGCTGCACCATCAGCGACAGCGCCACGACCGTCACATCGGTCCCCGACCGCACGACGCGGGCCCGTCCGAAGGGAAGCTGGTAATGCTCCTGCGGGACTGGCCCCTTGGTCTGCATCAGCTCGCGATGTTCAAGGAACAGCACCGGGTCATCACACCGCAGCGCGTAAGCCATTAGCCCCCTCGCGTCGAACGGATTTGACGGCACGACGACGCGCAGGCCCGGAATGTGAGCGTAGATCGAATGATACAGTCCCGAATGGTGCGTCGCGGCGGAATGGCCGACGCCCCCGCAGCCCCGCAGCAGCAGCGGCATCCTGAGACGCCCGCTGCTCATGTACTGCATTTTGGCAATCTGATTGACGATTTCCCCGAACGCATCATTGATGAAGTCAATAAACATGAAGTCGACGACGGGCCGCGTGCCGGTCATGGCGGCGCCGCAGGCCAGGCCGACAAAGCCCCGCTCGCAGATCGGCGTGTCGCACAGCCGTTCCGCGCCATATTTGGCATAGAGGCCCAGCGTCGTGGTGAAGTTCCCGCCGCGGACGCCGATCCCCTCCCCCATCACGAAGATCGCCGGATCGGCAGCCATCGCCTCATCGAGCGCCTCCAGAGTCGCCGCGGCGAAGGTGAGGATGCGGTCCGTGGCGGCAGGCGACTCAATCGCCGAACCTGGCCGATCACCGGAGGCGACGGCGGGATTCTGAGAATAGACATGGTCCGTGGCGGTTTCGGCGGAGGGGACCGGACTCGACTCGGCGAACGCTCGCGCGTCCTGAATCATCGCCGCGACTTCGTTGTCGATGTCCTCCACGGTACAGGCAGGCTCTGGCTCGACGGCGGGGAGGCTCACGAGGGATCGCCGCAGTCTCGCGATCGGGCACTTCTCCTTCCAGGCAGCAACTTCCTCCCGCGTGCGATAAGTGAAATCGCCCATGCCCTCGGCGTGAGCCCGCGTGCGATAGGTCTTGCAGTCCCGCAGGGTTGGCCCTCCGCCGGCCCGCGCCCGGACGATGGCCTCGC
>Ga0073934_10011525_pt1 | contig 10671 bp, 10 predicted proteins | sample LarsenN4metaG_FD_76834 | JGI IMG/M metagenome (GOLD analysis project Ga0073934, IMG submission 76834) | Hot spring sediment bacterial and archeal communities from British Columbia, Canada, to study Microbial Dark Matter (Phase II) - Larsen... ... | reverse complement strand
TCTTACGTCGTCCCGGCCACGCTGCTCACCGCTCTGGGGATCTCCTGGTCCTTCGGCTGGCTCGAGACGAAAAAACTCCCCCGCCGGGCAGCTGCCCTGGGGTTGTTCGCCCTGCTCGCCCTGGGGAATCTGGCGATGTTCCGCGACGCGCTCGCCAATGGGTCGACCTGGTACCAGGACTACGGCCTGGGGGGAATGCAGTACGGGGCGCGCCAGCTGTTCCCTTACATTCAGGACTACCTCGCCTCTAATCCCGAGACGAGGCTGATCGTATCTCCCACCTGGGCCAACGGGACCGATGTGGTGGCGCGCTTCTTCCTGGGCGATCCGTTTCCCGTCCAGATGGGGAGCATCGATGGGCACCTCTTCCAGAAGCTGCCGCTGGACGAGGACACCTTGTTCGTGATGACCCCGGAGGAATACCAGAAGACCCTCGAGAGCGGAAAATTCACCGATATCCGTGTGGAGGACACCCTGCCGTATCCGAACGGGAAGCCGGGATTCTACTTCGTCCGCCTGGCCTACGTCGATAACATCGACCAGATCCTGGAGGCGGAACTGGAGGAGCGCCGGCAGCTGCGATCGGCGGAGGCGGTGATCGACGGGCAGGTGGTGCAGGTCCGGCACTCCCTGCTCGACATGGGGGAAGCCCAACACATGTTCGACGGGGACCCCGACACACTCGGCCGCACCCTGGAAGCCAACCCGGCGATTGTCGAAGTGATCTTTCCAGGTCCCCGCGAAATCCGTAGTATCAGCCTGAACATCGGCAGCACCCAGGCTGAGATCAGGACGCTGATTTATGCCTCTGCGGCATCGGAGCCGACGGAGATCGTCCAGACCCTCCAGGGGAGCATAGATCAGCCAGTCGTGGTTCTGGACCTCGGTCAGGCCTACCTGGCGGAGGTCCTGCGTCTGGAGATCCGCGACACCCGCCAGACCGAACCCGGCAACGTGCACGTGTGGGAGATTGAGCTGGACTAGGAGGCCGGAGGACAAGGGATGAACTCGATGTTCATGGCGGGACGCTCGCCAGATAGGTTGCTCGCGCTGTGCGGGCCACGCAAATCGATCTTGAGCAGGCACTCTGGGCGGAGCCTGCGAAGTCGAAGAGCACCGGCATCCTTCGACTACTCTGCGTTCCGCTCAGGATGTCTGTTTATATCAAAAAGGGAAGGCGGATGAAAGCTGTTTTCTTCCAGGCCCACGGAGGGCCGGAAGTGTTGGAGTATGCGGATATCCCGACGCCTGAACCAGGGGCTGGGGAAGTCCTGGTCCGCCTGAAAGCCGCCGCCCTCAACCGGCTGGACATTTGGGTCCGCCAGGGCTGGCCCGGGATCAGGCTGGAGTACCCGCACATCCCCGGGGCCGACGGCGGGGGCGAAGTGGCCGCCTTGGGAGAGGGCACAGAGTCGGTCCACCGCCCCGGGGAACCCAGGAGCTGGGCGGTCGGGGACCGGGTCGTGATCAATTCCAACCTCAGCTGCGGGGAGTGCGAGTACTGTCTGGGCGGGATGGACAACCGCTGCCGGAGCTGGGGGCTGCTCGGTGAGACCCGACGCGGCACGTACGCGCAATACGTGGCCGTGCCGGCGCGCAACCTGTATCCCCTCCCTGACGGCTTCGACGAGCGTCCGGCGGCTGCCGCGGCCCTGGTCTTCCACACCGCCTGGCACTCGCTGATCACGCGGGGCGGTCTAAAGGCGGGGGAAAGCGTGCTGATCATCGGCGCTTCAGGCGGGGTCAACACCGCCTGCATCCAGGTGGCAAAGCTCGCCGGGGCGACCGTGCTGGTCGTCGGATCGAACACAGCCAAGCTGGCCCAGGCCGGCATGCTGGGCGCGGATCACCTGATCGACCGCTCCCGGGAGGAGGACTGGTCAAAAACAGTCTACCAGCTGACCGGAAAGCAGGGCGTTGACGTGGTCGTGGACAACGTCGGGACCACCTTCCCGCTCAGCTTCCGGGCGGCAGCCCGGGGCGGGCGGATCCTGACCGTCGGCAACACGGGCGGGGCGAAAGTCGAGATCGACAACCGCTACATCTTCCACAAGCACCTGGCGCTGATCGGCTCCACCATGGGGACCCGAAGCGATTTTAATACCGTCATGGACCTGGTCTTCGCTGGGCAGCTGAATCCGGTCCTGGACCGTGACTACCCGCTCTCGGAAGCTGCCGCTGCCCAGGAGAGGCTGGAGCGCGGGGAACATTTCGGCAAGATCACGCTGACGATCGATTGACCGAAATGGAAGCTGACCTCACCAGACAATTCCCTATGAAATCCAGGCGTAAACGGCCTTTCATCGTAACGTCCATCTCCCTGGCGGTGTTAAGCATAACGACCATCCACCTGGTGCGGTTCGTTCAGGCCCTCACCGCGTGGGGTTTTTTGTCCAGCCTCCCGGGAATCTCGCCAGGTTATCTGGCTGCTACCGGTCTCGCCGGTGTCATGGCAGGGTTGCCCCTGTTTTGGGGTCTGTGGCGCGGTCACGGGTGGGCTCCCGCAGCGACCCGATCCCTGGCTGCCCTGTACACGCTTTATTGGTGGCTGGAAGAATTGCTGACGGCACAGTCAGCCGAAAACCTTGTAAACTGGCCCTTCAATGCTTTCCTGTCGATCATCTTGTTATTACTGTTTTTCCTACCCTTTTTTTTGCCTGGAGTAAAAGCCTATTTTGGAGCGCCGCATGAGCGATCAGAATAAGATCAAGGAATTGCGGGAAATGAAAGCCAGGAGCCGCCTGGGGGGCGGCGAGGAGCGCATCGCCGCGCAGCACGCCCGCGGCCGCCTGACTGCCCGCGAGCGGATCGACCTGCTGCTGGATAAGGGTTCCTTCCGTGAAATCGACGCTTTCGTCGTCCACCGCACGACCGACTTCGGACTCGACCAGCAGAAATACCTGGCCGACAGCGTGGTCACCGGCTGGGGGACGATCGATACCCGGCTGGTCTACGTCTTCTCGCAAGATTTCACCGTCTTCGGCGGAAGCCTGGGCGAGGTGCACGCGGAAAAGGTGTGTAAACTGATGGACATGGCGATGAAAAACGGCGCCCCGATCATCGGTCTGAATGATTCGGGGGGTGCCCGCATCCAGGAAGGGGTCGTATCCCTGGGAGGCTACGCCGACATCTTCCTCAGGAACACCCTGGCCTCCGGAGTCATCCCTCAGATCAGCGCTATCATGGGGCCCTGCGCCGGCGGGGCGGTGTATTCCCCCGCCCTGACGGACTTCATCTTCATGGTGCGCAATTCTTCGTACATGTTCGTCACCGGACCGGAGGTCGTCAAGACCGTCACCCATGAGGAAGTGACCTTCGAAGAGCTGGGCGGCGCCGGAGTGCACTCCGAAGTCTCCGGCGTGTGCCACGTCGCCACGGATACTGAAGCCGATGCGCTCTACCTGATCCGCAAGCTGCTTTCCTACCTGCCGCAAAACAACATGGAGGACCCCCCCTTCCTGCCGCCCACCGACGACCCGCTGCGCATGGACAGCAGGCTGGACACCCTGATCCCGGGCGATCCGAGCAAGCCTTACGACATCAAAGACGCCATCCACATGATCGTGGACGACGGGCAGTTCTTCGAGATCCACGAGAACTACGCCCAAAACATCGTCGTCGGTTTCGCCCGCCTGGGAGGGCACAGCGTGGGGATCGTCGCCAACCAGCCGGCGGTCCTCGCTGGCGTGCTGGACATCAATTCCTCCGATAAAGCAGCCCGCTTCGTCCGCTTCTGCGACGCGTTCAACATCCCCATCATCACCTTCGTCGACGTGCCCGGCTTCCTACCAGGCACCGGTCAGGAACACGGGGGCATCATCCGCCACGGCGCCAAGCTGCTCTACGCCTACTGCGAGGCTACCGTCCCCAAGCTGACCGTGGTGACGCGCAAAGCTTACGGCGGGGCGTACGACGTGATGAGCAGCAAGCACATCCGCGGCGACGTCAACCTGGCCTGGCCCACGGCGGAGATCGCTGTGATGGGACCCGAAGGAGCCGTTAATATCATCTTCCGCAAAGAGCTCGCCCAGGCTGAAGACCCGGAACAGCGCAAGGCGGAGCTGGTCGCCGAATACCGGGCGAAGTTCGCCAACCCGTACATCGCCGCCTCGCGCGGCTACATCGACGACGTGATCGAGCCGCGGGAGACACGTCCGCGCCTGATCAACGCAATGGAAATGCTCGCCAACAAGCGGGACGCCAACCCGGCCAAGAAGCACGGGTGCATTCCGTTGTAAGGAGGGCGGACCCTCGATAGCCCCGGGGATCGGCGCAGTGCTCGGGGCAGGCCTGTCCTGGTGGCTAGGCTATGGCTACGGTCGAAGGATCACAGATGGAGGACGGAAGGAATATCCTATGAAAAAGACGCTGGCGATCAACGGTCACCGGATATTCGTGGCGTCTGAAGGTCCACTCGACGGGCCGCCGGTCGTGCTGCTGCACCACGGCCTCGGCGCAGTGCGCTCGTGGAGAGAACAGGTCCCATCCCTGGCGAGCGCCGGCTTCCGGGTGATCGCTTACGATCGCTGGGGGCACGGTCGATCGGGAGCCCGCGCAGCGTACGCGATGCCGCACTTCGAGCCGGACCTGCGCGACCTGGAAGCGCTCCTGGCTGAGCTCGGCCTCGAGCAGGCGGCGCTGGTCGGCCATAGCGACGGCGGAAAGATCGCCCTGTATTATGCAGCGGCAAATCCAGACCGGGTGACCTGCCTGGCGATCGTGTCAACGCATATTTACGTCGAGCCGGAGATGGCCCCGGGGATACACGCAGTCCGGAAGGACTTCGAGAACGACACCCGGTTCCAGGTGAAAATGCGGCGGGTGCACGGCAACAAGGCGGAGTCCCTGTTCTGGGGCTGGTACCAGGGCTGGACCGCGCCGGAGGTTCTGAAATGGGATCTCCGACCGGTGATAAAGCGCATCACCTGCCCGACCCTGGTGGTGCAGGGGTTGGAAGACGAACACATCAGCCCGGCCCAGGCGCGCGAGCTCTCCGCCTCTCTCCCCGGCGCGGCGCTGTTCCTGCTGCCAGGGGCGGGTCACATGCTGCCCCAGGATTTCCCCGAAGTCTTCAATCCGATCCTGTTAGAATTCCTGGAAAAGAATCACGCAGGCCTGCGCCCGAAACGTGTGTGCAGGATGCAGCCTGACCAGACATCCCCGGGGATCAGGGCCTGCATGTTGCCATAACAAAGGTAATAGTTGTCAAGAATATTCGGAATTTAGCCCATGTTCAATAAAGTGCTGATCGCCAACCGTGGGGAGATCGCCGTGCGCATCATCCGCGCCTGCCGGGAGCTGGGCATGCTCACTGTGGCCGTATACTCCGAGGCTGACCGGGAAGCGCTGCACGTGCGCCTCGCCGACGAGGCTTACCTGCTCGGGCCGCCGCCTTCGAGGGATTCGTACCTGCGGGCAGACAAGATTATCGCCATCGCCAAGAAGAGCCAGGCGGGCGCCATCCATCCCGGCTACGGCTTCCTGGCCGAGCGCGCCGACTTCGCCCAGGCTATCATCGACGAAGGCCTGGCGTTCATTGGCCCGAAGCCTTCCGCGATCGCGGCCATGGGGGACAAAGAAGTGGCGCGCAACCGGGTTGCTGCCAGCGGCGTGCCTGTCGTCCCCGGCACCGAGGGCGAGGGGGCGTTGCGGGATGAGGAGCTGCTCGCCGTGGCGCCCAGGATCGGCTTTCCGCTGCTGATCAAAGCCACGGCAGGGGGCGGAGGAAAAGGCATGCGCGAGGTGAACAGCCTGGAGGAGATGCCCGGTCTGCTGCAGGCTGCGCGCCGCGAGGCGGAAGCCTCCTTTGGGGATGGGAACGTCTACCTGGAGAAGCTGGTGGAAGGCGCACGACACATCGAGGTCCAGGTCCTGGCCGATGCGCACGGCAACGTGATCCATCTCGGCGAGCGCGAGTGCTCCCTGCAGCGTCGCCACCAGAAGCTGCTGGAAGAATCTCCCTCCCCGTTCGTCGGAGATGACGAAGCCCTCCGGCAGGAGATCGGGGCTGTCGCGGTGCGCGCCGCCCAGGCCGTCGACTACGTCAACGCCGGGACGATCGAGTTCCTGGTGGACAAGGACAAGAACTACTATTTCCTCGAGATGAACACCCGCGTGCAGGTGGAGCACCCGGTGACGGAGATGGTCACCGGGCTGGACATTGTCAAGGAGCAGATCCGCATCGCCCGGGGGCGCCCGCTGCGCCACACCCAGGATCGCATCACGATGACCGGCTGGGCGATCGAGTGCCGCATCAACGCCGAAGATCCCTACAACGGCTTCCTGCCCTCGACAGGGCGGATCACGCAGATGATCCTGCCCACCGGGCCCGGCGTGCGCGTCGACACCGGCGTGTACCCGGGATTCGAGATCTCCCCCTACTACGATTCGCTGATCTCGAAGCTGGTGGTCGGCGGCGAGACGCGCGGGGAGGCTATCCTGCGTATGCGCCGCGCTCTAGAGGAGTACAAGGTCATCGGGATCCGCACCAACATCCCCTTCCACCAGCGGATGATGGAATCGACGCGCTTCCTCGGCGGGCAGTACGACACGCGCTTCGTCGAAGAACGCTTTTCAATGGAGGCCTCCGAAGAGGGCCGGGAGGACCTGTCGCAGATCGCGGCGATCCTGGCGACCCTGGTCGCCCACCAGCGTGCGCAGCGCGCCGCCCACATCATCCAGCGCAATGAGCGAGATACCAGCAACTGGAAGTGGGTCGGGCGCTGGGAGAGGATGCACCGATGAAATATCTGGCGACCCTTGGCAACCGGGAATACCTGATCGAGGTGATCGACGAAGCCCACATCGTGGTGGACGGCGTGCCTTTCGAAGTGGATTTCGAGGCGGTCAGCGAGGAGACCGTGTATTCCCTCCTGGTCAACCACCGCTCCTACGAGGCGCTGGTCTACCCAGGCGAGGAAGGCTGGCAGGTCCTGCTGCACGGATCCCAATACCTGGTCCAGGTTGAAGATGAAAGGGAGCGCCGCCTGCGGGAATCCCTGGGCGGAGGCCCGCCGGAGAACGTGGACTACCACCTCAAGGCGCCGATGCCGGGGCTGATCGTCGCCGTGCCGGTCAAAGAGGGACAGGAGGTCTCCAAGGGAGACGTGCTCATCATCCTGGAATCGATGAAAATGCAGAACGAACTCAAGTCCCCGCGCCCCGGTCGGGTGGCCCGGCTGCGCGTCAGGCCTGGCGACAGCGTGGAACAGCGGGAGACTCTGCTGAGCGTGGTTTGACGGGAGACTATGAAAACCGACAGCGGGCAGGAGCTGGAAGTAAAGTTTTATCTCTCGAACCTAGGAGCTTTCCGGGAGCGGGTGGAGACCCTGGGGGGGAACCTCGTCCAGCCGCGTCTGCACGAGGTCAACTTGCGCTTCGACACGCCGGATGGGGATCTGTCACGCACCTTCCAGGTGCTCCGCCTCCGCCAGGATACTGCTGCCCGACTCACCTACAAAGGTCCGGGCGCCACTACCGGGGGTGTGCGCGCCCGGCGCGAGATCGAGTTCACCGTAGGGGATTTCGAAGCCGCGCGCAGCTTCCTGGAAGCCCTGGGCTACCAGGTCAGGTTGATGTATGAAAAATACCGCACCACCTACGAGCTGGAGGGGGTGCAGGTCACCCAGGACGAAATGCCCTACGGGAACTTCGCCGAGCTGGAAGGTCCCGACCCGGAGAGCATCCAGTCCGTGGCGCGCCAGCTGGGGGTGGACTGGGAAGCCCGCATCCTGGAAAGCTACACCTTCCTGTTTGAGCGGCTACGGGAATCTCTTGGCTTCAGCTTCCGCGACCTGTCCTTCGAGAATTTTGCCGGTCTCGAAGTGACGCCCACAGCATTGGGCGTGCAGCCAGCGGATCAGTGATTACGCAACATCCAGTCAGCATCTTGTATAATTCATAAAAGGCTCTACGTTTCGAGGACCGCAGGATGCTTTCTTTGGTGATAGACCAGGTTGCTAACGAACTGAAACGGCGCATCAGGGAAATTACCCCGATCTCTCGATTTGTAGTCTTCGGTTCCCGCGCCCGTGGTGATGCTTCGGAAGAATCGGACCTGGACGTCTTTATTGAGGTGCCAGAATTATCTGCTGACCTGCGCAGGAAGATCAGTGAAATCGCGTGGGAAATTGGTTTCGAAGAAGAGGTTGTAATTTCCACATTCGTTGTAACCACACGATCCATACAAACAGGTCCAATGGCCGCCCATCCCATTCTGAAAGCGATTCAAACGGAAGGAATTTTGATTGAATAAGGCCCCTATCGAGCGATTGATTCAATTCCGTCTGAATCAAGCTGAAGAATCTTTACTTGAGGCAGAGAATCTTCTCCAATCCTCACTTTTCCGGGGTGCTGTTAATCGGGCATATTATGCGATGTTCTATGCCGTCCTTGCGCTGGCGGTATTAAAGCAAAAGATTACTTCCAAGCACACTGGGGTGATCGCTTTCTTCGATAAGGATTTTGTTAAAACAGGAATCTTTTCAAAAGATCTATCTCGTTCCTTACATATGGCCTTCGAACTAAGGAAAAATACCGACTACGGGGAAATTCTTACTGTCAACGAAGAAGAAGTCCTCCAAACTCTAGATGATGCAAGGTTATTTGTGGAGACTATCAAAAAATATTTGAACTCAATCAGCAAATAAACGATTAAAGATTGTTTAGACCAGCCTTCGATACTGAATATGCCGAAAAAATATAGCCTGGATAAAGAGCCGCCCAACCGGCACCGTCGCCCGCACCTCGCCCAGGGAGACGAGTGGATCCGGGAGTTCTTGAATGCCGAAGTGGTGGGGCACGTCGCCACGCGTTGGGACGAGCAGCCCTTCATCACACCGGTCAATTTCTGGTACGACCCCGAGCGCCACGAGATTTACTTCCATTCCAACATCGTCGGGCGATTGCGCGCCAACGCCGATCGCCACCCGGAGGTGTGCTTCGAAGCCAGCCGGCACGGCCGGCTGCTGCCCTCCAACGTGGCCCTGGAATTCAGCATCCAGTACGAGAGCGTGGTTGCCTTCGGTAAGATCCGGATAATCGAAGACGATCAGGAGAAGCGCCGGGCGCTCTACGGTTTGATTGAAAAGTATTTCCCCGCCATGCAGCCTGGTGAGCACTACCGGCCGATCACGGACCAGGAGCTGAAGCGCACCTCCGTGTACTCCATCGCCATCGAGTCCTGGAGCGGGAAGCGCAACTGGAAGGAGCGCGCCGATCAGAGCGAGGAATGGCCGGCTTTAGGGGATGAATGGTTCCTCCAGGCGCCAGACTAATCCCTGAGGATCACCGAGATCACCCCCGATCCTGACATCATAGGATAATGCGCAGGCAGGTTGAAAGCGCGATCTACCAGGCGCGATTTAACCCTCAAACAATTTCATCCCTTTCCATGTTAGCCTGCCGATGGGACCTTTCTCGCCAGACAGGTCGTCCAGCACTGCCTCCAGGCTGGAAGGATCGCCGGTGGTCAGGTAGCGGGTATCCCCTTGTAATCCCGCAGGTTTCACCAGGCCGCGCTCCTCAAGCACCCGCCTCACCTGCCGGGCGACCGCCGGCGCCGGGTCGATCACGCGCACACCCGGACCGGCGATCTCCTCGATAACCGGGATGACGAACGGATAGTGCGTGCAGCCCAGCACGATCACGTCGATCCCGCGGGCGAGCATCGGCTGGAGCGCCTGCTCCAGGATCCGCCTCACGCCGGCGCCGACGAGCTCCCCACGCTCGATTTCCATGACCAGCCCGGGGCAGGTATCCTGGAGCACCGTCACCCCGTTGGCGAAGCGCTCGATCACCGAGGCGTAGAGCGCCCCCTGGAACGTCGCCGGGGTGGCGAGCACGCCCACCACGCCGGTCCGGGTCTGTTCGGCAGCCGGTTTGACCGCCGGCTCCATGCCGACAAATGGCGTCCCCGGGAAGGTCCGGCGCAGGTGGTGCAGGGCGGCTGCCGAGGCCGTGTTGCAGGCGACCACGATCAGCTTCGCGCCCCGGTCCAGCAGATAACGGGTGATCCCCTCGGAGAAGGCGCGCACCTCCTCGAGCGGCCGCGCGCCGTATGGAACGTGGCCCTGGTCGGCAAGGTAGAGGAGGTCTTCGACGGGCAGCTCGGAGCGCACCGCGCGCAGTACCGAGAGGCCTCCCACGCCGGAGTCGAAGATGCCGAGGGGCGCTTTCAGCGGCTGCACTTCAACTCTCTCCTGGCCTGCTGTTCCTGCCGCGCCTTCACCCAGGCTTCCTCGCCGCTGCGCCAACGAACGCTTCGAACAGCCCCCGCATCGGCGCGTGGGCGGTCAGCCACTCCGGGTGCCACTGCACCGCCAGCCCGAAGGAGTGGCCAGGCAGCTCCAGCGCCTCGACGATCCCATCCGGTGCGCGAGCGGTCGGGACCAGCCCGGGAGCCACCCGGTCGACCGCCTGGTGGTGAAAGCTGTTGACCTGCGCCTCGCGCACCCCCAGTATACCCTCCAGTCGGCTGCCGGCGCTGACTCTCACCGGGTGCGCCAGGTAGTCACGTGACCAGCCCGGGTAGTAATCGTGCTGTGCCGCCTCGGGTGCCTGGTCGATGATGTCCGCATACAGCGTCCCGCCCAGCCCGACGTTGACCAGCTGCAGCCCGCGGCAGATGCCCAGGAAAGGCCGGTCCGCCTGCACCGCCCTGCCCAGCAGGTA